>FRDC01002086.1_pt1 | contig 154348 bp, 157 predicted proteins | sample 1106171 | NCBI WGS metagenome assembly FRDC01 (sample SAMEA3930566, study PRJEB13176) | freshwater metagenome | biome: Drinking water system; feature: drinking water; material: water | place: Singapore | collected 2014-12-20 | reverse complement strand
GGCGACCTTCGCCGCCAAGCCGCGTCCGCCGGCTGCGCGGCCGGAGCGGCGTGTTGAAGACGCGCCGCCGAAGCCGGATGCACCGCCGCTGCCGACCAAGGTGCAGACCGTCACCGTGACGGCGGATGAAAACAACATGCGCGTCGATCGCTTTCTCGAAGCGCGGTTTCCGGGCCTCTCGTTCTCCCACATCCAGCGCATCGTTCGAAAAGGCGAGCTGCGCGTCGACGGCAAGCGCGCCGACAGCAAGGACCGGCTGGAGGAAGGACAGAGTGTCCGCATTCCGCCGCTCAAGCTCGACGCGCCGAAGGCCGCGCCCGGCAGTTTGTCCGAGGCGGCGCAGAAGACCCTGCAGGCGCTGAAGGAGATGACGCTTTACGAGGACGACGACGTGCTGGTGCTGAACAAGTCCGCCGGCCTTGCCGTGCAGGGGGGTTCGGGAATGACCAAGCACGTCGACCAGATGCTCGAAGTCATGCGCGATGCCAAGGGCCAGAAGCCGCGGCTTGTGCACCGGCTCGACCGCGAAACAGCAGGCTGCCTTTTAATCGCCAAGACGCGCTTCGCCGCATCTGCGCTCACAGGTTCGTTCCGCCATCGTTCGGCGCGCAAGATCTACTGGGCGCTCGTCGCGGGCGTGCCGAAGCCGAAGCAGGGCCGTATTTCGACCTATCTCGCCAAGGAAGAGAGCGAAGAGGATTCGATTATGCGCGTCGCCGCGCACGGCGACGAAGGCGCGAGCCACGCGGTAACCTACTATGCGGTGGTCGAGACCTCGGCACAGAAGCTCGCCTGGGTATCATTGAAGCCGGTGACCGGCCGTACCCACCAGTTGCGCGCGCATATGGCGCATATCGAACATCCGATCCTCGGCGATCCGAAGTATTTCAGTATCGAGAACTGGGAATTCCCGGGTGGTATCCAGAAGCGGCTGCATCTCTTGGCGCGCCGCATCGTCATTCCGCATCCGCGGGGCGGGTTTATCGATGCGACCGCACCGTTGCCGCCGCACATGCTGCAATCGTGGAACCTGCTCGGACTCGAAGGCGACCGGTTCGACCCCATCGAGAATGCCCCGGAAGAGTGAGGGCGGAACGTCCTTGCGCTCCGCGCATTGTCTTCCGATATGTTTGTGATGAAGCGATTCCTCACCGCCATGCTGACGATCGCCGCCTTGGCCCTGATAGCAGAAGGCGTTGCGGATGCTCAGGTTCAGCCGATGAACCAGCCGCTGCCGTCCCCCTCGTTCAACGTGCCGCCGCCACCTCCGCCGCCGCCACCTAAAATCGAGGTTCCGGCGATCCCGAAGATGGATGCTCCGCCGAAGCAGCCGCGCGTGAACGTCAACCCGCGCGGTTCATTCAGCGATCGTGTCACCAATTGCCTGCATGATGGCGCTGCCGCCGGGCTTGGCCCGAGCGAGCGGTCGGAATATTCTCGCGCCTGCGCCAACAGGTAATCAGCCAGAACCATGAAAGAGCTTTTCGACGAGGTCGCCGGTCAGTCGCGGCTCGATCCGCAGGAGGTCGCGCGGCAAGCGTCCGCGCCGCCGAAGCGCAAGCGTTTCTATAAGGACGTTGGCGTTGCCGAAGGTGAGGGCGGTTTCACCGTGACGCTCGACGGCAAGCCGATCCGCACACCATCGCAAGCGATTGTCGTTGTCCCGGCGCGTGTGCTGGCGGAGACGATGGCTGCCGAATGGGACGCGCAGCAGGAGTTCATCGATCCGCTGTCGATGCCGCTGACGCGGTTGGCCAACAGCGTTGTGCAAGGCGTTGCTGGGCGCGAGCAGCTCGTCGCTGACGATATCGCGAAGTTCTTCGGGAGCGATCTTCTGTTCTATCGGGCCGAGTTTCCGGATGAACTGATCGCCAATCAGGGCGCTCACTGGGACCCGGTGCTGCGCTGGGCGGCAGATAATCTCGGCGCCCACTTCATTCTTGCGCAGGGCATCATGCCTGTGCAGCAGCCCGAGCAAGCGATCGCGCATGCGCGGACACAGCTGCCGTCTGATGCCTGGCGTATCGGCGCCTTGCATGTGGTGACGACGATCACCGGCTCGGCGCTGCTCGCACTGGCGCTGCAAGCGTCGGTTCGCGATGCCGATGCGGTCTGGGCCGCGGCGCATGTGGACGAGGACTGGAATATCGCCCGCTGGGGCGCCGACGAGGAAGTTGCGGCCCGCCGCGCTGTCCGGCGCCGCGATTTCGATGCGGCAGTGAAGGTGATCGAGGCCTTGCGGGGCTGACGGACGCGTTCCGGTTAACAATTGGTTTACGGCGCTCGGCTAGCCTCGCGGCCATGGCGATCGCGCTCAATCCGATCTTCCCTGTCGTCAGCGCCAAGCCGGTTGCGGCCGATCTCGTGCTGCAGCCGGGGCAGGTGATCGATGCGCGCGTGCTCAAGGTGCTGGAGAACAATTTCGTCCGCATCGCCATCGCCAATCTCACGATCGACGTGCTGTCCGAAGTGCCGCTCCAAAATGGCCAGGCGCTCCAGCTGGCGGTCTCGCAGAATCCGCAAGGCATCAAACTCGCGGTGGTACCGCCGGGCGGTGGTGGCGCGGCAACTGTCTCCGATGTTGCCGATCCGGCCATCGCGCAGACCATCGCGACAAGCAAAGCGCTGTCACCGGCGCTGAACAATCTGCAGGCGCTGGCGGTCTCGTCTGCCGTGCAGGCGGCGGCAACGCGGCAAACCGGCCTATCGCAGCTGTTCGCCAATCTCGCCGCTGCGACGGGGACGCAATCGTTGCCGCCGCAAGTGCAGCAGGCGGTGGTGCAGCTCTTCGCGCTGCAGCCGGAACTGTCGGACAATCTCACCGGCGCCAGAATTCAGGCCGCGTTCGAAGCCTCCGGTTTGTTCCGGGAAAGGACGCTGGCCTTCACGCCCGCAAATCAGCCGCAGCTGGCGCCGCTCCCCGATCTCAAATCGGCGCTGATCGTTTTGCGCCAGACCCTGAGTGTGGCGTTGGCAAGTGCGGAGCAGCCTCAGGCACCAGGACAGCTGGCGACTGCACAGGGAAGCGTGCTGCAAGCGGCAACGGTAGCTTCCACGCCAGCGCAGCCGCAGATCGCGTCACAACTGCCGGCGCAGAGCATCGTGCCGCAAGCGACCGCTGCAGCAACGCCTTCCGTGGCACCGCAGGCAAATGTCGTTATCACTGCCGCGCCGCCGCTTGTGCCGGGCGCGGAGTTGGAGAGCGCTTTGCAGCCGCGGCCGCCGCTGGCGTCGCGCGCAGGCGATCCGTCCGATGTTGCGAAAACGATCAGCGTTGCCGCCAATGCGGTGCGGCAGGCGCCGGGCGGCGCACCGCTCGCACCGGACACGTTCCTCAGTCTGATCCGTAACGCCCTGCAGATTGCGCGTGCCGAAGCGGGCGTCGAGCCGGGCAAGGCGCTCGTGCAGCAGGCATCGTCCGATATCGATCCGGGTGTGGCGCAGACGAACGTTCCGCCGCCACCATTCCGGAGGGCTGCGCCGTCCGCGCAGCCGATCGCGGAGCCGACGCTGGCAGCGAATGCGCCGCAGCTTGCGACGGTGCGACAGCTGCTCGATGACACGGACGGCGCGATTGCGCGGCAGACGCTGTTGCAGGTCGCATCGCTGCCGGATCGCGTCGATGTGCCGGGCGCAAAACTCGATGTGGTGACGCCGCGTTGGAGTTTCGAGATTCCGTTCGTCACGCCGCAGGGCACCGCGGTGGCGCAATTCGAGGTCGCGCGCGATGGCGGCGGCAACGGCGAGGAGGGCTCGGCCAGCAAGGTCTGGCGCGCGCGTTTCTCGCTCGATGTCGAACCTGCGGGACCGGTGCATGCGATCGTCTCGCTCATCGGCGAGACCACATCGGTGCGGATGTGGGCCGAGCGGCCGGTGACGGCAGCGCAGCTGCGTGCCAACACTGCGCAGTTGGCGCATGCGCTGCGCAGCGCCGAACTCGAGCCCGGCAACATCGTGGTCGGCGAGGGTGAACCGCCACAAGCGGCAACGGCGCCCGCCGGTCATTTCGTGAATCGCGCATCATGAGTGTGAAGAGCGTCAACTCAAAGCTGGCCGTCGCGCTCGAATACGATCGCAAGGGTGCGCCGCGCGTCGTCGCAAAGGGCAAGGGCGCGCTCGGCGAGAAGATCGTCGAAGTCGCGAAGGCCAACGACGTTCCGATTGAAGAGAACGAAGTGCTTGCGGGCGCGCTTTCGAACGTCGAACTCGGCGATGAGATTCCGCCGGAGCTCTATCGCGCCGTTGCCGAAGTGCTGGTGTTCGTGTTGCGGCTATCGGGACATCGGCGCTGATCGCGATCGTGTGCGTTTTTTGGATTGCCACAATTCGAACGATCGCAAATTTCGCAACCGCAGCGGACAAACTCCTGCCCCATTAAGTCTTCAGCATCGGTTCATGTTCGCGGTGTGGGGACAACATCGCCGCGAGCATGCCGGTCTTGTCTTCGGGGTGTTCTGCGTAAAATCCAAACGGGTCCATCGGCGTCGCAGCCGAGGATGACTGCTGGCCGAAGCGCTTGCCGGCTTGCTTTCCACCTCAGGTGAGGGCGCCATCCGGCGTCGTCACCTGAGCGCCCACAGCTCATGGGGGACGCCATGAAATCTGCCGTCAAAGGCCTGCCCGCCAAAAGCCTGTCCGCCAAAAGTCATGCCGCCAAGGCGTTAGCGGAGCGGATGCTCGCCCGCTTCGGGGCGATGGCCGCCCTCATTCTGATCGGCGCGGTCGTCTTCTACGGGCGCTGACGGGTGCACCTTTAACGCTGTCGAAAATTTTCCGCCCGGCTGGAACGGAATTTGCCTGAGAGGATTACGGTTGGTGTTGACTGCGGGATAAAAAAGTCTACGGGTTAGCCCATTTCGGGGATGAGTGTCATGCGTGGCCTGCTAGCTGTCGTTGTTCTCCTCGTTGCCCAGCCTGCCTTTGCCCAAACTTACCTCAAACGCGAGCCCTTGTTGCTCAGGGCTTATGCATCCGTTCTCGTGCAGACCAGCGCCTGCGGTCCGGCTCATGTCATGCGTGTGACAGGCTCGACCGGTGCGCGGCCGCGCAAGCGGGTGTGCGTGCCGATCGGGGTCGAGCGCGCGTCGCTCGGCTTCGTTCAGTAAGGTTGGCCGGAAGGTTGCTGGCATCAAGCCGTTGAGCCGGGCCGGGAAAATCCGCCCGCGCCGGGAAACTGTCGACCCCGCAAACACCACCCGCCATGCTTTGCCCGCGCTATATTTTGACCGTAATGGCCGGTCTTGGTGCGCCGGACTGAAATACCTGTCCGGAGAGATCCCGTGATCCATCGCCGCCGTTTCCTTGGCCGCACCGCAGGCCTGCTGGCTGCCGTTGCCTTGCCCCGTTTCGCCGCCGCCAACGTATCGCCGCCCAAGGAGGTGATCGACGAGGGGCTGGCCAAGCGGTTTGCCGCGCTCGGCACCCAGGGAACGTTCGTTGCTTATGATGCCAACGGCTACACCATCACCGCCAGCGACAAGGTTCGTTCCGGCGAGGCCCAGCTGCCGGCCTCGACGTTCAAGATCGCGAACTTTCTCATCGCGTTAGAGACAGGGGTCGTGTCCGATCCGGACAAGGATATTTTCAAGTGGGACGGGGTGAAGCGGGCGATCGAGCCCTGGAATAAGGATCACACCCTGCGCTCGGCGATGGCGGCGTCGGTGGTCCCGGTCGGTCAGGAGATCGCCCGCCGGATCGGGGCCGAGCGGATGCAGACCTACGTCAACCTGCTCGAATACGGCAACCGCAACATCGGCGGTGGCCTCGAGCAATTCTGGCTGACCGGCGACCTGCGGATCGACCCGGTGCAGCAGATCGATTTCGTCGACCGGCTGCGGCGCGGGGTACTGCCGGTGTCAGCACGCAGCCAGGACATCATCCGGGACATCCTGACCGTGACCAAGACCGATACCGGGCTGTTTCGTTACAAGACGGGCTTGCTCGGCGCCGAGATCGGCAAGCCGTCGCTCGGCTGGGTCGTCGGCTGGGCCGAGAAGGGAGAGGGCCGTACCGTCTTCGCCATGAATATGGATTGCAAGACGCCCGAGCACGTTCCGGCGCGGATCGCGGTGACGCAGAACCTGCTGGCCGACGTGGGCGCGCTGTAGCTTCCGCGCGGCTGCGCCCTGTACTAGTCTCCGCGCCGTTGGCATCACCCGATTGATTTTGGTGTTCTTCGTGAATTTCGCGGTCCGCTCCTTTCTGATCGGCACTCTCTTCGTTGCGGCTACCATCGGGCAGGCCAGCGCCGAGAGCCGGCGTGCGCTTCTGATCGGCATCGACAGCTACCAGAACGTGCCGCCGCTGCAGAAAGCCGTCGGCGACGTGCAGTCCATGAAGCCCGTGCTCGAGCGGCTCGGCTTCACCGTCGATCTCGTGACCAATCCGGACCGGCGCAATCTCAATCTGAGCCTGTCGAGCTTCGTCGCCAAGCTGAAGCCGGGCGATACGGCGGTCGTCCATTTCTCGGGTCACGGGATCGCCGTCGATGGCGAGAATTTCCTGCTTCCGGCGGATGTGCCGAAGCCGGCGGCTGGCGACAAGGAGCTGGTGAAGTCCGAAGGTCTGCCGATGACGGGCTTGCTTGAGCGTATTCGAAACGCGGGGCCGCGCGTCACCGTTCTCATCCTCGATGCCTGCCGCGATAATCCATTTGCGCAAGGCGGTACGCGCGCGATCGGCGTGTCCGGCGGACTCTCGCAGGTGCAGTTAGCCCGCGGCGCAGCGCAGTCCGGCGTTTTTATTATGTATTCGGCGGGTTATGGGCAGACGGCACGGGACCGCCTCGACGACAACGATCGCGAACCGACCTCGCTTTATACGCGTGCCTTGCTTCGCAAGATCACGGTCGAGGGTAAGCCGATCACCGATCTGGCGCGCGAGGTGCGTGAAGATGTCGAGGCGCTGGCGATCACGGTGCGGCATGAGCAGCGGCCGGCCTATTACGACGAACTGTCCGGACCCGCGTTCTATTTCGCGCCGCCGGGCGCGATCGCCATTGCGCCGCAGCCCCAACCTGTGCGGCCGCCGCCGGACAATTCCGCGTCGGCACGACCGACGGCACCGCTGCCAGCCGCGCAGCCGATCGTTGCCCGGCCGAGCTTCGATTGCAGCCATGCCAAGCTGGCGGATGAGCTTGCGGTGTGCGCGAGTGTGCAGCTGGCGGCACTCGATCGTCAGCTGTCGCAGCTTTATTACGCCCGAGTCGATATGCTGGATGGCGATGCGCGCCTCGCGTTCCGCCGTCAGCAAGGCGACTGGCTCGGCCAGCGCAAGCTCTGCGGCTCCAACGCGGCCTGCGTGTCGCAGGCCTATTCGTCGCGCATTGCCGTGCTGCAGGGGCAGGGTGCGCCGGCGCTGGCGGCTGCACCCGTCGCAGCAACCCCGAGCTTCAATTGCGCCAAGGCCCGCAGCGCCGACGAAATCGCGATCTGCAACGACGGCGTGCTCGCGGCGAAGGACCGGCAGCTCTCGGCGCTCTACGGCAGCGTGCTGACGAGCCTTAGTCTCGACAGTCAGCAGCGGCTCGCCGCCGCGCAGAAGGTGTGGCTGCAGCAGCGCGGCCAGTGCGGCGCGTCGGTCGCCTGCATCGCCAGTGCCTATGACGGCCGCATCCGGCAGCTCAGCGGGCGCTGATCAGTTCAGGCCCGTCGCCGCCACCTGATCCGCCAGCATCGCCTTGGTCGCCGCCAGGTCGACCAGCGGGTAGGTGTCGAAATGCGCCGGAATGAGGTCGGCCCATTCGTTGAGGATGCGGTGGAGCAGGGCGTGATCGGGCACGTCGAAGATCGCCACCGCGCCTCGCCCGACCCGCGGGTGGATCTGCTGGCAAATCCTCTTGGCCTGATAGGGCGCGATCCAGTCCCAGAACTTCTGGCGGGTTGCGGCGAATTCGGAGGGCCGCTCGGGGCGCGGGGTCGAGATCACGAGGAACAGCATAGGTGCGCCTTTCTGCCTTGAGAAAGAACAGCTTATCGAAGCCGATCAATCCCGCCCAGCCCCTCGAAAATGCCCTCCCGGCCGTTTGCAGTTCACGAAATCCTATGTAGGACTGTCCGGAAATCTGATCCCGGCACCCGCTGGGCAAATCCGCATGATCCCGAAAAGTGGTCTTCCGGTTTTCGGACAAGATCATGCGGCCAGAAAAGACCGGGACCATTCATGAAAGACATCGTTGAGAAGCTCGACGCGCGCCGCAAGGGCGCCAAGCTCGGTGGCGGCGAGAAGCGAATCGAGGCGCAGCACGGCCGCGGCAAGCTGACCGCGCGCGAGCGTATCGAGCTTCTGATGGACAAGGGCTCGTTCGAGGAATTCGACATGTTCGTCGAGCACCGCTCGACCGAATTTGGCATGGAGAAGAACAAGGTGCCGGGCGACGGCGTCGTCACCGGCTGGGGCACCGTCAACGGCCGCACCGTGTTCGTGTTCGCCAAGGACTTCACCGTGTTCGGCGGTTCGCTGTCGGAAACGCACGCGCAGAAGATCACCAAGATCCAGGATATGGCGATGAAGGCGCGGGCGCCGATCATCGGCCTTTACGATGCGGGTGGTGCGCGCATTCAGGAAGGCGTCGCCGCGCTCGCCGGTTACTCCTATGTGTTCCGCCGCAACGTGCTGGCGTCCGGCGTCATTCCGCAAATCAGCGTCATCATGGGCCCCTGTGCGGGCGGCGACGTCTATTCGCCGGCGATGACCGACTTCATCTTCATGGTGAAGGACAGCTCCTACATGTTCGTCACCGGCCCCGACGTGGTNNCCGGACGTGGTGAAGACCGTCACCAACGAGGTCGTCACCGCGGAAGAACTCGGCGGCGCCAGTGTGCACGCGACGAAATCCTCGATCGCGGATGGCGCGTACGAGAACGACGTCGAGACGCTGCTGCAGATGCGCCGCTTGCTCGACTTCCTGCCGTCGAACAACACGGACGGCGTGCCAGAGTGGCCGTCGTTCGACGACATCGAGCGGGAAGAGCCGTCGCTCGACACGCTGATCCCGGATAATCCGAACAAGCCGTACGACATCAAGGAACTGATCACCAAGGTCGTGGACGAGGGCGATTTCTTCGAACTTGCCGAGACGTTCGCGAAGAACATCGTCACCGGCTTCGGCCGCGTCGCCGGCAAGACGGTGGGCTTCGTCGCCAACCAGCCGATGGTGCTGGCCGGCGTGCTCGACAGCGATGCCTCACGCAAGGCGGCGCGCTTCGTCCGTTTCTGCGATGCCTTCAACATTCCGATCGTGACGTTCGTCGACGTGCCGGGCTTCCTGCCGGGCACCGCGCAGGAATACGGCGGCCTGATCAAGCACGGCGCCAAGCTTCTCTTTGCGTATTCGCAATGCACGGTGCCGCTCGTCACCGTCATCACCCGCAAGGCCTATGGCGGCGCGTTCGACGTCATGGCGTCGAAGGAAATCGGCGCCGACATGAATTACGCCTGGCCGACCGCGCAGATCGCGGTGATGGGCGCGAAGGGGGCGGTGGAGATCATCTTCCGCGCCGACATCGGCGACGCCGAGAAGATCGCCGCGCGCACCAAGGAATACGAGGACCGCTTCCTGTCGCCGTTCGTCGCCGCCGAGCGCGGTTACATCGACGATGTGATCATGCCGCACTCGACCCGCAAGCGCATCGCCCGCGCACTCGCCATGCTGAAGGACAAGCAGGTCGAGGTGCCGATGAAGAAGCACGATAACCTGCCGTTGTGAGGCGAGATGAAGCTGGTTCTGCTGCCTCTGATCGTATGCGCCGCTCTGGTGACGCATGATGACGCAAACGCTGCAGCAGGCGACACCAACATCTACGTTCACTACAAGGTCAACGCCGTGCGCGTTCGGCCAAGCGCGCGCGTTGGCAGCGCGACGGTTGATTTCAGAATCGTTCTGCGAGCGAACGGTACGGTGAGCGATGCATTCGCCGTCAAAGACGGCCTTAAGGGGACCGCCAAGGTCAAGCTGGGGCGTCAGCCCAAGGGTGTCGTCTACCGGGTGATTGACGATTCAACGATCGAACGAACGTTCGATGTCGGGGCTCACATCCACAAGCTGACAGTGAAAGTCGCCGGCAAGAACTGCACGGCGACGAGCGATTACATTCTCAAGCCCGGCGAGAAAGAATTCCGGGACTATTCGACCGAGCTGAAGCAGATGGCGTATTTCAGCAGTCTGAAAGCTGAATACGTCACGTGCGTGATCGAGTAGGACGCGGGAACCATCGATTAAGGTAACACATTACGTAATCTCCCTGAATGCTGAACGCGAAGTTCAGCGCCGGTTCATGCAACCAGGCCAACTCTGTTGCGTGTTCGACTTGCTCACATGGGAGGACAAATCATGGAACGCCGGGAATTTCTGAAAGTCGCCTTGGGCGTTGCTGCGGGAGCGATGGTGGTGTCGTCCGCGGCACAAGCAGCACCTTTGATGCCGCCGCAACCGGCGCTGGACAAGTCCGGATCGCCGCAAGACCTCAAGCCGCAACCGGCTGTCGCCGACCAGAACGATCTCGATGCCGCGCGTATCGAGGAGGTTCGGTGGGGCAGGCGTCGCCGCTGGGGTTGGCGCCGCCGTCGCTTCTGGGGCTATCGCCGCCGCCGCTTCTGGGGCCGCCGTCGCTGGCGCCGTCGCCGCTTCTGGCTGTAGAGCGGGTTGAGTTCGTGCAGCCCCGATAAGTTCAGCCGGGGCTGCACAGCCTTCGACGCGGCCGCATTTTCTGCCGGTCATAGCAATTCCCCGCGTTCCGATGCAGGATGCTGTCCTTTAGGGCCATTGCATTTGGGGGATTGCACATGCCGTTATCGTTGCCGACGTTTCTGCTGATCGCCGCCGTCATCGAAGCCTTGTTCGGCGTTGGATTTCTGTTGTTGCCGGAAGCCGTGCTGGCGCCGCTCGGCGTCAAGCTCAATGCGGCGGGCGTGATGATGACGCGCATTTTCGGAGCAATGCTCATCGCGTTCGCGCTGATCTTCTGGTGGCTGCGCGAACTGCCGTCGAGCCTGGCATCGACCGCGGTTTTTCGCGCCGCCGCGATCTACTTCGCCGTCTCCGCCGTGCCGCTTTTGCTCGGTATCACTGGCGGACTTGCCAACGCGCTGGGGTGGGGGACATTTGCCATCCACGTGCTGCTGGCCGCTGGCTTCTGGCACTTCGGCTTCCGGAAGTAAGCCCGCGGCGCATCGGTTGGCGGCGGCTACTTCAGTCCCGTGCAGCTCGCGTAGAACGTCGTCGTCGCCGGCCAGTCGGAGAACACGCCGCGCACGCCGGCCTGCTTCGCCAGAACGTCGAGCACGGTCAAAGTATCGCCGTCCCGGTCGATCGCGCCTTTGACGGAGCGGTGATAGAAGCCGCCGCCCTTGTCGAGCGGACCGTCGCGCTCCAGCGACCAGGCGATGAGGTCAAGGCCCGCGGCCTTTGCCGCCTTGGCGTAGTCGGACGCCACGATCTCATTCTTGTCGTTGAGCGCCAGTAACATGTAGATCGGCGGCGCGAGGATCGGCACGCCCGCGGCCTTCATCTCGGCCATCGACGGCTTGAGCGTTTCGGGCTTGGTGTGATCGAAGCCGGATGTCTCATAGCGGCCGTCGAGATAGACCGCCTGCTTGCCGAAATCCGGCGCGGTTTTGATCCAGTGCAGAACGTCGGCGTAGTTGAAGCTCTGCGGGAAAACGTCGGACGCCGGAACGCCCGCGGCCTTGTAGTCATCCAGCATCTGCGTTGCGTATTTTTCCTGGGTGTAGTCGCCCTCGAACGGCATCGTCACTTCGGGCGCCTTCAGCTCGGGCGTGAACTTCGCGCCGAGCGATTTGATCAGCGCGATGCTCTCGGCATGGGTCATCAGCGTGCCGGTGGCGCTATAGAGATCGGTACGCCAGCGCGGGGTGCCGTTCTGATATTCGGCGACGGTTTTGCCGTCCGCATTGAACGCATCCATCTTCGCCGTCAGCGTCCTGAACTCGGCCAGCGTGATGTCGCTGGTGCAGCACTTGGCCGAGGCCTTCTTAGCCGTAGCGGGATCCGCCGGGCTGAAGGGCTGCGAGCATTTGGCCGCGAGCGCAGGGACGGAGAGAATATTGGTCGTGGTGTGCAGGTCGCACTGCGCATGGCGGCACACGAGCTGCCGGTCCTTGGTGAAGGTGACGTCGCATTCGATGATGCCGGCGCCCATGCGCGCCGCCGCCAGATACGATTCGCGCGTGTGTTCGGGAAACTGCAGCGCCGCGCCGCGATGGCCGATCGAGAAGTCGGTCTTGCGGAACGGGCCGGTGCACTGGCTCAGCTCTTTCTTCAGCGCGCCGTCCTTCATCTTGTCGACGAGATAGAACGGCCTGGGACCGATCTGCGGCTCGCGCGGCATCGCGTCTTGTGCAGCCGCGGGCAGGGATATCGCAAACAGCATCGATAGCAGGAGCGTATGGCGTTGCAGCATGACGTGATCTCTCGTGGGCGGCCCAAAACTACGAGATATCATCATGCCAGTGTGACGGCCGGATGTGATGCGTGATCGTTGTCATAATTCGCGGTGGAATCGCGTGGACAAGCTCTGGATGTTGCCGGAGGTTTACCGGTAGTTGCTCATAGCGGGTTGTTATCGATAATCCATGGCTATCGCCCCATTTTGGGCCAACTCAAAGGGTGCGATAATTTGCCATTGTCTGGAAATGGTGACTCCTCTATCGCGCGCAAAAGGGGGCGAAGATCCCCGCGACGGCGGAGTTTTTTGAATGACGGCTCGGGAGGGCGGCCCGGTGGTGAGCAACACGGCAACTGAATCGCATTCGCAGCGGTGGCTGATGCTGTTCGTGCTATTTGTGGCGCGGACTGCGCTCGCCTATCAATTCAAAACTATCGGCGCGATCGGGCCGATTCTTGTCGACGAGTGGAAGATCGATTTCACCTGGCTCGGCACGCTGATCGGTCTTTACATGCTGCCGGGGACGATCTTCGCAATTCCGAGCGGATTGATCGGCCAGAGGTTCGGTGCCAAGCGCGTCGTCCTGCTCGGCCTTGCACTCATGGTGCTCGGCGGCGCGATGACCGGTTCGCACACTTTCGAGGTTGCGTTCGCCGGGCGGCTCATCAGCGGCATTGGCGGCGTCGTCATGAACGTGATCATGACCAAGATGGTCGCCGACTGGTTCGCGCGGCATGAGGTCGTTCCGGCGATGTCGATCCTCGTCGCAAGCTGGCCGCTCGGTCTGGCGCTCGGCCTCGTCACGTTTCCGGCCATCGTAAGCTTCGGCGCGTGGCCGCCGGTGATGTACACCGCCGTCGCCGTTATCGTCGTATCGTTCGTTCTCGTCGCGCTGATCTATCGCGACCCGCCGGATGTGCCGGCGCTGCTCGATGGCAAGTTTCAGATCGCGCTCTCGGGCCGGGAATGGCTGCTGGTGCTCATCGCCGGATTCATCTGGGGCACTTACAATGTGGCCTACATTGTCATGATCACATTCCTGCCCGAGCTTCTGACCGCGCGCGGCTACCTGCTGACCGAGGCCGGCCGCATCGTCAGCGTGCTGGGCTGGGCGTTGATCTTCACCGTGCCGGTTGGCGGACTTCTCGCCCAGCGTTTCGGCCGGCTCAATCTGTTCATGGTGGTTAGCCTGCTCATTGTGGCGCTGGCCGGAGCGTCGCTGCCGTTCACAGACCACTTCATGGCCGCGTTTGCGGTCATGGTGATCCTCGCCGGCATCCCTGCGGGGTTGATCGTTTCCTTGCCGACGGAAGCCTTGTCGCCGCACAACCGCGCGGTCGGCATGGGTGTATTCTTCACATGCTTTTATCTTTCGATGGCAATCATGCCTGTGATCGCGGGGCGGGTGCGCGATTTCTTCGGCAGCCCTGCGGCGCCAGTGCTTTTCGCCGCTGCCATGATGGGCCTGGCCGTGATCGGGCTAGGCATTTTCCGCCTGGCGCAGCGCCGGACGATGCAACTGGAGCCGGCCTAGGCGAACCGTGCTACACAGGGGCATGGCCCACGCCGAGAATCTGCTGTTTCCGCTTTCGATCATCGGTCTGATCGTCGTGTCGATGACGGCAGCGCTCGCCGCCGGCCGGCGCAGCATGGACTGGATGGGCGTCGTATTGTTGGGCTCCATCACCGCGCTCGGCGGCGGATCGACGCGCGATGTGCTGCTCGGCAACTATCCCTTGAGCTGGGTACAAGAGCCGTATCTGCTCGGCATCACGGCGGCTGCGGCGCTCGCCACGATTGCGCTCGCGCCGGTGATCCATCATTTCAACAAGGCCTTCCTGTTTCTCGATGCCATCGGGCTTGTGCTGTTCACCATGCTCGGGTGCAGCGTGGCGCTGAAGGGCGGTCATCATTTCGCGATCGTTATCATGGCCGGCATGATCACCGGCTGCGTCGGTGGCGTGCTGCGCGATGTCCTTTGCAACGACGTGCCGCTGCTGTTTCGCGCCGAGCTCTACGCCAGCGTCTCGATTCTCACCGGTCTCGTTTATGTCGAAGGTTTGCAGCTCGGCCTCAATCCCGATCTCGTGACGCTGGTTGCGTTCGTCTTCGGTCTCACGTTCCGCTTGCTGGCGATCCGCTTCCGGTGGGAAATGCCGAAGTTCGTCTACGAGCGCGACGCGGGGCGGTAACGCCGCACGGACGCACCTGCAACAATGTCCGTTACACGGGTGTGTTTGACGGCTTGTTACTGCGCCGCGACATCGGCGGGCTTGCCAAGTGCAAGGTCCGGCGGCAGCATGAGCCAGAGGTCCAGCGATAAGGACCCTTGATCGCGCGAATGCAGCACGTTGGGGAGTCGGAATGACCGCAACACCCACACCGAAGGGCGCCTGGCGGATAACGTTTCTTCTCTTCCTGTTCATGCTGGTCAACTTTGCGGACAAGATCATTGTCGGCCTGGCCGGTGTCCCGATCATGAAGGAGCTGCAGTTGAGCCCGGAGCAGTTCGGGCTGCTGGGGTCGTCCTTCTTCTTCCTGTTCTCGATTTCTGCGGTGGTCGTCGGTTTCATCGTCAATCGTGTGCCGACCCGCTGGGTTCTTCTGGTCCTGGCGCTGATCTGGGCGCTGGTGCAGTTTCCGATGGTCGGCACTGTCGGTTTTACGACGCTGCTCATCTGCCGCGTTCTGCTTGGCGCGGGTGAGGGGCCGGCCGGCTCAGTTGCTATTCACGCGGTCTACAAGTGGTTCCCTGACGAAAAGCGCACGCTGCCGACCGCGATCCTCGCGCAAGGCTCGGCGTTCGGCGTCATCCTTGCCGTGCCCGCGCTGAACTGGATCATCGTCAACTACAGCTGGCACCACGCCTTCGGCGCGCTCGGCATTGTCGGACTGATGTGGGTTGCGCTGTGGCTCTTGCTCGGCCGCGAAGGGCCGATCACCGAGGTCGTCAGCGATCTCGACAACGAAAAGATCCCGTATTCGCAGCTTCTGCTGTCGCGTACCTTCATCGGCTGCTGCGCGGCGACGTTCGGTGCGTATTGGGCGCTGTCGCTCGGTCTGACCTGGTTCACGCCGTTTCTCATCACCGGACTTGGCTTCTCGCAGAAGGATGCGGGGCTTATCTCGGTCTTGCCGTGGGTCTTCGGTGCATCGATCGTGCTGCTGACGGGATGGGTGTCGCAGGTGCTGGTCGGTCGTGGAATGTCGACTCGCCATGCGCGCGGCGTTCTCGGCTCAGCGCCGCTGGTCTTCGGCGGGATCATTCTCCTGCTGATGCCGCAGGTTCAGGGCGCGAACGGGCAGGTCGCGATGCTGGTGCTCGGTACAGGGGTCAGCGGCGCGATCTATGTGGTTTGCGCGCCGATGATCGCGGAGTTCACGCCGACCTCGCAACGCGGGGCAGTGATTTCGATCTACGGCGCCATCTACACACTCGCCGGCATCGTGGCCCCGTACGTGATGGGAAGTGTCGTGCAGGCGGCAGCCACGCAGCATGCCGGTTACATGACCGGTTTCATGATCAACGGCGCCATTCTTATCACGTCGGGCATCTCCGGCCTGCTGCTGCTGTGGCCCAATGCCGAGCGTGCGCGCCTGCGTGGCGCAGCGATTCCGCAGAAGCTGGCGCCCGCCGCGGAGTAGCTACTGCACCTTCGGTGCAGTCTCGAAATTTCCGCCGACATCGACCGTGCGCAGGTGCTGCAGCTTGCCGTTGTCGCCGATGATGTAGAAGTGCAGGCCGTTGACGCCTTTCTCGTTGCGGCTGCCGGCGAACACGACGAGCCGGCTGTCGGCACGCGACAACACCGGTTCGAAGTCGTCGGATACTTCACGCCAGCCCGACACCGTGTCGAATTCAACGATCTTGCCATTGGTCGCATCAAGAAACGTCGGCTGCGCGCAAGCCGAGCCGCACGGCAGCTTCACGACGATGAAGCGACCGCCTGCGTTCACCTTCTCGTCGCTGACGGCGGATTGATAAAGCTCACGCCGATCGCGCAGGTCCTGGGTGTGGAAGCGCGGCTTCGCCGTTTTTCCGGCGAAGACCTTGACCGGATAATCCTTGAATTTCGGCAGGTCGTCGGCGTTGGCGCGTCCGACTGCGAAAGCGATGGAGAGGCAGGCGAGCGCGAGGGAAGTCAGACGTAGCATCGCAAATTCGACTCTGTTCAATTGGTGCGTGGATGCCGTAGGTCGCGCGAATGCCCAGTATTGTTCAACGCAACACGCCAAAGATGGAACCGCATTGGTCTAAAGTCGGGGAAAAGGTCAGGTATTCTAGGGGGTTGCGGCGATCCGCCCGGCTTGCCAAGCGAGGGCCGGGATGGCCTAATCCGGCCGTTGCTACGGGACTATAAGAAACATTGAGGAAACGCATGATCAGGACGACGTCGCTGCGCATTCGCGCGGCCGGGCTTTTTGCAACTGTTGCGATGGCTGCGATCGCAGCGCTGCATGCGGGGCCCGCTGCAGCACAGTGGCCGGACCGGCCGATCTCAATGATCGTTCCGTTCCCTGCGGGTGGCGGCACTGACGCATTTGCGCGCCCATTGGCTGCGCAGCTCGAGAAACAGCTCAACCAGCGCGTCCTGATCGACAATCGCTCCGGCGCGGGCGGTACGGTCGGCGCAAGCGCGGCGGCCAAGGCTGAAGCCAACGGCTACAATTTCTTCATCGGTGCTGCGCATCACGCGATCGCAGCAACGCTTTATCCGAAGCTCGACTACGACTTGACCAAGGACTTCATCCCGGTCGCGCTGATCGCTGCGCCGCCGCAGGTGGTTGTGGTCAATCCTGCGAAGGTCGGCGCCAAGACACTTGCCGAGTTTATCGCGGATGCGAAGGCCAACCCCGGTAAGATCGACTACGCCTCGGCCGGTCTCGGCACCACGCATCATCTGGCCGGCGAATTGTTCAAGCTGCTTGCCGGCGTCAATTTGAACCATGTGCCGTACCGCGGCGCCGGTCCGGCGATGCAGGATCTGGTCGCAGGTCACGTGCATGTCATGTTTGACGGGCTCGGCTCGTCGGCGAACCAGGTGCAGGGTGGCCAGATTCGCGCGCTCGCGGTCGCTTCGACCGAGCGGTCGGAAGCGATCAAGGATGTGCCGACATCCGAACAGGCAGGCCTGAAAGGCTATGAAGTTGCGACCTGGTACGCGCTATTTGCGCCGAAAGGAACGCCGCAGCCCGTGATCGACCGGATGGCGGCCGAGGTACGCAAGGCGCTCGATTCCGAATTGCTGAAGGACGCATGGAAGAAGAACGGGTCGCCGACGCCGACACTCGTGAAAGATGAGTTCGGAAAGTTCGTCAGCGCGGAAGTTGCCCGCTGGGCGGACGTGATTAAGAAAGCCAACATCAAGCTGGAATGATGCGAGTGGAAAACGCTTGACTGCCGGGGAACAATACCGGCGGGATTGAGTTGGCCCGAGCTGTCAATTCCGGCAGCTCTCGATGACGACGGACAACCTCGTTCCTGAATACGCGGTTCAGTTTCGGTTCATCAGTTGAACGCGATCATCGGGCCTCAATTGTTGCTCCAAAGGGAGGTCACGATTATGGAACGACGGGATTTTCTGAAACTTGCGCTCGGCGTTGCAGCCGGCGCGAGCCTTGTTGCAGTTGCCGGGCCTGCCAGCGCCGCGCCGCTGATGGCACCGACCGATCCGCTCAAGGGCCCGAAGCCCGAGCAGCCCGATCTCGAAGCCAAGCCTGCGATCGCGACCGAGCAGGACATCGAGGACGCCAACGCTGAGCAGGTCCAGTATTACGGTTATGGCTATCGCCGTCGCTACTATCGCCGTCGCTACTATCGCCCGCGGTACTACCGCCGTTACTATCGTCCCCGGTTCTATTACTGAGCCGATGTGGTGAACGAAACCCGGTCTGACGAAGTCAGGCCGGGTTTTTGTTTGCGTGTCTGTTAGCTGGTGCGTGTGCCCGTCTAGAGCTTCGGCGCGCTGCCCGACGGTGCGGCTGATGGCCCGCTCTTCGCGGCGTCATCGTCGATCGCTGCAGCGCTGGTGATCCGCTTGAAATCAACCATCATGAATTCAGCCTTACCGGTTCGTTCGGGGCTTCCACCCGGCGCCAGCGTGATTGTCAACGCGGCGTCACAGTTGGCGTCCTTGGCCTCGGCGAGCAGGCCCTTCAGCGTCTTGTCGAGTGCGCCGACGTGCTTGACTGCGGCGACGCAACTGCCTTGGCCCTTAGCATTGTTCAGTGCAACCGCAGCCTTCGCGTTCAGCGGCTTGTCGAGCGCATCGAGTGCCGTATCCGGCTTGTACTTCTGCTTCACCGAAACGACCTTGCCGCCGCGATAGAAGTAATAGACGTTCTGGCTGCCAACCAGCGTCGGCTCGCCGTACTTGTCCATCACCTGTTTGAGCAGATCCGATTTCAGCGGCTGAGCGGCGGCTGCGAACGTCAGCGTTCGCGAAATCAGGAATGCACGGTTGGCACTCGCGGGCGAGGAGAACATCATCGCAATGGTTTCGCCGCCGTCCTTTGCAGTCGCCGGCTGATCGAAGGTGAGGGAAGGGGTGTAGCTCGCGCGCGTTGCGCCGAAGGTCTGCTGGCCGATGGCCGGTTTGACGCCCTGACGATCCTTGAAGTGGGCTTCGATGGCGCCTTTCGCCTTCGCCGCGTCATCCTCGAGTGACAACCCCAGAATGTCCGGCTTGATTTTGCCGGAGAAGGCAGTGTCCGGCATCTTTGCCTTGATATCGCTGGCAAGCGCCGTGGCTGGCATCATCGCGCACGCAATGAGAAGGGCTTTTCGCATCGGTCCAGTCCGTAATCGTTTGAAATGAATAAGGTTGGGGCGATTAGCCCAACTGGGCCGGGGGCTGTCAACTGATCGATTTGCCTCGTTTTTCGACGACTGCGCGTGGAGCAGCGAAAAAGCCCGCCCGGTCGTCCGGGCGGGCCTTGATGATCCGATGACATCGTCAGTTCGATGAGGGCGCGATCCGCTGCGCCATGCTTTGCGGTGGCGTTGCCCCGACGCCTGCCGATTGGAAGTGGTTGATCTCGTACAGCAGCAGGCTGAGCATGATCAGCACGCCGAGGCCGATGAGGGCCTTGGTCGGCTTTTCCTGAAACGTATCCTCACCACCTGACGTCCCGGATTTGGTCTGAGCCGGCGGGGTTTCCAGCTCACGGTCGCTCCAGTTCATGTCGTCCTCCCGCTTTTTTAAAGCCGCGCGTACGAGCGCAGCGGCCGATGTCCCAAGACAACGGCGCTGGACGTTGCGGTGTTCCGTTGAAGGCGTGCGACGCCTTCGGAGCAGCCATGCCGGAACGGGAATGTGAGGCGTCATTTTGCGGTGCGGCGAAGTCGCTGCCCGGCGGTCCGCAGCAACATTGCGAAGCGAGGCCGCGACACGACACGAAGCAAGCAACGGCAGGGCTTTCCGAGAACGAAATTGCTTGTCCGGTCAGCCAGATAATCTCGTCGAATCTTGATGCAGCCGGCACGAAAACCGACATAGAATGTTTCAAATAAGACTCGGAAATGCACGCCGGGCAAAGGCGAACACGGGCGGCTCAAGCGCGGGATCGAGAGGCGGGAATGGGAATCAATCAAGGACCGATCAGTCTCGATCAAAAATACACGCAAGGTTCCGGCCATATCTTCCTGACAGGCATTCAGGCCCTGGTGCGCTTGCCGATGGCGCAGATCCGGCGCGATCGCGCTCAGGGCCTCAACACCTCCGCCTTCATTTCCGGCTATCGCGGCTCGCCGCTCGGCGGCTATGACCAGCAACTCCACGCCGCTCGCCACCATCTCGATCAGTACGGCATCAAGTTCCAGCCCGGCGTGAACGAGGACCTTGCGGCCACCGCGATCTGGGGCTCGCAGCAGCTCAATCTGTCGCCCGGCGCGAAGTACGACGGCGTCGTCGGCATCTGGTACGGCAAGGGGCCGGGCGTCGACCGCTGCGGCGACGTGTTCCGTCATGGCAACGCGGCGGGCTCCGCCGCGAAGGGCGGGGTGCTCTGCCTCGCCGGCGACGACCATGGCGCCAAGTCATCGACAGTGCCGCATCAGTCGGACCACGCCTTCATCTCGGCGCTGATGCCGTATCTCTATCCGTCCAGCATCCACGAAATGATCGAAATGGGGCTGCTCGGCATTGCCATGTCGCGCTACTCCGGCTGCTGGGTCGGCATGAAGGTGATCACCGAGACGGTGGAAACCACGGCCGAGATCGATCTCTCGGATGAGATGACGCCCTTCAAAATTCCGACCGACTTCGAGATGCCACCGGGCGGCCTCAACCTGCGCTGGCCGGACGATCGCTTCGCGCAGGACAAGCGGTTGCAGGATTACAAGGGCTTTGCCGCGATCGCATTCGCGCGTGCCAACAACGTCAACCGCGTGGTGATGGATTCGCCGAACCCGCGTTTCGGTATCATGGCGTCGGGCAAGAGTTATGAGGACGTGCGGCAGGCGCTGCGCGAACTCGGCATTACCGAGGAGGTCGCCGCCAAGATCGGCCTTCGTCTCTACAAGATCGGCATGCCGTGGCCGCTGGAGCCGGAAGGCGTGCGCAAGTTTGCCGTCGGCCTTGAGGAAATCTTCATCGTCGAAGAGCGTCGTGAAATCGTCGAGAACCAGGTCAAGCAGGAGCTGTTCAACTGGCGCGACGATGTGCGCCCGCGCATCGTCGGCAAGATGGACGATCACGACAAACGCTTCCTTCCGTTCGCTGAAGAACTCAGCGTCGCCTCGCTTGCAACCTCGCTGACCGAACGTCTCCTCCGCCTCAACCTGAATCCCGAAATCGCCGAAATGCTCCGCGCCAAGGCCGACTGGTTCAACGGCCGGCAGGCGTCGCAGGTTCAGGCCGTCGCGCCGGTGACGCGCACGCCGTATTTCTGCTCGGGCTGTCCGCACAACACCTCCACGAAAGTGCCGGAGGGGAGCCGCGCGTTTGCCGGCATCGGCTGTCACTTCATGTCGCTGTGGATGGACCGCAACACCGAGACGTTCACACACATGGGCGGCGAGGGCGTGCCGTGGGTCGGCATCGCGCCGTTCACCAAGGAAAACCACATCTTCGCCAACCTCGGCGACGGTACGTATTTCCACTCGGGCAGTCTCGCGATCCGCCAGGCGGTCGCCTCGAAAGCCAACATCACCTACAAGATCCTCTATAACGACGCGGTCGCGATGACCGGCGGTCAGAAGCACGACGGCGATCTCTCGCCGCAGCAGATCACCTTCCAGCTGCACAGCGAGGGCATCCGCGAAATCTATCTCGTCTCGGAAAATCCCGACGCGTATCCGGGGTCGACTATTGCGCCGGGTACCAAGCTGGCGCATCGCGACGAACTCGATGCGGTAATGAAGACACTGCGCGAAACGCCGGGTTGCTCGGCGATCGTGTTCGTGCAGACCTGCGCGGCAGAGAAGCGCCGCCGCCGCAAGCGCGGCCTGATGGAGGACCCGCAGCGCCGCGTGATGATCAATTCGGCCGTCTGCGAAGGCTGCGGCGATTGCTCGGTGCAGTCGAACTGCATTTCGGTCGAACCGCTCGAGACGCAAATGGGCCGCAAGCGCACCATCAACCAGTCGAGCTGCAACAAGGACTATTCCTGCGTGAAGGGCTTCTGCCCGTCGTTTGTCAGCATCGACGGCGGCAAGCTGCGCAAGCGCGCGCCGGTTGACCTCGGCAATCTCGGTGACATCCCGGAGCCCGCGCATCGCGTGTCGCTCGACAAGACGTACAACGTTGCGGTCGGTGGCGTCGGCGGCACCGGCGTGCTCACCGTCGGTGCCTTGCTCGGCATGGCCGCACACATCGAGGGCAAGGCCAGCATGATCCTCGACATGTCCGGCCTCGCGCAGAAGGGCGGCGCGGTGCTGAGCCATGTCCGGCTATCGCAGAACACGGATGACGTCCGCTGCTCGCGCATCGTCACCGGCACCGCTGATCTGCTGATTGCCGCCGACGAGGTCGTCGCTGTCGCCAAGGACACGATCACGCTCTGTGAGTCCGGGCGGACCACCGGCGTCATCAACACCCACCTTATTCCGATTGCCGACTTCATCCATCAGCGCGACTTCAACTTCCAGCGCCGCAAGGTGAACGGCGTGCTCGAAGCGTCGCTGCGGAAGGAGTCGGTATTCTTCGATTTCACGCATGCCGCCGAGGGCCTGCTCGGCGATGCCATCGCGACCAATCTGATGATGCTCGGTTACGCCTATCAGCAGGGGTTGCTGCCGGTGTCGTCGGAAGCCATTCTGCGCGCGATCGAACTCAACGCCGTTTCGGTGAAGATGAACACGCTCGCCTTCCAGCTCGGCCGGCTGGCGTCGGTCGATCCGAAACGGCTGGCCGCAATGATGAAGGATGAGGAGGCGGCGCCGAAGACGCTGGCCGAGATGTCGCTCGATGAAGTCATCGCGCATCGCACGGCGCTGCTCACCGGCTATCAGAACGCGGCGCTTGCCGCTCGCTACAACAACCTCGTTGTGCGCGTTCGCAAGTCCGCCGAGGGCGGCGGTTATGGCGACGCGCTGCCGCGCGCGGTGGCGCTGAACTACGCCAAGCTGCTCGCCTACAAGGACGAGTACGAGGTGGCGCGGCTTTACACGGACGGCAAGTTTGCGCAGCGGATCGCCGAGCAGTTCGAAGGTGAGTTCAAAGTGAGCTATCACCTCGCGCCGCCGATCCTGCCGGGGACCGATGCATCGGGCCGTCCGCTGAAGCGTCAATTTGGTCCGTGGATGCTGCCGATGTTCCGCGTTCTTGCGAAACTGCGGGGCCTGCGCGGCACGACGCTCGATATCTTCGGCTACAGCGCCGAGCGCAAGATGGAACGGGGGCTCATCGAGTCTTACGAAAAGGACGTCGCGTCGGCTTTGTCGGCTTTGTCGCCGCTCACGCACGACATCGCGGTCGAGTTGCTGTCGGTGCCGGATCAGATCCGCGGCTTCGGCCCGGTGAAGGAGAAATCGGTAGCCGAGGCGAAGGTCCGCCATGCGAAATTGACGGCGGACCTTGCAAATCCGCCACCGCTGGTGACGCCCCAGATCGCTGCCGAGTAGCGCTCAGCCGCTTGCCATTCCACGTCTGACAGGCCAGACAATCCGCTAGCCAAAGCTCCAGCGGAGAAGAAACTTGAGTATCAAGGGGAAGGCCTACATCGCCGGGATCTACGAGCATCCGACTCGCAAAGCGCCCGACAAATCCATCTCCCAGCTCCACGCAGAAGTTGCCAAGGGCGCGCTCGAGGACGCAGGGCTCACCAAGGCCGATGTGGACGGCTATTTCTGCGCCGGCGACGCGCCCGGCGGCGCCATGGGCATGGTCGATTACCTCGGCCTGAAGGTGAAGCACTTCGATTCCACCGACACCGGCGGCTGTTCCTATCTGGTGCATCTCGGCCATGCGGCGGAAGCGATCGCGGCAGGCAAATGTTCAGTGGCGCTGATCACGCTCGCCGGCAAGCCGCTCACCGGCGCAGTACCGGTGCGTGCGACTGGCGCCGAGCACGATTTCGAAGTTGCGTACAACGCAACCACGCACAACATCTACGGCACGTGTGCCATGCGCCACATGCATGATTTCGGCACCACCAGCGAACAGCTCGCCTGGATCAAGGTCGCCGCATCGCACCACGCTCAATACAATCCGCACGCGATGCTGAAGGACGTGGTCACGGTCGAGGATGTGCTCAACTCGCCGATGATCTCAGATCCGCTGCATCGTATGGACTGCTGTGTCGTCACCGACGGCGGCGGCGCGCTGGTCGTCACCACGCCGGAGATCGCCAAGAGCCTGAAGCGGCCGCTGGTGCGGCTGATCGGGCAGGGCGAAGCGATCAAGGGACCGCGCGGCGGTCAGGCGCTCGACCTGACGTATTCGGCGGGCGTGTGGTCCGGCCCGGTAGCATTCGCGGAAGCGGGCGTGACGGTGAAGGACATCAAGTACGCGTCGATCTACGACAGCTTCACCATCACCGTGCTGATGCAGCTCGAGGACCTCGGTTTCTGCAAGAAGGGCGAGGGCGGCAAGTTCGTTGCCGACGGCAATCTGATTTCGGGCGTCGGCAAGCTGCCGTTCAACACCGATGGCGGCGGCCTCTGCAGCAACCATCCGGTCAATCGCGGCGGCATGACCAAGATTCTCGAAGCCGTGCGCCAGCTGCGTGGCGAGGCCCATCCGAAGGTGCAGGTGCCGAACTGCGACATCGCGCTCGCGCATGGCACCGGCGGACTTCTCGGCGTGCGCCACGCCGCATCGACGACCATTCTGGAGCGCGTGTGATGAACGATAAGCCGAAACTCCCGACACCCCAAGGCAATCCGGAATCGAAGCCGTTCTGGGATGCGGCCGCGCAGGGCAAGTTCCTGATCAAGCGCTGTACCTCCTGCAAGGAGCCGCATTACTTCCCGCGTGCGCTGTGCCCATTCTGTTTTTCCGACAAGACCGAATGGGAAGAGAGCAAGGGTGAGGGCAAGATCTACAGCTTCAGCGTCATGCGGAAGTCGCCGACCGGGCCTTATGCCATCGGCTACGTCACGCTTGATGAAGGTCCGTCGCTGCTGACGAATTTCGTCGACACCGATCTCATGAAGCTCAAGATAGGTCAGCGCGTGAAAGTCGTGTGGAAACCGACCGACGGCGCGCCGTTGCCATTCTTCACGCCGGTCTGAGCCGCACGACGGCCAATCAAGAACACCAGAGGAAGCGCCATGCCGTTCAAGTACGAAGAGGCGATCGGCCTCAAGAAATTCGGTCAACCGTATGCGTGGACCGATCGTGAAGTCATGCTCTACGCCTACGGCATCGGCATGGGTGCCGATCCGATGGACGAAAAAGAGCTGCAGTACGTCAACGAGGGCTACTACACGCCGAAACCGCTGAAGGTCGTGCCGACGTTCGCATCGGTCGCGGCCTGGGGTGCAGCGCCGGGGCACATCGACGTCAACCGCGTGATGGTGGTCGACGGCGAACGTGACATCACCTTCCACAAGCCGCTGCCGGTGGCCGCCAACATCACCGCCGACGTCAGCGTCGTCGACATTTTCGACAAGGGTAAGGACAAGGGCGTCGTCATCATCCGCCAGACGGTGCTGCGCGACGAGAAGGGCGAGGCGCTTGCGACGTTGCTGGCCTCGCAGTTCGCGCGTGGCGACGGCGGTTGCGGCGGTCCCGGCGGTGCTCAGCCTGAGCCGCATCCAATCCCGAAGCGTTCGCCGGACAAGACCATCCAGATCACCACGCGGCCGGATCAGGCGCTGGTTTATCGTCTCTGCGGCGACCGCAATCCGCTGCACAGCGATCCGGAGTTCGCGGCGAAGGGCGGCTTCAAGCGTCCGATCCTGCACGGCATGTGCACCTACGGCATCACCTGCCGTGCCGTGCTGCAGACGTATGCCGACTACGACGCGTCCGCGTTCAAGCGGCATGCGGCGCGCTTCTCGGCGCCCGTGATCCCCGGCGACACGGTGACCGTCGATCTTTGGAAGGACGGCAACGTGGTGTCGTTCGAGGCGCATGTGAAGGAGCGGAACGTCACCGTCATCAAGAACGGCAAGACGACGCTCGCGTAAGCAATCAGAACGGTACGTCGGAGGAAGCGATGGGTTTGCTTGACGGCAAGGTTGCGATCATCACCGGTGCGGGCGGCGGTCTCGGCGAAGCCTATGCGAAGCTGTTCGCGCGTGAGGGCGCTGCCGTCATCGTCAACGACCTCGGCGGACCGCGCGACGGCTCCGGTTCCGACAAGGGGATGGCACAGACGGTCGTCGACGCGATCAAGGCCGAAGGCGGGCGTGCTTATGCGAACGGCGCGGACGTTTCGACCATAGAAGGCGGGCAATCGATCTTCGACGATGCGATCAAGCAGTTCGGCCGTGCCGACATTCTCGTCAACAACGCCGGTATCCTGCTCGATATGACTTTCGCCAAATCGACGGAAGCGGCGTGGGACAAGGTGATGAAGGTGCATCTGCGCGGCACCTACTGCGTGACCATGCCGGTGTTCAAGTGGATGCGCGAAAACGGCGGCGGCGTCATCGTCAACACCTCCTCGACCTCCGGTTTGATCGGCAACTTCGGCCAGAGCAACTACGGCGCGGCCAAGGGCGGCATCTGGGGCCTCTCGAACGTGCTCGCCATCGAGGGCCGCAAGTACAACATCCGCATCTGGACGCTGGCGCCCGGCGCGCTGACCCGCATGACGGCGGACCTGCCGCGCTACATCGAAAATCCGGGTGCGGCCTTCGGTCCAGACCAGATCGCGCCGGCGGTGCTCTACATGGTCAGCGATCTGTCCGGGAACCAGACCGGCAAAACGCTCGGCGTTTCGGGCCCGCGCGGCGTCCGGGAGATGAAATTGCAGGAAATGGGGGGCTGGAAGCCCAAGGGGCAGTGGTCGGCGCAGGATATTGTGACCCACGCCGGCGAGATATTTTTCCCCGAGAACGATAAGATGGGCGCCCGCAGATTCTGACAGGGCAACCAAGAAGGCCTCCCATGAAGCTCACCCACGAAGCCAGCGGCACGTTTGCCATCGCGCCGACCCCGTTCCATCCCGATGGCCGGATCGACGACAAGTCGATCGACGGGCTGGTCGATTTCTACGACAGCGTCGGCTGCAATGGCGTCACTGTGCTCGGCATCCTCGGCGAGGCGCCGAAGCTGGACGGCGCCGAAGCCGAGGCGGTGGCGATGCGCTTCGTCAAACGCGCCAAAAACATGCAGATCATTGTCGGCGTCTCCGCGCCGGGCTTCTCGACCATGCGCTCGCTGGCGCGCGCGTCGATGGACGCCGGCGCAGCCGCGGTCATGATCGCGCCGCCGCCGCATCTGCGGACGGACGACCAGATCACCACCTACTTCAAGCAGGCGACCGAAGCGATCGGCGACGACGTTCCGTGGGTGCTGCAGGATTATCCGCTGACGCTGACGGTGGTGATGACACCGGCCGTGATACGCAAGATCGTCATGGACAGTCCGGCGTGCGTGATGCTCAAGCATGAGGACTGGCCCGGCCTTGAGAAAATCACGGCGCTGCGCAATTTCCAGAAGGACGGTTCGCTGAAGCCGCTCTCGATCCTCACCGGTAACGGCGGTCTCTTCCTCGACTTCGAGATGGAGCGCGGCGCGGACGGCGCGATGACCGGCTACGCTTTCCCTGAACTCTTGATCGACACGGTGAAGCTATCGAAGCAGGGACGGCGCGATGCTGCGCACGATCTGTTCGATGCGCATTTGCCGTTGATCCGCTACGAGCAGCAGCCGGGCGTCGGTCTCGCTGTGCGCAAGTATGTGCTGAACAAGCGCGGCATCATCGCGTCCGATGCGCAGCGCAAGCCCGGTTCGTCACTCAGCGCGATCGCCAAGACGGAAGTCGATTATCTGTTGTCGCGGGTCGCCCGCACGGACGCCCGCGCCAAGATGGCAGCGTAACGGAGTTCTCATGTCAGAAGCAGCACCTGCGGTTCGTCCGGCATCCACGATGCTGCTTCTGCGTGACGGCAAGGACGGAATGGAAGTCTTCATGGTGGTGCGCCACCATCAGATCGACTTCGCCTCCGGCGCGCTGGTGTTTCCTGGCGGCAGCCTCGATCCGGATGATCAGGTCCTCGCGTCAAAGCCGGACCTCTATTTCCATCCGGACAAACTCGACGCGCTCGCGCTGGCCTTCCGCATCGGTGCGTTGCGCGAGACCTTCGAGGAGTGCGGCATCCTGCTGGCGCGGCCGAAGGGATCGAAGGCGCCGGTGTCGGCTGCGCAGGCGCAGCAGGTCGAAGACAAGCATCGCGCGGCGTTGTGCGAGGGCAAGATCAAGTTCTCGGAAATTCTCGCGGGCGAGGGCCTCGTGCTGGCGCTCGACACGCTGGTGCCGTTTGCGCACTGGATCACGCCGGTCGGTATGCCGAAGCGGTTCGACACCCAGTTCTACATCGCGCGGGCGCCGGAAGATCAACTGGGGGCGCACGACGGTCACGAGTCGGTGGACTCGGTCTGGGTCACGCCGCAGCAGGCGCTGGCCGATACCAAGACCGGCCGTTTCAAGCTGGTGTTCGCGACCGAACGCAATCTGCTCAAGCTCGGCGAGAACCGCACCGTCGATACGGCGCTTGATGCGGCCCGCAAGAGCAAGCCGGTCACGGTGACGCCGGAGATCATCCCGGGCGAGGGCAAGAAGCGGCAGCTGCGCATTCCGCTCGAAGCCGGCTACGGCGGCGAAGTTTTCGATTTAACGTGAGCACGCGCGGATATCCGCCGTCGCGTATCGTTTGCCTCACGGAAGAGACGGTCGAGACGCTGTATCTGCTCGGCGAGCAGGATCGCATTGTCGGTGTGTCCGGTTACGCGGTGCGGCCGCCGCAGGTACGCAAGGAAAAGCCGCGCGTCTCAGCGTTTATTTCCGCTGATATTCCAAAAATCCTCGCGCTCGAGCCCAATCTCGTTCTCGCGTTTTCCGATCTGCAAGCTGACATCGTCGCAGGTCTGATCAGGGCCGGTGTAGCGGTTCATGCTTTCAACCAGCGCGACATCGCCGGCATCCTGGCGATGATCCGCACCCTCGGCGCGCTGGTCGGCTGCGCGGACAAAGCCGACGCGCTGGCGCTGGGCTATGAACGGCGTCTGGAGAAAATCGCGACGGAGGCGAAAGGGAAGCCACGCCCGCGCGTCTATTTCGAGGAGTGGAACGATCCGCTGATCAGTGGTATCGGCTGGGTGTCGGAACTGATCGCGATCGCGGGCGGTGACGACGTGTTTCCTGAGCTTAGCAAACAAAAGTCAGCAAAAGACCGCATCGTATCCGCCGCCGCAGTGCGCGTGACGATGCCGGACGTCATCCTTGCATCATGGTGCGGAAAGAAAGTCGTGCCTGACGCCATTCGTGGGCGGCCCGGATGGAGCGATATTCCCGCGGTACGTGACAACCGCATCATCGAAATCAAATCACCGTTGATCCTGCAGCCGGGACCGGCGGCGTTGACCGACGGTCTCGACGCGATCATGGCGGCCTTGCGAGTTTCCGCCTGATCGGTTCCGTCGATCGTTTCGCATCGCGGAGCGCGCGCAGTGCGTGCTTCAGGGGAGGAACAGATGATTGATCTCGCTCGCCGGGTTGCTTTCGTTCGCCGCTCTCTCACCACATCGCCTGGCCGCAGTGCCCTCACAGCATTGGCATTGATCGGCTCGGTCGCGCTCGCCGGCCATGGCCTTGCACAGAACACGCCCGCGAAGGGGTCGCCGGAACACATCAAGGCGGTGACGTCGGCAGTCGATACGGCTGCGATCCGCGCCAATGCGTCGTCGACGAAGGACTGGCTGAACTACGGTCTCGACTATGCCGAGACGCGCTTCAGCAGACTCAATCAGATCAACACGGAGAACGTGAAGAATCTCGGTCTGATGTGGACGTACAGCCTCGAGTCCGAGCGCGGCGTCGAAGCAACGCCGCTGGTGGTCGACGGCATCATGTACGTCACTGCATCGTGGAGCGTGGTGCACGCGGTCGATGTCCGCACCGGCAAGCGCATCTGGACCTTCGATCCGGAAGTCTCGCGCGAGGCCGGTTACAAGGGCTGCTGCGATGTCGTCAATCGCGGTGTCGCGCTCTACAAGGGCAAGATCTTTGTCGGTGCTTATGACGGCCGTCTGATTGCGCTCGATGCCGCGACCGGCAAGAAGGTCTGGGAAAAGGACACCATCGTCGACAAGAAGATGTCCTACACTATCACCGGCGCACCGCGTGCGTTCAACGGCAAGGTAATTATCGGCAACGGCGGTGCCGAATATGGTGTGCGCGGTTACGTTACCGCCTACGACACCGAGACCGGCGATCAGAAATGGCGCTGGTTTGTCGTGCCGGGCGATCCGAGCAAGCCGTTCGAAGACGAGTCGATGGAGAAGGCGGCCAAGACGTGGGATCCGGCCGGCAAATACTGGATCAACGGCGGCGGCGGCACGGCCTGGGACTCGATCGTGTTCGATCCCGATCTCAACACGATTCTCGTCGGTACCGGCAACGGTTCGCCGTGGGCGCGTAACTTGCGAAGCCCCGCCGGCGGCGACAATCTCTACCTCGGCTCGATCGTCGCGCTGAATGCCGATACCGGAAAGTATCAGTGGCACTATCAAGAAACGCCGGGCGACAACTGGGACTACACCTCGACCCAGCCGATGATCCTGGCGGACCTGACCATCGACGGGCAGCCGCGCAAGGTGGTGCTGCATGCACCGAAGAACGGGTTCTTCTTCGTCGTGGATCGCACCAACGGCAAGTTCATTTCGGCGAAGAACTTCGTCAACGTGAACTGGGCGACGGGCTACGACGCCAACGGGCGGCCGATCGAAGCGCCCGATGCGCGCGTCCGCGATAAGGCGATCGACAGCATTCCGGGACCGTTCGGTGCGCACAACTGGCATCCGATGTCGTTCAATCCGGAGACCGGTCTTGTCTATCTGCCGGCGCAGCACGTGCCGCTGACGCTGACGGAAGAGCCGAACTGGAAGCACAACGAAAACATTCCCGGCAAATTTGCTGCGGCGCAGGGCTGGAATACGGGCTTTGCGCTCAACGCGACTCCGCCGACCTCCAAGCCATTTGGCAAGCTGATCGCATGGGATCCGGTGAAGCAGGCGGCCGCATGGGAGCAGGAGTATGTCTCACCGTGGAACGGCGGCACGCTGACAACGGCCGGCAATCTCGTCTTCCAGGGTGCCGCTGACGGCCGCTTCATTGCCTACAATGCGAAGACCGGCGAGAAGCTCTGGGAGTCGCCGACCGGTACCGGCATCGTGGCAGGACCGTCCACATACGTCGTCGACGGCGTGCAATACGTGTCGGTCGCGGTCGGCTGGGGCGGCGTGTTCGGTATCACCCAACGCGCCACCGACCGTCAGGCTGCCGGCACCGTCTATACGTTTGCTATCGGCGGCAAGGCGCCGCTGCCTGAGTTCACCAAGTATCAGATGGAGGGTCTGGTCGAGGGCGTGAAGTACGATCCGGCTGACGTCGGGCCGGGCACGTTGCTTTACATCTCGAACTGCGCCGCATGTCATGGCGTGCCGGGTGTCGACAAGGGCGGCAATGTCAAGAATCTCGGTTACGTCAGTCCCGCGATGATCGCCAATCTGAAGGACTTCGTGTTCAAGGGACCGCACACGGGTCGCGGCATGCCGGACTTCAGCGGCAAGCTGAAGGAGGATGAAATCGTAAAAATTCAGGCGTTCATCCAGGGCACGGCCGACGCGATCCGGCCGAAGAAGTAGCCGTCCTCAACCGAGGTGCGTGCGGAACCAGTCGGCGGCCGCACGCACCGCGAGGTCATGGTGCGGTTGGCCGGGATAGAAGTCGAAATGCCCGCACGGCATCTCGATGAGTTTCTTCGGCTCACCCGCACGGGCGAAGGCTGAGCGAACCTGCGCGATCGGGATCAGCGTGTCGTTCTCGGCCGCGATCATCAAGAGCGGCTTCGGCGAAATCAAATCGATGAAGCTCGCCGGCTGATACTCGGCCATGCGCGCCACGCTCTCGAGTGTGGTCGTCGGCGCCCATGTGGGCGTCACCTTGGCCGAGTTACGAAACCACTCGAATGAATCCGAGGTCGCCAGCACGCTCGGCTCGCCAAAGGCGGCGATCACTGGAATCTTGCCGCTCGGCTCGCCGCGGTTGCGCTTCGCCTGATCGTCCGCGAGGAGGGCGAGGTAGCCGTCGAACCCGGCGCGTCCGGCAAGGCCAATCAGCGATCGCGCAACGTCCAGCGCAGGGACCTGCGCGACGACCGCTTTCACCCGTGGATCCAGCGCGCCGACGAACAGCGCGTGGCCGCCGGAATAGGATGTTCCCCACAGACCGATACGCCTGGCATCGATGCCGGGCTGTTCGCTGACCCATGTCAGCGCGGCGCGCGTGTCCTCGTGCTGTTCGGAAGCGACGATCCGGCCGCGCTCATCGCCGTCGCTGGTGCCGAGATGGCGATGGTCGAACACGAGAACGGCAAAGCCGGCGGCACAGAAGCCTTCGGCGAATTCGGCAAGGCCCTGTTCCTTCACCGCCGAAAAGCCGTGGCTCATCACGATAGCTGGTGCGTTTCCGCTCGCTGACGGCCGGTAAAACCAGCCGCGGCACATCGTGCCGTGACTGGAGAAGGCAATATCGCTACGCTGATCGACGCCCATCGCATGTTCTCCGGTCCATGCCGCGCGCGGTGCGCAGTCTGGAGAGATACCGCGGAATTGGACGGAGGTTTCAGTGTGCGCGCTATTCCGGCTTGGCGCCGCTGGCTTTGATGACCTTCGACCAGCGCGTTTCGTCCTCGTCGATGAAGGTGGCATATTGCTCGGGCGTGCCGGGTGTCGGTTCGGTGCCATCCTGCATCAGCCGCCGTCGCACATCGTCGGAGGCAAGCGCGGTGCGCAGCGCCTGATTGAGCTTGTCGACGATCGAACGCGGCGTTGCCGCCGGTGCAATGAGGCCGTACGTCAGTGACGCCTCGAAGTTCGGATAGCCTGCTTCGGCAATCGTCGGCACATCCGGCAGCTGTGTCGTGCGCTTGGCGCTGGTGACGGCGAGCGCGCGCAAGGTCCCGGCGCTGGCGTTGGCGTGGGTCGCGGGAATAGGCGCGATCACCATCGGGATGTGGCCGCCGAGCACATCCGCCATGGCGGGCCCGGTGCCCTTGTAGGCGATGTGCACGATCTTGATGCCGGCGATGGATGCAAAGTACTCGCCGGTGATGTGGCTCGCCGAGCCTGCGCCCGCGGAGCCGAAGCTCACTTTCTCTGGATTGGCTTTCGCGTAGGTGACGAATTCGCCGAGCGTCTTCGCCGGAAATGACGGATGCACGACGATCGAATTCGGGGCGTGACCGATCGCACCGATTGCAGCGAAATCCTTGCGCGGATCGTAACCGGCCTTGGTGTAGAGCGTGGGACCGATGGCAAGCGTGCCGGTGTAACCGAGCGCGATGGTGTAGCCGTCGGGCTCCGCGCCAGCGACGGCCTTGGTGCCGACCGTGCCGCCCGCGCCCGGCCGGTTCTCGACGATCAGCTTCTGCCCGAGGATTTCCGTCATCTTGTCGGCGATGGCGCGCCCGACGATCGAGGTGCTGCCGCCCGGCGCGAATGGAATGATCAGCGTGATGGGGCGATCGGGATATTCCGCGCGGGCACTGGCCGTTGGCGCGAGAGCCGCAAGCAACGACGCGATGGCGAGGATGATGCCGGGACGCATGGCGGAAACCTTCGGCAGAAAAGGTTGCAAGCGTTGGGTGGCGCGCTCCGAGAGATTCGAACTCCCGACCCTCGGAATCGAAATCCGATGCTCTATCCAGCTGAGCTAGGAGCGCGTCGCGGCCGACAATATCCACCGAGCCCCGAAAATCCAGTCAGTAATTCGCGCAGGGGTTGTTTTCCAAGTCTTTTCAAGGGTCTGGAGGTATGGCAGGCGCGCGTGCGGCGCAGGTTCCGGTCGCCTGCGTTTAACGGAATTCAAACATAGTCCCGCCAGAGTTTTGGTTTGTGTTGCGGCATTCCTGCGGCAACTCATTCTCATCGCGTTTATCGGCATTCATGCGCTTTGCTCTCGTCCTGCTCTCCTTCCTGCTGGCGGTTCCGGCCTATGCCGATTTGCGTATCACGCGCGATCACGGCGGCTATGTCGAGCAGTACAAGGAAAAGTATCAGCGCATCCGCAAGCGCGGCGAACGCGTGATCATCGACGGCATCTGCAATTCGGCCTGCACGCTGGTGTTCGGCATCGTGCCGATGAACAAGGTCTGCGTGACGCCGCGCGCGAGCCTCGGCTTCCATCAGGCCTACTACGACAAGGCCTTCACCTTCGGCATGAAAGTGAACAGCCACGAGGGCACGACGGAGCTGATGTCGTACTATCCGCAGACGATCAAGGACTGGATCAGCCGCAACGGCGGGCTGACCAACGACATGAAGAAGATCAAGAACGGCAAGGACCTCTGGAAGATCGTCGACCCGTGTCCGGAAGACTTCTGAGCGAGCGCTCCGTCACACGTCGAACGAGCCTGACAGCATCGGCGCGCATTCGCCGCCGACATAGGTCGCGGTGACTTGCCCAGCCTCTTTCCTGGCGGCGATGTGAAGATAGCTCGGCCGTCCCATCTCGACGCCCTGGGCGATCTTCAACGACAGATCGAGATCGCGATCCGGCCGCAGATGCGCAAGCAGGCCTGCGAGGGCGGACGCAGCCGAACCGGTCGCGGGGTCTTCTGGAATGCCGTGATGCGGCGCGAACATGCGCGCGCGCAGCGCCGCATCCTCGCTCACCGACCAGCAGTAGAAGTAGATGCTCGTGGTCGGAAGCTTCGCGATCTTCTGATGATAGACCTCGGGGTTCGCGCGTGCCTTGGCCAGCGCCTCGTACGATGCGAGTTCGACGAGGATGAAGGGGGCGCCACAGGACGCGATGCGCGGAGTGTGGATGCCTGTGGCGATATCGTCGAGCGACAGCGAGGCGGCCGATGCGACAAGGTCCAGCGGGATTTCGGCGCCGAGCGAGAGCAGTTGTGGCGAGGCGACGCGGGCGCCGGTGACCGCTCCGCTTCGCTTCATCACGTCGAGGCGGACGAGGCCTGCTTTTTCCTCGAAGACCATCGTGTCGCCGGCGATCGGCCAGCCATAGCTCTTGCCCGCGCGCGCCAGAACGTAGCCTGTGCCGACATTGGGGTGGCCTGCGAAGGGCATTTCGTAGCGCGGGGTGAAGATGCGCACTTCGGCTGTATGAGATGGGTCTTTCGGTGGCAGCACGAACGATGTTTCGGCAAGGTTGAACTCGCCGGCAATGGCTTGCATCTGTTCGGTCGTCAGCCCTTCGGCATTGAGAACGACGGCGAGGGGGTTGCCGCCGAACTTGGTGTTGGTGAACACGTCGACGGTCTCAAAGTTCAAGCGCATCGGTTACTCCGCAATTCCTCCGGGCGGCTTCCAATCGGGCCGAAGGCCGCGCCGCCATTCGTCCAGCACAATGTCGAGCGACGGCTGATGGCCCATATCGGCTTCCACGGCGCCGACACAGCCCCAGCAATCGCCGCCGCAATCGCGCGAGAGCTCGTCTCCTTCAACGTTCAGGCGACGCTGGCAGATCGTACATTCGCCTTCGGGCGCGTTCATTTTTTGTTACATCCGTTCGCCGGGCAGGTGGCTTGCTTGCTTCACCCAGTCGATGAACCGGGTTTCGTCGAGCGGCTGGTCCTCATGGATATCGAGGTAGCGGACGTTCTTCTGCGTGGACTTGCCGGGAGGAACGGGACGCAGTGCGGCGCCCCGGAAGAACGCGACTTTGACGTACTTCGCAAAGTAATGAAAACTGAGAAACCAGACGTGATCCTCCATCCCGTAGAGCGGTGAGTTCCATTTCACCGCCTTGCGGACGTCCGGGATGGTGCGCGTGATGAGTGCATCGAGACGGCGTCCGACCTCGCGTTTCCAGCCCGGGCTGGCAGCGATATAGGCCTGCACCGGCGCGTCACCGTAACCCTTCGGAATTTGCGGATTGCCGCCGGAGAGCAGTGTGGGCTTCGCGCCTTTGCGGGCAGACGCCGGCGCAGCCTTGCGAGGCTTGGCCTTCTTTGCAACAGCGCGCTTCGCCGTTTTCTTCGCAGTCCTTTTTGCGGTCTTCTTCTTTGCAGTCTTCTTGGCTTTCTTGGCCATCACTCGCTCCACGGAGTGCCGGTTGGCGAGGGCTAGAACGTCACCACGCTGCGGATCGATGTGCCGGCATGCATGAGATCAAACGCCTTGTTGATGTCGGCGAGCGGCATCACATGGGTGATCATCGGATCAATCTGGATCTTGCCCTGCATGTACCAGTCGACGATCTTCGGCACGTCGGTGCGGCCGCGCGCGCCACCGAAGGCGGTGCCTTTCCACACGCGCCCGGTCACGAGCTGGAACGGCCGCGTTGCGATCTCAGCGCCCGCAGGCGCGACGCCGATGACGATCGACTGGCCCCAGCCGCGATGGCAGGCTTCCAGTGCCTGCCGCATCACCGTGACGTTGCCGGTGCAGTCGAAGGTGTAATCCGCGCCGCCGATCTGATCGGCCGGCGTCTTGGTCATGTTGACGAGGTGAGGGACGAGGTCCGCGCCAAGTTCCTTCGGATTGACGAAATGCGTCATGCCGAAACGCTCGCCCCAGGCCTTGCGGTCGTTGTTGATGTCGACGCCGACAATCATGTCGGCGCCGGCCAGCTTGAGACCTTGCAGCACGTTGAGGCCGATGCCGCCGAGACCGAACACGATCGCCTTCGCGCCGGGCTCGACTTTCGCCGTGTTGATCACGGCACCGATGCCGGTGGTGACGCCGCAGCCGATGTAACAGACCTTGTCGAAGGGCGCGTCCTCACGGATTTTCGCGACCGCGATCTCAGGGAGCACCGTGTAATTCGCGAACGTCGATGTGCCCATGTAATGCAGCACCGGCTTGCCGCCCATCGAGAAACGCGACGAGCCGTCCGGCATCAGCCCCTGACCCTGCGTCGCACGGATGGCGGTGCACAGGTTCGTCTTGCGCGAGAGGCAGGAGGGACATTGGCGGCATTCCGGCGTGTAGAGCGGAATGACGTGATCGCCCTTCTTGACGCTGGTGACGCCCTTGCCGACGTCGACGACGATGCCCGCGCCTTCGTGCCCGAGAATGGCGGGGAAAAGCCCTTCAGGGTCCGCGCCCGACAGGGTGAATTCATCAGTATGACATACGCCCGTCGCCTTGATCTCCACCAAAACTTCGCCCTCACGCGGCCCCTCGAGCTGGACGGTCGTGATCTCCAGTGGCTTTCCGGCGGCGATGGCAACGGCGGCGCGAACGTCCATGACTTTCCTCGTAAAACTGCATTTCTCATTGTGTGCATTTTTGCGCAAGGAGACCTGCGCAGTTCGACATTGCCCGATAGCGCATGATCGGGCAATCAGGCCGCCAAATGAATCCCGCCTTCGAACAATTTGCCGCGCGAGCCGCGCCCGCCCTGTTTGTGCTGCTGTGGAGCACGGGCTTTATCGGCACCAAGTACGTTTTGAACCACGCGGAGCCGCTGACCTATCTGTTGATCAGAATGATTCTCGCCGCGATTCTGATGGCCGGCATCGTTGCCATCTGGCGGCCGCGCTGGCCCAACAGGACGGAGCTATTCCACAGCGTGATCGCCGGTGTCCTGGTGCACGCGATTTATCTGGGCGGCACCTCGGTCGCGATTGCGCATTCGGTGCCAGCCGGCCTCTCGGCGCTGATCCCCGGTCTGCAACCGATCCTGACGTCGACGCTCGCCAGCCGATGGCTCGGCGAGCGCGTGACGCCGCTGCAGTGGCTTGGTTTGCTGCTCGGCGTCGCCGGCACGATCATGGTGCTGAACAACCGCAGCATGAGCGGTGATATCGCCTGGGGCTTTCTGGCGTCCGGCGTAAGCCTTGTGAGCATCACCGTCGGCACGCTCTATCAGAAGCGCTACTGCAGCCAGATCGACTGGCGCAGCGGCAATCTGGTGCAGTTCATCGCCAGTGCGGTCTTGCTGTCGGTCGGCGCGTATCTCTTCGAGACGCGCGTTGTGAATTGGACGGCAGAGTTCATTGCCGCGCTGCTGTGGCTGACGGTGGTGCTCTCGATCGGGTCGATCGGGCTGCTCTACTGGCTCATTCGCCGCTCGGCGGCCACGCAGTTTGCGAGCCTGTTCTATCTCGTCCCGGCAACGACATCGCTGATGGCGTTCGTGCTGTTCGACGAGCGTCTCGGCCTGATTGCGATTGTCGGCATGGTGCTGTGCGCCACCGCCGTTGTTGTCGTCAATCGCGGCGCCAAGGCTCCGGCGTCACCGCCGTCGGCCGACTGATCGCTAATCTCGGGTTTTGGCGTAGGCTGCGAGCGCACGCTCGCGTGCCTTGGAATGATCGACAATCGGTTCGGGATAGGTCTTGCCGAGTGCAACGCCGGCGCTCGCAAGCTCGAGCGGTGTCGCATCCCATGGCTTGTGAATGAGGTTGTCGGGCATGCGCGCAAGCTCCGGCACCCAGCGGCGGACGTACGTGCCGTCTGGATCGAACTTCTCGCCCTGCAGCACGGGATTGAACACGCGGAAATAGGGGGCGGCATCGGCGCCCGATCCGGCAACCCACTGCCAGCTTGCCGGGTTGTTGGCGGGATCGGCATCGACCAGCGTGTCCCAGAACCATTTCTCGCCCTCGCGCCAGTCGATCAGGAGATGCTTGACGAGGAATGACGCGACGACCATGCGCACGCGATTGTGCATGATGCCGGTGTGCCAGAGTTCGCGCATGCCCGCGTCGACCAGCGGGTAGCCGGTGAGTCCACGCGTCCACGCCTTCAACGACTTGCTGTCGCGTTTCCATGGAAATGCGTCGAAGGACTCCTGCAGGTTTTTCTCAGCGAGATCGGGGTGATCGAACAGCAGGTGACGGCTGAAGTCGCGCCAGCCGAGTTCGCTCAGGAATTTGTCGACATCGCGGGCGATGCCCGGGCGCTCGGCAGCGGCGAAGCGCGCCGCGTACCAGACCTGGCGCGGACTGATCTCGCCGAAGCGCAGGTGAGGCGAAAGGCGGGACGTGCCGTTGCGATCCGGATGGTCGCGATTGTCGGCGTAGCCCTTGATCGACGTCTCGAGAAATTCAGAAAGCCGGTCTTGCGCCGACTTTTCGCCGGGCGTCCAGGTTTCGCGCAAACCGCCGGCCCAGTCGGGCTTCGTCGGCTCGAAACCCCAATCCTCCAGTTTGTCGCTTTGGAGTGCGGGACCGGGTGTAAGCTTCTTCGGGGCGGGCAGGGGCTTTGCCGGATCGCCGAGCGCAAGCACGCGCTTCCAGAACGGTGTGAATACGCGCAAGCCCCGGCCTTCCTTGTTACGGATCTGCGACGGCTCGACCAGCAGATCGCCGGGAAATTCTCGCGCTCCGGCGTCGCTGTGCGCGAGCCCGTCGATGGCATTGCGTGCGATCGCCTGATGAGCCGCGATGGCGATATCGTTCCAGTAGACGGCGCTCGCGCGCGTCTCCTGCGTGACCTTGACGAGAACCGAAGCGGAATGTCCCGAGCGCAGGGTCAGCTTTGCTCCTTTAGACTGAAGGCTTGCGTCGAGCGCTCGCAGCGATTGCGCGAGCCACCAGCGCGAGGCTCCGCCATGCGGTCGCGCCGCGCTTTTCTCGTCGTGGATGTAGAGGCAGATCACCGGCGCGCCGGTTTTGGCCGCTGCATGCAGTGCGGGGTGATCCGCCAGCCGCAGGTCGTCGCGAAACCAGACAATGATCGGGGAGGGACTGTTCGCCATTCAAAACATTCAAACTGAAATCGCGGTTGAGCATGACAGTGAAGATGAAACCTGACTTCACCTATTGCGTAAGTATTATGTCACCGCTGGGTTCCAGCGGATACGTTTTGCGGCGGAGGTTTCATTTGCAACGCACAGCTATTCTTTATCTCGCGACCCTGCTGGTTCTGGTCCCGCTCGATATTCTGTTCCTCGGATTTGTTGCCAAAGGCTTCTTCGTCTCGCAGGTCGGCGACATGCTCGGCGAGTTGCGCCTTGCGCCCGCGATCCTGTTCTATCTGCTGTATGTGGTCGGTGTGCTGATTTTCGTCAGTGGTGGAGCCGGCGCGACGACGCAATCGACTCTGATCTACGGCGCGCTGTTCGGTGTGTTTTGCTACGCGACCTTCGACCTCACCGCGATGGCGCTGCTGAAGCACTGGACCTGGCCAGTGGTTGCGATGGACGTGACGTGGGGCGCGGTAGCGACTGCGCTCTCGTCAACCATCGGGCTGATGATCGCGAACTGGCTGGCGCCGCGCATCTAGTCACAATCAAAAGGGCGCCGAGAGGCGCCCTTTCATGTCGATATCCAGCGTAGCTTACTTCGGCTGCGGCACGATCCGGATGTACGGCTTCGGCGACTTCCAGCCCTGCGGATAAATCGTCTTCGCTTCATCGTCGGTGACCGAGCCGGCGATAATCACGTCCTCGCCCTGTTTCCAGTCGGCCGGCGTTGCGACGCGATGCTTCGCCGTAAGTTGAAGCGAGTCGATCACACGGAGCAGCTCGTCGAAGTTGCGGCCGGTCGTCATCGGGTAGGCGAGGGAGAGTTTGATCTTCTTGTCGGGGCCGATGATGAAGACGGTGCGCACGGTGGCGTTGTCGGCGGCGGTGCGTGTCGATGCGTCGCCGCTCGTGCTCGCAGGAAGCATGTTGTAGAGCTTCGAGACGTTGTAGTCGGTGTCGCCGATCATCGGATAGTTCGGCGCGGCGCCTTGCGTCTCCTTGATGTCGTCGGCCCACTTGCTGTGCTTGGTCACCGGATCGACGCTCAGTCCCATCAGCTTCACACCGCGCTTGTCGAACTCGGGCTTCAGCTTGGCGAGACGGCCGAGTTCGGTGGTGCAGACGGGCGTGAAGTCCTTCGGATGCGAGAACAGCAGCGTCCAGCTGTTGCCGATCCAGTCGTGGAACTTGATCTTGCCTTCGGTGGTCTCGGCTTCGAAATCCGGCGCCGTCGCGCCAATCTGAAGGGTCATGGATTGCCTCGTCTTTCAGACACCTGCGAAATTGCGCGTTGGGTATAACTCTCCTGTCCACCCTACGAAACTGTCATCCTCAAAGGATAAATTCCTTCCAGGAGAGGTTGATTCGCGAGAATCTTCTCCCGATACCGCGGTGACCCATGGCAGAAAATATCTTGTGACCCGATGCCCCGATTTCACCGGTTCCCTGCCTCACCGCCGCCTTTTCGCATTGCGAAATCATGAACCATCGCTGCGAAAACATCGACCAAATCGCAACAGACTCAAATGCAATCGACGGAACTGTCGATTTGTTAACCACTCGTTTACGGCCGCATGGAATTGCTGGCAGTACAAAAAACGGAAAGAACGATGTCAGCCTCTTCTCGTCCGGCCACTTTGGTTCCGGAACAGTCCGACCTCCTTCAGGTCTCCTGCCGCGACAGCGCGGCACGTGCGCTCACTGTGGTGCGCGACGGCGTGATCACAGGTGAGGGACCGACCACCAAGGGCCGTGTTCACTTTTCCCGCGCGCTCGATGCGCAGGACGCGGCGCTGTGCGCCAGCATTCTCACCGCTGCCGCCGTGCTCAATCAGCCGGTGAGTCGCGCCGAAGCCGAGACGCTCTTCGAAATCAACGATGCCGCTGCCGATCGCAGCGACGACGGACGCTTCGACGATCTGTTCGCGAAGGCGATCGTGCATCATGCCGCCTCTGCATCGGGTTTGCCGGTGCCGTCGCGCGAAGTCGCGCTGTCGCCCGAGACCGACATCGATAGCTGGGCGCCGACCCGGGCGATCGGCGTCAATGTCGAGGTGCTGGAATGGATCGCCGGCCAGATGCGCGGCAAGCGCCGCAGCAATCGCCGGCTGATGAATCTCGTTGCGACACTCGTCGGCGCAGCCACGCTGGCGCAGTCGCTGCCGAGCTTGATGGACCTCGGCGGCATCTGACGCATCCGAAGAACCGATTTTGCAAACGGCGGGGCGCGAAACCCCGCCGTTTTCTTTTGCGCTTTCCTGTCTCCTGACCGTTGCCTCTTCAAGAAATCTCGCCTAGCGGAATTGTTACGATCTTCCGGTCGTGCCAAAATTCAGCCGCCGGTCGGGAGCCGGTCCCAGCGTCTAAGGTCACAAGAAAAAGCATGTTCAAAAAGATACTGATCGCCAACCGCGGCGAGATCGCCTGCCGGGTTATCAAGACGGCGCGGAAGATGGGGATTGCGACGGTCGCGGTTTATTCCGAAGCCGACCGTGACGCGCTGCATGTCGAAATGGCAGATGAGGCCGTCTTTATTGGCCCGGCAGCGGCTGCGGAGAGCTATCTCGTCATCGACAAGATCGTCGATGCCTGCCGCAAGACGGGCGCCGAGGCGGTGCATCCGGGCTATGGTTTTCTGTCCGAGCGCGAAGCCTTCCCGAAAGCGCTCGAGGCCGCCGGTATCGTGTTCATCGGACCGAACCCGGGCGCGATCGCCGCGATGGGCGACAAGATCGAGTCGAAGAAGGCGGCTGCCAAGGCCAAGGTCTCGACCGTCCCAGGATATCTGGGCGTTATCGAAGACGATAAGCACGCGGTGAAGATTGCTGACGAGATCGGCTACCCCGTCATGATCAAGGCGTCGGCGGGCGGCGGCGGCAAGGGCATGCGCATCGCCCACAGCAAGAACGAAGTTGCCGAGGGCTTCAATCTCGCGAAGGCGGAAGCCAAGGCCTCGTTCGGTGACGATCGCGTGTTCGTCGAGAAATTCATCGTCGATCCGCGCCATATCGAAATTCAGGTGCTCGGCGACAAGCACGGCAACGTGATCTATCTCGGCGAGCGTGAATGCTCGATCCAGCGCCGCAACCAGAAGGTCATCGAGGAAGCGCCGTCGCCGCTGCTCGACGAAGCCACGCGCCGCAAGATGGGCGAACAGGCTGTCGCGCTGGCGAAGGCTGTGAACTATGACTCGGCCGGTACCGTCGAATTCGTCGCCGGGCAGGACAAGAGTTTCTTCTTCCTCGAGATGAACACGCGTCTGCAGGTCGAGCATCCGGTGACCGAGATGATCACCGGCATCGATCTCGTCGAGCAGATGATCCGCGTCGCCGCCGGCGAGAAGCTGAAACTCGCGCAGAAGGACGTTGTGCTGACCGGCTGGGCGGTCGAGTCGCGCGTCTATGCGGAGGATCCATTCCGCAACTTCCTGCCGTCGATCGGCCGTCTCACCAAATATCGTCCGCCGGCCGAAAGCAGTCATGACGGCGTCACCGTGCGCAACGACACCGGCGTTGAAGAGGGCGGCGAAATCTCGATTTACTACGATCCGATGATCGCCAAGCTCGTGACCTATGGCCCGTCGCGCGCGGCGGCGATTGCCGCGCAGGCCGACGCGCTCGATGCGTTCTACGTCGACGGCATTCGCCACAACATTCCGTTCCTCTCGGCGCTGATGCATCACCCGCGCTGGCGTGAGGGCAATCTCTCGACCGGTTTCATCGCCGAGGAGTTTCCGCGCGGCTTCCATCCGAGCGTGCCGGAGGGCGAGGTTGCCCGCCGCATCGCGGCTGTCGCTGCGGCTGTCGACCACATCCACGGTGAGCGCAAGCGGCAGATTTCCGGGCAGATGAACGGCCGCGCCGTACATCGCGAGCGCCGCCGCGCCGTCTGGCTCGATCGCAACGAGATCGGTCTTGATGTCGGCCGCGACGGCAGCGATATCGCCGTGCGTTTCGTCGGCGCTGACGGCGACCTCGGCAAGCCGCACAGTCTGATGTCGAACTGGAAGCCGGGCGATCCGGTCTGGCACGGCAAGATCGATGGCGTTCCGGCATCGATGCAGGTTCGTGCCGCGCTCAATGGCTTCCGCATCGCCCATCACGGATACGAAGTGCCGGTGCAGGTCTTCACCGAAACCGAGGCGACGGCGGCGCGGCTGATGCCGGTCGGTACCAAGGCCGATACCGGCAAGAAGCTGCTGTGCCCGATGCCGGGTCTTGTGATCTCGATTGCGGTTGCCGAAGGGCAGGAAGTAAAAGCAGGCGAAACGCTCGCGGTAGTCGAGGCGATGAAGATGCAGAACGTGCTGCGCGCTGAGCGTGACGGTGTCGTCAAGAAAGTCCACGCGGCCGCCGGCGCAACGCTCGCCGTCGACGCCATCATCCTCGAATTCGCGTGAGCTGGCGGATGAAAGCGCGGCGGGATGCTTTTCGCGCAGTGCTCGCCGGAACGGCGGTCATCCGGCCGGCCTCGACGCACGATCCGATCGCGGCACGTATTGCCGAGGATCTCGGCTTCGAGATCGGCATTCTCGGCGGTTCGGCCGCGTCGCTCGCGATCCTCGGAGATCCCGATCTCGTTCTCATCACGTTGACGGAGCTGGCCGAGCAGGTGCGCCGGATCACGCGCGCGGCACAACTGCCGCTGCTGGTCGATGCCGATCACGGCTACGGCAATGCCCTCAACGTCCGTCGCACGGTGCAGGAGGTCGAAGCCGCGGGCGCCGCGGCGTTGACCATCGAGGATACGCTGCTGCCGCAAGCTTATGGCGAAGCGAAGCCGCAATTGATTTCGCTCGACGAGGGCGTCGGCAAGATGAAGGCCGCGCTCGATGCGCGCTCGGACATGTCGTTCGTCGTTTTCGGCCGCACCGGCGCCGCGTCGATCACCAGCATCGAGGACGCGGTCGCGCGCGCCCGGGCGTACGAAGCGGCCGGGGTCGATGCGCTGTTCTTCACCGGCGTGCGGACGCGGGCGCAGCTGCAGGCGATCGCGTCGGCGACGACGCTGCCGATCATGCTCGGCACCATCGAGGGCGATCTGGACGACAACGCGTTCCTCGCGAGCCAGCGCGTGCGCATCGCCAATCAGGGCCATACGCCGGTCGCAGCCGCGACGCAGGCAGTGTACGAGACGCTGAAGGCGCTGCGTGAGGGCACGCCGCCGCGGCAGCTCAAGGGATTACCGTCCGCCGAACTCACCGCGCGCGTGATGCGCGACAGCACGGTGAAGGATCGCATGGCGTACTTCCTCGGGATCAAACGCTAGCGCCGCGCGTTGCGGCTACGACCGCCGATAAAGCGAGCGCGTCATGTCAGTTATCCGTCATGTCATCGTCAGTGGCCGCGTGCAGGGCGTGGGCTACCGTGCGTGGCTGGCGGACCAAGCGATCGCGCGCGGTCTTGAAGGCTGGGTGCGCAATCGCCGCGACGGAACGGTCGAAGCGGTCTTCGCGGGCGAGGGTGATGTTCTCGGAGCGATGATTGACGATTGCCGGCGCGGTCCGCCGCTGGCCCGCGTCGAGGCTGTCGACGCCCGGCCGGGGACGGCCGATGATCTTGATGTGAACAAGTCGCGCGTTCAGTTCGCGATGCTGCCGACGGTTTGAATCAGCGCGCGGCGGCCGAGCCGAATACCTCAGCGAACGCCTGCTTTAGTGCGATATCGACGTCCGCCATCGTCGCGGTCAACCCGAGGTCGGCGAGGCTGGTGACGCCGTAGCGCGGATCGGCGACCCCGCACGGCACGATCCCGGAGAAGTGGGTGAGGTCCGGCTCCACGTTCAGCGAGATGCCGTGCATCGTCACCCAACGCTTGATGCGTACGCCGATGGCGCCTATCTTGTCCTCGAAGCCCGGGCCCTTGTCCGGCCGTGCCACCCAGACGCCGACGCGATCCTCGCGCCGCTCGCCACGGATGTTGAACGCGGCGAGGGTGCGGATCATCCACTCCTCAAGCCCGGCGACGTAGGCGCGAACATCCGGCCGCCGCTGTTTGAGGTTGAGCATCACATAGGCGACCCGCTGGCCGGGGCCGTGATAGGTCATTTGGCCACCGCGCCCGGTCTGAAACAGCGGAAACGGGCCACCGATGAAATCGGCCGGCTGGGCACTGGTGCCGGACGTGTAGAGCGGGGGATGTTCGAGCAGCCAGACCAATTCGGGCTCATGACCGGCCGCGATCGCGGCGATTCGCGTCTCCATCAGCGATACCGCCTCGTCGTAGGCGACGAGGCGGTCTGAAATCAGCCACTCGGGACCGCCGGCGGTGGCGGGCAGGGCCGATAAATCCAGCATTTGGCGGGTGTTAACCATTGGGTAATCATACCATGGTGATGATCGCTGCAAGCTCAATGTGTGCAGTCAGGTCGCTCAGTGCCAACCCTTGATAAAGTTGCGGTCGATCTGACGGTCGTCCTCGGAACGACGACAATGCCCGTTCACCAGGTGATGCGGCTGAGCCGTGGCGCCATCATCGAGCTCGACGCGACCGAGCAGGATGAGGTCAAGGTGCTTGCCAACAACATGCCGGTTGCCAGCGGCGTGGTGGTCGTCAACCGCAACCGCATCGCCGTCGAAGTCAAGCAAATGCTGCCTCGGGCGCCTGATCGGCGCTGACGTGAATTGGCGGCTCGTTAGGCCGCAAAATGTCGAATTCACAACGCTAAGCGGCTCTTGTACCCCCAATCCCGATTTGTTACATCGGCGCCCTGACGGTTCGCCGGGTCCCTCCCGGCGTCTTCGGAACCAGCGCTCGTGGCGGAATTGGTAGACGCGCTGCCTTGAGGTGGCAGTGAGTAAAATCGTGGGGGTTCGAGTCCCTCCGAGCGCACCATAATACGAAGCTGAAAGACCGGATCGGCCCTGCAGGGCGAGACAGTCAAGCCCAGCCCTGCAATGTGAAGTTCAGGCTACTTTCGCCGTCGCTCGACGGCCTCACATCAGTGCTGGAGCCGCGCCGTGACCATCCTCAGCTACGTCTACCGGTTCATTTCCAACTTCATTCTGTTGGCGATGGTCTATTTCTCACTCAACTTTCTCGACAAGTACCAGCAGCGCGCCACTGTCGCGGTCCTGGTCCTGGTCTATTCGTCGATGCGGGCGGTCTCCGCGCTGCGCTCGTTCTATTTCTATCAGCGAATCGAGCGTCTGGAGCTGGACGTTCGCCGCAGCGTCGGCAACGCCGGCGACGGCGGGCCTCGCAAGCAGCTCGTCAACGAGGTCGCGGGGCTTCGGCGCGGCCGGGAGATGAAAGCCTACATCGATCTCTTGTTCCTCAGTCTGATCATTCTTCTTTGCGTCTCGCGCATTGTGCTTGCGTAACCTCGCTCGCCGGATTTTCGCGGGCGGCGACATTTTTCGTTGCGCCCGGCCATGCCAATTGAGTAAGCCCTGATCGCGTTACGTGTTGGGCGTAACCGATGTCTGTGAAGGGTGGGACACAGCATGGCCGAGCAGGATCACGAGGCCATGTCAGCCGCCGCCCTCTTGGGCGAGCGCGCGCCGATGCGCACCGACGACGGCGAGATCCGTCCTGAATTCATCGAACAGGTTTCGCAGGCGATCGGGGAGAACCGCGCCGAGTTCCTGCGCGAAACCGTCACCGAACTGCATGAGGCCGATCTCGGCGATCTGATTGAAGCGCTCGATCCGGAGCTGCGGCCGCGGCTGGTCGAACTGACCGGCGCGGATTTCGACTTCTCGGCGCTGAACGAGGTCGACGACACCGTCCGCGAGGAGATCCTCGAGGAACTGGAGCCGGAAACGGTCGCCGAGGGTGTCCGCGAACTCGAATCCGACGACGCGGTCGAGCTGCTGCAAGACCTCGATGAGGCGGATCAGGAGGAAATCCTCGACAAGCTGCCGCCCGACGAACGCGTCGCGCTGGAGCGCAGCCTCGAATATCCGGACAACTCCGCCGGCCGGCGCATGCAGTCGGACTTCATCGCGGTCGCACCGGATTGGACCGTCGGGCAGGTCATCGACTACATGCGCGAAACGCCGGACCTGCCGGACCGTTTCTTTGAAATCTATGTCGTCGATGCCGCGCGCACGCTGAAGGGCGCGGTGGCGCTCGACGGGCTGCTGCGCGCGCGCCGGCCCGTGCCCATCACCGAACTGATCGACGAGGAACGCCATCGCGTGGCGGTCGACGACGATCTGAGCGACGTCGCGCGGCTGTTCGGCAAGTACAACCTCGTGGCGGCGCCGGTGCTGGATTCGGCGCAGCGGCTGCAAGGTGTCATCACCATCGACGACGTCGTCGACGTGATCGAGGAGGAGGCCGACGAGGAGGTGAAGGCACTCGGCGGCGTGACCCGTGACGAAGCGCTGTCCGATACGTTCTGGACCATCGCCAAGGGCCGCTTCAACTGGCTGCTGGTCAATCTCGCCACCGCGTTTCTCGCGTCGTCCGTGCTCGGCCTGTTCGAGGGACAACTCGAGAAGATGGTGGCGCTCGCCGTCCTCGCGCCGATCGTCGCCAGCCAGGGCGGCAACGCCGCGACTCAGACCATGACGGTCGCGGTGCGCGCGCTGGCGACCCGCGAACTTGGCGCGAGCAACGCCTGGCGTATCATCCTTCGCGAATTGCTGGTCGGCTTCGTCAACGGCATCGCATTCGCGGTGATCACCGGTATTGCCGCGGTGGCCTGGTTCAAGATTCCCGGCCTTGGCGTCGTCATCGGGCTCGCGATGCTCTGCAACCTCGTCGCGGCCGCGCTCGGCGGCATTCTGATTCCGATCGTGCTCAACAAACTGAGGGCCGATCCCGCCGTTGCGTCAGGCACCTTCGTCACCACCGTCACCGACGTTGTCGGTTTCCTGTCGTTCCTCGGCATCGCGACGTTGTGGTTCGGGCTGAAGTGACGGCGGCAATCCGCCGTTAAACTGTGCGGCATGACGTGCGCGCATGTCCCCGAAGCAGTCATGTCCGTGCCACATTATGGCCGTGAGCGCCCGTCAACACGCCGACGCCGCTGTGCCGATCTAGACCGCATGGCCGCATCACCGTGCGCCGTCCCCGTGAGTGGATACCGGGTCAGCGAGACTGCGCATCTCTGTCACGTCTGAAAGCATCGTCGCCGCGCAAGCCGGATTCCACGTCGCCGTGCGATGTCTCTTTGGAGTTTGTAGAATTGGTTCGAACCATGTGTGTAGTGGTGGCGCTTGTCGCGCTGCCAGCGACCGCTGACGCGCGTCAGCGTGTGCGTACCCCCGCGATTGCTCCCGAATGCAACGTCACCATGCCGTGCGACGGGGTCTCGTCACCCAAAGCAGCGGCCCGCGTCGCCTCACCGCCGGCGAGCGCGCAAGTGCCGCCGGCCATCGAGGCGCGGTCTGCTTCGTATGCGTCCGGCCTCGTCGCGCCGCTGGCGGCAAAGCTCGCGTCGATCCAGTCGGCATGTCCGGGAACGCATGCGATCTCCGGCATCCGCCACACCCGCATCGCTGGCTCGCGCCGCATGTCGCTGCACGCGCAGGGCAAGGCGGTCGACGTGCGCGGGCCGTACGGCTGCATCTATGGTCAGCTCAAGGACTGGAAGGGCGGCTACTCGACCGACGCCGGACGCGCCCAGCACATCCACATCTCGTATGACGAAGCCGGCGGACGCGAGATGGGCCTGCGGTTCGCTCACTCGGGAGGACGGCGCGCCGCCTGGCACAACGCTTACGCCCGCATGAGGTAAGCGAGAGCGTATCGCCGCCGTCAGGATTTGGCGGCGGCGATGTTAATTCATTCTTAACCATACTTGCCCCACCTTGCAGCCGGAGAGATTCCCATGCAGCGGCTGCGGCTCAAGGCGGATGGCAGGATCGTCGAGTTGCGCGACGGCCGCGAAGCGCCGCTCGTGCCGGTGTTGCCTGCGTCTCCACTCTCATCGCACGACCGGTCGTTGTCGGTGCGCGAATTGCGGCAGCGCTCGCGGCTGACGCAGTGCGAATTTGCCGAACGGCTCGGCGTTCCGGTCGATACGATCCGGAATTGGGAGCAGGGCAAGCGCCAGCCGCGTGGACCCGCTCGTGCGTTGCTCACCGTCATAGCCGAAGCGCCCGACATGGCATTTGCCGCGCTGGCACGATCCGGCCGCTCCAAATAGCTCAGCCATAGTACCAATCTTCGTCCGGCGTGATAGCGTATCGCGCTTTGCGCTTATGGAGATGACCGGTGCTGTTTGTCGAAGCCAATGGTGCGCGTGTTCCCGCGATCGGACTTGGCACGTGGGAACTGCGCGGGCGGGCGTGCGCGCGCATCGTCGAGCAGGCGTTGCGGCTCGGGTATCGCCACATCGATACGGCGCAGATGTACGAGAATGAACGCGAGGTCGGGGAGGGCGTGCGCGCTTCCGGCGTCAAGCGTGACGAGGTCTTCATCACCACCAAGGTTTGGACCACTCACTTTGCACCGCATGACCTCGAACGGTCGGTGAAGGAAAGCCTGTTCAAACTGCGGATGTCGGAAGTCGATCTGCTGCTTCTGCACTGGCCGAACCCGCACATCTCGCTTTCTGAAACCATGCAAGGCCTCGCGCGCGCCAAGCAATTGGGCCTGACCAAACATATCGGCGTGTCGAACTTTACCGTGGCGCTGATCGAGCAGGCGGTGGCTGCATGCCCCGAGCCGCTTGTCTGCGACCAGGTCGAATGCCATCCGTATCTCGATCAAAGGAAGGTGCGCGCGGCGTGCGACCAGAACGGCATGGCACTGGTCGCGTACAGCCCGGTCGCGAAAGGGCGCGTCAAATCCGACGCGCGGCTTGCCGTTATTGGCAAGGCTTACGGCAAGTCGGCTGCACAGGTGTGTTTGCGCTGGCTGGTGCAGCAAGGCGTGGTGGCGATCCCGCGTACGTCCAAGATCGAGCGCCTTTCCGAGAACATCGAGGTGTTCGATTTCGAGCTGTCACAGAACGATATGGACGAGATCTCCGTGATGGGCAACGCGCAGGGGCGGCTGGTCAATTTCGGCTTCGCGCCGGACTGGGATTGATGACGCCGCCATGAATGGTTGATCTTCGCCGCTGGATGGCCCATGCAGGCCATCCGTGCGGGCGGCTGGCGATCCATGTTCTTTGCGCTTTCCAAAATCCTTGGTTTTTTCGCGACGCCATCGAATGCGATCGCGTCGATCTGCATCATCGGCGTGCTGCTTTACATTCTTGGCCGGCGGAGAGGCGGGCTGCGCTGGTTGACGACGGGCGTCGCATTGCTGCTGCTGTTCGGGTTCGCGCCGATCGGCAATCTGATGCTGTTGCCTCTGTCCGAGCGATTTCCGGCATGGAAGGACGGCGGCAACAACCCGGCGGGGATCATCGTACTGGGAGGCGCGATCGATGGTCCGCTCTCGCGGGCGCGTGGATTGGTCGAAGTCAACGCCGCGGCTGAACGTGTGATTGCCATGCTGGATTTGGCGCGCCGTTTCCCCGATGCAAAAATCGTCTACAGCAGCGGCAGTGGCAGCCTCATCTCGCCGTCGGTCCGCGAGGCTCCCATTGCCGGGGAAATGTTGCGCGATATGGGCGTGGATACTGCGCGTGTCATCCTTGAAAGCGACTCTCGCAACACCGCAGAGAATGCGGTTTTCACCAGGCGTCTGGTCACGCCGAAACCTGGCGAACGCTGGTTGCTGGTCACCAGTGCCTCGCATATGCCGCGCTCCATCGGAGCATTCCGCGCCGCAGGATTCGATGTTGAGGCGTATCCGGTCGATTGGCGAACCAGTGGATGGGCCGATGCCACCGTGCCGTTCGACAGCCTGAGCGACGGGCTCTGGCGGACCGATACAGCCATGCACGAGTGGATTGGACTTGTGGTCTATTGGCTGACCGGACGCAGCAGCGAATTGTTTCCCGGGCCGCGCTCAGTCGTGGCGCGGTAAGCCCAAACGATAGACGCCGCGGAAATCGTTCGGATCCGCGGGTTTTCCCTTGCGGTAGATCACGAGCCGTCCCGCCAGTGCGAGCGCAATGGCCTCGCGGCGGATCGGGACCAGCAGGTCGTGCCAATCGCCGTCGTGTGCGATTGTCTGAGCGATCTCGGGCGCGCTCAATGTCTTGCCGTCGGAGCGCGTCAGGATTTCGATAATCGCGCGATCCAGGGGAAGGTCGGTTGCTTCGGTGCGAGTCATGGCCCTGACTTGAAGCAAAACAGTCGCAACTGCAAGGACAGCGCTGCGGTTAGCTCGTCATCGCTCGCCAGGCGTCGGACGCGAACTGGCGTCGCCACATCACGATCACGACGGCGAGCGTCGTGGCCAGCAGCACCCACGGGCTGATGAACCAGCCGAGATAGCCGAGCGCGAAGAAAAACGCGCGCTGCCCACGATTGAAGTGCCGTCCGGCCGATTGGAATAACCGTGTCGTTCGCATGACATGCGCCTGCGCTTCGGGGGTGTCACTCTTCTCGGCAAACGGAGTCGCACCGAGCAGGATCGACACGTAATTGAACAGCCGGTAGGACCAGGCAAACTTGAAGAATGCGTAGACGAAGATCAGCACCAGCCCGATGCACTTGATCTCCCATAGCGCGGGCGTCGGCTTGATGCCGAACGGCAGCGTTGCGATGACGTTCAAGACCTCGTCGGTGGCCCGCAGCAGCGTCAGCGCACCGCCGATCGCAAGCAACGTCGTCGAGGCAAAGAATGCGGTGCCGTTCTGAAGCGACGCCATGATCTGCATGTCGACCATGCGCATCTCGCGGTCGAGCATCCGCCGCATCCAGACCTCGCGGTACAGGTTCATCCGCGCATTCAGACTGTTCTTGCCGTGCGGTGTCCGCTCGAGCGCGGTGGCGTAGATCGTCCATGCGAGAACGAAGACGCCAATGGCAACCACGTCGATCGTGCCGAACAGATGCATGCGCCGATCCTATCTGAGTCGGCGGGACTGTTGCCTGGGGCTCCGGAGTGCTGTGCATTGCGATGGTTGATCGGCGAGGCCGCAGCGGGCATACAACTTTTCCTCAATGGAGCTGGACATGTCCCTGACGCTGGTGCTCGGCAACAAGAACTATTCGTCCTGGTCGATGCGCCCTTGGGTCGCGCTTCGCGCCGCCGGCATCGCTTTCGACGAGGTCGTGATTCCGCTTTACGCCGGTGACGACAGCAAACGGCGCATTCTGGAATTCACACCGTCCGGCAAGGTGCCGGCGCTGATTGACGGCGATGTCACCGTCTGGGATTCGCTCGCGATCATTGAGTACGCCGCCGAGCGTTTTCCGGATGCGAAGCTGTGGCCGCAGGACCGCGCAGCGCGGGCGCTCGCACGATCGGTCTCGGCGGAAATGCACTCCGGCTTCATGGCGCTTCGCAACGAGTGCGGCATGAACCTGCACCGGCCGGTGCGGGCGAAGGCACTCTCCGACGATGCGCTCGCCAATGTCGCGCGGGTTCAGGAGGTCTGGAGCGACTGCCGCAGCAGGTTCGGGAAGGGCGGGCCATTTCTGTTCGGTGCGTTCAGCGCGGCCGATGCGATGTATGCGCCGGTCGTCACCCGCTTCCGGACCTATGCCATCGAAGTGAGCGCTGTCTCACGTGAGTACATGATGGCGATGGAAGCGCATCCCGCGTTCCGGGCCTGGACCGAGGCGGGCCTTGCCGAGACCTGGCTCATCGACAGATTCGAGCACGACTGAGGGGTTTTCCCGGTTCTGAGCTTGGATTCAACGTTTGGTTGCGCAATGCGATTGTTGCACCGCAGAACGTCTCGCGAACCGGGTTCCGGAACGCGGTTTTTCAGCCTATCACCATGTAAATGATAAAGAATCGTGGCTGTTCCGCCGTTCGGAAATGGCTGGCCAAACCAGATTGTCGCATGCTATCAATCACGTGGGCGTTAGCCGGGAATATGCAGCGGGACAACTGCAACCGGCATCACCGTTTTGCGTGATGGAGCAGGGTGTGAAGCACAAGTTTCTCGTGGGTGACACGGTCTATTTCACCGCCAGTAATGTGTCGCGTCCGGCTGCCTCGGGTGCCTACGAGGTGATCCGGCTGCTGCCGACCGAAGGCGACGATTGTCAGTATCGCATCAAGAGCCAGACCGAAGCATTCGAGCGCGTGGCTAAAGAAAGCCAACTTCACACCGTCTGATCTCCTTCCTCGAAGTCTCCCCGTCGATTCGTCTGCGGGCTATCTGATCGGCGCTGTGGGCCGGTTGGTCTTCAACGAAGGATTCTCTGATGAACTGGGCGTGGGCCTCATCGCTCGATCAGCTTTGGCAATCACCGGCGCTTCCGGTTTTGATTACGCTCGCAGTCGGCGCGTTCTTTGCGCTGATGTTGCTTGTGACCCTGTTCCGGGCCGAGAAGTCCATTGCGAACGGAGCGCTCGCCGTCATCACCTTGCTGGCGCTGACCGTCGCCGTGGCCGCGAGCATGCGCAGTTTCGGTTCTGGAGAGAGGTTTGTAGCCGACTCCAGGCCGGTTCCGGCGCATGGAGCCGTTTCGTTGCCGGCGCTCGCATGTCTCGACGGCCTCGCGGGCGAGAGTGTCGAGGCGGCGTGCGAGAAGGCGCTCTTTGCTTCGGCTGAATCCTCCGCGGCGGCGGTATCTTACACGGCTTCGCAAATCAGCCGTCTCACCGCGCAAGGGGACGTGGCGACCGCGAACGCAGCGATGACACCGGAACTCGCGACGTTGCGCCGGGTGATCGAGCGCGATCGCTACGGACTTGTCGCCCAGGTCTTGCTGACGCGCGAGCAGTGCAGTCCGACCGCGTGCGGTGCGTTCCGCTCGCTCGCGGACCGCAAGCAAATTGCGGCGAACATGGCCGAGCGCGCCTACGACAGCCATGTCGGCCGCCACGCAGCCAATTGGGGCGCGCCGCAGGCCGCGGCTATTGCGCCCGCGACGCCTGCGCTCGCCGGTCTTCCCGTCACCGCGCCGACAGGACGGCCGACCAATGCCGATTTCCCGACCGCGGCCTCGATCCCGCCCGTGAACATCATGGGCAATGAGCCGCCGGCTGCGGCTCCACCGCCGCCGCCCCAGGCACGTACTGCAGCTCCGCCGCCGCCCCAGACGCAGCAAGTTCCTGCGGCTGCATTAGCGCCGCCTTCGGCGGCACCCGCGACCTCGGCCTCACGCGCCTCGGTGTTTTCGCCGCCGCCTCAGCAAGCACCGGCGCGCCCGGCAGCGGCAGCCGCTGCTCCGGCGCCGACCACCGCCACAGCCACTGCCGCGCCACCGCCGAGCGCATCAAGAAGGCCAAGGCGAAGGGCCAGCCCGCACACCACATCCACATCACCCGCATGACGCCCAAGCGCGAGGACGAGCTGTTGGACGGCGGCTCGATCTACTGGGTGATCAAGGGGCAGATCGCCGTCCGGGAGAAGCTGATCGGCATCGAGCCCTTTCGCGACAAGGACGGCATCGGCCGCTGCCGGTTGATCATGGACGCGAAGTTCGTTCCGGTGTCGCCGCGTCCGATGCGCCCGTTCCAAGGCTGGCGCTATCTGCAGGCGAAAGATGCGCCGCCCGATCTCGGCAAGGCTGCGAAGGGCGCGCAGGCGATGCCGGAGCAACTGCGCCGCGAGCTGCGCGAACTGGGCCTGCTGTAAGCGGGCGGACTATCGGCCAATCAGACTTTCACGTTGTCGATGAGACGCGTCGTACCGATCTTGGCTGCGACCAGCAGCCGGAGCGGGCCGTCGGCCTTCGACGTGACGAGCTTGAGCGTCTCCGCGTGCCGGGCTTCGAGATAATCCAAAGCAAAGCCGGCCGCGGTAATTTCGCGGGCTCCATCGTCGAGAACCTCTTGGAGACCATCGCCGCCGCGAATGCGCTTTGCGCTGGCGGTCAGCGTCTTGAACAGGACGGGTGCGGCCGCCCGGTCGGAAGCCGAGAGGTAAACATTGCGGGAGGACATCGCGAGGCCGTCGCGCTCGCGCACCACCGGAGCGCCGATCACCTTGACCCGAAGGTCGAGGTCGCGGGACATCTGGGTCACAACCTTGAGCTGCTGATAGTCCTTCTCACCGAAGATCGCGCAATCGGCGCGGGTCTGGGTGAACAGCTTGCAGACCACCGTGGCAACGCCGCCAAAGAAATGCTGCCGGAAGCGATCCTCGAGACCCGCCACGGCTGGTCCTTCCGGCGATAGCCGCGTCACGAACGCCTCCGGGTACATGATCTTGACCTGCGGGTTCCAGATCAGGTCCACGCCTGCGGCCGTCAGCTTGGCGACGTCCTCCTTCCACGTTCGCGGATAGGACGAGAAGTCCTCGTGCGGAGCGAACTGCGCGGGATTAACGAAGATGGAAACCACAACTTTCTTCGCGTGCTGCTTCGCCAGGCGGACAAGTGACAAATGTCCGTCATGCAACGCACCCATGGTCGGCACCAGCGCGAGCGTCGCGCCGCGTCCGCGCAGGCCTGCGATCGCCCGATGCAGCGCGGGCAAGGTGTGTGCGACTTGAGGGCGTCGCATTCTGGAGTTCGAAGGCATGGCAACCGAAGGCTTGGCAACTGAAGGCATGGCAACTCGTGGCTTGAGAGATTGTGGCAGGGCGGAGCAGGCGGTTGCTGTTTACCAAAGCCGGGACGCGGGAGCCAACGTCGCGTCGCTGCGCCGTTCATCTTGCCGTGGCCGCCACATTCATCATGAAGATCGGTCAAATGTCATTTAACTTGACCAAAGGCCGCTCCTGATTTGAGAATGGAATGAGAGGGGTAGCCATGCTTTTGCAGGCAAGTCAGGGACAAACGGGGACTGCGCACGTTGTCGTTCTTGGCAACGAAAAAGGCGGCTCCGGCAAGTCCACCACTGCGATCCATATCGCCGTGGCCCTCCTCAAGGCGGGCCAGCGCGTCGCGACCATCGATCTCGATAGCCGTCAGCAAAGCTTCACTCGCTACATCGCCAACCGCCAGGCCTGGGCCAAGCGTTCCGGCGTCGATCTGGAGCTGCCGCATCATCGCTGCATCGCGCTTGGCGCGAGCATGCAGATTGCCGACAACGAGAACTCCGAGTTTTTGCAGTTTCAGGAAGCGGTCGCCGCCGTCGAGCGGACGTTCGATTTCATCGTCATCGATACGCCGGGGACCGACAGCTACCTGATGCGTTTGGCGCATTCGATGGCGGACACGCTCGTCACGCCGTTGAATGACAGCTTCCTCGACTTCGATGTGCTGGGCTCCGTCGATCCGGCGACTTTCGCGGTGACCGGCGAGAGCCACTATTCGGAGATGGCGCGCGAGGCGCGCCGCAAACGGCGTCAGCTCGACGGCGCGACCACCGACTGGATCGTCGTTCGCAACCGGCTGTCGATGCTCGGGTCACGCAACAAGCAACTGGTCGCTGAAGGATTGCATCAGCTGGCGTTCCGCCTCGGCTTCCGCGCCATCGACGGCTTTGCAGAGCGTGTGGTCTATCGTGAGCTTTTCCCGCGCGGCCTGACCGCGCTGGACTCGCTGGATGAGGCCACGCTCGGCACCCGGCCGAACATGGCGCACGTCACCGCACGCGAAGAGGTGACGAGCCTGTTGCGGCAGCTCCGGCTCCCGCTCGACGAGCGTGGCCGCCGCCGCGCCGCTGCCCGGGCCGAGTAGTTTGCCCAAGTCGATAAACCGCTGGAACTCCACGACATCGTCAGCGCCTGATACTGCCTGCCGCGTGGGCGGTTCCGTCGGTATTTAACAAATCGTTAGCCATAAACCGGTACCCTTGCACTGATCGTGGGCAGCTGTTCCCCGATTGATCATTGCGTTGCTTGCTGCTGCCGGGCCGTTCCTCAATTTCAGATGTCCGGATTTGCGCGGCCTTGGCTGGGGATGCCTGCGAATGAAGTCCGGTCTCAACCTCCGCATCACGCACAAGATCGCCGCGATCGGATTGGTCGGCATTGCGGGCCTTCTCCTCGTCGGAGGCATCTACGAGGCGGGAAGCCGCTCGCAGGAAGCTTCGCGTCTGATCGCAAGCGACGCGAGGACCATGTCCGATCTCGGCAAGCGTCTGAAGGTCGAGATGCTGGAAGCGCGCCGCGACGAGAAGAATTTCCTGATGCGCCGCAAGGAAGAGTACGCCAACCGTCACGCGGAACTGGCGGCTGCCGTCAGCAAGGATTTCGACAAGCTCAAATCCATGCTCGAGGCTGCTGGCCTTGCCGACCTCGCATCGTCCGCTGCCGACGCTCGCCAGGGTTTCATCAGTTATGTGGAGAGCTTCGTGGCCGCGGTCGGGGCTCAGCGTCAGCTCGGTCTCGACGAGAAAACGGGTCTCAACGGAGCGCTGCGCAAGGCTGCGCACGAAATCGAGTCCACTCTGAAGCCGCTCGATAAGCCCGCGCTGATGGCGCAGCTCTTGATGATGCGCCGACACGAAAAAGATTTCATGCTGCGCCGTGACCCGAAATATTTGACCGAACTCAAAGCGCAGTTCTTGCCGTTCCTGACATCGCTGACCGAACTCGACATCGAACCCGAAGCAACCAGCAAACTGACGGATCAGCTCGATCGCTATTTCCGCGATTTCAACAACTGGGCGAAGGTCGAACAGGAGCGCACGGCCATCGAAGCCACAATGGCGAAGACGTTCGGCAGCTTCGAGCCGCCGTTCGTGAAACTGATCAAGCAGATCGAGGAGATCGGTCAGCGTGCTGAAGCGGCGGAAGCCGCGACCCGCGACGCGGTTCGCATGCGGATGTTGCTCGCGATCCTGGTCACGGTGACCGGCATGGCTGTTCTGAGCTTCCTCATCGGCCGCGCCATCTCGCGGCCCTTGTCGGGGATGACCGGCGCGATGACGTCACTGGCCGCGGGTCAACTCGAAACGGCGCTGCCCGGGCTCGGCCGCAAGGACGAGATCGGCGAAATGGCGGGAGCTGCCGAAATCTTCAAGTCCAACATGATCGAAGCCAACCGGCTGCGGGCCGATCAGATCCAACAGGAGCAGGCCCAATCGCGCCAGCGCCGCGAGGACCGCAACCGGATGGCGAGCGGCTTCCAGGAGACCGTCGGCAGCATCATCGACAAGGTCTCGTCGGAGGCCGGTGGTCTCGAGGCCGCCGCTGCGACCTTGACCACCACCGCGCAGACGACCCTCGGACTTGCGGAAACCGTGTCGATGGCCTCTGGTCAGGCGGCATCGAACATCCAGTCGGTCGCGACGGCTGCGGACGAAATGACGGCGTCGGTCGAAGAGATCGCGCGCCAGGTGCGGGAGTCCTCAGATATCGCCAAGCTCGCGGTTGAGGAAGCCGGCCGGGCTGACACGCGGATCGCGACGCTGTCGCGCGCTGCCGCTCAGATCGGTGACGTGGTGAAGCTGATTTCCGGGATCGCCGAGCAGACCAATCTGCTTGCGCTTAACGCCACCATCGAGGCGGCGCGGGCCGGCGAAGCGGGGCGCGGTTTTGCCATCGTCGCGCAAGAGGTGAAGGCGCTGGCGGCGCAGACCGGTAAGGCGACCGAGGAGATCAGCGAACAGATCAGCCAGATGCTCGGCGCGACGGAGGGGACGGTCAGCGCCATCAAGCAGATCGGTACAGTCATCGCGCGAATGTCTGAAACTTCCGCGGTGATCGCTTCGGCGGTGGAGGAACAGGGGGCCGCGACTCGCGAGATCGCCCGTAACGTCCAGATGGCTGCCAACGGCTCGAACCAGGTTGTGGCCGCGATTGAGGACGTAAATACCGGTGCGACAGCAACTGGCTCGGCCTCCGGTCAGGTACTGGCGTCTGCCCAGTCTCTGTCGAGCGAGGCGAACCAGCTCAAGCTCGAGGTCGAGCGATTCCTGAATTCGTTGCGGGCCGCCTAAGCTGCGGCGGCCGATTCGCCGGAAATTCTCTCGATTTTTCAGTACTAGGGCAGCGACACCTAGCCAGCCTCGGCGGTTTTTTTGCCCCGCAGCGAAACCTCCGCGCTCAGCCGCCGTTCAGGTTCCATGAAGTACGTCTAGAGAATGAGCGGGACGGGCGAAACATTGATCAAATTTAAGCGTTAGAATCTGTTGTGGCTCACGCCCCTGTTACTTATACGTTGAGGTCATAGAAACGTTAAATCGTTCCGTCGCAGCGGGAGCCTGCGAGGCGGGACCAAAGGTGGCCAATGAAGCGTGGAATTCTTCTGGTCTTCCTGTTTGTCGTTCTCGCGGCCGGCGCGGTCTATGCGAGTTCGTTCGCACTCATCCGCCATGAGGATGTGAATTTCTACGACGTGTCGCGCGCCCGCTCGATCGAGGCCGACATCTACGTCAACCGCATTTCGGAAGCGAAGGCGAAGACCGGCGTCAAACTGATGCCGGTGGCGATCGTCAATCACGGCTATACGGTCAAGAACAAGGAATACAAGTTCCTGACCAAGGTGCTCGCGGCGCGAGGTTATCTCGTCGTCAGCTTGCAGCACGATCTCGAGAGCGATCCGCCGCTCTCTTACGTCGGCTATCCTTATGTCGGCCGCAAGCCGATGTATGAGCGCGCCGTCGCCAACATCCTCTACTCGCTGCGCGAGCTGAAGAACATCTCGATGTTCTTCGCCATGCAGCACCCCGAGATGGTCAACAAGATCATCACGCTCGACAATCTGCGCGTGCCGCTGCTCGCCAACATCAAGGCGAAGGTGCTGTCGATCCGCTCGGATGGCGCACAGGGTTTCAAGCCGGATCCGGGCGTGGTGCCGGATGACGCCACCTGCGAGGAGGCGGGCATTGAGGTCGTGAAGATGCACGATGCCCAGCATGTGCAGATGAGCGATCGTGGTCCGGACTCGGTGAAGGCGAAGATCGCCCAGGTGATCTGGCGCTTCCTCGGCGACGACGATGACAAGTCGGCGAAGGTCGCTCAGAGCGAGAAGAAGTAACACGATTACATCTTCGAACGGATTCAGCGCCGCGGTTTCCGCGGCGCTTTGTTTTGTTCACGACTATGGAAGCGCGTGCTCTTAATTGAGCTTGGTGCTGATGCTGTCGAACTTCGTATTTAGTTGGCTGCCGATGGCATTCACGCCGGTGATGATCGCAACCGCAATTCCGGCCGCGATGAGCGCGTATTCGATAGCGGTGGCGCCGGACTCGTTCTTCCAGAACTCAATTAGCTTGCGCATTCAGGTTCCTCCTGCCTAGGGAACCATTACTACTGAACAGACTTAAACCTGTGGTTAAGTCGATTAGATCAAATCATCCATAGATTGTAAGTAGAACCGCGAGCCCCTGGCGTACGCAAGTAACTTTGAGCCTGAGGTGAGACGCGGCCCGGCTTAAGTCCGTCGTGTGCGCGGCCAAATGATGAAGCCGACGAACAGCACGACTGGGACGGCGAGGGTGAGCCGCGATAGACCGTCCCATATGTCATCGCCAACCAGCGCTGAGATCGATACGTCAAGCGCGAGTACACCGTGTGCGCCTCCGAAAAAATCAGCGGCCGCAACGTGGGCTGCGGCCGCTGACAGAGCAAACGCGTGAACGCTGCTTATTCGATCTTCACGCCGGCCGCTTTGACGACCTTTTCCCACTTCTCGGTTTCGGCGGCGATCATCTTGCCGAACGCTTCCGGCGGTCCGATCAGCGGTTCGCCGCCGAGCTCGATCAGACGCGCCTTGACGGCGGGATCGGCGAGCACGGCGTTCACGTGGGCGTTGAGCTTGGCTATGATCGCCGGCGGCGTCTTCGCCGGTGCCCCCATGCCGAACAGCGCGCTGGCTTCATAGCCGGGCACGGTTTCGGCGACTGTCGGCGTGTCCGGCAACAGGCTGGACTTGTCGGTCGTGGTCACGGCGATCGCGCGCAGGTTGCCGCTGCGGATGTGCTGGATGATCGAGGGCATGTTGTCGAAGATCACCTGCACCTGGCCGCCCATCATGTCGGTGATGGCGAGCGCCGCACCGCGATAGGGCACGTGCTGCATCTTGGCGCCGGTCATCATCATGAACATCTCGCCGGAGAGATGAACCGAGGTGCCGTTGCCGGACGAGGCGAGGTTCACCTTGCCGGGGTTGTCCTTCACGTACTTGATAAACTCGGCCACCGTCTTCGCGGTGATGTCCTTGTTCACGGTCATCACGTTGGCGGTGCGGTTGAAGGCCGCCACCGGCGCGATGTCGCGGATGAAGTTGAAGTTCAGTTTCGCGTAGAGCGAGGCGTTGATGTAGTTCGCCGGGTTGACCAGCAGGATGGTGTAACCATCCGGTTCGGCGTTGACCACGGACTCGGTGCCGACGTTGTTGCCGGCGCCGGCCTTGTTCTCGATGATGAACTGCTGGCCAGTTCGCTCCGACAGCTTCTGTCCGATCAGGCGCGCCAGAATATCGGTGGCGCCGCCGGGCGGATAGGGCACGACCCATTTGACCGGGCGTGTGGGATATTCCTGCGCCTGCGCGCTGGTGATGGGTGCGATCGCCGACAGACATGCAGAGAAGCCGATTGCGATCAGGCCGATCGCGGCGCGACGTGACGTCATTTGTTTCTCCCTGGGGTTTGTTTCCCCGCGTTTTCTTCCCGCTGCCGCAGCTTGGCGTGCGATCAGCACAGCAATTTGACAGGACCTGCCTCTGGCATGCAAGCACAGCTGTTGCGGCGTTTCGCGCTGCACCGTTGATCGCCTTTCGCGGCTTGCTACATAAGTCGTATGTCCCGCGAACCGACGAAAACCACTGCAGGGTCAAACGTCGCGCCGTCGTCTTCGGCCGCCGATATTGCCGCGTTCGTCGCCAAGGCGAAGGCCATGGCCCCGCAGGCCGACGGCAAGCGGGGGCGGCTGATTTTCGCGCTCGACGCAACCATGAGCCGTCAGCCGACCTGGGACATGGCGTGTCAGCTTCAGGCCGACATGTTCGCAGAGGCGGGGCTGGCCGGCGGACTCGACGTTCGCCTGGTGTACTTCCGGGGCTTGAGCGAGTGCCGCGCGAGTCCGTGGATTTCCGATACCGCACAGCTGGCGCGGCTGATGAGCCGCATCGTGGTGGAGGGCGGACACACCCAGATCGGCCGCGTCCTGAGCGAGACCCGGCGCGAGGCAGTGAAGGACGGCGTGCGGGCGCTGGTGTTCGTCGGCGATGCGATGGAGGAGAACGTCGACGAGCTCTGCGCCAAGGCGGGCGAGCTCGGGCTTCTGAAAGTGCCGGTGTTCATGTTCCAGGAGGGGCACGATCCCCACGCGGAATCCGCGTTCCGCGAGATTGCTAGGCTGTCGGGCGGCGCGTGGTGCCGGTTCGATCCGGGGGCGGCGGCGCAACTGCGCGAACTGCTGCGCGCGGTCGCGGCCTACGCGTCAGGCGGCCGCGACGCGCTCGCGCGGCTTGCGAAGAGTACGTCCGGCGCAGCTGCGCTGCTGACGCAGATGAAGTGACCGCTCTATTTTTTGGAGCATGATCCGATCCGAAAACCGGTCCCCACTTTTCGGGATCATGCTCGGCCGTTCGCATACAGCGCGAGAATGTCGCGCACGGCACGGTTCATCGGCGTCGGCACGTTCAGCGCCGCGCCGAGATCGACGACACCGCCCGAGAGCCACGGCAGTTCCAGCGGCTTGCCTTGCTTGAGATCGCCGTACATCGACGCGATCATCTCCGCCGGCAGCGTGTCGATGAAGGCGATGCGCTGCTCGGCATAATCCACGGGCAGATTGACGCCGCGGGCGCGGCCGACCGCGACGACCTCCTTCATCAGATCGAGCATGAATTGGCGGCTCTTCGGATTGGCGCGGATTTCACCGGCAGTCGCGCGCATGGATGCTGTCGCGCCCGACATGCCGACCAGAAACACGAACTTCTGCCAGATTTCGACGCCGATATCCGGGCTGATTTCGGCGGTGATGCCACCCGCAACGCAGGCCTGATGAAACGCTTCGACGCGCTTCGATTTGCTCTTGTCGAATTCTCCGAACACCAGCCGCTGATTGGCGCCCATATGCGCAATCACGCCGGGGCTCTTGATCGCCGCTGCGATGTAGCTGGTGCCGCCAATTAAAGTCTTGTCGCCGACAATCGGCCGCAGCATGTCGTCCTTCTGCACGCCGTTTTGGAACGAGATCAGGCCGGTGTCAGGCCCGATGAGGGAAACCAGCGACTTCGCGGCGCTCTCGGTATCCCACAGCTTCACCGTGAACAGGATCATGTCCACCTTGCCGATGGTGGAGGGATTGTCGGTGGCGGTGACCTTCGGCAGCTCGAGCGGCGCGTGGGTGCTGTCGATGGTCAGGCCGTTCTTGCGCATGGCGTCGAGATGCGCGCCACGCGCGATGAACGTCACATCCGCGCCGCCCTTGGCGAGTCTCGCACCGAAATAGCCGCCGACGCCGCCCGATCCCATCACTGCAATACGCAACGCTGCCTCCCGCGCTTCTTGTTTGCTTGTCGCGGACTTTTCGCAGATCGCCGGCTGGCCTGCCAGCACAGCGTCATCACATCTCGGACAGGATGATCGAGCTAGTTCGCGAGTGCGTTGCCATCCCGGATCGAACACGATTGCCCACCCACGACGGGTGGACCGGTGGAGGTGTAAGTGATGCCGTTAAGGCCTTTGAAGACGATCGGCTTGCCGCTGTCGCGACCCACGATAACGTTGACTGTGCAACTCTGGAAACTCGGATCGAAGTCGATGTTCATCAGACTTGCGCCGCTCTGGAATTGAAGCACGCCGGTCAGCCTGTTGCCGACGAAGCGCAATCCGCCTCCGCCACCGGTGTCCTCGGGACCGCGCTCCTTCTGCTGCTGGTTCTTGCCGACCGCGCGCGTCACTTTCGCGAACACGCGGCCTGCGCTGGAAATGTAGATTACGCGCTGAACGCTGCGGGGCCGGTCCGCGCTCGATCCGTCAGTTCCTCTGGCTGGAATGCTGACCGACATGCCGACGAAAACCGACTTGTTATAGAGCTGCTTGGGCGCCTGAGCCGAAGCTGGCGTCGCAGTGGATAGGTAGAGCGCCAGAGGCGCGGCCAGGCAGGCCAGCGTCGACAATCGCATCGTCATGAAAGCGCTCCTGAAAATTCAACGCCCCCGCTCGGGATGGTAAAAGCGCAGACTAATCGCTTCCCGGCCTGCGGCAAGCCGTCCCGCCGGTTGCAAGCGGCTGGCGGGCAGGGCATGGGATGACCATCTGATGCTGAATCGCGGGCCGCTAAGCGTGCGCCGCGGATACATGACGAGATCGCCCGGACGTGCCGCCATGCCCACTCTGATTGCCGGTATCGTCGCCGTCGTCGTGCTCTATCTCGCCCTGCAGATGTTCCGCACGGCCGATCCGAAGCTGCTCGCCAAGGCGGTCCGTTTTCTCGGCGGCGCGCTCTGCCTCGCGGTGGCGATTTTCACCGGACTGAAGGGTGAGCTCGCTGTCGCAATCCCGCTGGGGCTGTTCGGCGCCGGCCTGCTCGGCTGGTCGCCGCTCGCGGCGTCTGGCTTCGCCAACTTCGGCGGCCGCAAGTCGGGCGGTCAGGCCTCGCAGGTGCGTTCGCAGTTTCTCGAAATGGCGCTCGATCACGACACCGGCGCGCTCAACGGCCGGATCGTGGCGGGGCCGCATGCGGGACGCGATCTCGACGAGTTCGATCTGCCGCAACTCGCGGCCCTGATGACGAGCTTCGACGCGGAGAGCTGCGCGCTACTTGAAAGCTATCTGGACCGCCGGTTTCCCCGATGGCGTGAGAACGCGGAGAGCGCAGGGGCAGGGCGGGATCGCGGCCAGCCGGCGGGCGGCAAAATGACGGCGGACGAGGCTTATCAGATCCTTGGCCTGAAGCCGGGGGCGAGCCGGGAGGACATCGGGCGTGCGCACCGCAGCCTGATGAAGAAACTGCATCCCGACCAGGGGGGCTCGACGTACCTGGCGGCCCGGGTAAACGAGGCCAAGGACACTTTGCTTCGCACGCATCGCAACTAACTCCAGACGGCATCACGCAACACCCGTGATGGCTCTGGCCGGTCTCTGCTGCTGCCCCTTTGCGCCGTTCGCGCCCGCGGTCCGGCGTTGGCGCCAGTACCGCACTCTGTCCAGTTTTATCCAGTAATGGTTGACGGGAGGTTGTCGCGGGCGCCGCCGGCGACAACTCTGAAACGACAAAGGCCGGGCGGTGCCCGGCCTTTTCTGTGCGATGCCGCTAAGATTAGTTCTTCATCGAAATGCAGGAAATCGACGAGCGCTTCAGCGCCTTGCAGGCGGCTTCGGCCTGGTCGCGGTCCTCGAAACCGGCGAAACGGGCGCGGTAGAGCTTCTTGTCGCCCTTGGCGACGGTTTCGGTGAAGGGGTCGGCCTTGCCGAGCAGGCTCTTGGCGTGGTCGCGGGCGGAGTCGAGCCGCTGGCGGGCTTCGCTCTCGCTCTCGAGTGCGCCAACCTGGATGATCCAGCCGGAGCGGTTCACGGCCTTTACCGCGCCGTTGTCCTGAATGACCTTCGGCTGCGGGGCGACAGCAGCCGCACGCGGCGCCGGGTCGGCGTAGGCGAGGGCCTGGCCCGAGTTGGCCGGCAGCACGCCGAGCACGCCATTGCCGGTGCCGTGACCAACCGGCTGCGGTGGCAATTCGGCCTTCTGGCTGCGGACGACGGCAGCGGTCGATGTTTCTGCGGGAGCCGCGGGGAGCGCGGCGGTGACGACCGGTGCCGGTGCCGGCGCGGCGACGGCCTGCGGAGCGGTGGCGGACGCGAGCTTCACCGGAGCACCGGCCTTGATCTGCACGGTCTTGACGCGAACCGGCGTCATCGGCTCGGCCGAGCCGGGGATCGGTGCAAGCGGCTGCGAGGAGACGACGCCATTCATGAACGGCGCGGGCGGGGTGTTCTTCGCCTGCGGTGCTGTTTCGGCGACGGCCTGCTGCGTAGCGGCGATTTGCTGGGGCTGCGGCGCCGGTGCGCGGGGAGCGGGTGTCGGGTCGGGCTGTGAGGCAGCGGTCTGCACGGCGCCCTGCACCTGGACCATCGGTGCGGCGGCTGGACGTGCGGCGGGCTTCACCTCGGCGACTTCTGTGGCTGCGCCGCTGTCACGCTCGGTGATCGCGGCGACGGTGCGCTTGGTCGACGCGCTGGCGACGTGTTCGGCGAGCAGGTTGCGCATGACGGCGTCGCGCGAACCGCCCGAGCGGCCGCCGAGCACCACGGCAACGATGTGGCGGTTGCCGCGCTTCATCGACGAGACGAGATTGAAGCCGGAGGCGCGGGTGTAACCGGTCTTGATGCCGTCGACGCCTTCGACGCGGCCAAGCAGTTTGTTGTGGTTGCGGATGACGCGGCCGCGATAAGCAAACGAGGTGGTCGAGAAGTAGCGATAGTAGCGCGGGAAGCGATCTTGAATGGCGCGGCCGAGGATCGCTTGATCGCGCGCGGTGGTGACCTGTTCGCTATCCGGCAGGCCCGACGCGTTCTTGTAAACGGTCTTCGACATGCCGAGCGCGCGCGCTTTCTTCGTCATCATCTTGGCGAAGTCTTCCTCCTCGCCGCCGAGTGCTTCGGCGATAACGACCGCCGCGTCGTTGGCCGAACGTGTAACCAGGGCCTTGATGGCGTCCTCGACGCGCAGCGTCTGACCGGGACGCAGGCCGAGCTTCGTCGGCGCCTGCTCGGAGGCGTGCTCGGAGACTTCCATCTCGCTGTCGAGCTTGAGTTTGCCCTGCTCGAGACGCTCGAACAGCATGTAGAGCGTCATGATCTTGGTGAGCGATGCGGGATGGCGAATGCTGTCGGCGTTGTTCGCAGCCATCGTCGAACCGGAATTGGCGTCGACCACGATCGAGGCGAAGGCTGGACTGTACGAGACGGCGCGTACGTGATGACGCGCACGATGCCGGCGGCGCGCATCGGCGCTGTCGGTGGTAACGATGATGGTGGTGATGATGGTAGCGAGGCCGAGGACGATAAAGCGGGCGTACCGCCAGGAAGTTGAGGTGGTGCAGAACATAAACTTCCCCGTCCGATTTCCATGTTGATCACCGGCGCGTGAGGCAAAATTGTGCCCACGTTCCAATGAAGATCCGTCCCGGCGCCCCTTAATCCGCCCACGCTGCTCATGCCATCGCCGCCGTTCTGGCCGCTTTGGCTAAGAGACTGAACTCAAGCGTGTTTTCGGTTTCCGCCGGAACTGCTTGTAGTGCAGCCTTCGAAGTTAGGGGCGCGGGGTTTCGAAACGGTTAATCAACCATTTCTTCATTCCTCGAATTTGTGTGGCATTTGGAACCGCTTAGCCGCGATTCGAGAAGCGGATCGTCGAGGTCGCGCCACGGCGTCTTGTCCGCCGGACGTGGCGAAACTCGAAAAGGCAGCGTCCTGCCCGATTCTCCAGCAATTTGAGACAATTGTGCGACGCACAAAGATTCTTGACCTTTATGGTGCATTGCGATAGAGAAGTGCCTGCAATTGAGGCGCAGGGACAAATACGGCCATCCGCAACCTTCTACTTTAGTCTAGGAAAGGGAATGTCATGGTGAAGATTGAAGAGTTCCAGAAGTACGGCAAAGAGCAGTTCGAAACCGCTGTTCAGTCCGCGGGCGAATTCACCAAGGGCCTGCAGGCGATTTTCACGGCCTACGGCGACTACGCCAAGAAGGCGATCGAAGACGGCAACGCATTCGTTGAGAAGCTCTCGGGCGTGAAGTCGATCGAAAAGGCAGTCGAACTGCAGACCGAATACGCCAAGTCGAGCTACGAGACGTTCGTCGCCGAGAGCAAGAAGATCGGCGAACTCTACGTCGACCTCGCCAAGCAGGCTTACAAGCCGATGGAAGGCGTTATCTCCAAGTTCCAGGCCGCGCAGTCGCAGGTCACCCATCACTGATCGCTCAGCGTCCGCTGAACTGAAAAAGCCCGGCTTGCGCCGGGCTTTTTTGTTTTCGCAGGATCGCTCGCCGCTTACTTCGCGAGCTTGAGCTTCGACAGCGACGCACCGATCGCGGAGAAGGCGTTTGCCATCGCGGTCGTGCTGGTCGCGTAGTAATAGTTACCCGGATCGGCGCAGGCTTTCAGAATTTGCGATTCCGGATCGCCGTCCGTGTTGACGTGGATGGTGAAGACAATGGTTTTGCCGTTCACGGCCGAGTTCTTGATGTTGTTGCAGAGCAGGGTCTGCCGCCCGTCGACTTGCGATGAGGGGTCCGCGCCGTTGCCATACCAACGGTCGATGGTGTTCAGACCGTCCGACATTAGCACGATCACGTCGGCGTAGTTGTAGTTCGCGTCCTTTGCCGGCGCGTTGAACGGCGACGCCGATTGAAGCGTCAGCCAAGCCATGTGCATGCCGATCGGCTGATTGGTGCCGCCGGCGGGTTGCAGCGAGTCGATCTTGTTCTTCACCGTCGTGACATCGCTGGCAGCATAGAGCGACGTCATCGGCAGAATCTGCGCCGGGCAGATGTCATTGCCGTTCTGCACCGAGTAGGATGCAACGAAATTCGTGGCGGTCGCCGTTGGCGCTTCTTTCGTCGTATCGTAGGACTGATCCCGGTCCTGAACGCAACCCGACCAGTAGTTCTTGCCCGAGATCGAATTCCATTCGCCGCCATTGGCCTCGCAGGCTGCTTTCGCAGCGAAACGCGATACATACGCATCATAGTAGTTGTTGTCGTGGCTGCACTTTCCGTACTCGTTCCCGGTGAACTTGATCCAGCTGGCATTCTTGTTCGACGTTCCGACATTGACCATCTGCGCGAACGGGATGATCGACACATAAACGTCGTCAGTGGCCTTGGCTGAAGACTTCAGAGTATCGATCAGATTCTTGGCTGCGACCTTCATTGCATCGATCTTGCCGTCGGAGGCCATCGATCCGGTGACGTCGAGCGCGATCGCGACACGCGTTTTCGTGTTGCCCCACGTCGTCGTCGAGCCGCTCTTGAAGTCGATGGTCGGAAAGCCGGCGAGCTTCATGAAATCCGTCTGGATTTGGCCGCTGCCGGTCATCGTCAGGGAGGCCGCCGCGCTCGCGGTCGCCGGTGTATAGGCGGCGGTGACCGCGATGTTGGAGGCGTCGCCATTCTTGTAGAGCGCGTTAAAATACGCCTGCGCCTTCGTCGTGATCTGCGCGGACGTCATCGAGCCCGCGTCCTTGGAAATCATCAGCGCCGCGGTGTCGAGCGCAGCCTGCATCGAGGTGCGCGCGTTCGCAGCGCGCGAGTAGTCGACGGCCGCGCCGATAAAGCCGAGGATCGGCAGGATCGACAAAGCAAACATTGTTGCGACGTTGCCGCGCTGATCGCGCGGGAAACGTTCGGTCAGGCGACGGGTCCGGTCGATAATGCTGTGGTTGCTCATGGTTGCCGCACAGGTTTGTGAAATATGCGGGAACTCTAGAAAAATACCGATGAAGGGTCGGTAAAAGTGTACTCGGAATTACTTCTGCATTTGCAGAAAGGCAGCATTTTAAGGGTTTTTCAGCGAGGCATCCTCAACGAATGCTGAACGAGCCAAGCGCTGTTCCAACGACTAACCCGGCCCACGGGCCGGGTTAGGTTTCGGGTTCGTTAATGCGTTTGTTACGTTTTTACTTGGCGAGCTTGAGCTTGGTGAGGGAGGCGCCGATCTGGTTGAAGGCGTTGTCGATGCCGCTCGTCGTCGTGGTCGGATAGAATTGGCCAGTGTCGGCGCATGATTTCAGAATCGCCGATTCCGGATCGCCGTCGGTGTTGACCTGGATCGTGTAGATCGTGGTCTTGCCGTTGGCCGGGTTCTTAATGTTGTCGCACAGGATCTTCTGCCGGGCATCGACCTGGGCCGACGGCGAGCTGCCGTTGCCGTACCAGCGATCGATCGTGTTCAGACCGTCCGACAACAGAATGATCACATCCGAGTACTTGTAGTTGTTGTCCTTGGCCGGCGCCGTGAGCGGCGCCGAAGCCTGCTGCAGCGACAACCAGGCCCAGTGCATGCCGATCGGCTGGTTGGTGCCGCCGTTCGCCACCAGCGCGTCGATCTTGTCCTTCACCGTCTGGGCGTCCGACAACGCATAGATCGACGTCATCGGCAGAATCGGCGAGGGGCAAATGTTGCTGCCGTTCTGCGTGTAGCGCTGCGCCATGAACAGCGTCGACGCATTGGCCGTGGTCGGCACGTCTTTCGTCGTATCGTAGGGCTGGTCGCGATCGGTGACGCAACCGCGCCAGTTGCTGTTGTCCATGGTCCACGTACGGCCGGCCGCGACGCACGAGCTTTTCTTCGAATAGGTGTTGTTGCTGCAGGAGCCGTAGTCTTCGTCCCAATCCAGCCAGCTCGCATTCTTGTTGCCGGAGCCCACATTTACCATTTGTGCGAACGGGATGATCGATACGAAAACGTCCTCGGTTCCCTGAGCGGAAGAGCGCAGGGTGTCGATCAGCTTCTTCGCCGACGTCTTCATGGCGCCGAGCTTGCCGTCGTCATTCATCGAGCCGGTGACGTCGAGAGCGAGCGCCACGCGCAACCGGGTGTTGCCCCAGGTCGTCGTCGAGCCCGACTTGAAGTCGATGTTTGGATAGCCTGCGAGCTTCATGAAATCGGTCTGGATCGTACCCGTCGCGCTGACGACGACGGTGGCGCCGCTACCGGTGTTGGGTGTGTAGACAGCGCTGAAGTTCGCCGAGGGCGCTTCCGGAACATTGTACTGCGCCTGGAAATAGGCCTGTGCCTTGGACGAGATCTGCGCCGGCGTCATTGAAGCCGCATCTTTCGCGATCATCAGCGCGGTCGCGTCGAGCGCTGCCTGCATGGCCGTGCGGGCTTTGGCGGCGCGGGAATAGTCGACTGCTGCGCCCACGAAGCCCAGGATCGGCAGAATCGCGAAGGCAAACATGGTCGCGACGTTGCCGCGCCGGTCCCGGAGAAAGCCGGAGCGCAGTTTGGTCTTGCGATCGATCTTGTTTGCACGCGACATTTGCAGTCACCGACATTCGGTTTTCGATGCCTGACCGCTAGGCCTCCGGTTATAAGCGTTGGTAAATTCATCCTAGGAAAAACCCTAAGATGCCGTGGGAATACCTCTCGACCTGATTCAGCTTTGTTTCAGCGTTAAAGTGCGCTGATGCGGAACATTAAAATTTGAACAAATCCAGATGTTTGGATGGAGCGCCGCGGCCCGACAGATGCTTGTTGAGACGGCATTTCGCGGCATTTTACGCGCTTGCGAAAGGATGACTTCCGACCCATATTTGAAGGAGCTGGCCGGGTGCTTCGCCGCGGGTCTGGAGCTTGGCAAATCGGGGGATTTTGCCTTCCGCACGGATCTGGGTCGGCCGCATTGAACTGAACGCCCTGGAAATGCCGAACGCGCTTGCCATGCGACCCTTGCTTCCGACCCATTTAACCGAACCGGCTGCGCAGCCGGTCGGAGCAGGCACGCACGGAACGGAGCGGATGGCTGGCGATAACGGCCGCCCAAACGGGCCCGCCGGACCCGGCACCTCGGTGATCACCAAGGTTAAGACGCGCACCAAGCGGCCGAGTCTCTATCGCGTTCTGATTCTGAACGATGACTACACGCCGATGGAGTTCGTCGTTCACGTCCTGGAAAAGTTCTTCCAGAAGGATGTGGAAGCGGCCACCAAGATCATGCTGCACGTTCACCATCACGGGATCGGCGAATGCGGCGTATTTACCTATGAGATCGCCGAGACCAAAGTGACGCAGGTGATGGATTTTGCGCGCAAGCATCAACACCCTTTGCAATGCGTGATGGAAAAGAAGTAGCCTCATGACTCAAGCGGCCGGAACTTTCGTTGCAGCACACTGTCAAGGAAGCTCCGGCCTACAAAAAACGTCGCATCAACTGAAAAATCGGCGGGGGCCGTAAAAGGACGCAAATGCCAACTTTCTCGCAGAGCCTCGAGCAATCCCTGCACCGCGCACTCGCTGTGGCGAACGAGCGGCATCACCAGTACGCCACGCTCGAGCATCTTCTCCTTTCATTGATCGACGACAGCGATGCCGCCGCCGTGATGCGCGCCTGCAGCGTCGACCTCGACAAGCTGCGCGCCAGCCTCGTCAATTATCTCGAGACCGAGTTCGAGAACCTCGTCACCGACGGCTCGGAAGACGCGAAGCCCACCGCCGGCTTCCAGCGCGTGATCCAGCGCGCCGTCATCCATGTGCAGTCGTCGGGCCGTGAAGAGGTGACCGGCGCCAACGTGCTGATCGCGATCTTCGCGGAGCGCGAGAGCCATGCCGCGTACTTCCTGCAGGAGCAGGACATGACGCGCTACGACGCGGTCAACTACATCAGCCACGGCATCGCCAAGCGGCCGGGCCTGTCGGAGTCGCGTCCGGTGCGCGGCGTCGACGAGGAAGCCGAGAGCAAGGGCGGCGAGGACACCAAGAAGAAGGGCGAGGCGCTCGAGACCTATTGCGTCAACCTCAACAAAAAGGCGCGTGACGGCAAGATCGATCCGGTGATCGGCCGTAACGCCGAGATCAACCGCGCCATCCAGGTGCTGTGCCGCCGCCAGAAGAACAATCCGTTGTTCGTCGGTGACGCCGGCGTCGGCAAGACCGCGATCGCCGAGGGCCTCGCGCGCCGCATTGTCGACTCGGAGGTGCCGGAGGTGCTTGCCGCGTCGACCGTGTTCTCGCTCGATATGGGCACGCTGCTTGCCGGCACGCGTTATCGCGGCGATTTCGAAGAACGGCTGAAGCAGGTGATCAAGGAACTGGAAGCGCATCCGAACGCGATCCTGTTCATCGACGAGATTCACACGGTGATCGGCGCCGGCGCGACGTCGGGCGGCGCGATGGATGCATCGAACCTGCTCAAGCCGGCATTGGCCTCGGGCACGATCCGCTGCATGGGTTCGACCACCTACAAGGAATATCGCCAGCACTTCGAGAAGGACCGCGCGCTGGTGCGGCGTTTCCAGAAGATCGACGTCAACGAGCCGAGCGTCGAGGATGCGATTGCGATCCTGAAAGGTCTGAAGCCGTACTTCGAGGACTATCACAAGCTGAAGTACACCAACGAGGCGGTGGAAGCGGCGGTGCAGTTGTCTTCGCGCTACATCCATGATCGCAAGCTGCCGGACAAGGCGATCGACGTGATCGACGAATCCGGTGCGGCGCAGATGCTGGTGCCGGAGAACAAGCGCAAGAAGACGATTGGCATCAAGGAAATCGAGACGACCATCGCGACGATGGCGCGCATTCCGCCGAAGAGCGTGTCGAAGGACGACGCGGAGGTGCTCAAGCATCTCGAGCAGACGCTGAAGCGTGTTGTGTTCGGCCAGGATCGCGCGATCGAAGCGCTGTCCGCGTCGATCAAGCTCGCGCGCGCGGGCCTGCGCGAACCGGAGAAGCCGATCGGCTCCTACCTGTTCTCGGGCCCGACCGGCGTCGGCAAGACCGAAGTGGCGAAGCAACTGGCGGCGTCACTTGGCGTCGAACTGCTGCGCTTCGATATGTCGGAGTACATGGAGCGGCACACGGTGTCGCGCCTGATCGGCGCGCCTCCGGGCTATGTCGGTTTCGACCAGGGCGGCTTGCTGACCGACGGCGTCGATCAGCATCCGCACTGCGTCGTGCTGCTCGATGAAATCGAGAAGGCGCATCCCGATCTCTACAACGTGCTGCTGCAGATCATGGATCATGGCCGCTTGACCGATCACAACGGCAAGCAAGTCAACTTCCGCAACGTGATCCTGATCATGACCACCAACGCAGGCGCGGCCGATCTCGCGCGGCAGGCCTTCGGCTTCACCCGCAACAAGCGGGAAGGCGACGACGCGGAGGCGATCAACCGCCAGTTCGCGCCGGAGTTCCGCAACCGTCTCGATGCGATCGTGTCGTTCACGCATCTCAATGCCGATGTCATCGGCATGGTGGTCGAGAAGTTCGTGCTGCAGCTCGAAGCTCAACTCGCCGACCGCGATGTGACGATTGAGCTGTCGGAGCCGGCGAAGGATTGGCTGATCAAGCACGGCTACGACGAGCAAATGGGTGCGCGGCCGATGGCCCGCGTGATCCAGGAGCACATCAAGAAGCCGCTGGCTGACGAGGTGCTGTTCGGCAAGCTGAAGGGCGGCGGCCACGTGCGCGTGGTGCTCGTCAAGGATGACAAGGACGAAGACAAGATCGGCTTCGAGTTCGTCGATGGTCCGGTTGCGCCGAAGCCCGAGAAGCTCCCGGCAGCCGCGCGCAAGCGCAAGCCGAAGCCGCCCGGTGGCAGCGCTCCGAAGGGACCCGCCAAGCCGCTGGTGAAGGCGTAACGCGCCAAAGACACAACATGCGAAAGGCCGGCTTCAAGCCGGCCTTTTTGTTTTCTGCAGGTATCGCCGTTGCGGCGATCAGTGGCGCCTGAGCGCCGACATCACCACGTCGAACTTGCCGGCGACGATGGTGTTGACGCCGTAGCTCGAGACGACGGCCACCAGGCTTCCCAGCCCCGCAGTGAGGACGAAGCCTGGGCGGACGCCGGCGGTTTCGTCGGCAACGAAGCCGCGCAGCACGCCGCCGCGCAGACGGCGCTTTTCCGCAAGATCGATGACGTTGTCGCCGTCGCGGCGCATTTCGAAAGCGAGGCCGGCTTCATTGCCACGGCGCCACATCACGCGCGCGGGAAAGATTTCGCCACGATGCCAGACGGTGAGGCCGACATGATTGGAGAGAACAGTGCCGAACGGCACTTCGACCTTGGCACCGCGCTCCGAGAAGTTGCGGATGGTGCAGTCGATGGTCGAGCGCTGGTCGTTGAACGCAATGACGCCGCCGTAAAACACCCGGCCGCGAGAAGCCTTCCGCCGTTCGATCATGGTTGTTCTCTCTGGTTGTTATTTTCAACTAACCCGAGCGGGCGGCTACACGGAAGACGGGAAATTCGAAAGGTTTTGTTAACCTAAACAGGCAGGTAGATGCGTAGTGCCGCGGTGCGGATGGCGGCGAGATGACGGGATGATGCCGCCTGCGGCATGGCGCAAATGCTTCTGGCGCGGGGAGAAAAGGCCTTTGCCGCCTTGACGCAGCGCTGGATCGCTGCGCGTTTAGAGCATCCTTTCAACGCAGCGAATCCCCGTGGCGCTTCCGCCTCCCACTTCCGACATTTGGCTGAGCTCGACGCGGGTGTTCGCGCTGGGATTGCAGACTTCGCTGAAGTCAGTGCTCGCCTACGTGTTGTTCGGCACCTTCATTGGCATCGGCGCGCTCGCCCACGACACGCATTTCAGCCTCGGCTGGGCGCTCATCAGCTCGGCGCTGATCTGGGCAGGGCCGGCGCAGGTGATCCTGATGACATCGCTGCATTCGGGCGCGACCGTGATTCAGGCGGCGATCGCGGTGACGCTCACGGCCATCCGCCTGATGCCGATGGTGGTGTCGCTCTTGCCGATGATGCGCACGCCGAACACGCGCTTCTATCACCTGATCTTGCCGGCCCATTTCACGGCGGTGACGTTCTGGGTCGAAGGCTTCCGGCTGTTTCCGCAGATTCCGCGCGAGCGGCGCATCCTGTTCGGCAACGGCATGGGGACGGGGTTCGTCATCATCTGCCTCATTGCCACGGCGCTCGGCTATCAGATGGCCGCGAAATTTCCGCCACTCCTCGGCGCGGCTGTGCTGGCGCTGACGCCGCTGACGTTCCTCTATTCGACCGCGCTGAACGCCAAGCAGACAGCGGACAAGGTGGCACTTGTGCTCGGCATCGCGCTCTATCCGGTCGTGGCGACGTTCAAAACCGGCGTCGACATTCTGATCAGCGGCGTGCTCGCCGGCACGATTGCTTACGGCGTGCATGTATGGCGGAGGAAGCGGCGATGAGCGATTTCATCGGTGACTGGCATGCGCTGTGGCTGCTGCTGATCGCGGGCATTTTGCCGAACGGCGTCTGGCGCATGCTGGGCGTGTGGGTCGGCGGCGGCATCGACGAGGGATCGGAGATGCTGATCTGGGTGAGGGCGGTGGCGACCGCCATTCTCGCCGGCGTCATCACGCAGATTCTCGCAGCACCGCCGGGCGCGCTCGCGAGCGTGCCGATCGCGTTCCGCTTCGGAGCGACGATTGCCGGCTTCGCCGCCTATCTCGGCTTCCGCAAGTCGGTGCTCGCCGGCGTTCTGACCGGCGAAATCGTGATCATGACGGGCAAATATCTCTACGGATAACGCTCAGGACGCCAGCGCCGCGATCATCCGCGTCGCATGATCTTCCAGCAGTTTGGGCTCGGCTTTGACGCTTGCCGCGGGAAGTAACGCGACGCCCAAGGTCCGCGGCATCACGTGCATATGCAGGTGAAACACCACCTGGCCGCCGGCCTGTTCGCTGTATTGCGCGATCGTCATGCCGTCGGCGTTGAAGGCCTTCTTTGCTGCAGCGGCGATTTTGTGCGCAGTGCGTGCGACGTGAGCGAGGTCGTCAGGCTTGATATCGAAAATATTGCGCGCCGGCGCTTTCGGAATCACCAGCGTGTGGCCTGGCGAGCGCGGCATGATGTCGAGGAACGCGTAGGTGTGATCGTCCTCGTAGACCTTGTAGGCCGGCAGCTCGCCACGCAGGATTTTCGCGAAGATATTGTTGGTGTCGTAAGCGGTCATAACGGCTCCCGGCAGAACTTTTGATATTGCTGTTGCAGTAATTGTCGCCCGCGGCAAGGCGGCAGGTCAAGCGCGCGCGGCTAGTCGCACGCTTTGCGGAACGGTCCGGCATCGGTCAATTCGCGCGCCGCTTCCTGCACGTAGTTTCGTTCGTGTTTGAGATAGTCGCGCACGGCGCGGCGCAAGGACGGATCGGCGAGGTAGTGGGCGGAGTAGGTGATGCGCGGCAGGTAGCCGCGCGCGATCTTGTGCTCGCCCTGCGCACCGGCCTCGACCCATTTCAGCTTGCGGGAAATCGCAAACTCGATGGCCTGATAATAGCAGACCTCGAAGTGCAGGAACGGGTGGTGCTCGATCGCGCCCCAGTGGCGGCCGAACAGCGTATCCGAGCCGATGAAGTTAATCGCGCCGGCAATCCAGCGGTCGTTGCGCTTCGCCATCACCAGCACGATGTGATCCCGCATGGTCTCGCCGACGCGCGCGTAGAAATCGCGGGTGAGATAAGGGCGGCCCCACTTGCGCGAGCCGGTCTCCATGTAGAATTCGAAGAAGGCGTCCCACGCATCCCCGGTCAGGTCGCTGCCGGTGAGATGATGGATGGTGATGCCGTTCGCGACGGCCTCGCGCCGCTCGCGTTTGATCGCCTTGCGGTGGCGCGAGTTGAGTGTGCTGAGGAAATCGTCGAATGTCGCGTAACCCTCATTGTGCCAGTGAAACTGCGTGTCGGTCCGCTGCAGGAAACCCTGTTCGGCGAGCAATTTCCACTGGTTCTCGGGCGCGAAGGTCACGTGCACGGACGATGCGCTGGTCGCCTCCGTCAGCCCGATCAGGCCGCGTGCGAGCACCGCGCCGATGGCGTCATGATCGGCGTCGCTGCGGATCAGGAGGCGTGGCCCGGTCGCGGGCGTGAACGGCACCGAGGCCTGCAGCTTCGGATAGTACTCGCCGCCGGCGCGCATGAAGGCATCCGCCCAGCTGTGGTCGAAGACGTATTCGCCCTGCGAGTGTGATTTCAGGTAGCACGGCACGATTCCGAGAATGTTGCCGCCGTTGCGCGCGATCAGGTGGCGCGGGCCCCAGCCGGCGCGGGGGCAGGCCGACTTCGACTCTTCGAGCGCCAAGAAGAACGCGTGACTGACGAACGGATTGTAGCCGCCGCTGCCCTGCGCGCAGGCATCCCAGTCGGCAGCCGCAATCTGGGTCACAGATGAGACGGCTTCGAGCGTCAGTTCAGGAGAGGACATCAGGCGAGATCAATCCGCGCGGCGGCAGCAGGTTTACTATACAGATTGCGCGTTCGCCTGCCAGTTCAAGAGGCCGCGAGGAGCTGGCGTTACGGAACAAAGCCCTCGAAGATCATCTGATCGGCATGCTGCCCGGCGCGCTCGCGTTGCTCGGGCGTGCGCACGGTCCAGGTCAACAGCGCGCAACCGAAGATGTTGCGGGCGATCCATGGCGCGGGGGCAGGCAGTTCGTTCACCCAGTAGGCAACGAAGTGCGGCTGCGTGCGGAATCCATGGCGCAGATGGAGCATGGCGTCGCGCTGCTCCTGCGGCAGGTGTGTCCAGTAGCTGTCGTTGTACGTGCGCTGGGCGACGATGCCGCGGATGAGGGCAGGCATGGTCTCGCGGATCGCCATCACCTGATCCGGATCGAACGACATGGCCGCGGCCGGTCCTTTGTAGCCTGCCAGCACCTGCGCCATCCGCGCGGCAAGCTTGCGATCGCCCGAATACGTGCTCTTCATCTCGAGCACGAGCGGCACGCGGCCGTCGGCGAGATCGCAGAGATCGCCGAGCGTCATCATGCGATCGGACGTCGCCTTGAAGCTGACCGCTTTCAGTTCGGCGGCGGTCATGTCGATCAGCTGTGCCGCGCCTTCGTTGAGGCGGCCGAGCTTGTAGTCGTGATGCACCATCGCTTCGCCGTCGCGCGAGAGCTGCAGATCGACCTCGATGGCGAAGTTGCCGTTCACCGCGGCGGTGATTGCCGACGGCATGTTCTCGATGATGCCGCGCGTCGCGGTGTGCAGTCCCCGGTGTGCCACCGGGCGAGCTGTCAGCCAGTCAGGCGCGCGCATCGGCAACCTCTAAATCAGCTTGTTCATGCGCATGATCTGATCCGAAAACCGGTCCCACTTTTCGGGATCATGCGACCTCGAAGATCGCTTCGACTTCGACCGCCGCATCAGCCGGCAGGGCCGAGACGCCGACGGTGGTGCGGGCGTGACGTCCCTTGTCGCCGAAGGCCGCGACCATCAGATCCGACGCGCCGTTCAGGACCTTCGGGCCGTCGACAAATCCCGGCGCGGAGTTGACGAAGCCGCCGAGCCGCACCACGCGCGCGACCTTGTCGAGATCGCCGAGCGCAGCCTTCACCTGCGCCAGCAGATTGATCGCGCAGACACGCGCGCCTGCCGCGCCTTGCTCGACGGTCACGGCTGAGCCGCATTGTCCCTTGGCGACGACCTTGCCGTCGCCGGTGATGCAAATCTGTCCCGAGACGTAGAGCAAGTTGCCGGTGCGCACGAAGCCGACGTAGTTCGCGACCGGCGCGCGTGGTTCGTCTAGCACAATGCCCATCGCGCCAAGTTTCTGCTCGACCGTTCCCGCCATGTGCGTTCCCCAAATTGTTCTGTGTTGCTGTTAAAGGCCGGGGTCGCGGTGGCGCGCGACCGGTTCACTTTTTTCGCCGATGCCGCCGCAGCATGCAAGCCGGACGTGCGCTCGCCGGATACCGCCGAAATCCGAAAAAGCCCTGTTTTTCAGCATAAATGGCGGATTTCATTGGGTTGGCCCCAGTTGCGGCGCAATCGGAGGATTATTACAGTTTCGAATCATTCTCGGGAGGTCCGCATGTTTCGATCGGCGCATACATCCGTGCGGGGCATCGCCTGCGTTTTGGCGGTTGGCGCCGGTGCGGCGATTGCCGGATCGGCCGCTGCGGCGCCCTCGCTGCCGTTCCTTGCGCATCAGGCGGTGTATGAGCTGAGCCTGCAGAAGTCGCGCGGCAATGCCTCGATCAACAGTGCCCGCGGACGCATCCTCTACAACTTCGTCGGCAGCTCGTGCGAAGGCTACACCACCGAATTCCGCCAGGTGTCGCAGCTCGACATCGGCGAGTCGAAATCGATCCTCAGCGACTTGCGTTCAACGAGCTGGGAGGAGGGCGACGGCAAGAGCTATCGCTTCAAGATCGAGACGCGCACCAATGACGCCACGACGAGCTCCGTCGATGGGTCGGCCGAGCGGACGGGCAGCGGCATCACCGTGAAGCTGAAGCAGCCGAAGGCGAAGACCTTCACGCTCGATGCGTCGACTGTATTTCCGACCGAGCAGGTGCGCCGCATCGTCGACGCGGCCAAGGACGGCAAGTCGCTGCTCGAACTCGCGGTCTATGACGGCTCCGACGACGGTGAGAAGGTCTACAACACGCTCACCGTGATCGGACAGGCGATCCCTGGCGAGAAGGCTCCGTCGACACCGGACGTGACCACGACGAGCGAGCGGCTCAAGAGCCTGACCCGCTGGCCCGTGACGGTGAGCTACTACGACCGCAGCGTCAAATCGGGCACCGGCGAGCAGACGCCGGTCTACGCCATGTCGTTCGAGCTTTACGAGAACGGCGTCTCGCGCGCACTCGTGCTCGACTACAACGACTTCGTCATCGCGGGCGCGATGGCAAAGCTCGACGTCAAGGATTCGAAGCCCTGTAAGTGATGGGCCTTATGACGGGTCGCCCTTGGCCGGTCCGTCGTAGGCGATGCCCTTGATGATCGCTTCGCTGCCAAATTTCTTGCGCAAGCCATCCATGGCGCGCTCGGCGTGAGCCGTGCGGCGATCAATCAGGTCCGTTTCATCGGCTTCCGATGCCGGTCTTAACGCACTGACGCCCGCGCCAATCAAACGAAATGCGGTGCCGTCGATCTCGGCGGCAAGCATATCGCGGCTGGCCGCGAAGATACGCGCCGCGAGTTGCGTCGGCATGGTGATCGAGCGCGAACGGGTGCGCTGACGGAAGTCTGCGGTTTTCAGCTTTAACGTGATCGTCATGCCGGCGTGTTCGCCGGCCTTCAGCCGCGCGGAAACCTTCTCGCACAGCCGCCACAGGATTTTCTCCAGCGTCGCGAAGTCGCGGATATCGGTCTCGAACGTGGTCTCACTCGAAATGACCTTGGCGCCGCGATCCGGCTCGACCCGCCGGTGATCGATGCCGCGCGCGAGCCGCCAGAGCCTGCGGCCTTCGTCACCGAACTGCTTCATCAGGGCGGTTTCGTCGGCGCGCTGCAGGTCGGCGATGATGCGAAAACCCCGCGACGACAGCCGTTCCTGCGTTACAGGTCCGACGCCGTAGATGAAGCTCACCGGCCGTTCCGCAAGCATCTCGGTGGCTCCGGCTTGATCGAGCGCGGCGTAGCCGCGCGGCTTGTCGAGGTCGGAGGCGATCTTGGCGAGAAACTTGTTCGGCGCGAGACCGACCGACACGGTGATGCCGATGCCGTCTTCGACCTCGCGGGCGAAACGCGCCAGCGTTTTCGCCGGGAGCATGCCGTGCAGCAATTCGGTGCCGGAGAGATCGAGAAATGCCTCGTCGATCGACAGCGGTTCGACCAGCGGCGTCAGCGCCTGCATGGCGCGGCGCACCTCGCGGCCGACGCGTACGTATTTTGCCATGTCAGGGCGGACGACGACCGCATGCGGGCAGAGCGCCAGCGCCTTGAACATCGGCATCGCCGAGCGCACGCCGTAGGTCCGCGAGATGTAGCAGGCCGCCGACACGACGCCGCGCTTGCCGCCGCCGATGATCACGGGCTTGTCGGCGATACTCGGATTGTCGCGCTTCTCGACCGTCGCGTAGAACGCATCGCAATCGATGTGAGCGATGGCGAGATCGTTCAGCGCGCGATGGCGCAGCAGGCGCGGTGAGCCGCATTGCGGGCAGCGCGGTGCCGGGCGGTCGATGTCATGCAGGCAGTCGCGGCAGAACCCCGGGACGGGGCCAGGATTTGATGCAGCACTGTCCCGGCGCTCGGCGGTCACGGCACGTCGCGCTCCCACTGCGGTTCGCCGAGTGCCTCGCGGGCCGCCGAGATGGTCCGCGGTTCAAGTTTGGAGGAGACGGCAAACGCCTTCACGGTGGCTTCGTCGCGCAGCACGAAATCGAGCACACCGGCGAGGAATTGCGGGTCGGACGCGCTCGCGCGCAGCGTGTCCGGGCCGATGCCGGTTTCGGCCAGGAACCGGCCCAGCAGCGACATGTCGCCCGCAACGAAGGAAAGCGCCTGAATCGCCACGATTTCAGCTACTTGGCGAGGGTCGGAAGTCGCCTTTCTCATCGTCAGTGTTTGCCTTTCCGTAACCTATCGTCTCTATTTTGAATCATCATGCCCAAGTCTAATTGAATTGCTTTCCCGATACTTGAGGCATTTTGCGGAGATTTGGGAGGACGGATGGCAAAGACCATCCTGATCGTCGAGGACAATGAGCTCAACATGAAGCTCTTTCGCGATCTGCTCGAGGCTCATGGCTACCAGACCGCCGCCGCCCGCAACGGCATGGAGGCGCTGACGCTTGCGCGCAAGCACCGCCCCGATCTCATTCTGATGGATATCCAATTGCCCGAGGTGTCCGGCCTCGAAGTGACCCGCTGGATCAAGGACGATCCGATCCTCTACGCGACCCCGGTCGTCGCGGTCACTGCGTTCGCCATGAAGGGCGACGAAGAGCGCATCCGCGAGGGCGGCTGCGAAGCTTACCTGTCGAAGCCGATCTCGGTCGGCAAATTCATTGAAACCGTCCGACGCTTTATCGGATGAGGAGAGTTGTATGTCCGCCCGCGTTCTCGTCGTTGATGACATTCCCGCCAACGTCAAGCTGCTCGAAGCGCGGCTCTCGGCCGAATACTTCGATGTCGTGACGGCGAACTGCGGCACGCAAGCGCTGCAAATCGCCGAGAAGGCGGAATGCGACATCATCCTGCTCGACGTGATGATGCCGGACATGGACGGCTTCGAGGTGTGCCGCCGGCTGAAGGCCAATCCGAAGACCCATTTCATTCCGGTGGTGATGGTCACCGCACTCGACCATCCCTCCGACCGCGTGCGCGGCCTGGAAGCCGGCGCCGACGATTTCCTGACCAAGCCGGTATCGGACGTGGTGCTGATCGCCCGTGTGCGCTCGCTGACCCGCCTGAAGATGATGACCGACGAGTTGCGTATGCGTGCGATCACCTCGCTCGAAATCGGCGTGCAGGCGCCTGAGCGCGAAGCGGTGGCGGATCAGGGCAAGGGCGGCAAGATCCTGCTCGTCGATGATCGCCCGTCGTCGTACGAACGGCTGGCGCCGGTGCTGGCGACCGAGCACTCGGTTGACGTCGAAACCAATCCGGCGGATGCGGTGTTTCATGCGGCCGAAGGCAACTACGATCTCCTGATCGTCTCGCTCGGGCTCGAGAACTTCGACGGCCTGCGGCTGTGCAGTCAGGCGCGCTCGCTGGAGCGCACGCGCAACGTGCCGATCCTCGCCATTTCCGATGCCGACAACAATTCGCGGCTGCTACGCGGCCTCGAAATCGGCGTCAACGACTACCTGCTGCGCCCGGTCGACAAGAACGAGCTGCTGGCGCGCGCCCGCACCCAGATCCGCAAGCGCCGCTATACCGATCACCTGCGCGACAACGTGCAGAACTCGATCGAAATGGCGATCACCGACGCGCTGACCGGGCTGCACAACCGCCGCTACATGGAAACCCATGTCAATTCGCTCGCGGAGCAGGCTGCTTCGCGCAACAAGCCGCTGGCGCTGATGATCCTCGATATCGACTTCTTCAAGTCGATCAACGACGGCTACGGTCACGATGCCGGCGACGACGTGCTGCGCGAGTTCGCAACCCGCATCCGCAAGTCGATCCGTGGCATCGACCTCGCATGCCGCTACGGCGGCGAGGAGTTCGTCATCGTCATGCCGGAAACCGACCTGCATGTCGCCGGCATGGTCGCCGATCGTCTGCGTCGCTCGATTGCGGGCGAGCCGTTCACGATCGAGAAGGGCACCCGCCGCATCGAGGTCACGGTGTCGATCGGCATCTCCGCCCTCGAGGGCCAGGCCGAGCCGGTCGCGGATGTGATGAAGCGCGCCGACCAGGCGCTCTATCGTGCCAAGCACGACGGCCGCAACCGCGTGGTCGCGACCCCGTCGCCGCACGCGCAGCCGTCGAACGGCGCGCCGATGATGCGCAGCGCGCGCTAAAGCGGGCTGCCGTCCTCCTTAGTCCGTCGTGCTGAGCAGCTCGGCGCGAGCTTTGCTCTGTCGCTGAGCAAGCGGAGAGCATCGTTCGGAATCTTCCTGCCGACCGATAGTTTATCCAGCGCGCACGCAATTGCTTCCGGGCGCAGCGCATCCGGGCGCCGATCGTTCTGTTGTGCACAGTACCAGCCGGTCAGATAAAACGGATCGCTTGCGGAGCGCGACGTGAAGCTCAGGCAGTTCTTGAAATTCTCTCCGAATTTCAGCGTTACATGCGTGGAGAGTAAAGGACCAAAGCGCGTTTCAAGAACGTAGTAGGCAAACTGCTCGACAAACGGAATGCCTGCTAAAAGATAGGTGTCGTGAAACTGGTCGTGATAGTGCCAGGGCAAGTTCATACCTGCCGGGGGCATTGCCAGTACGACTGACATATCGTTCTGGACGCTTTGCACCAATCCATAGGCCAGAATCTCGACGCGCCCCAGGCGGTAGCTTGTCTGAATTTTTCCACTTATTGGAAGGCCGCCTACAAGATCGGAACTGATCCGGAAATCGGGAGCCCCATTAACTGTTGTGATGTCATCCTGAAAAGATGAAACCTTCGGTGTCCCTAACCGATACCAAGCTAGTCCGATGGCTAGCGGCGCAACGACAGTGACGAAATAGAAGCCGTAGCGAAGTGCTGCGAACGCCGTCATACGCTGTTTCGGCAATCGATCCGGATTTCCGGCGATGCTCATCGTATTTCCCTGAGAAGATGGCGATGCGTCAGATCAGTACCGGTAGGGCAGCGGCGCTTCGAGTTCGGCTGCGACCAGCGCGACGGCGGGGAGACGCCGCGGCGGTAGCTCGTATCGGTTGTCTGCGAGACGGAGTCGGCGGAGCAATTTGCAGATCTCGCCATGCGGCCGCGGATGAATTCGTTCGCTTCGCGCGAGGGCAGATCGCGGGTCAGCGTCAGCTTGTCGAGCGTGCAGGCGAGCTGATGCGGGCTCGGCTTGTTACCGGTCCCGTCGCAGTACCAGCCCATCAGATAGACGGACGGGTGATCGAAGCGCGAGCGATAGGCGAGGCACTGCTTCCAGCGCCCGTCGATATCGGCGCGCATCTCGACCGCGCGGATCGAACCGAAGCGCGTTTCGAGATCGTGATAGGTCGACGTCATGATGTGGCGAACGTTGCGTAGCAAATTGGCGTCGTGAAAGTTGGCGCTGAGCCGGTCGACCGGCACGGTGCCGTTCGGCGGCATGAAGAGGGCGGCGGTCAGGTCGGTCTCGCGATTGTGGATCGCGCCAAAGTGCATGATTTCGACGCGGCCGAGTTGTCCCACCTTCAAGATACTGCTTTGGACCGGGAGACCCGACACGGCCTTGGCGTTGATCGTGAACGCGGGAGGACTATCGACCGTCGTCACGCGATGGCCCCAGACCCACATCATGAAAAGGCCGATGCCGCCGAGCACGACTGCGCCGATTGTATAAAAACTGTAGCGGATCAGACTGCCTGCGACCGAAGCTGCGGCCGTAAATTGGTCGCGGCTAATCCCGCCCGTATTTCCAAAGCTCAAAACCGCCTCCCACTCTTCGCTGGGTTTGGCGGATTTCTCGCACGAAAAGGTTGTGCTTTCCGTTGCCGGTGTGCGGTTGCGAAACCAAATTACGGCCGAGCGTGAATAGGGAGTTACCGGTCAGTAAGAATCCTGACCCCAAAAACAAACGGGGCCTTAAAGGCCCCGTGCGTTCAAACCGATAGCCGGCAAACTTACTTGATCTTGGACTCGCGGAATTCGACGTGCTTGCGCGCGACCGGGTCGTACTTCTTCTTGACGAGCTTGTCGGTCATCGTGCGCGAGTTTTTCTTGGCGACGTAGTAGAAGCCGGTGTCGGCCGACGACACGAGCTTGACCTTGATGGTGACGGCTTTCGCCATGGCAGAATGCTCCGGGTGTTCAAATCTGGATGTCTGGAGACGGCTGGGCCGATCCAGCGATCCGGTCCCGCGTTTGGCCGGAAACTAGCCAGAAATGCCCCAAAGTCAAGGATTTGGCGGGCATTTTGGTTGATTCCGCAGCTGTTCTGGGCGGGAATTCGTTCGCAAACGGCGGCAAATGCCCCGATTCCTCACGAATACCGCGTCGGGGCCATGCCGCGGCCCCTTCGGGCTAGTTGGTCAGGACGTCCATCCGCATGCCCTTGCCGCCAACGGCATGGAAGAACGGGAAGGGTGCGTCGTGGCGCAGCGGGCCGGTGGCGAGGCGCTTCTCCAGCTCGCGCAGCACGTTCTTGGTCATGACATGCGCGTCCTCGAGCGGCTTCGAGCCGATCTCCACCCACACCAGTTCAACCAGCTCGGCATCCGCATGCACCACGCCCGGGACGGTGTGCGCGATGCTCGATGCATCGGCAGTGAAGAAGCGCGTATCGAACCGGCGCACGCGGCCGGGCGGGGTGATCGCGCGCGCAATCAGAAACAAGCCCGAGGGATCGGGGACGATGCCGGCATCGGCAAACGGTTTCCACACGCCGTCGAGCTTCGGCATTGCACCGGCGACCTTGCGGCCAAGGCAAAGTCCGGTTTCTTCGCAGGCTTCGCGAATGGCGGCGACGGCCAGTGCGCGCGCACGCGAAGCTTCCGTCTTCGGACTGCCCTTGGCGAGGTTGCGTTCGAGTTCTTTCGGAATGGAAGCCGCCACCGGGACGCGGCTGTCGGCCTTGTCGACGCGTCCGCCCGGAAACACGAACTTGCCTGGCATGAACACCACCTTGTCGTGGCGCTTGCCGACGAGCACTTTCGGCACCGAGCCTGAGCGATCGACGAGGATCAGCGTCGCGGCGTCTTTCGGCCGGTAGTACGGATGGCTGCTGTCCTCGAAGTCCTTGTGCTTCGGATCCTTCGATATCTGCTCGACCGTGTTGTTCATTCCATCCCCGGCGAATTTGGTTCTTCGTTCGATATGTCTGCCGGACCATACGCGCGGGCCAATGAAACGCGAACCCGTCCGTGGAATATCTGCCCTGTGTTTCGGGCGCGCCGTTCGCAGAGCGGAACTAGCGCCGTCCTTTTCCTTTCTTGCCCTTCTTGTCTTTCGTCCTGTCCTTGCCCTTGAACTTGCGGCCCTTCGGTTTATCGCGGCCGGGGCCGAACTTGCGGGGCGGTTCGCTGCGATGCGGCTTGCCTCGGCGTGCGCCGCGTTCGGGGATCGTGCCTTCCGACAACAGTTCGAAGCGCAGCGCACCGGCGACGGGCGCGGCTTCGACGAGCTTCACGTCGACCACGTCGCCAAGCCGATGCATTGCGCCGGAGCGCGAGCCGATCAACGCGTGACGCGTCTCGTCGTGATTGAAGTACTCACTGCCCAGCGTGCGGATCGGCACGAAGCCGTCGGCGCCGGTGTCGCTGAGCTTGATGAACAGTCCGGCGCGGGTGACGCCGGAGATGCGGCCCTGGAACGTCGCGCCGATGCGATCGGCGAGGTGATGCGCGATCAGCCGGTCGACGGTTTCGCGCTCGGCCTTCATGGCGCGGCGTTCGGTCAACGAAATTTGCGCGGCGATTTCGCCGAGCGTTTCGGGTGTCTCGTGTTCGGGCAGGGCGCCGTCGCCGAGCTTCAAGCCGCGGATCAGCGCACGATGCACGACGAGGTCGGCGTAACGGCGGATCGGCGAGGTGAAGTGCGCGTAACGGCGCAGGTTCAGGCCGAAATGCCCGTAATTCTCGGACGAATACTCGGCCTGCGCCTGCGAGCGCAGCACCACCTCGTTGACGAGCGGTTCGGCGTCATGGCCGCGCACGCGTTCGAGAATGCGGTTGAACTGTTCGGGCCGCAGTGCGCCGGAGCGCGCAAACGGCAGATCGAGCGTCTTCAAAAATTCCTGTAGCGCGTGCACCTTCTCCATCGTCGGCTCGTCGTGGACGCGATAGATCAGCGGCAGCGCGTATTTCTCCAGCGCCTCGGCGGCGGCGACGTTGGCGAGGATCATGAACTCCTCGATCAGCCGGTGCGCATCGAGTCGTTCCGGCACGATGACGCGATCGACCGTGCCGTCCGGCTTCAGCAGGATCTTGCGCTCCGGCAGATCGAGATCGAGCGGATCGCGGGCGTCGCGTGCCTGCTTCACGCAAGCATACGCAGCCCAGAGCGGCTTGAGGATCGGTTCGAGCAGGGGCCCAGTGATGTCATCCGGCTTGCCGTCGATCGCGGCCTGCGCCTGCGCATAGGCGAGCTTGGCGGCCGAACGAAACAGCACGCGGTGGAACGTATGCGATTTCTTGCGACCGTCCTTGGCGATCACCATGCGCACGGCGAGTGCGCCGCGCGGCTCGCCCGGCACGAGCGAGCAAAGATGGTTCGAGATGCGTTCCGGCAGCATCGGCACGACGCGATCGGGGAAATACACCGAGTTGCCGCGCCTCAGTGCTTCGCGGTCGAGCGCCGAGCCGGGGCGGACGTAGTAGGCCACGTCGGCGATGGCGACATGCAGGATAAAGCCGCCCTTGTTGGCGGGATCGCTGTCGGGCTCCGCGTGCACCGCGTCGTCGTGATCCTTCGCGTCCGGCGGATCGATGGTGACGAGCGGGATGTCGCGCCAGTCCTCGCGGCCCTTCAGCGTTGCGGGCTGTGCGGCTTCGGCTTCGGTGATCGCAGCCTGCGGGAAGACGTTGGGAATGTCGTGCGCGTGAATGGCGATCAGGCTGATCGCTTTCTCGGAGTTCAGCGAACCGAGGCGCTCCTTCACCTTGCCGGAGGGCAGGCCATAGCCGCGACCGCGCATCAGATCGACGCTGACGAGGTCGCCGTCCTGCGCGCCGCCGGTCTCGGCGGGCGCGATCGAGAGCTCGCGCCCGGCCTGCTTCTTGTCGACGGGCACGAGGCGGCCGCCGCCGTCCGGTGCTTTTCGGAAGATGCCGAGGACGCGCGTCTTCGCCTTGTCGAGAATGCGGATGACGCGGCCGGTGTAGCCGCCGTCCTTCTCGCGCTCGACCCGCATCAGCACGCGTTCGCCGACGCCGGAGACGGTGCCGGGCTTGGCGCGGCGCGGGACGAATACGACGATCACCGGCACCGGGCCTGAGAGTTCTTCGTCCCATTCGGTGGGAGAGGCGATCAGTTCGCCGTCGGTGTTGCGGCCGGTGATGTCGGCGATCAGTGTCGGCGGCAGGGCTGCGGTCTCGCTGACCTTGCGGCCCTGCTTCTTGATGACGCCGTTGTCGGAGAGGTCGCGCAGGATGCGCCGGAGCTCGGCGCGATCCGCATTCTTCAGGCCGAAGTGCCGCGCGATCTCCTTCGTGCCGGCATTGCCGGACTGCGAGCGCACGAACGCGATGATCTCATCCCGCGAGGGGAAGCCGGTCTCCGCGTCGTGTTTCTTGGTCACAACCTTTAGCTGGCCTTTCCGGCGTTCTTCTTTGCGGTCGTCTTCGCTGCCTTCGCGGCGGGCTTGGTCTTGCCGGTGACGGGCGTCCGCGCTTTCGCGGTCGCCTTTGCCGGAGCGTCGTCGTCCGCTTTGGCTTTCTTCGCAGCCGCCTTCTTGGCCGGCTTTGCCGCGTCGTCGCCGGCTTTCGCCTTTGCAGGCTTGCTGACCGACGTTTTGGCCTTCGCGCCACGCTTCGGCTTGCCGCCGCCCTTCGCCGCGCGTTCGTCGATCAGTGCGATCGCTTCGGCGAGCGTGATGGTGTCCGGCGTCTTGTCGCCCGGAATGGTGGCGTTGATGCCATTGGCGCTGACGTACGCGCCGTAGCGGCCCTTCTTCGCGACGATTGCGCCGTGCTCCGGATGATCGCCGACCGGCTTGCCCGGATCGGCGCCGAAACGCTTGCTCGGACCCTTGGCGATCTTCTCGGCAATCAGCGTCACCGCGCGGTTGAGGCCGACGGTGTAGACCTCGTCGCCGGCTTCGAGACTGGCGTACGTCTTCTCGTGTTGCACATAGGGGCCGAAGCGGCCGATGCCGGCCTTGATCGGCTCGCCGCTTTCCGGATGGATGCCGACGATGCGCGGCAGCGACAGCAGCTTCAGCGCCAGTTCAAGCTCGACATCCGCAGGCGATGTGCCTTTCGGAATGCCGGCACGCTTCGGCTTCTCGTCTTCGCCGTAGTCCTTCGGCTCGCCGAGCTGGATGTAAGGCCCGAAGCGTCCCGACTTGATCGCGACATCGAGGCCCGTCTCCGGATCCTTGCCGAGAATACGGTCGCCACCACCATCGCCATCGCCACTCGCAGCGAGGGGACGGGTGTAGCGGCATTCCGGATAGTTGGTGCAGCCGACGAAGGCGCCGAACTTGCCGGCCTTCAGGTTCAGCTTGCCGGTGCCGCACGTCGGGCACTGGCGCGGATCGATGCCGTCCTCGCGCGGCGGATAGATGTGCGGCCCAAGCATTTCGTCGAGCGCGTCCAGCACCTGCGCGACACGCAGCTCCTTGATGTCGTCGACGGCGCCGATGAAGCCGGTCCAGAAATCCTTCAGCACCTGCCGCCAGGCAATCTCGTTGTTTGAGATCCGGTCGAGCTGCTCTTCGAGGCCGGCCGTGAAATCGTATTCGACATAGCGGGCGAAGAAGTTTTCCAGAAACGCGACGACGACGCGGCCCTTGTCCTCGCCATGCAGACGCTTCTTGTCGAGCTTGACGTAGCCGCGGTCCTTCAGAACCTGAATGATCGAGGCGTAGGTCGAGGGGCGGCCGATGCCGAGCTCTTCCATACGCTTGACCAGCGATGCTTCCGAGAAACGCGGCGGCGGCTCGGTGAAGTGTTGCGTCACGGCGAGGCTGTCGCGCTTGAGCGCATCGCCCTCGTTCATGGCGGGCAGGCGGCGGCTCTCGTCGTCTTCCGGATCGTCGTCGCGGCCTTCCTGATAGACGGCGAGGAAGCCGTCGAACTTGATCACCTGGCCGGTGGCGCGCAGCTCCAGCGTACGGCCGCCCGCTTTCGCGCTGATGTCGACGGTGGTGCGCTCCATCTCGGCGGATTCCATCTGGCTCGCCAGCGTACGCATCCAGATCAGCTCATAGAGCTTGTACTGGTCGCTATCGAGGCGCGAGCGCAGGCTCGACGGCCGGCGCGACAGATCGGTCGGGCGGATCGCTTCGTGCGCTTCCTGCGCGTTCTTCGCTTTCGTCTGATACATGCGCGGCGCGTCGGGGACGTAGGCCTTGCCGTAGTCCTGACCGATCACCGTGCGCGCCTGCGTGATCGCTTCCGGCGCGATCTGCACGCCGTCGGTACGCATATAAGTGATGAGACCTGTGGTCTCGCCGCCGATGTCGATGCCTTCATAAAGGCGCTGCGCGATGCGCATGGTGATCGCCGGCGCGAGGCCGAGCTTGCGGCTCGCTTCCTGCTGCAAGGTCGAGGTGGTGAACGGCGGGTACGGGTTGCGGCGGGCAGGTTTCGCCTCGACCGAGGTGACCTGATAGTTCGCGGCTTCGAGCGACTTCTTGAAGTCCTCGGCTTCAGCGCCGGTGCCGATATCGAGACGCTGCAGCTTCTTGCCGTCGGCGCCGACGAGGCGCGCCTCGAATGTGTCGCCCTTCGGCGTCGCGAGTGTTGCGATCAGCGACCAGTATTCACGGGCGACGAACTTCTCGATCTCAAGCTCGCGGTCACAGACGAGGCGCAGCGCCACCGACTGCACACGGCCGGCCGAGCGGGCGCCGGGCAGCTTGCGCCAGAGAACGGGGGAGAGGGTGAAGCCGACCAGATAATCGAGCGCACGGCGCGCCATGTAGGCGTCGACCAGTGCGCCATCGATCTGGCGCGGGTGCTTCATCGCGTCGGTGACAGACTGCTTGGTGATGGCGTTGAAGACGACACGCTCGATCTGCTGATCCTTGAGCGCGCGCTTTTCCTTCAGCACCTCGAGCACATGCCAGGAGATGGCTTCGCCTTCGCGATCGGGGTCGGTGGCGAGGATCAGCTTGTCGGCGCCCTTCACGGCGCGCGCGATGTCGTTCATCCGGCCGGCCGCCTTCGGATCGACCTCCCAGATCATCTTGAAATTCGAGTCCGGATCGACCGATCCGTTCTTGGCTGGCAGGTCACGGATATGGCCGAACGAGGCCAGCACCTCATAGGAGGAGCCCAAATACTTATTGATCGTCTTGGCCTTCGCAGGCGACTCGACAATGACGATATTCATGATTTTCCAAGTGCTTACGGGAGAGGAGGGGATCGACTCGCAGGCGCAGCCCGATCCTCGTTGCGCCGGAACATGGGTAAAGAGACCCCCGCTGTCAAATCAGGATGCCGCATGGATGGGTTTCATAGGCCGGAAACATTGATTGTATGTACACTATAATTAAACCTGAGGTTGCGCAGCTGAGAGGGGATATATAGAAATATGCAACCTGAGCGCGATTCCTCTCCACGCGACGGAGCTCATTAATAGATGACTCAGCGTAAGGTTCGCCGGTCTGACAGCCCGTTGCCGACCGAGGGGGAAGGCGATCCGCTGGAAGCAGCCGGATTTGTTGCAGAATGGGTTGGTCATCTGTCGCAAATCGCGCGTCGGCATCGCCTTGAAACGCTTGGGTTTCTGCTCGATATGGCACTGCTTGAGGCGGAGGAGGTCATCCGCACCCGGCAACAACGGCCAAACCACTAGGGGTATCGGTTCCGCGGAACCTGCATCCGCGGTGAATGGCCTCTGCGGTTTCCCAATACAACTTAAGCACGCAGTTTAACGGACCGGATGCATTTTTGTGTCTTGATCACGTCTCGGAGTGGGCGAACGAGACATGACACCATGAGTTTGGCGGACGACGTCCGGTCGCGGAGGCGGGTGCTGTTGGCATCCGACCGCCAGGATAGCAGCGAAGAACTGGCCCAGATCCTGTCGGCGATCGGCGACGTATCGATCGTGCCGACGGCCGGCATTCCCGACAATCCGCAAAAGCAGTTCAGCGGCGTGGTCGTCGACATCGATCTGCGCTCGACGGCTGCGATCCAGCAGGTGCGCAAGAAGCTGCTCGGCAAGAATTACGAGAATCTGCCGCGGCTGTTTGTGCTTACAGGCTCGCTGCACCACGGCTCGACGCAAGCCTGGGCGCTTGGCGCCACCGATACCATTCAGCGGCCGTTCGATGCAGCGAGTATCCAGAAGAGGTTGCGTGCGGTTCTGCCGGACGATGGCGAGGACGAGCGCGAGGCCAAGCGTGAGGCACTCAACAACGGCGTCAGCGCTGCGCACAAGGTGATGGTGAAGATCTTTGCCAAACTGCCGTTCGGCAATCCGTTGACGTTGCAGGACGTGATGGAAGCCGAAGGCCCGATCCTGAAGGCGATCAAGCGCACCTCGATCAAGGACTGGCTGATCACCGTCGGCCGTCACCACAACCATACGTACCGCCACTGCCTCTTCGTCACCGGCTTCGCGGTGGCGTTCGCGCAGCATCTCGGCATGCGCGAGGAGGATCAGCGGCGGTTGGCACGTGCGGCGCTGCTGCACGACGTCGGCAAGGCGTTCATCCCGCTGGCGATCCTCGACAAGCCGGGACAGCTCGACGAGGCGGAAATGATGACCGTGCGCAAGCATGCGCAGCTCGGTTATGACGCGCTGTTCGCGCAAGGCGGCTATCCGCGCGAGATGCTCGATGTGGTGCTGCACCATCACGAATTCCTCGACGGCACCGGCTATCCGGATGGGCTCCGCGCCGACGGCATCGCCGACATTGTGCGTATGATCACCATCGTCGACATCTATGCGGCGCTGGTCGAGGACCGCGCCTACAAGCGCGCCTTCTCGCGTACGGAAGCGTTCGCCATCATGGAAGACATGGGCCCCAAGCTCGACCGGCACCTCCTGATGGCCTTCCGCCCGGTGGCGATGGGGAGCTAACGCTCTACACGAGCGACACCAGCCCGCCGCCGTGCCGCTCCAACCGGCCGGCGAGTTCAAGCTCGAGCAGCACGGTGCGCACGATGGCAGGGGGCGCCCCGGCCATACGCACCAGATCGTCGATGCCGATCGGCGAGGGGCCAAGCAGTGAGACAATGCGCGCCCGCGCGCTGTCATCCGGCTCATCCGCAGTAAATTCGTCCTCGGGTTCTTCGCTCGGCAGTTCGACGGGCTTGTCGAGGATCGGCGTGATGACGTCGATCACGTCCGAGGCGCGCGTCGTCAAGGTCGCGCCCTGTTTGATGAGGTCGTTGGTGCCCGCGCAGCGCGGATCGAGCGGCGAGCCGGGGACGGCAAACACCTCGCGGCCTTGCTCGTTGGCGATGCGTGCGGTGATGAGCGAGCCGGAGCGATGTGCCGCTTCGACCACGATGACGCCGAGCGCGACACCGGAGATCAGGCGGTTACGGCGAGGGAAGTCGCGGGCGCGCGGCGCGTGTCCCATCGGCATTTCCGAGATCGCGCCGCCGGAGGGAAGAATGGCCGCAAGCAGGCCTTCGTGCTCGCTCGGATAGATCTTGTCATGGCCGCCGGCGAGCACCGCGAGCGTTCCGGTCGCGAGCGTCGCCTGATGCGCCGCCTGATCGATGCCGCGGGCGAGACCGGACGCGATGACGAAACCGGCGTCGCCGAGATCGCGCGCCAGCGCGCCGGTGAACTTGATACCCGCACCTGAGGCGTTGCGCGAACCGACAATCGCGATCATTGGCCGTGCCATCGCATCGATATCTCCGCGCACACCAAGCAATGGCGGGGCATCGTCGATTGCTCCCAGCCGCGGCGGATAACCGGGCTCACCCGGCGAGCGCAAGTGAACATCGATCCGCAGACCGGCGGTCATCTCCTGCTCGGCCTCGGCCTGCGAACAAATGTATGCCGGTGCCGATGCGCCGCCACGCCGTGCGAGATCGGGCAGCCGCTCTAGCGCTTCCCGCGCGCCGCCATAGCGATTGATCAGCGAGCGAAAGGTACGCGGTCCCACATTGGCGGAGCGGATCAGCCGCAGCCAGTCGATGCGTTGCGCGTCGGTGAGACGAAGACCGATGGGTTGCGGCTGGGCCACGCGAGCCTCCTGGAAGGCGGTGAAGCTTCGCGCGGGCTGGCGGCGGACGTCAGGTCCGAGAAACTGCCATTGCGAAATGTCGCAAGGCCGATCAGCGCAACGACGCCCACAGGAAGAGTGCGGTGGCGGCAAGGCCAAGAAGAGTCCGGCCGGCGTGGAGCTTGGCCCAGTGTTCAATCAACGCCCGGCTTTGCGGCCCGGCGGCGCCAGCATCGGTGCTCATCAGCTTGCGGTTGGTCGGTAGGATGACGAGCAGGGTGTAGGGCCAGTTCGCCAGTAACGCCAAAGCGCCGACAAGCCAGAGCGCGTTTCCTGTCTGCCACCACGCTGCTGCGCCGAACAGAAAGCCAATCAACGCAAGCGGAGCCTGCATCGCGGCGCCGCGAAGGTACGATGGTTGCCATTCGGTGAGCAGAGCCTTGTCGTCGAGTTGCAGCCGGGCGGGCTGCTCGACCAAGCTGACATAGAGGGCGGCACCGGAGAATATCGCCGCGATGGAGAGGGCCAGTTGGCCGGTCAGCATGATGGCTAACCTTTCGCGCCGATCTTGCTTTCGGTGCCGTTCATCAGACGCGAGATGTTGGCGCGATGCGCGAACCACAACAGCAGCGTCAGCACGCCGAACAGGATGGCGAGCGCGGTGTGATGCTGCCAGAGCAGGAACGCCGGTGTCAGTGCGGTCGAAACCAGCGCTGCGAGCGACGAGTAGCGGAAGATCAGGGCGACCGCGAGCCAGATGGCGCAGAGCGCGACCGCGGCAGGCCAGAACAGCCCGAGCAGGATGCCGATATAAGTCGCAACGCCTTTACCGCCGTTGAACTTCAGCCACACCGGATAGAGGTGGCCGATGAAGGCGCCGAAGCCGGCCGCCATCGCCGCATTCGGACCGCCGAGGTAGAGGCCCGCAATAACGACAGCGACAGTGCCCTTCAGCGCATCGCCGAGCAGGGTTCCCGCGGCAAGGGCCTTGTTGCCGGTGCGCAGCACATTGGTCGCGCCGATGCTGCCGGAGCCGATGCTGCGAATGTCCGTTGTGCCTGCCAGCCTCGTTAGCACGAGGCCGAACGGGATCGAGCCGAGCAGATAACCGAGGATCAGGGCCGCGACGATGGAGAGGGTCATGGAACGTCTCCGCGAGCACGCTTGTGGTTAGACCAGTTCGAACACCGTTCGTCCACCGACGATAGTTCGTACCACACGGCCGGAGAACTTCGCCTCGTCGAACGGCGTATTCTTGCATTGTGACTTCAAGTCGTCCCGATCGAGGACCCACGGCACGTCGGCATCGATCACGATCACGTCGGCCGGCGCGCCGGGCCGTAGCGTTCCGCCCTGCAGGTTGAGCAGCTCGGCGGGGCGGGTGGACATGGCGCGGATCAGTGTCTTGAGGTCCAATTCGCCGGAATGAATCAGCCGCAGCGCCGCCGGCAGCATGGTCTCGATGCCGATCGCGCCCGGCGCCGCTTCCGCGAACGGCAAGCGCTTGGTCTCGACGTCCTGCGGATTGTGATCCGACATGATGACGTCGATCAGCCCCGACGCCAGCGCGGCGACCAGCGCCGCGCGATCGGTTTCGGTGCGCAGCGGCGGCGACAGTTTCAAAAACGTGCGGTAGGGGCCGATGTCGTTCTCGTTCAACGTCAGGTGATTGATCGAGGCCGACGCGCTGACCCGTAGGCCAGCGTCGCGGGCGCGCTTGAGAATCTCGAGCGAGTCCGTGCAGGTCAGCGAGGCCGCGTGGTAGCGGCCGCCGGTGAGCGCGGTCAGGCGCACGTCGCGCTCGAGCATCACCGCTTCGGCAGCGGCCGGGATACCCATCAGGCCGAGGCGGGCGGCGAACTCGCCTTCGTTCATCACGCCTTCGCCGATCAGGTTCCTGTCTTCGGTGTGGTGCACGATCAGCGCATCGAAGTCGCGCGCGTAGGTCAGCGCGCGGCGCATCACCTGCGCATTGGCGACGCTCGCGAGGCCATCGGTGAATGCGACGGCGCCTGCGGCCTTCAGGAGACCGATCTCGGTCATTTCCTCGCCGCGCAGGCCTTTGGTCAGCGCCGCCATCGGATGGATGTTGACGATGGCGGTATCGCGGGCGCGGCGGAGCACGAAGTCGACGGTCGCGGAATTGTCGATCGCGGGCGAGGTGTCCGGCTGGCAAATGAGCGTGGTAATGCCCCCGGCAGCTGCGGCCTGGCTCGCGGATGCAAATGTCTCGCGGTAACCGGCGCCCGGCTCGCCGATAAACGCGCGCATGTCGATCAGGCCGGGGGCGACGATCCGGCCGCTGCAGTTGACGATGTCGGTGCCTTCCGGGACCCCGGCGGCGCCGATACCGCGCCGCGCATCGCGAATGACACCGTCGGCGATCAGCACGTCGGCCACGCCGTCGAGATCGCGTGACGGATCGATCACGCGGGCGTTGGCGAGCAGGATCGGGCGGCGGTCAGTCAGCATGGGACGGCTTGTCCGGAATTGGCGAAGCGGGCGTCGGCGGGGCGGGCGGCTCGGTTTTGCCGGTGAGCACGGTGGTCCAGAACCCGACCAGCGCCGCGAACAGAAGCACCATCAGGCTGAGCCCGCTGACGATCGCGATGTTGGTCCAGCTCGCGCCGTCGCCCTTGAGCAGGACGACCGAGAAGATCACGCACAGGATTGCCACGAAGCGCAGCTGGCGTCGCATCAGCCAGACCAGCACGTTCAGTGGTTTGCTCATGGGCCTCACGCATTTGGCAAATTGCGCGCAAGGGCTTCGAGGACGGCCATGCGCACAGCAACACCCATTTCCACCTGTTCGCGGATCAGCGATTGCGCGCCGTCCGCCACCATCGAGTCGATTTCCACGCCGCGGTTCATCGGGCCCGGATGCATCACCAGCGCATCGGGCTTGGCGTAGGCGAGTTTCTTCTGGTCGAGACCGAAGTAGTGAAAGTATTCGGTCGAGGAGGGCACGAACGAGCCGTTCATGCGCTCACGCTGCAGGCGCAGCATCATGACGATGTCTGCGCCGTCGAGCCCTTCGCGCATGTCGCGCGCGACTTCGACGCCCATGCGCTCGATGCCCGGCGGCAGCAGCGTGGAGGGGGCGACCACGCGCACGCGCGCGCCCATGGTGTTGAGCAGCAGAATGTTCGAGCGGGCAACGCGCGAGTGCATGACGTCGCCGCAGATGGCGATGATGAGGCCTTCAAGCCGGCCCTTGTTGCGGCGGATGGTCAGTGCGTCGAGCAGTGCCTGCGTCGGATGCTCGTGCGCGCCGTCGCCGGCATTGATGACCGAGCCGTCGACCTTGCGGGCGAGCAGTTCCACCGCGCCGGAGGCATGATGGCGGACCACGAGAATGTCCGGATGCATCGCGTTCAGCGTGATCGCGGTGTCGATCAAGGTCTCGCCCTTGCGGGTCGACATCGACGACACCGACATGTTCATCACGTCGGCGCCAAGCCGTTTGCCGGCGATCTCGAACGACGATTGCGTGCGGGTCGAGGCTTCGAAGAACAGATTGACCTGGGTGCGGCCGCGCAGATTGGTGCGCTTCTTGTCGACCTGGCGGTTCAGCTCGACGAATTCTTCGGAGAGGTCGAGAAGGCCGGTGATATCGGCAGCGGAAAGCCCCTCGATTCCCAGCAGATGCCGGTGACCGAGGACGAAGGTCGATTTCTGGGCGGAGGTCATTAAAGCGAAAGCTATAGGAGCCTCGGCCAACTGGAGCAAGGCCGAATTCCCGCTCCGTCGATCTGTCCCCAGCCTGTCACCGCACAGGGTAAATGCCCGCAAAATCTCGGCGAATCTTCAGTTCCTTGGGGCCCGAGGCGGCAAATCCATGGCGTCGGCGTTGCCTTCGGTTAGACTGGCTGCGGCTGCAACGGCAGCGAACCAGCCGCTGACTGCGACCGACTAACAAGAGCCGGCAGGAACACGACACCGTGATGGGGCCAAAGCACATGCTGTACTGGATGCGGATGGCGATGGTGGGTGCGGTGTGTCTGTGCTTCGCAGGTGAGGCGCTCGCCGAAAAACGCGTCGCGCTTGTCATCGGCAATGACAATTACACCAATCTCGCGCCCGATCAGCAGCTCAAGAAAGCCGTCAACGACGCTCGGTCGATTGAGAGCGCTTTCCGAGGGCTTGGCTTCGAGGTCGTCTCGGGTGTCAATCTCGGCCGGCAAGGGATGATCGACAAGCTGGCGGATTTCACCGCGCGTCTGCAGCCCGGAGATATCGCGGCGGTGTTTTACGCCGGCCATGGCGTGGCGATGCAGAACATCAACTATCTGGTACCGAGCGACGTCCCGACCATTCAGGCGACCTCCGAAGCCCGTTTGCGCGGCGCATCCATCGCCGAACCCGATCTGCTCGCCGAAATCCAGGCAAAGCAGGTGAGGGTGGCGCTGGTGGTCATCGACGCATGCCGCGAGAACCCATTCCCCACCGGACCGACGCGCTCGCTCGGCCGCACGCGGGGCCTCGCCGAAGGCCAGAACCTGCGTGGCGTCTTCAAGATCTATTCGGCTGGCGAGAACCAGACGGCGCTCGATCGCCTGAGCGATAACGATCCAGTTCCCAACTCCGTCTTCACGCGGGTGTTTCTGGAGCAATTGGCGCGGCCGGAACTTCATCTGGCCGATCTCGCGTTCGAAACGCGCGAGAAGGTCGCGGCTCTCGCACTTACCGCGACCGACGGCGGCCGGCCGGTGCCGCATGAGCAGACGCCCGGCTACTACGATCAAACCGTCGGCGGACGTATTTTCTTAGGCAAGCGCGGATCGGCGCCGCCTGTCGCGTCTGCGCCGGACACCTTCAAGTCAGCGGCCGCGACGGCCCCTGTGATCCCGGTGACGCCGCCATCTCAACCGCCCGTTGCGCCGCCGTTACAGCAGCAGGCCGCGATTTCGCCGCCGCCGGCGTCGATCACGCGCTCGGCGCGTCCGAGTGCGCCGGGCGAGCGCTGCGCGCGCAACGGCCTCGACCTCTATTGCGTCAGTTCGGTGCTGCCGTCGCAGTTTGGCAACACGTACGGGCCGGCGAACCTGTTCAGCGGCGGCCAGTCGGTGGCGTGGGTGGAAGGCCGATCCGGGCAGGGCATCGGCGAATGGATCGTCGTCGAGTTCGACGAATTGCGGACCGTCGATTTCATTCAGGTGCGCACCGGCTACCAGAAGAACGCCGACATCTTCTACAAGAACAGCCGCGTACGGCAGTTGCGCGCCGAATTCTCCAACGGGCACACGATGACGCTGCGGCCGCAGGACGAGATCACGACCGAATCGTTCCGCGTCGACCCGGGGGTGAAGGCCTACTGGGTGAAGTTCACGATTGAGGCCGTTTATCCCGGTAACAAGTACACCGACACCGCGATCGGCAAGCTGAACGTGCAGTCGCGGCCGGCGCAATGATGCGGGTCGTCGGCGCGGCCGTTCTGCTTGCTTTGATGCTGTCGCCGGTATCGGCGCAGTTGCCGAAATTGCCTGGTGGCTTCGTTTACCTGCGCGACATCGATCCGAGCATCATGCAGGACATTCGCTATGCGGGCAGCAACAACTTCGTGGGGCGTCGGCTGGCCGGCTATGATGCGCCCGAGTGCGTGGTCAAGCAGCAGGTGGCGACGGCCCTTGCCAAGGTGCAAGCCGAGCTGAAAGAGAAGAAGCTGTCTCTGAAGATGCTCGACTGCTACCGGCCGGCGCGCGCGTCACGCGACATGGTCGCCTGGGCGAATGACGGCAAGGAGACACCCGAGCAGAAGCGCTACAATCCGAAGCTCAACAAGCGCGACCTGTTCAAGCTTGGCTATATCGCAGCGTACTCAGGCCACTCGACGGGCGCGGCGGTCGATTTGACGGTCGTCGATCTCTCGGCCGACAACAGTGCTGCGTTCGATCCCAAGGCCGACTACGCGGACTGCACCGCACCCGCCGCCAAGCGCGCCCCGGAGGGCAGTGTGGATATGGGCACCGGCTACGATTGCTCCGACAACAAGGCGCACACCGCATCACCTGCGATCACCGCCGAGCAGCGCAAGTGGCGGCAGACGCTGATTGCCGCGATGAGCAAGCAGGGATTCGCCAACTACGCGAAGGAGTGGTGGCACTTCTCGATGAACGGCGTTGCGTCCGGCGCGTTCGACTTCCCGATCACGCGCGCATCGAAATAAGCTTACGGCGGTCCGGCAAAACCGATCGCAATTGGCATGGTGATCGCGGCGACGATCGTCTGCAGTGCGATGATCTGCGCCAGGATCGGCGCATCGCCGCCGAGCTGCCGCGCCAGCACGTAGGCATTCGACGCGGCCGGCACCGACGCGCAGCAGGCGACCACCGCGAGGTTGATGCCGGAGAGGCCGAACGCCATCGCGATGCCGATTGCCATAGCGGGCATGACGACAAGCTTCAGCAGCAGCGTCAGCAAGACGGCCGGGCGCGGGCGCACGAGACCTTCCAGATGCAGACCTGCGCCGACAACAAGCAGGCCGATGGCGAGCGAGCCGCGGCCAAGTGCGTCCGCTGTCTCGGTGATCGCCTGCGGGATTGGGACCTTCAGCAGATTGAGGATCAGTCCCAAGAGGCACGCCCAGATGAAGGGATTCCGGGCGATGACGCCGAGGATCTGCGGCCAGGACATGCGCTTGGGCGAGGCGAACCACGCCAGAACCGCGACGCTGAGGACGTTGAGCAGCGGGATCATTGCGATCATGGCGACGCCCGCGAGCGCGAGTCCGAGATTGCCGTACAGGCTGCCAGCCACGGCGAGCGCGATATAGGTCTGCCAGCGGGTCGACGCCTGGAAGATCGAGGAGAATGTCGGGCCGCTGATGCCGTTGCGCGTAAACAGGGGACGCAACAGCAACAGGAAGGCCGACATCAGCAGGATGGCAAGGATCAGGGCTGCCGCGACCTCGCCGTATGGCACGCTAGCCAGATTGGCGCGGGCAATCGTCATCGTCAGTAGCGCCGGAAACAGCACGAAGTAAGTGAGCTGCTCCATGCCGGTCCAGTGCGCGTCGTCCTTCAGCAGATAGCGCTTCAGCACGAAGCCGAGCGCGATCAGCAGGAACACGGGAATGAGGGCGTTGAAGACGGCGAGCATGGTCTAACTTTTGCTAAGCGTGGCGAGACGGTCGAGTGCGCCCTGCAAGATGAAGATCGCGGCGTGCTCGTCGATCACCTGCGCGCGCTTGGCGCGGCTGACATCGTTGGCGATCAGTTCGCGTTCGACGGCCGCGGTGGAGAGCCGTTCGTCCCACAGGCCGATCGGCAGCTCGGTGAGGCGGGCAAGGTTGCGGGCGAAGGCGCGGGTCGACTGCGCCCGCGGGCCTTCGCTGCCGTCCATATTGATGGGCAGGCCGAGGACGATGCCGACCGCGCTGCGCTCGGTGGCCAACGCCAGCAGACGCGCCGCATCGCTGGTGAACTTCGTCGTCCGAATGGTCTCGACGCCGGTCGCCACCTTGCGATCGGGGTCGCATACCGCGACGCCGATGGTCTTGGTGCCGAGGTCGAGGCCGATCAGCGCGCCGCGCGCGGGCCAAATGGCGGCGGCTTCAACCAGAGGGTGGATGGGAGCGGGCATCGGCTTCGCTTAACATGCGCTGTCGATGAGTCCCAACAGCGAAAGCAGCTTGAAAATGGATGCACTCACCTGGTTCGGCCTGTTCGCCGTCACCGCGATGCTGGTCTGCTATGCGCTGGAGGACCGGAGCCATTGGTTCGTGCTGGCCTTCGCGGGCGCGTGCGCGCTCGGCTCGGTCTACGGCTTCCTGCAGGGCGCATGGCCGTTCGGCGTCGTCGAAGCGATCTGGGCCGTGGTGGCGCTGCGGCGCTGGTTGAGCGTTCGGGCAGTGCCGGCTTAGGCCTTTGCTAGCTTCAGCTTGCCGGCTGCCGACTTGCTGACCAGATCACGCAGGGCGAGCACAGCTGGAGAAATTTCCCCATCGCGCCAGACGAGCGGCGTGATGATGCGGGCCTGCGCATCGGGAATGCGGTTTCGCCGTACGCGCGCCTGCGGCATCGTCTCCAGCACTGCTTCCGGCATCAGCGCGATGCCGGCACCCGCGGCCACGCAGGCGATGATGGCGTGATACGATGAGAATTCGAGCACGCGCATGCCCGCGAGGCTGTCGCGCTTGAGCCAGCGCTGCAGTACGCGGCGGTAGGCGCAGCCCTGCGGGAAGGCGATGAGGGTCAAGCCGTCCACGTCGCGTGGCTTCGTGATCGGAGGATGGTCGAGGCTCGAGATGATCATCAGCCGTTCGCGGAAGACGGGCAGGTGGCTGAGTTCCCGGATCGGCGGCGGTTCGGCGATGAACGCCGCATCGAGCCGCCGCGCTGAAACGCCCGCGACCAGCTCGTCATTGGTGCCGGTGGTCAGTTCGAGTTGCACATCGGGATAGCGCCGATGAAAGGCTGCGAGCAGTTCGGGCAGGCGGCTTGCGGTCGTGCTCTCCAGCGCGCCGAGCTTCAGCACACCGCGCGGTGTGGTGCCGGTGAGTGCGTTCCGGGCTTCTTCGGACAAACCGATTAGCCGTTCGGCGTAACCAAGCAGCAGCTCGCCGCTCGGCGACAGATGCAGGCGCTGCCGGTCGCGATGAAACAGCGGAATGCCGACGGTGCTCTCCAGCTGCTTGATGCGCGTCGTGATGTTCGATGGCACACGGTGCAGCTTCTGCGCCGCCTTGACGATGCCGCCTTCGTCGACGACGGCCTTGAATATCTGCAGATCGGCGAAGTTCATCGGCATGGCTCCGTCACATATTCCTGAAACGAGAATATGATGTTCTCATTTATTCAGTTTTCAAGAAACGGTTCCGAAATTACACTCGGCAGTACGGAATGCAAGCCACGCCGTTTTCGGGCTGGCTTGCTGGAATTCCCGCAGTATCGTGACGCCGCTCGGCGACCCGCGCTGCCCAGCTGGCAATAAGGAAAATGCTCATGTGGCCCGACCGCAGACTGCTCGACCTCTTCAAGATCAGCGTGCCGATCGTTCAGGCGCCGATGGCCGGTGTGCAGGATGCGGACATCGTCATTGCCGCCTGCGAGGGCGGTGCGCTCGGCTCGCTGCCGTGCGCGATGATCTCGGTCGAGAAGGCGCGCGAGCAGGTGCAGATTATCCGCCAGCGCGTCTCCGCGCCGATCAATCTCAATTTCTTCACTCATAAGCCTGTCGATGCCAACCCGGCACAGGAAGCGACGTGGAAGAGGCGGCTCGCGCCGTACTATCGCGAGCACGGCATCGACCCCGCCGCGCCGATCGCCGCGGCCAATCGCGCGCCGTTCGATGGCGCCATGTGCGAACTGGTGGAAGAGCTGAAGCCTGAAGTCGTCAGCTTCCATTTCGGTCTGCCGGACAAGCCGCTGCTCAGTCGCGTCAAAGCCGCGGGCTGCGTGGTGATCTCGTCGGCGACCATCGTGCGCGAGGCGCAGTGGCTCGAGGACAACGGCGCCGACGCCATCATCGCGCAGGGCGCGGAAGCCGGCGGCCATCGCGGCATGTTCCTGACCGAGGATGTCGCCGCGCAAGTCGGCACGTTCGCGCTGGTGCCGCAGATCGTGGACGCGGTGCGCGTGCCGGTGATCGCGGCGGGCGGCATTGCCGATGGACGCGGCATCGCGGCTGCGTTTGCGCTTGGCGCGGCCGGTGTGCAGATCGGTTCCGCCTATCTGCGCTGCCCGGAATCCAAGGTGAGCGCCGCGGGACGTGCGGCACTGAACGAGGCGGCGGACGATTCAAGTGTGATCACCAATGTCATGACCGGCCGGCCGGCGCGCGGCGTCGCCAACCGGCTGATGAAGGAGGTCGGGCCGCTCTCGCCGGACGCGCCAGCGTTCCCGCATGCGGCAACGGCGCTTGCGCCGCTCAAGGCTGCGGCCGAGAAGGGCGGAAAGGCCGATTTCACCAATCTCTGGTCCGGACAGGCCCTGCCGCTCGGACGAGAGACCCCCGCCGCCGACCTGACCCGGGCGCTGGCCGCCGCCGGCGCCCACCGGCTGAAGCAGATGGCTGCGGTTTGAGAGGCATGATCCGGAAAAGTGGGTACCGGTTTTCCGATAAGATCATGCTCAGATGAGCTTTTGGCGTGCGATTTCAGTCCCGTTTTACGGGTCGATGCGCTATAGGGCGGGCTGAATCGGTGGTTGTTGGTTTTGCGCGTATTCTGGTCGCAAAACCGGTACCCACTTTTGCGGAATACGCGCGCCAGCCCGTCGAGCCATTATATGTCAGTCGATGCAGCCACCACCCGCCGGATCGCCCATCTGGCCCGGATCGCGATCAAGGACAGCGAGGTCGAGCACCTGACCGGCGAGATCAACGCCATGCTGGCGTTCGTCGAGCAGCTGCAGGAGGTGAACGTCGAGGGCGTCGAGCCGATGACATCGGTGACGCCGATGGCGATGAAGAAGCGCGCCGACGTGGTGAACGACGGCGAGATGCCGGACGCGGTGCTGGCGAACGCGCCGGAGACGGCGGATCACTTCTTCCTGGTCCCGAAGGTGGTCGAGTAACGCAGGCCGTTCGATGTGCATCCTTTGCAACGACGATGCCGCCTACGAAGCCTACATGGCGTACCTCGACGCCATGCAGAAGCAGGGCGGCGCCGCCGATCCGGACAAGGCAATGGATGCGGCGCTCGATGCGATGATGGCGAACGCCAAGGTTGAAGACACCACGCTCTCCGTTCACTACACCTCAGGTGCCGCGCCCGCGCGCAAGCCCCCGAAAAATCCCTTCTCCTGTGATCCGGTTGATGAATGACTGATCTGACGTCCCTGACTCTTGCCGAAGCGCGCGATGCGCTGGCGAAGAAAACCATCACGTCGGCCGAACTGACCGACGCGCATCTCGCCGCGATGGAGAAGGCGCGCGTGCTCAACGCCTATGTGCTCGAAACGCCGGAGCAGGCGCGGGCGATGGCGAAGGATGCCGATGCGAAGCTCGCCAAGGGCGATGGCGGACCGCTCGGCGGCATCCCGCTCGGCATCAAGGATCTGTTCGCGACCAAGGGCGTTCGCACCACCGCCTGTTCGAACATCCTCGGCGACTTCAAGCCGCAGTATGAGTCCACCGTCACCGCGCAGCTCTGGCGCGATGGCGCGGTCATGCTGGGCAAGCTCAACAACGACGAGTTCGCCATGGGCTCGTCGAACGAGACTTCGTGCTTCGGCCCGGTGACCAATCCCTGGCGGCGCAACGGTTCGGATGCGAAGCTCGTGCCGGGCGGCTCGTCGGGCGGTTCGGCGTCGGCGGTGGCGGCCAACCTCTGCCTCGGCGCAACCGCGACCGACACCGGCGGCTCGATCCGCCAGCCCGCGTCGTTTGCCGGCATCGTCGGGTTGAAGCCGACCTACGGCCGCTGCTCGCGCTGGGGCATCGTCGCGTTCGCGTCGTCGCTCGATCAGGCGGGGCCGATCGGCAAGACCGTGCGCGACACGGCGATCCTGATGCGGTCGATGGCCGGTCACGATCCGAAGGACACGACTTCGGTCGATCTGCCGGTGCCGGACTACGAGAAGGCGCTCGGCAAGTCCGTCAAAGGCATGAAGATCGGCATTCCGAAGGAATACCGGCTCGACGGCATGCCCGACGAAATCGAGAAGCTCTGGAAGCAGGGCATCGATTGGCTGAAGGCGGCTGGTGCCGAGATGATCGACGTGTCGCTGCCGCACACGAAGTACGCGCTACCCGCGTATTACATCGTCGCGCCCGCCGAAGCCTCGTCGAACCTCGCGCGCTATGACGGCGTGCGATACGGCAAGCGCGTCTCCGGCCGCAACATCATCGAGATGTACGAGAACACCCGCGCCGAAGGCTTTGGCGCGGAAGTCCGCCGCCGCATCATGATCGGCACCTATGTGCTCTCGGCCGGTTACTACGATGCGTACTACCTGCGCGCGCAGAAGGTCCGCACCCTGATCAAGAAGGACTTCGAGGACTGCTTCGCGCAGGGCGTGCAGGCATTGCTGACGCCGGCGACGCCCTCGGCGGCGTTTGCGATCGGCGAGAAGGGCAATGCCGACCCGGTCGAGATGTACCTCAACGACATCTTCACGGTGACGGTGAACATGGCCGGGCTTCCGGGCATCGCAGTTCCTGCGGGCACCGACGGGCAAGGGTTGCCGCTCGGGCTGCAGCTGATCGGCCGTCCGTTCGAGGAGGAGACGCTGTTCTCGCTCGGCGAGGTGATCGAGCAGGCAGCAGGCCGCTTCACGCCGCCGGCGAAGTGGTGGGTTTAACGGACGGTCGTCCCCGGCACGTTGCCCGCGGCCCAGATCGCCGCATTGAGATGATCCGGAGCAACCTTCGACAGCTTCTCGGTAATCACCGCGCCTGATCTCGAGAGGGCGCGCTTCAGAATGCGCCGCCGTTCCATTTCGGTGGAAGCCAGCGGCTGCTTGCTCAGCCAGTCGAGATCGACTGCCGACGTGCCGAACAAGGACGAGAAGGCGGCGAGCTGCTCATACCGTTCGAGCGAGCTGACCACAAACCACTCCATGACATTGGCTCCGGGCGCGATTGCGTCGAACCGCGGATGTGCGGGCCAGAACGGCTCGTTGAATCTCGCATTACCGCGCCGGAGCAGGTCGCTGATCGTCTTCAGCGCGTAGCCAGCGATGCCACGCATGCCGAATTCGCTGGCGATCCGCGCAAGCGTCGAGAGGCGCGCGAGGGCCGGCTGCTTTTCGCAAGCGGTCAGCACCGTTTCATAGGCAAAGGCCAATGCGGCGCAGCGCTGGGGCAACGGCACATCGGGTGAGCGCCATGCGGCATAGGCCGCCAACGCCTGAAGGTAGGAGGGATCGGCCGGAGCGTTACCGGCGAGCTGCAGGATCGCGGGGCCGAAAGCCTGGCTGCGCAGGAGGGCCAGTGGATCGGGCGCCTGCGCGCCGTGCCATGACTCAATCCGATCCACCAGCAGTCCGTCACGCGCGAGCGCCGCAGCGCGCGGCGGCATGGCGGCAAACAGATTGAGTTCGTAATTGTCGACCTGTTCGGTCAACGCGAATGGCACGAGGACCGGCGCGCCTGGGAGCAGCCGGTAAATGCCAAAACCTTTCGCCGCGAAGGCGGCGCGCAGGCTCGCGTTGCTGGCGTCGCCCGCCTTCACCTCGAACATGACCAGCGGCAAATGCTTGGCGAAGAACGCCGCGCCGCCATTGAGGATGCGCTCTTCCTCGCCCTCGGCATCGATCTTGATGAAATCGACGCTCTGCCATTGCCGCGCACTGTCTTCGGCGTCGAGGGTGGTGATCTGCACAGCCTCGCCGTCGCCGCCGTCGCCGAGTGCATTGAGTTCGCTCGATGTGCCGAAGGCGAGGCGGCCTTCGCGGACGCTATCGGAGAGCGCTGAGGCAAGGATGTGCAGGTTCGAAGCCCCATTCGCCGCCTTGCTGGCGGTGAGGCGGCGGCGCGTGTCGCTGCCCGGCTCGTAGGCAAAGACGTTGCCGTCAGGCCCGGCCTGCCGCGCCATCGGCAGGCTGTAGAGCCCGAGGTTGGCGCCGATGTCGATGACGGTCATCCCCGGCTTCAGCCAGGCGGCCAGAAAGTCAGGCTCCTTCTCGAACCAGCGCTCCTGCTCGAGCAGGACATACGTCGTGATCGCATTCAGATCGGCGGGTACCGCGACGATCGTCCCGTCGTGCATGCGGATCGTGAGGTCGTTCGTCATGATGCAGCCGGCGTGGTGGCGAAAAGGGCAGATGAGTCATCTGTTTGCGGTGGAGCGCGGTCTCTCGACCTCGCGAGCGAAGGCTGATAGATAACAGGCGTCCCTTTCGGGCGAAACCACAGATATTCCAAACCTTTTTAGGCGGCCCGACTCGTCGCCTACCGAGAGGCGTTGAGCGAGACATGAACGCACCCGTGAAATCGAAGCTGCTCAAGGGCGCGACCGGCGACTGGGAGATGGTCATCGGGCTCGAAGTCCATGCCCAGGTGACGTCGAACTCAAAGCTGTTCTCAGGCGCCTCGACCGAGTTCGGCGGTGCGCCGAACGCCCACGTCTCGCTCGTCGATACGGCGATGCCGGGCATGCTGCCGGTGATCAACGAGGAATGCGTCCGCCAGGCGGTTCGCACCGGGCTCGGGCTGAACGCCAAGATCAACCTGAAGTCGACCTTCGACCGGAAGAACTATTTCTATCCCGATCTGCCGCAGGGCTATCAGATCAGCCAGTTCAAATCGCCGGTGGTCGGCGAGGGCGAGGTCGTCATCGATCTCGAGAACGGCGAGACGGTGTCGGTCGGCATCGAGCGGCTGCATCTGGAGCAGGATGCCGGCAAATTGCTACACGACCAGCACCCGTCGAGTTCGTACGTCGACCTCAACCGTTCCGGTGTCGCGTTGATGGAGATCGTCTCCAAGCCGGATATGCGTTCGGCCGACGAGGCCAAGGCCTATGTGTCGAAGCTGCGGTCGATCCTGCGCTACCTCGGCACCTGCGACGGCGACATGGAAAAGGGCAACCTGCGCGCGGACGTCAACGTCTCGGTGCGCAAGCCCGGCGCGCCATTCGGCACCCGCTGTGAGATCAAGAACGTCAACTCGATCCGCTTCATCGGCCAGGCGATCGAGTACGAAGCGCGCCGCCAGATCGATATCATCGAGGATGGCGGTCAGATCGATCAGGAAACGCGGCTGTTCGACCCGAACAAGGGCGAAACCCGCTCGATGCGTTCAAAGGAAGAGGCGCACGACTACCGCTACTTCCCCGATCCCGACCTGCTGCCGCTGGAATTCAGTCAGAGCTTCGTTGACGAGCTGAAGTCAGCGTTGCCGGAACTGCCCGACCAGAAGAAGGCGCGCTTCATCGGCGACTTCAGCCTGTCGCCCTATGATGCGGGTGTCCTGGTTGCCGAGCGCGAGAGCGCGGCGTTCTATGAAGCGGTGCTGGCTGCGCTCGCCGATCGCAAGCGTGATGGCAAGCTAGCCGCCAACTGGGTGATCAACGAACTGTTCGGCCGCCTGAACCAGGAGAGCAAGGACATCGCCACGTCGCCGGTATCGGCAGCGCAGCTCGGTGCGATCGTCGATCTGATCGGCGAGGCGACGATTTCCGGCAAGATCGCCAAGGACTTGTTCGAGATCGTCTGGACTGAAGGCGGCGATCCGCGCGCGCTCGTCGAGAGCCGCGGCATGAAGCAAGTCACCGACATGGGTGCGATCGAGAAGGCGGTCGACGAGATCATCGCCGCCAATCCCGACAAGGCCGAACAGGCGCGTGCGAAGCCGCAACTGATGGGCTGGTTCGTCGGTCAGGTGATGAAAGCGTCCGGCGGTAAGGTTAATCCGCAGGCCGTCAACGATCTGCTCAAGAGCAAACTCGGTCTTTGACGTGACGCGCCGCGTGCGATGTTCACACGCGCATTCTCCTCTTCGTTCGTCTCAGATGCGAACCGTTCGCGCCGCGAATCGTGCGGCGCGATTCGGCGTGAAGCGCCGTTTTGACCAGCGCTGATGAGGCAAAGCCGTCTCTGCACCGAAAATTTTTTTATTGCCAAAGTTTGCGACTCAGAGTCCGCGACGTGGCGTTTTCGCGGCGCGCAGCGACTCAGGCGAGCGGCGTCAACGCGATGCGCATCGCATTTGAAAATCTAAGTTGATGCTGAAATACTTGGCTTACTTGCATCGTTGACAAAAGCGATCGCAGATTTTCCGCAGGCTTTCGGAGTGCGCTCGAAGATGCTTCGCGATGTTGTTGCGGTGAGCGCGAACGAAGCGCAGTGCGCGATGCGTCAACACTTCCTTAAGCGGGACACTATTTTTTTCTTTGTGTTGGTGTAATCGGAATGGAGTGCACTCGATTCCCGGGCGCACGTTTAGCGATTAAGCCATCTCACTACTTAATGGAGGGCAACATGGCCAAGAAAGCGAAGAAGGCGAAGAAGGCGAAGTCGGCAGTGAAGAAGACTGCCAAGAAGACCCGCAAGGCTGCGAAGAAGAAGAAGTAACTTCGCCTTTGAATGAATTGCCGGCAACGTAAAGCCGGCAGCGTCACACGGACCATCGGCTGAGTTGTTTACGGGTCTCTCACCCCAGACAATATTGAAGTGGTGGTCAGGTCGACGAGAGGGTGTCGGCGAGACATCAGATCAGGCGGCTGGATCGTCCCTTTTCCCGGAGCACGCTTCGGATGAAGACCGGTCCGGCAGAAGAGCGGAAATGCTCTTCGGTCGTGGCAGATTATTTTGATCCGCAGTTTCCCGGGCTCAAGCTCCGGTGAAATCCTGATCCTGACGTGTTCACCGACGCCCTCGTTCTCCCCGGAGACGAGGTCTCGGCTTTATTCTTGTCTTTGATGACCGCCTTCGAGGCGGTTTTTTCATGCCCGCATGCCGCGCGGGCAGGCGCCGCGGGCGGGAGGATTTTTCTGCTTCCGCCATTAGGCCAGCTTCCGCAATGGTTACCGGCCCGCCAAGGCCGAGGGTAAACCGGCGTTTAGGCATTGCAAGAAACCGCTGCGGCACAGGGATTTCTCAATTCATTCATCACGCCTGGCGCGGGCTGCGTTCAGATTCGATTCATCCCGATATTTAGACTGCTCTTAAAATTTGAACGGTCATGATCACACCTACGAACCGGCCGGGGCAGAACGCCTCACAAGAAGCCGGTCGGGGGCTTCAACAGGGTGCGGACAGGGTGACGGGAGCCGCGCTCGGTCAGAACAAGAAGACGATGGAGAGCAGGGATGTTGATGGGGCACATTGATCTCGCGACAGCGATGCCGGTGGAGGCGGGCGCCAACCCGGACGTGCTGTTCGATCTCGGGATCCTCTATTCGAGCGGCCGCACCGGCTGCGTCGATCTGGTCGCCGCGCACAAGTGGTTCAACCTCGCCGCGCTGAAGGGCCGGGTGGACGCCATCGCGCTACGCAAGGAAATCTCCGAGCAGATGACGGGCGACGAAATCTCGCTGGCCCAGCGCGAAGCCCGCGCCTGGATGACCACGCACTAACGCGCAGGTCGCTTCAGGTCGTGATCGGGTCGACGGTGAACGCCGCCGGCGGCTCACCGCGCAATGCACGCTGGTGCATGGCCGTGTAAGCAGCCTCGAGATGCCGTGCGAAGCGCGCGGTATCGAACAGCAGGTGCGTCTTGCGGTTCGCCGCAAGCTTGCTCCTGATCGCCGCAAGGCGCGCAGGGTCGCGCACAAGCGCGAGCGCCAGCGCCTCGTAATCATCCAGCGACGTCGTAATCATCTCGGGCAGGCCGACCGCCGTCAGCGCACTCGCGGCGACGCGCCCGGCAAATGTGTCACCCATACAGGTGAGAACCGGCACGCCGGCCCAGAGCGCGTCGCAAGTGGTTGCGTGCGCGTTATAGCCGATGGTGTCGAGGAACAGGTCGGCAAGGCCGAGGCGCGCCAGATGGTCCTCCGGCAGCGGCACACGCGTGGCGAAGATCAGCCGGTCGCCGGCGATGCCGCGCTGCTCGGCTTCCTTCAGGAGGTTGGCGCGCGCCGTGTCGCCCATGCGCGACAGCCAAAGCACGCTGCCTTCAGTTTGCCGCAACAGATTCATCCAGCGATCGAAGATCGGCGGCGTGATCTTGTAGGAATTGTTCATGGCGCTGAACACGATGCCGCTTTCCGGCAACCCTTGATCGGTGCGCGTGGGCGTTGTGGCGGCAATCGGGCGGGTGGAGTCGTTCGGCAGATAACAGCCTGGCAACGCGACGATTTTTTCCGAGAAGTGCGGCTGCAGCTCCGGCGGGATCACGACGCCGTCGGCAATCAGATAATCGATGAAGGCCGTGCCGTTGGTGCCTGCATAACCCAGCCAGCTGGCTTGTACCGGCGCCGGCCGCGACGCGAGCACTGCGGTGCGTCCGCCCTGGGTCGAGCCAGTGAGGTCGACAACGATGTCGCAGCCAAGCTCCGCGATCTTGCCGGTGATGGCCGCATCGGAGGCGGTGCGAACGTCGTGGAACTGGTCGAAAGCGCCGGCGATGCGCTGGCGCATCTGGGATTTGTCATCGAGGCCGATCCCAAGACCGATGGTCTCAAAGCGGCTGCGATCGTGATGCTCGAAGACCCCGACTGCGAGTTGCGCGACCGGGTGGTCGTGAAAATCCGCCGAGAGGTAAGCAACACGAATGCGGTCCTTGCTGTCAGGAGCGCGAGTCGCCGGACCGATCTGCGGGTAAGCGAGTTTGGCGAAGGTCGTTGCACAAGCGCGTTGCTGCGCGGCGCTGGTGGCGAGCGACAACGACACGAAAGGTCCGACCGTCGGCAGGCCGTTGTCGATATCCGCCACACACTGCTGACGCACCGGCTCGAACGCATCCCAGTCGCACATGAGCGCGTGGACGTGAGCGAGTTGGCCTTTTACAAGTTCAAGATCCGGACGCCTATCGTAGGCGTTCTTATAGGCTGCAGCGGCGTCGTCGTGCCGATTGGCCTGCATGTAGGTTTCAGCCGCACCGGACCAGGCTTCGGCGAATGACGGCCGTACCCTGATCGCCTGTTCGAAGGCGGTGAGGGCGTCTTGAGCCTGTCCCTGCTTGAGGCGTGTGGTGGCGATGCCGAGCCACGCTTCGGCGACGCCGGGACGAAGGCTAAGCGCGGTCTCGAATGCTGCGACCGCGCCGTCGAAGTCCATCGCCTGCAGCAAGCTGTTGCCGCGCCCGAGCCAGGCTACCGCCAGGCGCGGCTGTGCGGAGAGGGCCTTGTCGAAGGCTTCAGCGGCTTCCGCCATCCGTTGCATTTGATTGAGAACGTCGCCCCGGCCGATGAGCGCTTCGGGCAGGCCGGAATCGATCCGGAGAGCTTGGTCGTAAGCGTTCAGCGCGTTGCTCCACTGACGCAGCGTCAGATAAACGCCCCCACGCCCGCAATGAGCGATCGCGTGGCGCGGATTGAGAGCGAGTGCCTTGTCATAGGCCTCCAGCGCTTCGTCGTAGCGCTTGAGCAGCGTGAGCACCGTGGCGGCGCCGATCCAGCTTTCGCTCCGGCGTGGCGTCTTCTGCAAGACGGCCTCATGCGCAGCGAGCGCGTTGCGGAAGGCGGCTTCCGCGTTTGCCGTTTGACCGGCTGAGGTCAACGATGTCCCGCAGCCGACCCATGCATCGGCCAGGTCAGGCCGCAGTCGTGCGGCCTGCTCGAACGCCGCCAGCGCCTCGGCATGGCGCGCGTTCGCAGAAAGTACGTTTCCCTTGCCTATCCACGCCTCGGCCTGATCGCTACGAATGGTGATAGCACGCGCGTAAGCGGCTTCAGCGTCGGCCAGGCGGCCGTCGGCAAACAATGCGTTGCCTCTGTTGGCGTGAGCGTCCGGGTAGTTGGCGGCGAGCGCGATGGCCTGATCGAAGTCGCGCATCGCCTCTGCGGTGCGGCCAAGTTCCTTCAATACAGTGCCGCGGTTATTCCAGGTCTCGGGATTGCTCGGTTTGATCGCGATCGATTTGCTGAACGCCTCGAGCGCTTCGAGCGGCTTGCCGAGATGTTTCAGCGTCAGGCCGTAATTGTAGAAGGTGATATCGGAACTCGGGTCGGCACCGATCGCCTTGCGCAGCACGGGTTCGGCTTCCTCGAAACGTCCCGAGCGCAGCAGAAGAAGACTATAAAGGTTGAGTGCGCCGGGATGGCGCTGATGGCTCTTGAGAAACTTCTTAAAGCCCTGTTCGGCGTCGGCCAGCCGTCCTTCATTCAACGCTTGATAGGCTTGGTTGAACAGGCGTGCGTCGGGGCTTTGCAAGAGCAGTTTCCGCTTTGTACGGCGTTTGAGGCGGCGTGCACGCGACAGCCGTCTGATGGCGGAGACGGAGGGATTCGAACCCTCGATACCCTTTTCAAGGTATGCTCATTTAGCAAACGAGTGCCTTCAGCCGCTCGGCCACGTCTCCGTTAGCGTCGATATGCCCGACACGTTGGTGAGCCGCAAGCCTTCGCGGCCCGATCTCGCTGCATTCACAACGATTATGGACGTCCTGCGGCGTTCAACGAATGAATCGATTCGGGCAAGAAATGAGACAAAAGGGTCAAATGTTACCGTCGACGTATCGGTCGATAGCCGCGTTCAATAGAATAATCTCCTGCGAAGCCCTCGGTCCGCGACGCAATATCCCTCCGAATCCCTCCAATGTTAGCGTGGCCAACAACAACAGCTCGTTCTTCATCGGCGGTCCGGACTACGTGACCGGCGTGAACAACATCCAGTACACCTATCAGTTCGGCAACGGCGTCTCGGCTTCGCTCGGTCTCGACGAACCGGTTGCCTTCAACCGCACCAACCTCGGTAACGTGCTCGCTCCGTCGTCGACGGCGGCGATCGGTACCTCGAACGTGGCGTTCCTCGGCACGGTCGGCGCTTCGGGTTCGATCCAGGGCTATGCTGGTCAGTCGATTCCGGACGTGGTCGCTAACTTCAAGATCGACCAGGCCTGGGGCATCTTCACCGTGGCTGGTAACATCCACGAGGTGAGGGCGGCGTACTACAACACGTCGACCGCTGGTCCGGCCGGCAGCTTCCTCGGCGAACTCTCGGGCCATCCGGATCTCAAGATCGGTGGTTCGGTCACCGCGGGTCTGCAGCTGAAGGCTGACATGATCGGTCCGGGCGACCGCTTCACGGTCGACGCGACCTACGCCAAGGGTGACACCAAGGCTGTGATTGCAACCTCGTCGGCTTCGCCGAGCTTCGCGATCTTCGGCAAGGGCATCGGTGGCGTGAGCTATCAGAGCGTGGGCTTCGGCTTCACCTCGGATGGTATCTACTCCGGTACCAACAATGCCAACGGCACCCCGATCCAGCTGACCACCGCTTACGGTGTTCGCGCTGCGTTCATCCACAACTGGTCGCCTGAGTGGCAGTCGTCGATCTTCGGCAGCTACTCCAAGGTCGACTACAACGGAACGGCAACTGCACTGATCTGCAATAACTACGGTGCAAACGGTACCGCGTTCACGCGTGGCCCTGGCTTCTCGTGCAACCCGGACTTCGCGGTCTCCCAGGTGGGCTTCCGCACCGGTTACACGCCGGTTGCCGGTCTGACGTTCTCGATGGAGTACCTCTACGCCAACCTCGACCAGAAGTTCACGGGTCTTGTGACGGGTCTTCCGTCGGCGACGCTCGCGAAGCCGAACACGACCTACAGCTTCAAGGACCAGGACACGCACTCGGTCAACTTCCGTGTCCAGCGCAACTTCTGATCTGATCTAACGATCACGATCTGAGTTCAGAGCCCCCGGCGAGAAATCGCCGGGGGTTTTGCTTTAATGTTCGGCTTTACCGATGCGTTTTCCGCAATGCCGGCGTCGCGGACGGTAGTTGGATCAGGCAGTTTCGATTCGCAAAATGCGCCGGTTGCGCCATTCAGGTACCGTCGAGGGCGGTCCATTTAGGACTTTGCAACGATTTGAACGTGTTCGCCAAAAAGCCCTTTTCTTTCAGATGCTTGCTTGGCATATTGCTAAGGTATTCAAGTGTTATTTGTGCAACACCTTTGCAAAAACGGCCGGAGCAGAGCCGTTCTATGACGGTAGGATGTTGCGCGTGGTCGCACCGTAGGTAATCGTGTGCTCGCGACGGAGGGGGGCATCCCGAGGTCGTCCCGTTCTAGGTGTTTCGCTTAAGTCGCTCGCGTTCATGCGGGAGTGGTCCGAAGGCGCGAAGCGGCTAGGCGGTCATGGGGAAGGGAACTGAGACCTCAGGCGAGATAGCGAGCCTGGCGAACCAGAACTCTCCCTTTAGAGCAAACTTGGAGGTTTACATGAAGACGGTTAAGGGCCTTTTGCTCGGCACTGCGGCGGGTCTCGCTGCGATGTCCGGCGCTCAGGCGGCCGATCTTCCCGTCAAGGCCAAAGCGGTCGAGTACGTGAAGATCTGTTCGCTCTACGGTGCGGGTTTCTATTACATCCCCGGCACTGACACCTGCATCAAGTTCGGCGGCTATCTGCGCGTCGACGTGACTGCGAACGGCAGTGTTCAGAACAACCCCGGCTGGAACGGCAGCATCGGCGCCAACGATCGTTTTGCGCACGATTTCCAGACACGTTCGCGTCTGCAGTTCGTAACCGACGTTCGCACCGCGACTCAGTATGGTGTTGTACGCGTCTTTGGCGCGATCAATTGGCAGTTCGATACATTCGGTGCGAGTGGTGGCCTGAACACGGCAGCGGTGAACGCTTCGGCGATGACTGGCGGCGTCAACAACTACACGCCGGGTAACGGCTTCGTCGGCGTCGATCAGGTCTTCGTTCAGTTCGCGGGGTTCACGTTTGGTAAGTCGGTATCGGCGCGCGCGGTGCCCTGGAACGGTATTCTTGCCAACAACAACACCCGCACGTTCATCGGCGGTCCCGAATATCTGGACGGCATAAACAACATCCAGTACACCTATCAGTTCGGCAACGGCTTCTCAGCGTCGATCGGTCTCGATGAGCCAGTCGTTGGCGGTCGCACCAACCTCGGCAACGTGCTCGCTCCGTCGTCAACGGCTGCGATCGGTACGTCGAACGTGGCGTTCCTCGGCACGGTCGGCGGCTCGGGTTCGATCGGCGGCTATGCCGGTCAATCGATTCCGGACGTGGTTGCAAACTTCAAGATCGATCAGGCGTGGGGCATCTTCACCATCGCGGGCAACATCCATGAGGTGAGAGCGACCTATTACAATCCATCAACCGCTGGTCCTGCGGGTAATTTCCTCGGCGAACTCTCGGGGCATCCGGACACCAAGATCGGCGGTTCGGTTACCGCTGGCCTGCAACTGAAGAATATCCCGACCGGTCCTGGCGACGTCTTCACGATTGATGCGACTTACGCACGCGGTGACACCCGCAACGTGATCTCGTCCACCGGAACGTCGCCGAACTTTGCGATCTTCGGCAACGGTATCGCTGGTCTGACCTATCAGAGCGTCGGCTTCGGGTTCACGTCTGACGGCATCTACTCGGGCACCAACGCTGCCAACGGCACCGGGATCGAGTTGACGACCGCCTATGGCGTTCGCGTGGGCTACATTCACAACTGGTCGCCGGAATGGCAATCCGGCCTGTTCGGCAGCTACTCCAAGATCGACTATAACGGCAGGGCAACGGCACTCTACTGCACCGGTTACGGTGCCGCGGTCGCGGGTCTGAACGCGACGTATACCTGCAACCCCGACTTTGCCGTCTCACAGATTGGTTTGCGCACGGGTTATACGCCGGTCACCGGGCTGACGTTCTCGACCGAGGTCATATATGTAAACCTCGACCAGAAGTTTTCCGGTGCAACCGCGGGCAACGTGACGCCATCGGGCAATCTCGCCAAGCCGTCGGCGCGTTATAACTTCCGCGATCAGGACTCGGTCAGCGTGAACTTCCGCGTTCAGCGCAATTTCTGATCCGGCCCCACTTCGATGATGACGGCGGGCGCTGAGAGTCGCCCGCCGTGTTGTTTCACAATGCAAAAAATGGCCGCGCGGCAGGGATTTTTGCGTTGGCGAGAACAGCCGACTATTCGACGGCGGCCACGCCGCGGCGCAAGTCGGCCTCGATCTGAAGCCGAGTGCCACCACCGAAGCGGCTGCGGTAGACCTGCACGTTCTCCATGATCCGCTGAACGTAATTGCGCGTTTCGGAGAAGGGAATGCGTTCGACCCAATCGACCGCATCGATCTTCGGATCACGCGGGTCGCCGTAACGGGCGAGCCACTTCTTCACACTGCCGCGCCCGGCGTTGTAGGCCGCAAAGGTGAGGATGTAGGAGCCGCGATAGTCCTCGATCAGCGTCGCGAGTTCGGCTGCGCCGAGCGAGGCATTGTAGACAGGATCGCTCTTCAGCCGTCCGAGGTCGAAGCCGACGCCGTACTTCTTGGTGACGGTCTTGCCGGCACCGGCGGTCACCTGCATCAGCCCGTAGGCGTTGGCCGGCGAGACGATCGTCGGATGGAAAGCGCTTTCCTGGCGCGCGATCGCGTAGACGATGCTCTGCTCGACATCCGGGCCGATCGACTTGAAGGGCGGAATGCCGTTCACTGGATAGGCGTGGAAATCGAATGGAAGCCCGCGGTTCAGCGCCGCCTTGCCGGCGATCAGTTGCGCGCGCGCGTCGCCGTTCTTCGAGGCAAGTTCGCTCAGTGCCGCAAGCACATCTGCTTCGGCACGCTCGCCCATATCGGTGAAGATCGGGATCGCGGTTTCGTTTTCCTCGAGCGCATAGAGAATCTCGACAGCCCGGACGATCTCGAATTTCTCGGCGCCGCGACGGCTCGACGGCGCATCGTTGAGTGCCAGCTGTGGTAAGCCGAGCTTGGCGCGTGCGAGTTGTCCGTAATAGCTCGTCGATTGCGCTGCGGCCGTCTGATAGGCGCTGCGCGCATCGCCGCTGCGGCCCATCGCTTCCGCCGCGCGGCCTTGCCAGTAGCCGGCGCGGGCGATCGCGGTCGGGTTGCGGGTGTTGCCGCCGATGCGTGCGAAGTGCTGCGCCGCAGTCGCAGGATCGTTGAGGAAACGCAACGCAATCCAGCCAGCAGTGAATTCGTGTTCGGTGCGATAGATGTCGCGAACGGGCGGGGCGGCATCGCGCGCGATGAGATACGCCGAGCGGTTGTCGCCGTCGTCCAAAAGCTTGCGCGCCAGCAAACGGCGTTCGACCCACCATTCGTTGGTGTTGTGCAGCTTCGCCGGATCGCGCGACGCCTGCATCATCAATTGCGCTGCTTCGGTGTGTTTCTCCTGGCGGCGCAAATGTTGAATCTTGGCGAAGATGTAGCCCTGATCGCTGTGCTGGTCGTGCGGTACTGCATCGAGCGCAGCCTTCGAATTCGACGCCTTGTCGTTCACTGCGATGCGCGCCTTGGCGAGCGCAACCTGACCGGCACCGAGACGCTTGGCCGCCCGCATCGCTGCGGTGTTTTCCTCGTCGTAGAGGAGGGCATCCATCCGCGCCTTGTGATCGCCCGGCGTAATCAGCGAACCGAACAGCTCCAGCGCGGCTTCTTCGAGATCGCTACCCATCGTGTCGTTGCGCCACGCGTCGCGCACGAGTTTCTCGGCGCCGCGCCGGTCGCCGCGATTGAGCAGTGCGCGGGCGAGGGCGAATTTGCCCTTGGCGGAGGAGGGCGTCTCGTTATCGAACCAGCCGAAGACGAGTCCGTCTTCGCGGCGATCATCCCAGAGTGCGCCTTCGGCGCGCCGGCGCAGCGCTGATTGCGAGGGCCAACTTGGATTTCCGTTGATGAAGGCGCGGTAGCGCTCAAACGGGATGCCGCCTCCGCTACGCAGGATCACCCATTCGCCGAGCTTGCGAGCGATGGGATCGCCGATGGTCGCGAGCGTCTGCGTTGCGTCCGCGGTTTTGCCCTTGCGGGAGAATTCGATGACGTTCTCGAGCGCGTCCAGATCCGCTTGCGACGTCGTCAGTGTCGAGGTGACTGCCGCGGGAGCCGACGGCTTCTTCGGCGAGACGGTTCGTGGCGCTGTCGGAATGGCCGTGGTGTCGGGCGAAACAGGTGCGAGCGTTGTCGGAGCAGCCGCCATCTGCGGCTTTTCCAGCTCCGTCAGAGGCGTGGTCTTCGGAATGACGTTTCGCGCGATCGGCCGTGGCTTCGGCAGCGGCACTGCATCGGCGGCATGCGGCCACAGCGGAGCGGCAGCGAGCGCTGAAGCGGCCAGATACCGCGCAAGTCTCAATTTCAGTTCGGTCAAATCCGATTTCCTCAAGATGACCCAGAGGACGGGAGGACGAATCAAAACGGTCCATCAACATCAATGCTACTGCATTGATAGTGTTGATAAAACGCTAAATGTGCGAAACTGCGGGCAGTGTGTCGCAACACCTCGGCAGAAAAGCGGCGCAAGGAACTTCGCGGGGCCGGACGTCGCGGTGCCGGCGTGAGATGTCCGAAAACCGCGCCGACGTTCCGCGGAACGGTCCCCCGTTTTCCAGTGCCGCACCGAGGGCCGGGCTTTCATCGCGCCGCCGGACCAAGTATCACTTTACGGACAAACAACTTTCCGGCCGATGCGCCGGCAATTCGCGAAGCGTTGGAGAAAAACCATGGCTGCCAAGACAAAGTTTGCGGGGTCCCTTACCGCCTTGGTCACGCCATTCAAAAAAGGCGGCGAGCTCGACGAGGCTCGGTTCCGCGCGCTTGTGAACTGGCAGATCGATGAAGGTGGTCACGGGCTGGTCCCCGTCGGCACCACAGGCGAGAGCCCGACGCTCACGCACGACGAGCACCACAAGGTCGTCGAGTGGTGCGTGCAGGAAGCGAAGGGCCGCGTGCCGGTGATCGCCGGTGCAGGCTCGAATTCGACGCGCGAGGCCGTCAGCCTCGCCAAGCATGCGGAGAAGGCCGGCGCCGATGCCGTGCTGGTGGTGACGCCGTACTACAACAAGCCGACGCAAGAAGGCATGTATCACCACTTTAAGGCGGTGAACGATGCGATCGGAATTCCGATCATCATCTATAACATTCCGCCGCGCTCAGTGGTCGATCTCTCCGTCGAGACGATGACGCGCCTCTTCGAGCTGAAGAACATTGCCGGCGTCAAGGACGCGACCGCAAACCTCGCGCGCGTCTCGCAGCAGCGCCACGCCATGGGACCGGATTTCATCCAGCTCTCGGGCGAGGACATGACTGCGCTGGCCTACATGGCGGCCGGCGGTCATGGCTGCATCTCGGTGACCGCGAATGTTGCGCCGAAAGCCTGCGCCGAACTGATGACAGCGGTGCTGAAGGGTGACTACGCAGCGGGCCTGAAAGTTCAGGACCGGCTGACGCCGTTGCACGACGCGATCTTCCGTGAGCCGGGCGTTGCAGGTGCCAAGCATGGACTTGCTCTGCTCGGCCGCCTCGACGAGGAACTGAGGTTGCCGTTGGTTGCGATGACCCCGCCCGCTGCGAAGGGTGTACGCGATGCAATGGTCTATGCGGGGCTGCTGAACTGATTTTCGGCGGTTACGAGTTGAACCTTTGGCGGCCGTGCCAGCGGCCGCCAACCATGCCAACGGGGGTGTTGTGTCATGCTTGAAGAATTCAAAAAATTCGCACTCAAGGGCAACGTCGTCGATCTCGCGGTCGGCGTCATCATCGGCGCCGCGTTCGGCGCCATCGTCAATTCTATGGTGACTGACATCATCATGCCGATCATCGGTGCGGTGACTGGCGGTCTCGATTTTTCGAACTACTTTACCGGTCTGGCGAAAACGGTCACGGCGACCAACCTCGCCGACGCAAAGAAGCAGGGCGCGGTGCTGGCCTGGGGCAGCTTCCTGACGCTGGTGCTGAACTTCGCCATCGTCGCCTTTGTGCTGTTCATGGTTATTCGCGGCATGAACCGGCTGAAGAAGAAAGAAGAGACGGCGCCGTCCGAGCCGCCGAAACCGACCCGCGAGCAGGAATTGCTTACGGAAATCCGCGACCTTCTCAAGAAGGGCTGAGCGCCGTTCGCGTTTTCGCGCGCTGGCCGCTTAAGCCGATAAAGTCATGGCCGAGAAAAACCAGCGCGCGATCAAAGTTGTCGCCGAGAACCGTAAGGCACGTTTCAACTACGCTATCGAGGATACCCTCGAGGCGGGCCTTGTGCTGACCGGAACGGAAGTGAAGTCAATCCGCACCGGCAAGGCGACGATCGCAGAGTCCTACGCGGACTCGCGCGGCGGCGAGATCTGGCTCGTCAACGCCAACATCCCCGAATACCTGCAGGCCAATCGCTTCAATCATGAGCCGCGCCGCGACCGGAAACTGCTGCTGCACAAGCGTCAGGTCAACAAGCTGATCGGCGCGGTCGAGCGCGAAGGCATGACGCTTATTCCGCTGAAGCTCTACTTCAACGAGCAGGGGCGTGCGAAACTCGAACTCGCGCTGGCCAAGGGCAAGAAACTGCACGACAAGCGCGAGACCGAAAAGAAGCGCGACTGGAGCCGCGAAAAGGGCCGTCTGTTGCGGTCGAGGGGATGATGCCATGAGCCAGATTCATCAGATCAGCCAGCCCAACATCATGGATGTCGATTGGTCGAAAATTCCGGCACCGGAAGACGATGGCGGCACCAAACACCTGAAGGGCATGACCGTGCCGCCGGTGGCGTTGCAAGCGACCGATGGCAGCAAGGTAACGCTGGCCTTGCAGAAAGGTCGCGTCGTTGTGTTCGCCTATCCGCGCACGGGCGAGCCGGGCCAAATCGCGCTGGTCGATGACTGGGACATGATCCCGGGCGCGCGCGGCTGCACACCGCAGACCTGTTCGTTCCGCGATCTGTTCAAGGACCTGAAAGAGGCCGGCGCGAGCAGCGTGTTCGGTCTGTCGACGCAGTCGCACGACTATCAGAAGGCGATGACCGACCGCCTGCATGTGCCGTTCCCAGTGCTGTCCGACGAGAAGCTCGAACTGACCAAGGCGATGAACCTGCCGACGATGGAAGCCGCCGGGCTGACCTTGATCAAGCGGCTCGCGCTGATCGTCGACGACGGCCGCATCGCCCATGTGTTCTATCCGGTGTTTCCACCGGATCAGAACGCAGCTGACGTTCTCGCCTGGCTCCAGGCGAACCCGCGCTGACTAGCGCGCGGGCTCCAGTGTCTTCACCGTCGTCTCGGGCTTCACGTACTGCGCGAGGCCGTGGCCGAACGACCAATTCTCCGGCAGCACTTCCACGAGATTGATGAAGATATCCTCCGGCCGCAGGCCGGGGTTCGCCGTCAGGTTTTGAGCGATGGCGCGATACAGCGCGAGCTTCTTGGCTTGCGGCCGCGTGTTGCTGACGGTCAGCTGGATCACGACAAAATCGTCGCTGCGGGCGATGTCGAGATAGTCACGGCTGTAGATAAAGCTGTCGGCGTCGAGCTCCGAGAACGTCATGAAGAAATCGTTCTCGGGGACGTCGAAGGTGTCGCGCATCGCTTTGTAGAGGCCATCGACGATGGCCTTGCGGTAGGCGGCGGACTTTCCCTTGCGAAGCGAGATGCGTGAGAGCGGCATGTGGACCTCCTGTTGATCGGATCTGACGATCCATCCGCAGCAAACCTACGCTTGGTTTCGGCATTTAAATAGCGTATCATATCGTATATCAATGATATCGATTTATAATGGCTGGCCATGAAAACCCTCGATCTTGAAGCTGTTCAAGCCTTTGTTTCCGTGGCGGATTTCAAGAACTTCACCCGGGCGGCGGAAGCGTTGGGCTCAACTCAGTCGGCCGTCAGTCTGAAGCTCAAGCGCCTGGAAGACCGGCTCGGGCGGCGCCTTGTCGAGCGCACGCCGCGGCTGGTCCGGCTATCGGCCGAAGGCACCGCATTCCTTCCGGCCGCGCGTGACCTCGTTGACGCCCACGCGCGTGCGTTCGCGACGTTCAAGATCGAGCACCGTCGTCTCGTCATCGGCATCAGCACCCACGTCGTCGGCCCGGAATTGCCGCGATTGCTAAAGCGCATCGGCGAGCAGGAGGCGAACCTTGTCGTGGAAATGCACGTCGCAGCGTCGCACGAGGTGTTGAAGGAGTTCGACGACGGCCAGCTCGATGCGGCGATCGTGTTGAGTCACGACGATATGCGGCGCGATGGCGAGAAGCTGATGAAGGAGCACTTTGGTTGGTTTGCGGCCGACGACTTTGTCGCTCGCCCCGGTGAACCGCTGCGCATCGCTACGCATTCAGGGCCATGCGGCGTGCGCGCGTCGGCGAAGCGGGTGCTCGATACGGCAGGCATTCCCTGGACCGAGGTTTTCATCGGTGGCGGTGTGGCGACCGTCGCGGCTGCAGTGTCTGCTGGACTGGCGGTCGGGGCGCTGGCGCGGCGGTGTGCGCCGGCGGGGACGGTCGAGGTGGGCGAGATGCTGTCGCTGCCGGCCTTGTCGCCGTCCGATCTCGTGATGCATTCGCGGGTATCCGATCCTCGAAATCGGGCAACCCTGCGCAACCTCGGGGCGGCGCTTCGCGCGACGGCGAAGTGAGACTTTAGCCGGCGTCGAGATCCGTGCGCACTTTTGCAAACACAGCGTTGAACATCTCCGGCGTCAGCACGCCGGTATTCGTGTTGTAGCGCGAGCAGTGATAGCTGTCGTAGAGGCTGAAGGCGTCGAGCCGATGGATGGTGCCGTGGCCGAAGGGGGCGGCGGCCGCCCGAAGCTTCAGGACCTTGAGCAGCGTGTCGTGCGCGATGCGGCCGAGCGCGACGATCGCGCGGAGCTTCGGCATCTCGGCGATGGTGCCGGCGAGGAATTGGCGGCAGGTGTTGATTTCGACCGGCAGCGGCTTGTTCTGCGGCGGCACGCAGCGCACCGCATTGGTAATGCGGCAATCGGTGAGTGTCAGTCCGTCGTCGGGGGATGCCTTGAACACACCCTTGGCAAAACCGTGTGCGAGCAATGTCGCGTAGAGGAGTTCGCCGGCATAGTCACCTGTGAACGGCCGCCCGGTGCGGTTCGCACCCTGAACGCCGGGCGCGAGGCCGACGATAAGGAGCCGGGCGTCGGCATTGCCGAATGACTTCACCGGTCCGTTGAACCAGTCCGGATGCTGGGCGCGGTTGTCGTTGCGGTAGACGACGAGGCGAGGGCAGAGCGGGCAGTCGCGGCCAGGTTCTTTGAAGGAAATTTGCTCTTCAAACGAACGTGAAGGGCGAGCGCTAGGGCGCTCGCCTTCAGACTTGTCAGAAGTCTTCGTCGCCGCGCGGGGCAATGGTGCTCCGATGCAGGAACTGCGGCGTGTGCCGCGGCTCGCGGGGTTCTCTGGGCTCACGAGGTGCAGGGCGCTCGGACGGGTCGCGTCCGATCTTTGCCTGCAACTCGACCAGATCGGTAAAGACATCCGCCTGCCGGCGCAACTCGTCGGCGATCATCGGCGGCTGGCTAGCGATGGTCGAGATCACCGTCACACGAACGCCGCGGCGCTGCACGGCCTCGACCAGCGAGCGGAAGTCGCCATCGCCTGAGAACAGGACGATCTGGTCGACATGCTCGGCGAGCTCCATGGCATCGACCGCGAGTTCGATGTCCATGTTGCCCTTGACCTTACGGCGGCCTGAGGCGTCGATGAATTCCTTGGTGACTTTGGTGACAACGGTATAGCCGTTGTAGTCGAGCCAATCGATCAGCGGGCGGATCGACGAGTATTCCTGATCTTCGATGATGGCTGTGTAATAGAACGCGCGGACCAAATTGCCCCGGCTCTGAAACTCACGCAGCAGACGCTTGTAGTCGATATCAAATCCGAGCGTTTTTGCTGTCGCGTAAAGATTAGCCCCATCGATGAAAAGTGCGATCTTGTTGGTGGATGACATCCAGGGTCTCTCTATTTTTACCGTTTCTGTTCTTGGCGCGGCTGCGGTTGGTCGCGCATTCCCAAACAATGATTGCTCCGCTTCCCTGGAACAGAACTATGCGGAGATTATGCGGTGGATCAATTGGACAGATGGCGCCGGGTGTCCCCATCCGGCACATTTTCCGAACTTTACCCTTGCAGAGGCAATGAAGCTATTTGGTGTCAAAAAACGCCATTGCCAGAGTTTGCACCGGGATTCGATCCGGCCGGCGGGTTAACAGAGCATCCCGCGCCCTCCAACCGCTAATTTCGCCCTTGCGAAATGCCTCGTAGCGCTATACCTAGCGCGCATAGCGTCAAATTGACCCAATATTAGCGGAGCGGCTGCCGATGGTGCGCGTCACTGTGGAAGACTGCATCGACAAGGTCGATAACCGGTTCGATCTCGTCCTGCTCGCGGCGCATCGCGCGCGGATGATCTCGTCGGGCTCACAGCTCACGATCGATCGCGACAACGACAAGAATCCCGTGGTTGCGTTGCGCGAAATCGCCGACACCACGATCTCGCCGGAAGATCTCAAGGAAGAACTGGTTCATTCGCTTCAGAAATTCGTCGAAGTGGACGAGCCGGAGCCCGACACCGTACCGCTCATTGGCTCGGCTGGCGCCAGCGTCGATGCCGACGATACCGAGGTTGCGGTCGAGCGTATGACCGAAGAAGAGCTGCTGAAGGGCCTCGAAGGCCTGGCTCCGCCGGAAGAGCAGCCGGAAGAGGACGAGTAAGCCTCGGTTCCAGACCTAACGTTACGCAAAGGCCCGGCTCGTCCGGGCCTTTTGCTTTGGAGCGGCGGCCGCCCTGCGATTCGCCCCCGGGAAACCATGCAACAGGCGAAGTGGTGCACCCGAGCAATGCCCACTTTGCGGATGCGCACATTGAGTCATATTATGAATTTTGGTTCCGGACGGGAATCCTTAGGTATTTTGCATGGCTCCAGGGCGACGCCAATCCCGCCAGATGCAAGCTGCTGCCGATGCTTCGGCGGCGGCACAGGCGACGGCTGCGCCGCGCCGCCCGAGGAATCCGCGGCCGCAGATGATGCGGCAATACGACCTTGTCGAGCGGGTACGCGCCTATAATCCCAATACCAACGAAGATTTGCTCAACCGCGCCTACGTCTACGCGATGGTCGCCCACGGGGAGCAGACCCGCGCGTCCGGCGATCCGTACTTTTCACATCCGCTTGAAGTCGCCGCGATCCTGACCGACCTCAAGCTCGATGACGCGACCATTGTCGCGGCGCTGCTGCACGACACCATCGAAGACACCGAGGCAACCCGCACCGAAATCGATCAGGTGTTCGGCCATGAGATCGGCGCGCTGGTCGAAGGTCTCACCAAGCTGAAGCGCCTCGAACTCGTCTCGCGCGAGGCGAAGCAGGCGGAAAATCTCCGCAAGCTGTTGCTCGCGATCGCCGACGACGTGCGCGTGCTGCTGATCAAGCTCGCCGATCGCCTGCACAATATGCGAACGCTCGAATTCGTGCCGCAGGCCTCGCGCCGCCGCGTCGCGGAGGAGACCCTCGATATCTATGCGCCGCTCGCCGGCCGCATGGGTATGCAGGAGATGCGTGAGGAGCTTGAGGATCTGTCGTTCCGTGAGCTCGATCCGGAAGCGCACGGCGTCATCACCCATCGTCTCGATGGACTGGCCGAGAAGAACCGCAATCTGATCGGCGAGATTGAGACGCAGCTCTTCGAGAACCTGAAGAAAAACGGCATCTGGGCCGAGGTGAAAGGTCGCCGTAAACGGCCGTTCTCGATCTGGACGAAGATGGAGCGCAAGTCGGTCGGGTTCGAACAGCTCTCGGACATCTACGGCTTCCGCGTGATCGTCTCCTCGCTCGAAGCCTGCTACCGCGCGCTCGGCATCGTGCACACGAGCTGGCCGGTCGTGCCGGGCCGGTTCAAGGATTACATCTCGACACCGAAGCAGAACGACTACCGTTCGATCCACACCACCGTGATCGGGCCGGGCAACCAGCGCGTCGAGCTGCAGATCCGCACAGGCGATATGGACCGCATCGCCGAATACGGTATCGCGGCGCATGCGTTCTACAAGGACGGCGCGGGTTCGCCGAACGAGCGCCTGAAAATCGAGTCGAACGCTTTCGCCTGGCTGCGTCAGACCATCGGCGTTCTGTCGGAAGGCTCCAATCCCGAGGAGTTCCTCGAACACACCAAGCTCGAACTGTTTCACGACCAGGTGTTCTGCTTCACGCCAAAGGGCAAACTGATCGCGTTGCCGCGCAAGGCCAACGTCATCGACTTCGCCTATGCGGTGCACACGGACGTCGGCAACAGCGCCGTCGGTTGCAAGATCAACGGCAAGTTCGCGCCGCTATCGTCTGAGCTTGAGAACGGCGACGAAGTCGAAGTTCTGTCGTCCGATGCGCAGTCGGCGCCGCCGTCAGCCTGGGAAACCTTGGCGGTTACCGGCAAGGCGCGTGCCGCGATCCGCCGCGCCACCCGTGCTGCGGTACGCGACCAATACGCGGGCCTCGGCCGGCGTATCGTCGATCGTCTCTTTACCCGCGCCAAGGTCGAATACGCCGACGACAAGCTGAAAGGCGCATTGCCGCGTCTTGCACGCTCCTCGATCGAGGATGTGATGGCCGCCGTCGGGCGCGGCGAGATCAAGGCCTCTGACGTCGCCCGCGCGATGTACCCCGACTACAAGGAGGAGCGGATCGGCATGAAGCGCGCGGCCGGCAAGGCCAAGGCTGCTCCGGTGGATGTCGCAGCCAAGTCGTCGGTCGCCATCCCGATCGGCGGCGCGACCTCCGGTTTGCCGGTGAAATTCGCGCCGAACGGCGGCGCGGTGCCCGGCGACCGCATCGTCGGCATCGTCACGCCGGGCGAGGGGATTACGATTTATCCGATCACGTCTCCGGCACTGAAGGAATTCGAGGACAGCCCGGAGTCCTGGCTCGACGTACGCTGGGACGTGGATGAGACGTCGCCGCAGCGCTTCCCCGCGCGCCTGCTGGTGCACAACGTCAACGAGCCTGGCTCGCTCGCGCAGGTCGCCGGCGTCATCGCCGAGAACGACGGCAATATCGACAACATCAGCATGTATCGCCGCTCACCGGATTTCACAGAGCTCACCATCGATCTTGAGGTCTATGACCTGAAGCATCTGAGCGCTATCATCGCGCAACTTCGCGCCAAAGCCGTGGTCGCGCAGGTCGAGCGCGTCAACGGCTGATCCCCTCGATTTCGTCCTTCTGCCTGCCGGGTTGATTGCACATGTCTCACGTTCCTGCGCTGCGCCTCGGCGTCAATGTCGATCACGTTGCCACCATCCGTAACGCGCGCGGCGGCATTCATCCGGATCCGGTGCGTCTGGCGGTGCTTGCCATCGAGGCAGGCGCCGACGGGATCACCGCGCATCTGCGCGAGGACCGCCGCCACATCCGCGACGAGGACATGGCGCGGCTGAAGAGCGATATTTCGAAGCCGCTGAATTTCGAGATGGCGGCAACGCCTGAGATGTCGCTGATCGCGCTGAAGACCAAGCCGCATGCGGTGTGTCTGGTGCCGGAGCGGCGGCAGGAGCTGACCACCGAGGGGGGCCTCGATGTCGTCGGCCATCACAACGAACTCGCACCGTTCATCGCGAAGCTGAACGATGCAGGCATTCGTGTCTCGCTGTTCATTGCCGCCGATCCGCGGCAGATCGAATGGGCGGCGAAGCTGCGCGCGCCGGTGATCGAGATTCACACCGGTGGCTGGTGCGACGCCATCGCCGACGGCAACAAGGCGAAAGCCGAGACCGAATGGCAACGTATCATCAAAGGCGCGTCGCTGGCGAAATCCGCCGGCCTGGAGGTGCACGCGGGCCATGGTCTCGACTATGCGACCGCCGAGACGATCGCAGCGCTGCCGCAGATCGTCGAACTCAACATTGGACACTTCCTGGTCGGTGAGGCGATCGCCGTCGGGCTTGGGCCGGCGGTGCGGGAGATGCGGGCCGCCATGGATCGCGGGCGCGCAAAGGCTCAAGCCGCATGATCATCGGCATCGGCTCCGACATCATCGACATCCGCCGCGTTGCCAAGGTGATCGAGCGGCATGGCGATCGTTTTCTCGATCGCATCTTTACCGACGCCGAAAAGGCGCGGGCGGCGCGCCGGGCCGCCAACGAGAAGATGGTGGTTGCGACTTTCGCCAAACGCTTCGCCGCCAAGGAGGCCTGTTCGAAGGCGCTCGGGACTGGCATCCGGCGCGGCGTCTGGTGGCGCGACATGGGTGTGGTCAATCTACCCGGGGGACGGCCGAGCATGCATTTGACGGGCGGGGCCAAGGCGCGGCTCGATGCCCTGACGCCGGAGGGCTTCGAGGCCCGGATCGATCTGACGATTACCGACGACTGGCCGCTCGCGCAGGCCTTCGTCATCATTTCGGCCGATCCCACTGCCAAAAACTGAGGGCCGGGTGCCCAAAAACGGAATTGGTTCAGGTCCGTTCCAATAGCCAAGGCAAATTCCGTAGCAAACTCAGAGGCGCGGCTGAAATCGCTGATTCGTCACGCCGTTAGCGGAAATTTGCGGGCGCTTTGATTGCACCGCCGCGAACAACCGTCTAAAACGCGCGCGGGCGGTGGGCATGATCCCGAAGCAGTAGCCGGTTCTTTGGACCGGGCAACGGTCTCTGGCGCAAGCGCCGGGCGCTCTGTCAGGAATCTGGAAAGCCAGGAATCTGGAAAGCAATGAGTGTGACGTCCGGTACAAAACCAGAGAGCGGTCTCGGCGAAACCATCAAGGTGGTTATCCACGCGCTGATCATCGCGCTGATCATCCGCACCTTCCTGTTTCAGCCGTTCAACATTCCGTCGGGGTCGATGAAGGCGACGCTGCTGGTCGGCGACTACCTGTTCGTCTCGAAATACTCCTATGGCTACAGCCATTACTCGATCCCACTGTCGCCGCCGATCTTCTCGGGCCGCATCTTCGGATCGGAGCCGGAGCGCGGTGACATCGTCGTGTTCCGTCTGCCGCGCGACGACTCGACCGATTACATCAAGCGCGTCATCGGCCTGCCGGGCGACCGCGTTCAGATGAAGGATGGTTTGCTCTACATCAACGACAAGCCGGTCGAGCGCCAGCGTCTGTCCGACTTCGTCGGTGAAGATCCTTGCGGCAATGACGCGATCGCGCGCGTCAAGCGCTGGAAGGAAACGCTGCCGAACGGCGTGACTTACGAGACGCTCGATTGCGTCGACAACAGCTTCTACGACAACACCGTCGTCTACACGGTGCCGGCCGGTCATTTCTTCATGATGGGCGACAACCGCGACAACTCGACCGATAGCCGCGTGCTGTCCGCGGTCGGTTACGTGCCGTTCCAGAATCTCGTCGGCCGGGCGCAGATGATCTTCTTCTCGATCGCCGAGGGGGAACGTGCCTGGCAAATCTGGCGCTGGCCGGCGGCCGTGCGCTGGAATCGCATCTTCTCCATTGTGCGATGAACGAGGACGGACCCGCCACCTCAGCCCCCGCGAAGCCGCACGATGCCGTGAGTCCGGAACCTGCGGCGTCCGGTGCAAGCAAGCCGCCTGCGAAGAAGCCGCGCAAGCCGAGTGCGAAAGCCGCGGCCGCGGCGCTTGAGGCGCGCATCGGCTACAAGTTCTCCAATCCCTCGCTGCTGGCCACCGCCGTCACGCACGTCTCGGCGCTGAAGGGCGCACGTACCCGCGCCGACAGCTATCAGCGGCTCGAATTTCTCGGCGATCATGTGCTCGGTCTTGTCGTCTCCGACATGCTCTACCGCGCGTTCCCGCGTGGCGATGAGGGTGAACTGTCGAAACGGCTTGCCGATCTGGTGCGCAAGGAAACCTGCGCTGACGTCGCGACCGAGCTCGGCCTCGACGAAAGCGTCAAGCTCGGCGCAGTCGGGCAGGGCGCTGGTGCGCGGTTGCGCAAGTCGGTGCTGGGCGACGTCTGTGAGGCCGTGATCGGCGCGATCTATCTCGACGGCGGCTATCCTGCGGCGTCCGCCTTCGTTGAGCGGCTGTGGAGCGAGCGCATGCGCAAGCCGGCACGGGCGTTGCGCGATCCGAAGACGATCCTGCAGGAATGGGCACAGGGGCGCGGTCTGCCGACGCCGGCTTATCGCGAGGTCGAGCGCACGGGGCCACACCACGATCCGCGCTTCCGCGTTGCCGTGGAGTTGCCTGGGCTCGATGTTGCGGAGGGTGTCGGCTCCAGCAAGCGCCTCGCCGAGAAAGCGGCGGCATCTGCCATGCTGAAGCGTGAAAGCGTTCCGGGCTATGACGGCTGAGACAACCGCCGCGTCGCGCTGCGGCTTCGTGGCCCTGATCGGCGCGCCGAACGTCGGCAAATCGACGCTCGTCAACGCCTTGGTCGGCTCGAAAGTCACCATCGTCTCGCGCAAGGTACAGACCACGCGCGCGCTGATCCGCGGCATCGTCATCGAGAACAATGCGCAGATCGTGCTGGTCGATACGCCCGGCATTTTTGCGCCGAAACGCCGGCTCGACCGCGCGATGGTGTCGACGGCGTGGAGCGGCGCCCATGACGCCGATCTCGTCTGCATGCTCATCGATGCCCGCGCCGGCATCGATGATGAAGCCGATGCCATTCTCGAGAAACTCGCGAGTGTTGCGCATCCGAAACTGCTGGTGATCAACAAGATCGACCTTGTTCAGCGCGAAAAACTTTTGGCGCTCACGCAAGCAGCGAACGAACGGCTCCGGTTCGAGCAGACGTTTATGATCTCGGCGATGTCCGGCGACGGTGTCGACGATCTGCGCGGTGCGCTCGCCAAACGCATGCCGGAAGGGCCGTTTCACTATCCAGAAGACCAGATGTCGGATGCGCCGCTGCGGCATCTCGCGGCGGAAATCACGCGCGAGAAGATCTTCCGCCAGCTACATCAGGAGCTGCCGTATCAGTCGACGGTCGAGACCGACACATGGACCGAGCGCAAGGACAAGTCGGTTAAGATCGAGCAGACGATCTTTGTCGATCGCGAGAGCCAGCGGAAGATCGTGCTCGGCAAGGGCGGCGCGACCATCAAGTCGATCGGCGCCGATGCCCGCAGGGAGCTGACCGAGATTCTCGAAGTGCCGGTGCATCTCTTCCTGTTCGTCAAGGTGAGGGAAGGCTGGGACAACGATCCCGAGCGCTATCGCGAGATCGGGCTGGAATTCCCCAAGGACTGAGGATGGACGCCGAGACGCCGGTTCCGAGAAACGTCGTGCTGTTCGAGGCGTTGTTCTGCGCGTCGCTGGGCGTCGATGCGCTGTCCGCCGCCTTTACGGATTACGCCGCGGCGGGTCTGACCGATGCGGACAAGTTCACCAGCGCGGTCTTCATCCTGATGTTTCTCTGGCTGGTGTGGCTTGCGGCGCAGCGCCGCAAGCGCTGGGCGCGAACGATCCTGTTTGGAGCCGTGGTGCTGTCGGCGCTGTTCGTGGTGGCACTGTTTCAGCGGATGGGTCTCAGCGGGGCACTGCTGATCGAGATCGTATCGCTCGCATTGGCTGCGGCCGGCCTCTATTACTCGTTCACCGGCGATGCGCTGGGCTGGTTCGACGGCTCGCCGAGAAGCCGACGCGGCGGCTGAGAACCGCCGCAGAATCCGGTAAGGTCCGCTGATGGAATGGACCGACGAAGGCATTGTGCTGGGTGTGCGGCGGCATGGCGAATCCGGCGCCATCGTCGAATTGCTGACGCGCAGCCACGGCCGTCATCTTGGACTTGTGCGCGGTGGGGCAGGATCGCGCATGCGGCCGATCCTGCAGCCAGGCAACAGCGTCACCGCGGTGTGGCGCGCGCGGCTCGACGAACATCTCGGGCACTACCTGATCGAAGGCACGCGTTTGCGCGCGGCAACCGTGCTGGCGTCGCCGCATGCGGTCTATGGCGTCACGCATCTGGCGTCACTGGCGCGGCTGTTGCCCGAGCGCGATCCGCACGAAGACATCTACGAGATGCTGCACGAGACGCTGGAAGACTTTGACGATCCACGCGGCGCCGGCATTCACATCGTCAGATTCGAATTAGCGATGTTGACCGAACTCGGCTTTGGCCTCGATCTCTCAACGTGCGCGGCGACCGGCGCGACGCGCGAGCTGATCTACGTTTCGCCGAAGTCCGGCGGTGCCGTATCGCGCGAGGCGGGCCTGCCGTGGCAGGACAAGCTGCTGCGGTTGCCGTCGTTTCTGCGCGAGGATGATGCGGGCGAAGGATCAGCAGAGGATGAGCTCGGCGATGGCTTCCGGCTCACCGGTTTCTTTCTGCTGCGTCACGTTCTGGAGCCACGCGGGCTTGGGCATTCCGATGCGCGCGAGGGCTTCATTGCGGCTGTAACGAAGCGGCGTGCCAACGCATCGACGTGAGCCCCGCTTACAAAAACAAGACGGGCCGGATTGCTCCGGCCCGTCGTACGATTGATAAGCGTTGGATCAGTAGCCGCCGTAGCCGCCGCCGTAACCGCCACCGCCGTAGTAACCGCGCGGCGGGTAGTAGGGACGAGGCTCGACGTATCCGCCGCCGCCGTAACCATAACCGTCATGGACTTCGACGCAGCTTCGGACCCAGCGATAGCCATCCCAAACGCGCCGGCAAACGAGGCGAACGTCTTCAGTCACTTTCGGGGCCGCGATGGCGCCCGGCAACGTTATGGCTTCAGCGCGCGGAGCGGCCAGTACCGCAGCGCTGGCAAAAGTGGCAATAGCAACAGCTGCAATCAAAAAACGACGCATTATTCCCTCCTGAAAAACTTCAGTGGCCCACCCGGCTTGGCGCCGGCTTGATGCCCCGCGACCTCATCATATGCCTGACCTGCCACCCGATCCAAGGGTTTGGTGGGGCATTGCAGTGCATCGTAAGGCGTCATCCGAATGCGATTTGGCCTATGGGCGGTGACAAAACGCGGCTGCGCAAATCTGATTTCACGTATTTCGCCATAACAAAACGGGCCGGATTGCTCCGGCCCGTTTGCGCATCCCAGATCTCCGGAATTAGTAGTATCCGCCGCCACCGTAGTAGGGGCGCGGAGCGTAGTACGGACGCGGGGCGACGTAGTAGCCGCCGCCGTAACCGTAGCGCGGAGCGGGGCGATAGCATGAGCGAACCCAGCGATAGCCGTTCCATACGCGGCGGCAAATCAGCTGCACCTTCTCCACCGAGTCCGAACCGGCAACGACGCCGGGCAAAGTCATAGCTTCAGCGCGGGGGCTCGCCATAACGGCGGCGCCGGTAACGGTCGCAATAGCAGCAGCGGCAATCAACAAACGACGCATTCGTTCCTCCTCAAACTCCCCTGGGGTCCACACGGCAGAGCGCCGTGCCAGTACCCTTGCCGCTATCTTACGTAATACCCGAATGCCATTCCATGGGTTCGGTGACGCAGCTTGCAGCGACCTTAATGGTGTCGGGTTATTGCGACCAAGGTGTGGCGGTTTAATTCATTTCTTGTTCATGTACCTGTCCTGAGTGTAATCCGGAGCCATGGGCAAGACAGTGATTCCCCCCGAACCTGCGGATATTCAGGACGTCGCGCTGCGCGAGGCGCTGGAAGAGCGCTATCTCGCATATGCGCTCTCGACGATCATGCACCGCGCGCTGCCGGACGCACGCGACGGGCTGAAGCCGGTGCACCGGCGAATCCTCTACGGGATGCGGTTGCTCCGGCTCGACCCCGGCACGCCGTTCAAGAAGTCCGCCAAGATCGTCGGCGACGTGATGGGTTCGTTCCATCCACACGGCGACCAGTCGATCTACGACGCGCTGGTGCGTCTCGCACAGGATTTCTCCTCGCGCTATCCGCTGGTCGACGGGCAGGGCAACTTCGGCAACATCGACGGCGATAACCCGGCCGCTTACCGCTACACCGAAGCGCGCATGACCGAGGTCGCGCGGCTTCTGCTCGAAGGCATCGACGAGGACGCGGTCGACTTCCGTCCCAACTACGACGGACAGACGAACGAGCCTGCGGTTCTGCCCGGCGCGTTCCCGAACCTGCTGGCCAACGGCGCGCAGGGCATCGCGGTGGGCATGGCCACCGCTATCCCGCCGCACAACGCGGCCGAGCTCTGCGACGCCGCGCTGCACCTGATCGACAAGCCGGCGGCAAAATCGCGTTCGCTGCTGAAGTGGGTGAAGGGGCCTGATTTTCCGACCGGCGGCATTGTCGTCGATTCCCACGAGAGTATCGTCGAGGCCTACAGCACTGGCCGCGGTTCGTTCCGTGTGCGCGCGAAATGGGTGCGCGAAGATAGCGCGCGCGGCGCCTGGGTGATCGTCATCACCGAAATCCCGTGGCTGGTGCAGAAGTCGCGGCTGATCGAGAAAATTGCCGAACTGCTGAACGAGCGAAAGCTGCCGATGGTCGGCGACGTGCGCGACGAGTCGGCCGAGGACGTGCGCATCGTCATCGAGCCGAAGACACGCAACTCCGATCCGGAAATCGTGATGGAGTCGCTGTTCAAGCTCACTGAGCTTGAGAGCCGCATCTCGCTCAATCTCAATGTGCTGGTGAAGGGCCGCGTCCCGAAGGTGATCGGTCTCGCCGAGTGCTTGCGCGAATGGCTCGACCATCTGCGCGACGTGTTGGTGCGGCGCTCGAAATACCGGCAGAAGCAGATCGAGAACCGCCTGGAAGTGCTGGGCGGTTACCTGATCGCGTATCTGAACCTCGACAAGGTGATCAAAATCATCCGCACCGAGGACGAGCCGAAGCCGGTTCTGATCAAGACCTTCAAGCTCACCGACGTTCAGGCGGACGCCATCCTCAACATGCGCCTGCGCAGCTTGCGCAAGCTCGAGGAGATGGAGATCCGCACCGAAGACAAGAACCTCCGCAACGAGCTCAAGGGCATCAAGGGCATCTTAGCATCCGAAACCGAGCAGTGGGCGAAGGTCGGCGAAGGCATCAAGAAAGTCCGCGACACGTTCGGGCCGAAGACGCCCCTGGGCAAGCGCCGCACGCAGTTCGCCGATGCGCCCGAGCACGATATGGCCGCGATCGAGGAAGCGCTGGTCGAGCGCGAGCCGATCACGATCGTCGTCTCCGAGAAGGGCTGGGTGCGGACCATGAAGGGGCAGGTCGCGGACCTGTCCGGCCTGTCATTCAAGACCGACGACAAGCTCGGCTCCGCGTTCTTCGCCGAGACCACGTCCAAGCTCATGCTGCTGGCCACCAACGGCAAGGTCTACACGCTCGACGCGGCCAAGCTGCCCGGCGGGCGCGGCCACGGCGAGCCGATCCGCATGTTCATCGACATGGAGCAGGAAGCCTCGGTCGTGACCATGTTCACGCTGAAGGGCGGCCGCAAGTTCCTTGTCGCCAGCCACGACGGCCAAGGCTTCATCGTCAACGAGGATGACTGCGTCGGCAACACCCGCAAGGGCAAGCAGATCCTGAACGTGACGCTACCGAACGAGGCTGTGGCCATCGCGGAAGTGAAGGGTGATACCGTCGCAGTGATCGGCACAAACCATAAGATGTTGATGTTCCCGCTCGAGCAGGTGCCCGAGATGGCGCGCGGCCGCGGCGTGCGGCTGCAGAAGTACAAGGGCGGCGGGCTCTCCGACCTGATGACGTTCAACCTGAAGGACGGCATCACCTGGAAGGATTCCGCCGGCCGCGAGTTCTCGCTCTCGACGAAGGAGATCAAGGACTGGCAGGGCACGCGCGCCGATGCCGGCCGTCTCGCGCAGGGCTTCCCGAAATCGAACAAGTTCGGGCAGACGATTTCCTGATGGCGCTGCGGCCAGCACGTTCGCGTCCCGACGTGCTGGCTCATCTCCGTTTCCGCGAACGCGCGGACGAGTTGCGCGGCCTTGTGCACGAGGAGCTATTCACGCGCATCTGGCGCTCCAATATGTGGGGTGCCGAGACCTCGGCATCGGGGTTGGGATCGGAAGATGCCGCGACGGCACAGCTGAGAGCGGAATTGCCGAAGTTGTTTCAGAGCCTCGGCATCGAGACGCTGCTCGATCTTCCTTGCGGTGATTTCGGCTGGATGAGTCGGGCCGACCTCGGCCTCAAGCGTTACCTTGGCGCCGATATCGTTCGCGATCTCGTCGATGCCAATCAGCGCCGCTACGCTGTGCCTGATGGTCGCATTAGCTTCGTGCATCTCGACCTGTTGACCGAGGCGTTGCCGGCGATGGATGCCATTCTGTGCCGCGATTGCCTGGTGCACCTCTCGTTCGCGAACATTTTCCGTGCGCTCGAGAACATTCGCCGCAGCGATTGCCGCTATTTGATTACGACGACCTTCGTCGAACACGACGTCAACGAAGACGCCGCCGACGGCGACTGGCGCTTGCTCAATCTCCAGCACGCGCCGTTCGGCTTTCCCGCTCCCATGGCCGTTCTCAACGAAGGCTGCACGGAAGCGGACAACGGCTATCTCGACAAATCGCTCGCCGTCTGGCGGATCGCCGATCTGGCTTGCTCCTGAGGGGCGGGCGAGGGCCAGCTCCGTGCCCCAATTGCAGTTGCGAATGAGTTGCAACTGATGCCAAACCCGACTATGTTCGGCGCCGAACGTGGTTGGGAGAGTTTGCATGTGGATGAAGTGGAGCCGGTTGCTGCCCGGCTTGATGGTGGTGCTCGGCCTGTTTGCGGATCCGGCGGATGCGCAGACGAGCGGCAAACCGTTTCGGGTGGTGACGACGTTCACGGTCATCCAGGACATCGCGCAGAACGTCGCCGGCTCGGCGGCAGTGATCGAGTCGATCACCAAGCCCGGCGCTGAAATTCATGACTACCAGCCGACGCCGCTCGACGTGGTGCGCGCGCAGGCCGCCGACCTCGTGCTGTGGAACGGCTTTAACCTCGAACGCTGGTTCGAGAAGTTCTTCGAGAATGTGAAGAACGTGCCGAGCGCTGTCGTCTCTGACGGCATTGAGCCGATGGGCATCGCAGAGGGACCGTACACCGGAAAGCCTAATCCGCATGCGTGGATGTCGTCGAAGAATGCGCTGATCTACGTCGAGAACATCCGCAAGGCGCTGGTGAAGTACGATCCAGCGAACGCCGAGACCTACAACAAGAACGCGACTGCCTATTCGGCGCAAATTCGCGAGATCGACGAGCCGCTGCGCAAGCGCCTCGACAAGATTCCGGCCGATCAGCGCTGGCTGGTGTCGAGCGAGGGCGCATTCAGCTATCTCACCCGCGACTACGGCATGAAGGAAGCCTACCTCTGGCCGATCAACGCCGACGAGCAGGGCACGCCGAAGCAGGTGCGCCGCGTCATCGATCTCGTCCGCAAGAATAAGATCCCGGTGGTGTTCAGTGAGAGCACGATCTCGGATCGCGCGGCAAAGCAGGTCGCGCGCGAGACCGGAGCCCGCTACGGCGGCGTGCTCTACGTCGACTCGCTGAGCGCCGCCAATGGCCCGGTGCCGACCTATCTCGATCTTCTCAAGGTCACAGTCGAGACCATCGTGAAGGGTTTCGGCAAATGAACATGGTCACCGGCTCGACCAGTGCGGCAGGCGGCCTCGGCCAGGCCGGGGCGAGCATGTCCGTGCGCGGGCTGACGGTGACCTACAACACCGGCCTCACGGCGGTTTACGACGCGTCTTTCGAACTTGATCCAGGCACGATCTGCGCGCTGGTTGGCGTCAACGGCAGCGGCAAATCGACGATCTTCAAGTCCATCATGGGCTTTGTCACACCGGCTGCCGGCGAGATTCGGCTCTGCGGCCGGCCGGTCGCCGAAGCCGTGAAGCGCAACGTCGTCGCCTACGTGCCCCAGAGCGAGGACATCGACTGGAATTTCCCGGTGCTGGTGGAAGACGTGGTGATGATGGGCCGCTACGGCCACATGAATTTCCTGCGCATGCCCTCGCGCGCCGATCGCTACAAGGTTGACGCAGCGCTGGAGCGCGTCGGCATGAGCGACTACCGCACGCGGCAGATCGGCGAACTCAGTGGCGGCCAGAAGAAACGCGTGTTCCTGGCACGTGCGCTGGCGCAAGAGGGGCGCATCATTCTGCTCGACGAGCCGTTCACCGGCGTCGACGTGAAGACCGAGACCGCGATCATCAGCTTGCTGCGCGAACTGCGCACAGCTGGGCATCTGATGCTGATCTCGACCCACAACCTCGGCAGCGTGCCGGACTTCTGCGATCGCGTGGTGCTGCTGAACAAGACGGTGCTGGCCGCTGGGCCGACCTCCGAAGTATTCACGCAGGCCAATCTTGAACGCGCGTTCGGCGGCGTACTGCGCCAGTTCAATCTCGGCGGCGCGGCGTTGCATGACGACGAAGACCCGCGCGGCGTGACGGTGCTGACCGACGACGAGCGGCCGTTGGTGTTCTACGGCGATCGCAAGGGCGCGGCGACACCGCCGGCCAAGCGCCCTGACGAGCCCAAATCATGACTGCCGAGCTGCTCGTCCCGTTCAGCTACGACTACATGCTGAAAGCCATGTGGGTGTCGGCCCTGGTCGGCGGCGTCTGTGCGTTTCTCTCCGCCTACCTCGTGATGAAGGGCTGGTCGCTGATGGGCGACGCGCTGGCGCACTCGGTGGTGCCGGGCGTTGCGGGAGCCTACATTCTCGGCTTTCCGTTCGCGGTCGGCGCGTTCTTCTCCGGCATCCTGGCGTCGCTCGGCATGGCGTTTATCCGCCAGCGCTCGCGCCTGCGCGAGGACGCGGTGATCGGACTTGTGTTCACGTCGCTGTTTGCGCTTGGGCTCTTGATGGCCTCGATCTGGCCGACCTCGGTCAGCGTGCAGAGCATCGTGCTCGGCAATATTCTCGCGATCTCCGACGAGGATGTGGTGCAGGTCGCGATCATCTCGGCAATCTCGCTCGCGCTTCTGCTGCTGAAGTGGAAGGACCTGATGATCACGTTCTTCGACGAGGCTTACGCGCGCAGCATTGGTCTCAACACCACCATGCTGAAAGCATTGTTCTTCACCTTGCTCAGCGCCTGCACGGTGGCGGCGCTGCAAACCGTCGGCGCGTGTCTTGTGATCGCCATGGTGGTGACGCCCGGCGCGACAGCGTATCTGCTCACGGATCGCTTCGGCCGCATGATCGTCATCAGCATTTTGCTCGGGGCAGGGACGAGCTTTGTCGGCGCCTATCTCAGCTACTTCATCGACGGGGCGACCGGCGGTGTCATCGTCAGCCTGCAGACGCTGCTGTTTCTCGCCGCGTTCGTCTTTGCGCCGAAGCACGGCGTCCTCGCAGCGCGCCGTCGCGTTGCCATGGCGGGGGCGCCGTCATGATGGCCGTGATCGACTGGTTCACCGTGCCGTTGAGCTACCCGTTCATGCAACGGGCGTTGCTGGTGTCGCTGATGGTTGGCGCGGTGTGCGCCGTGCTGTCCTGCTACCTCGTACTGAAGGGCTGGTCGCTGATGGGCGACGCCGTCTCGCATGCGGTGTTGCCGGGCATCGTACTCGCCTATGTCGCCGGCCTGCCACTGGCGGTGGGGGCGTTCGTCGCCGGTCTCTCATGCGCGCTGCTGACCGGGTATCTGAAGGAGTCGAGCCGGGTGAAGGAGGACACCGTGATGGGGGTCGTCTTCTCCGGCATGTTCGGATTCGGTCTTGTGATCTTCACCAAGGTCGAAACCGAGCAGCATTTGCTGCACATCCTGTTCGGCAACGTGCTCGGCGTCAGCGTACAGGACCTTGTCGAAACCGCACTGATCGCCGGCGTGACCTTGGCGATCGTGCTGGTGAAGCGGCGTGATCTCCTGCTGTACTGCTTCGACCCGAACCACGCCCGCGCCATCGGGCTGCCGGTGCAGGTGCTGCACTACGGATTGCTGGTGCTGCTGTCGCTGACGATCGTCGGCTCGCTGAAAGCGGTTGGCATCATTCTCGTGGTGGCGATGCTGATTGCGCCGGGCGCCATCGCGTTCCTGCTGACCGATCGCTTCGAGCGGATGCTGATTATCGCAACTGCGGTTGCGGCCGGTTCATCGGTACTCGGCACGCTGATCAGCTTCCACATCGACGGCGCGACGGGTGCGTGCATCGTGCTGGTGCAGGCAATGGTGTTCGTGCTGGCGTTTCTGTTTGCGCCGAAGCGGGGGCTGTTCGCCGTACAGGCAGCACGCCGGAAAGCGTCGGCCTAGCCCAAGAGCCCAGTCGTGAAGGACCTAGTCCTGCGGCTCGGTGCCGTTGCCCTTGGCATCGGCACGCAGCCAGCCGCTCGGCGCGAGACGCTGCTGCGGCAGGAAGCGGCCCTTGTACTGCATCTTCTTCGAACCCTCGATCCAGTAGCCGAGGTAGACGTAGGGCAGGCCGAGGCGGCGCGCGCGGGCGATGTGATCGAGGATCATGAAGGTGCCGAGCGAGCGGCTTTCCTCGCCGGGCTCGTAGAACGAATAGACCATCGACAATCCGTCGCTGAGCACGTCGGTCAGCGCCACGCCGATCAGATCGCCGGTGCGTGCCGGCTTGCCGTCGACCGCCGAGCGCCGGCGATACTCGACGATGCGGGTCTCGACATGGCTGTCTTCGACCATCATCGCGTAGTCGAGCACGGTCATGTCGGCCATGCCGCCGTGACGATGGCGTTCGTCGAGATAGGCGCGAAACACGGAATACTGTTCGGACGTCGGCACGGCGGTGCGCAACTCGCCGACAACGTCGGCGTTGCGCGCCATGACCTTGCGGAAGTTACGCGAGGGCCTGAACTCGTTGGCGATCACGCGTACCGATACGCAGGCGCGGCACTGGTCGCAGGCCGGACGGTAGGCGATCGACTGGCTGCGGCGGAAGCCGCCGTGGGTGAGGAGGTCGTTCAGTTCGCCGGCCTTCTCGCCGACGAGGTGCGTGAACACCTTGCGCTCGTTGCGATCCGGCAAATACGGGCACGGTGAAGGTGCCGTAAGATAAAACTGCGGGGTATCGCGGGAATGCTGGGTCACGGGTTCCTGTCAGACGCCGGTTCAGGCCTGTCGAGCATCGCGCCCGGAGCGCCTGCGGTCAATTCCTATCCTTGCGTAGTGGCGATCATGCACGGCATGGCCCGTTTCCAGTGCGCATAGACCGGGTTCCGGCAACAACATGCTGGTATGAATGGTGCGCAGCTGGCGAATCAGAACGGCGGCTGCGACCGGAGCGAGTCTGTCCGCACCGAGCTGTTGATGACGACCGTTCCCAGCAGGATGTCGTGCAGCAAGCGGCGGCGGCCGTTGAACAGGCCGACCAGCAGCACCAGCGGCGACAGCAGTGACACCGAGACCCAGTAGAGAACGGCGTGCATTGCGCCGAGCAGGAAGTACGGCTTGTCGCCGTACCACGTGCGCATCTCCAGATCGACCATGCGCATGCCGATAGTCGCCGCGCGCGGTCCGCCGAGCGTGAGGCCGTAATAGCACAGCGCCCAGATCACCGAGAGCGGCGAGACCAGCCAGAACAGCGCCCAGCCGATCCCGAGCGTCACGACGCCGAAGAACAGGATGAAAATGGATGCGAACAGGATCGGCGCGAACAGCACGACGACGTCGATGAGAAAAGCGAGCACGCGCCGCGTCAGCACTGCACGGAACAGCTCCGGCTGCGTCCATGGATCGAACGCGTGCGGACGAAAGCCGCCGCCGCTGCGCCAGGTCGCTTCGCGCTGCGCGTTGTTGCTGCTGTCGGTCATCGCCAGATCCTCCGATCGGCCACAGGTCGCAGCCGCGATCAAAACATGGCCCGCACCAACCTGTGCGACAAGGGTTCGTCAGCGATAATTCGTCGCGTTCAGAATCCAGTCTTGATCTTCTCGGCCGCCTTCGGCGCGAAGTAGGTGAGCACGCCGTCCGCGCCTGCGCGCTTGAAGGCGGTGAGGCTTTCCATCATCGCGCGCTCGCCGTCGATCCAGCCGTTGTTGGAAGCGGCTGCGATCATCGCGTACTCGCCCGACACCTGATAGGCGAAGGTCGGCATGCCAAACGCGTCCTTGGCGCGCCGGACGATGTCGAGATAGGGCAGGCCGGGCTTCACCATCACCATGTCTGCGCCCTCGGCGATGTCGAGTTCGATCTCGCGCAACGCTTCGTTGGTGTTGGCCGGATCCATCTGATACGTGCGCTTGTCGCCCGTCAGCGTCTTGGCCGAACCGACCGCCTCGCGGAAGGGACCGTAGAAGGCGGAGGCGTACTTCGCGGCATACGCCATGATCTGCACGTTGAGCAGGTTTGCGTCGTCGAGCGCGGCGCGGATGGCGCCGACGCGCCCGTCCATCATATCGGAGGGCGCGATGATGTCGCAGCCGGCTTCCGCCTGCACCAGCGCCTGCTTGACGAGGAGTTCGACGCTCTCGTCGTTAAGGATCATGCCGTCGCGCAGGAGCCCGTCGTGGCCGTGGCTCGTGTAGGGATCGAGCGCAACGTCACAGAGAATGCCGAGCTCGGGAAACTCGCGTTTGATCGCTCGCACTGCCTTGCAAACGAGGTTGTCCGCGTTCAGCGCCTCGCTGCCGTCCTCATCGCGCAGCGATGGATCGGTATAGGGGAAGAGGGCGATGCAGGGGATGGTGAGCTTCACGGCACGCTCAGCCTCACGCACCGCCTGATCGACGCTGAGGCGTTCGACGCCCGGCATGGCGGAAACGGCCGCCCGCTTGTTGTTGCCATCCATCACGAACAGCGGCCAGATCAGGTCGTCGGTGCTCAGCACGTGTTCCCGCACCATGCGGCGGGCCCATTCGGACTTCCGGTTGCGGCGGAGACGGGTGGTCAGATCGAGTGTGGGGGTGGGCGTCGAGACCTCGCGCAGCGGCGCGTCCCGCATCTCGATCGGCCGCCCAAATTTGATCGCCATTTCAACTCATCTCCTTAAAACCGTTCCAAACTTTACCATCCGCGCAGGGGTTCGTCACGGCATGGCAGTGGTTGATTTTGAGTGCCGAACGCATCAAGACGGATTGCAGTAAATGGCTTTCGCGGGCGAGGCAGGGATACCTGGCGCACGGGCGGCAATGGAGCACCGGTTGCAATGAACGACGAGGCCCGCAGAGCGATGAGCGCCCGCCTGTCCGGTCTGGCGACGCCGGATCAGGCGACACGCGATCAGGTATCGCTGCTCGCCGCCATGCCGACGGGCCCGGTCGAGGCCGGTGACGGCGCATGGACGAAGCGCCTCGTCCTGTTCCTGCGGGCGATGGCCATCATCTCCGTGCTGAAGGGTCTGTATCATTGGGCGCAGATCACCGGCTTCATCGGCGGTGAGGATGCGGCTTTCGAAATCCAGCCGACGCCATGGCAGACCGCGACGGTCTTCTTTGCCGTGATCGAACTCGTTGCAGCCGTCGGGCTGTGGCTCGCAACGCCATGGGGCGCAGTGGTTTGGCTCACCACCATCGTATCGATGGCGGTGATCGAACTGATGTTCCCGGCGATCTACGGCGGCAGCACATGGGTTGTTGTCGTCGCACTGCTGTTGCTGACGATCTATCTCGCGCTTGCCTGGATGGCGGCGCGCGAACGTCCGCCGTAGCTTTTGGCGACTGCGATACCTTGCGCCGTCGCGGACAATTTGAAGCAAATCGCAGCCTGCGCTGCGGCGTAGTTATCGGGTGATGAATCCTCGCGGCCTCAGGCCTTACCGCGATCTTTCGAATTTGAACGGACCTGTTCCGGAACGCGACAGGGCAGGGGCCGAAAGCGTGAACAGGGCGCATTTTTACTCAACGAGAACTTACAAAAACCCCTTTATTCACGGGCTTAATCCGCGATTCACTCTCTTAAATTCATGAACTCTTTATGGTGTTGTTTAAGCTGATCTTCAAACCACTTGCCTAGGTTGTCGCTATCAGGCGGGACACAAGTTTCGTCGAATAAAAAGACAAAGCAGGGGAAGTGTCATGATCAAAGCCGTAGCCACGGCAACGGAGTCCGTTGACCGCAACGAGGCTGCCACTCCGGTCCAGCCGCTCTATCTCGAAGCGTTGACTCTTGTTGAGCGGCTGCACCGCCGCCTGCTCGATGTCATCAAGGACGAGTTCGATCGCCGCGGTCGCGCGGACATCAACTCGGTCCAGGCGCTCTTGCTCTATAACATCGGCGACAAGGAACTGACCGCCGGCGAACTGCGCACCCGCGGTTACTATCTCGGCTCGAACGTCTCGTACAATCTGAAGAAGCTCGTCGAACTCGGCTTCCTCGATCATCAGCGTTCGCGCATCGATCGCCGCTCGGTCCGCATTCGTCTGACGGCGCAGGGTCAGGAAATCCGCCGCATCGTCGACGCGCTCTACCAGAAGCACGTCAAGACGGTGGAGAAGGTGGGCGGCATCTCGAACGACGAGTTCGCGAGCCTCAACAAGTCGCTGCACCGCCTCGAGCGGTTCTGGACCGACCAGATCCTGTATCGGCTCTGAGTTTTCCGGGCGAAGCCGGCGCAAGATCGGCGACCGCCAAAGAGTTCTCCAAGCACCTTGCGCACCGGTCCTTAGGGTCCGGTGCGTTTTCTTTTTGATGGGCTGATAGGCCGAATCTCCGTGGTCCCGGAGCCCGTGGGCATCTTTCCACATCCGGACGCCTTGGCCGGGGCTCCCGAAGCGCCTAAATATCGGGCTTATCCCCGATTATTTGGCCGTCGACGCCAGATATGGTATGGCCCTCGCGCCGCCTCTCGGACAACCCGTTCCGCCCGCTTCGCCTCAAAAGGGGAGCGGCGGTGGAGACATTTCGCTCATGACGACTTCCGCCAGTTCTTCCAGCGCCAAGACCGCTTCCGCGCCCGATACGTTTTTCTCTGCAACGCTTGAACAGGCCGATCCCGAGATCGCCGCAGCCATCAAGGGTGAGCTCGGTCGTCAGCGGCACGAGATCGAGCTGATCGCATCGGAAAACATCGTCAGCCGCGCCGTGCTCGAGGCGCAGGGCTCGGTGATGACGAACAAGTATGCGGAAGGTTATCCGGGCGCGCGTTACTATGGCGGTTGCGAATTCGTCGACGTCGCCGAGAACCTCGCGATCGACCGTGCCAAGAAACTGTTCGGCGCGAACTTCGCCAACGTGCAGCCGAACTCCGGCAGTCAGATGAATCAGGCGGTGTTCCTGGCATTGCTGCAGCCGGGCGACACCTTCATGGGCCTCGACCTCGCGGCTGGCGGTCACCTCACGCACGGCGCGCCGGTCAACATGTCCGGCAAGTGGTTCAAGCCGATGCACTACACCGTGCGCAAGGACGACCAGCTGATCGACATGGACGTGGTAGCGAAGCAGGCGGAGGAAATTCGCCCGAAGCTGATCATCGCCGGCGGCTCGGCTTATTCGCGGGCGTGGGACTTCAAACGCTTCCGCGAGATCGCCGACAGCGTCGGCGCTTATCTCCTCGTCGACATGGCGCACTTCGCGGGTCTTGTCGCGGGTGGCGTCCACGCGTCGCCGGTGCCGTATGCGCATGTGACCACCACGACCACCCACAAGTCCCTGCGCGGCCCGCGCGGCGGTCTGATCCTTAGCAACGACGAGGCGATCGCCAAGAAGCTGAACTCGGCGATCTTCCCCGGCCTGCAAGGCGGCCCGTTGATGCACGTCATCGCGGCGAAGGCGGTCGCGTTTGCCGAAGCGCTGCGTCCGGACTTCAAGATTTACGCGAAGAACGTCGTCGAGAACGCGAAGGCGCTTGCGGAAACGCTACGCAGCTCGGGCTTCGATATCGTCTCGGGCGGCACCGACAACCATCTGATGCTGGTCGACCTGCGGCCGAAGGGGCTCAAGGGCAACGCGTCGGAGAAGGCGCTCGGCCGTGCGGCGATCACCGTCAACAAGAACGGCATCCCGTTCGATCCCGAAAAGCCGTTCGTCACCTCCGGTCTGCGCCTCGGTACGCCGGCGGCGACGACCCGCGGCTTCGGCGTCGCCGAGTTCAAGCAGGTTGGCGAGATGATCGCCGAAGTGCTGAACGCCAATGCGCAGTCGGCTGACGGCAAGGCGCCGCTGGTCGAGAACGCGATCAAGGAGCGCGTGCGCGCGCTGACCGATCGTTTCCCGATCTATCAGTAAGGGGCGTTCATGCGCTGCCCGAGCTGCAACAGTCTCGATACGCAGGTGAAGGATTCACGGCCGACGGAAGATTCGGCCGTGATCCGCCGCCGCCGCGTGTGCATGGCGTGTAACTTCCGTTTCACGACCTTTGAGCGGGTGCAGCTCCGCGAACTCACCGTGATCAAGCGTAACGGACGGCGCGTGCCGTTCGATCGCGACAAGCTGGTTCGCTCGTTGTCGATCTCGCTACGCAAGCGGCCCGTCGAGCCCGAGCGGGTCGAGAAGATGGTGTCGACCATCGTGCGTGAACTGGAAAGCGGCGGCGAGGCGGAAATCTCGTCGGAGGTGATCGGCGAGAGCGTGATGGAGCATCTGCGTCAGCTCGACGACGTGGCCTACGTGCGTTTCGCCTCGGTCTATCGCAACTTCCGCGAAGCCAAGGATTTCGAAGCCGTTCTCGGCGAACTCTCCGGCGAGGACGAAAGCCGTCCGGCGCTGGCGCGGAAATGAGTTCGGCGAACTTCTCAAGCGACGATCGGCGTTTCATGCAACTGGCTCTGGCCCTTGGCCGGCGCGGGCTCGGCAACACGTGGCCCAATCCGGCTGTCGGTGCAGTGGTCGTGAAGGATGGCGTCATCGTCGGCCGGGGCTGGACGCAGCCGGGCGGACGTCCGCATGCGGAGCCGGTGGCGCTTCAGCGCGCGGGTGAACTGGCCAAAGGCGCGACGCTCTATGTGACGCTCGAACCGTGCTCGCATTTCGGCAAATCGCCGCCGTGCGCGGATGCGGTGATTGCTTCTGGAATCTCTCGTGTTGTTGCAGCGATTGAAGATCCCAATCCCGAAGTTGCCGGGCAGGGACATGCGCGGCTGCGTGCGGCGGGGATCAAGGTTGATGTTGGTCTTGGCGCGGAAGAAGCTGCGCACGATCATGCCGGTCACATCCGGCGGATCGTTTCGCGCCGCCCGCACGTGACCCTGAAACTGGCCGTTTCAAGTGATGGCAAAGTTGGGGCAGCCGGCCGCAAGCCGGTGGCGCTCACGGAAGCCGCGGCCAACACCCGCGTCCACCTGATGCGCGCGCAGACGGATGCGATTCTGATCGGGGTCGGCACCGCGAAGTCCGATGATCCGATGCTGACCTGTCGCCTGCCGGGGATGGAGAAGCAATCGCCGGTGCGCGTCGTGCTGGACAGTCACCTGCGGCTGCCGCCGGGAAGCCGTTTGGCCAAGAGCGCACGGCAGATTCCTCTCTGGGTGCTGGCGAATGCATCGGCGGAAGCCCCGGCTGCCGCTGTGCTGGGTGCTGAAGGTGCGGTGATCGCGCGTGTCAGCGGCAGCAACGCAGGGCTCGATCTCGCGGCCGTCATGAAAGAGCTGATGGCGCGTGGCATCTCGCGGCTGATGGTGGAGGGCGGTTCGAAAATCGCGTCCGCCTTTTTGAAGGCAGATCTCGTCGACGAGGTCTGGCTGCTTCAGTCGCCGAAGCTAGTTGGCAGCGATGGCATCGATGCGCTGGACGGCATGGCTCTCACGACAATCACGGCCTCGCCACGGTTTCGCGTGCGTGCTAGCGAAACGCTCGGACCTGACGTGTTGACCATTTACGAGCGCACCTAATGTTCACCGGAATTGTCACCGATGTCGGCGAAATCGAGAGCCTGAAGCCGGTGGCGCAGGGCCAACTGCATCGCCTGCGCATTCTCTGCCGCTATGATCAGACGACGATCGCCGATGGCGCATCCATCGCCTGCAATGGCGTGTGTCTCACGGTGGTGGCGTCAGGCGTCGCCAACGGCCGTACCTGGTTCGATGTCGATGCGGCGGCGGAAACGCTGCGCATGACCACAGCGAAGGGCTGGGCAACCGGTGCACGCCTCAATCTTGAGCGTGCCCTGAAAATCGGCGACGAACTCGGCGGCCACATCGTTGCCGGGCATGTCGATGGCGTCGCCTCGATCCTGGCGCGCGACGATCTGCCGGACATGGCCCGCTTTACGCTGAAGAGCCCGCGCGAGTTCGCCCGGTTCATCGCGCCAAAGGGCTCGGTCACGCTGGACGGTTGCTCGCTGACTGTGAATACGGTCGAGAACGACCGCTTTTCGGTGCTGATCATCCCGCACACGCTGAACGTGACCACGCTGGGGGCGTGGAAGGCGGGGAGTGAGGTCAACCTCGAGGTCGACCTGATGGCCCGCTATGCGGCGCGGTTGACCGAAATGAAACCGGCTTGATTGTGCCGGTGCTTGGATTTACCGCTCGAGCGGACTAAAACCGTTCCAACTCGCATTCGAGCATCAGGACCGAGATGGCAGACCCGCGCCGCGCCCCGCTGAAAGACCAGACCGACATTAGCGGCTCACACACGCTGATCGTCGAGGCGCGCTTCTATGACGATATCCAGGATGCGCTGCTGGCGGCTGCGATCGCGGAGCTGAAGGAAGCCGGCTGCACCTACGACGTCATCACCGTGCCGGGCTGCCTCGAAATTCCAGCGGCAACAGCGATCGCGATCGAAGCCGCCGAGAAGAAAGGGCGGCCGTACGATGCGTCGGTGGCGCTCGGCTGCGTGATCCGCGGCGAGACCATCCACTTCGAGATCGTCGCGATGGAATCCGCGCGTGGGCTGATGGATCTGTCGGTCACCAAAAAACTGCCGCTTGGCAACGGCATTATCACCGTGAATACCGAAGAACAGGCGTGGGCCCGTGCTAAGGCCGACGAACTCAACAAGGGCGGCGATGCCGCGCGGGCCGCGATCGTCATGATGCGGATCAAGCGCCGTCTGCAGCCGAGGCTCGACCAGATGATCAAGGACCGGCTGCGCGATGCCAGCCACTAAGAACGAGCACTCGAAGGCCGAGCCCGGGAAAGCGAACCGGCGCGGCGCCGCGCGGCTCGCGGCCGTGCAGGCGCTGTACCAGATGGACATCGCGGGCGCGGGCATCAACGACATCTTCGCCGAGTTTGAGAGCCATTGGCTCGGCAATGAGGTCGAGGGCGAGAAGTATCTGCCGGCTGAAGCTGCATTTTTCCGCGACGTGGTGTCTGGCGTGGTCCGCGATCAGGCCAAACTCGATCCGCTGCTCGATGACGCGCTCAACCGCGGCTGGCCGTTGAAGCGGATCGACGCGATCCTGCGCGCGACGTTGCGGGCAGGGGCTTACGAGCTCGAACACCGCAAGGATGTTCCGGCGCGCGTGGTCGTGAAGGAATATGTCGATGTCGCCAATGCCTTCGTCGAGAGCGACGAGACCGGCATGGTCAATGCGGTGCTCGACCAGATCGCCCGGCGCTTCCGGGCCGACGAATTCTCGCGCGCTTAGACGCAGGGAGCCATGACATGGCATCCGGCGAAGACGATCTGATCGCGCGCTACTTCAAGCCGCTGGCGACCGATCCCGGCACGTTTGGTCTCACCGACGATGCGGCGGTGCTGACATCGTCCGGTGAAGACATCGTCGTCACGGTCGATGCGGTGGTCGAGGGCGTGCATTTCCTCGCCGACGATCCGCCGGACACGCTCGCGCGCAAGGCGCTGCGGGTGAACCTCTCCGACCTCGCCGCGAAGGGCGCGGAGCCCGCAGGTTTCGTTCTCACGCTTGCGTTGCGCGACGTGCAGGAGAGCTGGCTCGCGCCGTTCGCGAAAGCGCTCGGCGAGGACGCGGCCCATTTCAAGTGTCCGCTGCTCGGGGGCGATACCGTTTCCACGCGAGGACCGCTGTCGATCTCCATCACGGCGTTCGGGCGCGTGCCGAAGGGCCGCATGGTTCGGCGCGCAGGAGCAAAGCCCGGCGATCTCGTGATGGTGACGGGGACGATCGGCGACGCGACGCTGGGTCTCGACATCCTGGGGGGCGGGGAGTTGGCGAAGGCGATGGCCAACGACGCGACGGGGATGGCGGCGCTGATCGATCGCTACCGCGTGCCGCAGCCGCGCAACGCATTGGCGTTGGCCGTGCGTGAGCACGCGACCGCCGCCATGGATGTCTCCGACGGTCTGGCGGGCGATCTCACCAAGCTCTGCGGCGTGTCGGGCGTCAGCGCCGACATCCGGCTTGCCGACGTGCCGCTGTCGGCGCAGGCCCGGGAGCTGGTGGCGAGGGGCATCGTCGGGATCGAGCGTCTGGTTTCGGGCGGCGACGACTACGAACTGCTGTGTGCTGTCCCGCCCAACGCAGCGGCCCGATTCGTTGCTGCTGCGAAGGCCACCGGGACGGCGGCCACGGTCATTGGCGAGTTCCGGGCAGGTGGGGAGCCGCCGCGCTTCCTGGATGCCTCCGGCAAGCCTTTGGCGCTGAAGCGGCTGTCCTACAGCCACTTTTGAAGCCGGGGTTCCGATCTCAGCCTAAAGAGGCCTGAATCCGTCTAAAAAGGGGGTTGTTTCAGCCGGTCCCGGCGTTGCGTCGCCGGGGTGATTTTGGCATTGTCCGCGCCGATTTGGGGCCGTTTCTGCCCAAATGCGGGGCAATGGCCTCCTTGTTTACGCGTCCGTCCCATTCGCGGTTCACGGACGCTCCGGGGAAGCATCAAAAAGAGATCTGAGGACAATATGACAGCTTTGTGGGTGATCGTGCTCTGTGGAGCGCTTTCAATCGTCTACGCCGCATGGGCGACGTCGTCCGTGCTGAAGGCGGACGCGGGCAATGCCCGGATGCAGGAAATCGCGGCCGCGGTGGCCGAGGGTGCGCAGGCCTATCTGCGCCGCCAGTACCTCACCATCGGCATCGTCGGTGCGGTGATCTTCGTGCTGCTGGCCTGGCTGCTCGGCGTTCTGGTTGCCGTCGGCTTCCTGATCGGCGCCGTGCTCTCGGGCGCCGCCGGCTTCATCGGCATGAACGTGTCGGTGCGCGCCAACGTCCGCACCGCGCAGGCAGCAACCACCTCGCTTGCCGGCGGTCTTGAGCTCGCGTTCAAGGCGGGTGCGATCACCGGTCTTCTCGTCGCCGGTCTCGCACTGCTCGGCGTGACGCTGTACTTCATCTACCTGACCCAGTTCGCTGGTCTCCCGGCTGGCAGCCGCACCGTCATCGACGCGCTGGTCGCGCTGGGCTTCGGCGCTTCGCTGATCTCGATCTTCGCCCGTCTCGGCGGCGGCATCTTCACCAAGGGTGCGGACGTCGGCGGCGACCTCGTCGGCAAGGTGGAAGCGGGTATTCCGGAAGACGATCCGCGCAACCCGGCAACGATCGCCGACAACGTCGGTGACAACGTCGGCGACTGCGCCGGCATGGCCGCCGACCTGTTCGAGACCTACGCCGTGACCGCGGTCGCGACCATGGTTCTCGCCGCGATCTTCTTCGCCAAGTCGTCGCTGCTCGTTCCGATGATGACGCTGCCGCTTGCTATCGGCGGCATCTGCATCATCACCTCGATCGTCGGCACCTTCTTCGTGAAGCTCGGCGCATCGCAGTCGATTATGGGTGCGCTGTACAAGGGCCTGATCGCCACCGGCGTGCTGTCGCTGTTCGGCGTTGCCGGCGCGATCCACTACCTCGTCGGCTTCGGCCCGCTGCAGGGGGCGAGCTACACCGGCCTCGCTCTGTTCGAGTGCGGCGTCGTCGGTCTCGCGGTCACCGGCCTGATCATCTGGATCACCGAGTACTACACCGGCACTGACTTCCGTCCGGTGAAGTCCATCGCCCAGTCGTCGGTCACCGGCCACGGCACCAACGTTATCCAGGGTCTCGCGATCTCGATGGAATCGACGGCGCTGCCGGCGATCGTCATCATCGCGGGCATCCTCGTCACCTACAGCCTCGCGGGCCTGTTCGGCATCGCGATTGCGACCACCACCATGCTGGCGCTGGCCGGCATGATCGTCGCGCTCGACGCCTTCGGTCCAGTGACGGACAACGCCGGCGGCATCGCCGAAATGGCCGGCCTTGAAGGCAAGGTCCGCGAGACGACCGACGCGCTCGACGCCGTCGGCA
>FRDC01001350.1_pt2 | contig 155558 bp, 156 predicted proteins | sample 1106171 | NCBI WGS metagenome assembly FRDC01 (sample SAMEA3930566, study PRJEB13176) | freshwater metagenome | biome: Drinking water system; feature: drinking water; material: water | place: Singapore | collected 2014-12-20 | reverse complement strand
GATGAAAGCCCCTGGTACATTACGTTTCTCGTGACGTGGGGGCCCTTCATTCTTTTCCTCGGCCTCTGGTTCTTCCTCATGCGTCAAATGCAGATCGGCGGGAACAAGGCATTGTCCTTCGGGAAGAGCCGTGCCCGTATGCTGACCGAGGAGCGAAAGAAGATCACGTTTTCAGACGTGGCCGGTATCGATGAGGCGAAAGAAGAAGTGCTTGAGATCATTGAGTTCTTGAAAGACCCCCGGAAGTTCCAGAAACTTGGCGGGCGCATTCCTAAGGGTGTGCTGGTCGTGGGTCCTCCAGGAACAGGAAAAACGCTGCTGGCGAAAGCGATTGCCGGAGAAGCCGGCGTTCCATTTTTCAGCATCAGCGGTTCGGACTTTGTCGAGATGTTTGTTGGTGTTGGGGCATCGCGGGTGCGTGATTTATTTGAACAGGGCAAGAAGCACGCTCCCTGTATCATTTTCATAGACGAGATTGATGCGGTCGGCCGGCTGCGTGGTGCGGGACTTGGCGGTGGGCATGATGAACGTGAGCAAACGCTCAATCAGCTGTTGGTTGAGATGGATGGGTTTGATACGACCGAGGGCGTCATCCTGGTGGCGGCGACGAATCGACCGGATGTCCTCGATCCGGCCTTGCTGCGACCGGGACGCTTCGATCGGCAGGTGGTCGTGAATCGCCCCGATTTCCGTGGCCGTTCGGAAATTTTGAAGGTCCATACGAAGAAAGTGCCGGTCGCGGCCAACGTCGAATTGGAAAAGATTGCGCGTGGAACGCCTGGTTTTTCAGGCGCCGACCTGGAAAATCTTGTGAATGAGGCGGCGCTGTGGGCGGCTCGTCAGAACAAGAAGGAAGTCGAGACCGTGGACTTCGAGATGGCGAAGGACAAAGTTTTGATGGGTGCCGAACGCAAGAGCATGATTCTCACCGATGAGGAAAAGCGGGTCACGGCGTATCACGAAGCAGGCCACGCTCTGATGGCCAAATTATTGCCTGGGACAGATCCGGTTCATAAAGTGACGATCATTCCCAGAGGTCGGGCTCTGGGCGTCACGATGCAATTGCCGACCGATGACCGGCACAACTACTCGAAAGAGTTCTTGTACAACACGCTGGCGATTCTCATGGGCGGCCGGGTTGCAGAAGAACTTGTGTTCAAGCACGTCACCACCGGTGCGGGAAACGATTTGGAACGCGCGACAGATCTTGCGCGAAAAATGGTCTGCGAATGGGGCATGAGTGAAAAGTTGGGCCCCCTGACGTTTGGACAGAAAGAGGATGCGGTGTTTTTGGGCCGGGACATTGCAGCCAAACGCGATTTTAGCGACCAAGTGGCACTGGAGATTGATCTCGAGATCAAGCGCTTTGTCACAGAGAACTACGAACGTGCCAAGCGTGTACTGACGGAGCAGATGACCAGCCTGAAGGCATTGGCTGAGGCGCTGTTGGAAAAAGAAGTGCTGGATGCGCCGGAAATAGATCAAATTCTTTTGCAGTCCTCCTCGCAAACGGTTCCTGCCTAGAGAGATCTCAATACACAACGGCTCCCATTCCGAGCACGGGAGCCATTGTGACAGAGTTACGTGTAACAAGGGTTGAGCAAGCGGAGGGCGTTGCCTTGCGCCGGATCTGTCGCAGCTCTAGTTGAACCACCCTCGTATGATCGGCAGGATGTGATCGGCATGGATCGATCTTTATTGGAGACAGTGCCTTCACGGAACTGGTTTCTGGCCAGAGGGCGGGAAGTCCGGTGCAATGAGCGTCCGCTCATCATGGGCATTGTGAACATCACGTCTGACTCATTCTACGATGGGGGGCGGTATGCCAAGCCCGACCAGGCTGTCGCTCACGCCCTCGAATTGGTCGAACAAGGGGCGGACATTCTTGATCTCGGGGCCGAATCGACCAGGCCTGGAGCTTACCCTGTGAGTGAACAGGATGAACTTGCACGGGTGATTCCAGTCATTACTGAGCTGGCTCGTCGCGTCACGGTTCCAATTTCGGTGGATACTACCAAGTCGAAAGTGGCCCAGTCAGCCCTGGATGCAGGCGCATCTATCGTCAATGATGTGAGCGCACTGCGGAGTGATGCGAAGATGGCGTCGGTGATCGCCCGGTTCGGTGCAGCTCTTGTCCTCATGCACAGGCAAGGGACTCCGCAGACGATGCAGAACGCGCCGCAATATCAAAATGTGGTGGCGGAGGTTGCGCACTTTCTCGATGAGCGCATGCAGGCGGCCGGGGAGGCGGGCATTGCCAAAACGAACATCCTCCTTGATCCCGGCATCGGGTTTGGTAAGCTGCTGTCCCATAACCTCAATCTATTAGGCCAGCTTTCATCCTTCACGATGCTGAACCGCCCGCTGCTAGTCGGCCTCTCGCGAAAGGCCTTTATCGGTCAACTTGTTGATCGGGCTGTCGATCATCGGGAGTGGGGAACAGCCGCGGCGGTCGCGCTCGCAGTCGATCGAGGCGCCCAGATCCTGCGCGTTCATGATGTCGCGATGATGGCGGATGTCGTCAAAGTGGCAACGGCGATCAGAACGGGTGCGCCATCAGCCAGACAGGAACATTATGCGTAAGTTGTTTGGAACCGACGGGGTCCGGGGTGTGGCCAATCTCGAGCCCATGACCAGTGAAACAGCGATGCAGCTGGGTCGGGCGGCCGCGCACATCTTTATGCGGCGGGCCGGACGCCATCAAATCGTCATCGGCAAGGATACCCGTATTTCCGGTTACATGCTGGAGTCGGCCTTGACGGCAGGGATCTGTTCCATGGGTGTCGATGTCCTCCTGGTCGGGCCGATGCCGACGCCGGCCATCGCTTTCTTGACTCGCAGTCTGCGGGCGGATGCTGGTGTGGTGATTTCAGCCTCGCACAATCCCTATCAGGACAATGGAATCAAGTTCTTTTCGAGCGACGGTTTTAAACTCCCTGACGAGGTAGAGGCTAGGATCGAAGAATTGATTGTATCCGATGAAATCAGCCACCTGCGACCGACTGCGGACCTTATTGGAAAGGCTTATCGCCTAGACGATGCTGAAGGACGGTATATCGAATTCGCTAAGCGATCTCTGCCCAAGGATTTGGACTTCCAAGGACTCAAACTCGTCGTGGATTGCGCCAATGGTGCGGCGTACAAGGTGGCGCCGACTGTCCTCAGGGAGCTGGGGGCCAAGGTCGAAGTGATCGGAAACAAACCGGACGGCATGAATATCAATGCCGGTTGCGGGGCCGTCCATCCTGAGCAGCTTCAAGAGGCTGTCCGTCACCACAAAGCAGATATCGGGATAGCCTTGGACGGCGATGCAGACCGGTCGATCTTCGTCTGCGAGCAAGGAACGATCGTGGATGGCGATCATGTCATGGCGGCTTTGGGACTCGACCTTCACCACAATGGGTTGTTGGCCAAGCAGACGCTGGTGGGAACTGTGATGAGCAATTTCGGGTTGGAGCTCTCGATGGCGAAGGCTGGAATAAATCTGGTTCGAACCCCCGTTGGCGATCGCTACCTGCTGGAACGTATGTTAGCCGAGGGTTATAACTTCGGTGGGGAACAATCGGGACACTTTATCTTTCTCGACCACAACACGACCGGGGATGGACTCATTTCCGCTCTGCAAATGCTGTCTCTTATCAAGCGGACGAAAAAGCCCTTGTCGGAATTGGCCAAAGCGATGTCTGCGGTTCCGCAAGTCTTGCTGAATGTGAAAGTCAAACAGAAACCGGTCTTGGAATCGATTCCCGATGTCGATCGAGCAATCCGAGAGAGCGAACGTCGCCTCAACGGCAGCGGACGCGTGGTCGTTCGGTACTCAGGGACCGAGCCGCTGTTGCGGATCATGGTAGAGGGAGAGCAAGACACCGTGATCAAAGAATTGGCCGAGGATCTCGCTCGCATCATACGGGCGCATATTGGCTAAGTGTCCCTCTCTGCATGAGGGCGGCTCATGCTGCCATCCCTCACAGTCGCGTTTCTCTTTGGCCTCCTTTGTGGGTCGCAGATCCCGTTCTTTCCGATCGCCCTCTCCAGCCTGTTGGGAATCATTGCCATCGGGTTAAGTCTCCTCGAACGGCTGGGGCTTCTCGAAGCGCGACATACGCTGCTCCTTTACGTGTTTCTCCTTTCTGGAGTTCTGTATTGGAGCGTCGCCACTCCGCCTCCGTCTCTTCATCAGCCTCTTCCGAACCGCCGCGACATTCTCCAAACCGAGATGACCGGCCGTATTGTGGCTCCCGTTCAACATGGTCCTGGACGCCAAACCGTCTTCATCGAAGCCGACGAGGCCATTCAAGAACCGAGACGAGTGCGTCTTGTGTGGCGAGAGCCGGGCGGTACGTTGCTTCAAGGGGATCGGATTTCGTTCCGTGCAAAGTTCCACCCACCAAGTGGATCACTGAATCCTGGAGGGTTCGACTACGCCGCCTACTTGGAACGTCAAGGGATCGATCTCGTGGCCACCGTCACAGGATCTGATGCAGTCCTTGTGTTTGAATCGGGTGCCGGCTCATGGCGTTGGATTGCTTGGAATCAGATCGATCGATGGAGGGCAATCATTCGAGATGCGGCCATCCGAACGCTAAGCCAGCCGACGCTTGGGATCTTTTTAGGTATTGTCATCGGGGAACGAGGGTATCTTCAGCAAGACCTACAAGAATGGTTCATGGTGACGGGCACGGTTCACCTTCTGTCGATTTCCGGGTCACATCTTGGTCTGGTCGCCCTGGTCATTTTCTGGCTGGTGAAGCGAATAGTCCTATGGCTCCCGCCTACACTTCTTCTGGCACTGTCTCGGACAATCACTCCCTCGAGGGTTGCGATGCTCCTGACCTGGCCGACAGTGGCGCTGTATGCGTGGCTGGCCGGGGCTGAGCTGGCGACCATGCGCTCCCTGGTGATGATTACGCTGGCTTTAATCGCTCTGTGGCTTGGGCACGAACGTCATCTGTACCATGCGCTGGCGGTGGCGGCGTTTCTCATTGTGTTGCACGATCCTCGTGCCATCTTCGATATTTCGTTTCAGCTGTCCTTTCTCTCCGTGCTCATGATCATCCGAACCGCCTGGTGGTTACGGCGATGGAACGAGGGGACGGCATATTGCGAGAGGAGTTTCACGCGCACTGTCGCCGGCTACGGTCGTGATGCCTTGTTGATGAGTGGGGCAGTGACCTTGGCCACTCTTCCCGTGGTTGCCGTCTATTTCAACCAGGTTCCTTGGATGGGGATCCTGACGAACCTTATTGCAATTCCCTATACAGGGATCGTCTTGGTGCCGCTTGGATTGCTTGCTGGAGTATGGACAGTTATGGCAGATGCCAAGGATTTGGTGATGGGAAAGGGCCAGGAGCAGTTACTTACATGGATGATCCAGGGGCTTCGCTGGTGCGCCGGATTTCCTGGCGGAGAGTGGCACATCGCTGCTCCATCCATGCCGGCCATCGTCTTGTTTTACGCCGGGCTCATCATGGCTAGCACCAGCTTTGTGTCGCGTCGTTTTCGGGTAGTCGGCGCCAGTGTAGTTCTTCTCTTGATGTGTTGGTGGATCTCGTCTCCTCGAGCGGGAGCAGATCACGATCACTGGCGTGTAACGTTCTTAGACGTGGGCCAAGGGGATAGCGCCGTGATCGAATTGCCCGATGGTCAGACGATTCTCATCGACGGGGGGGCAAGATATGAGCGCTTTGACATGGGACGTGGAGTCGTGGCGCCGTTTCTATGGAATCGAGGGATTCATCATGTTGATCATGTAGTGGGAACACATCAGCAGCTCGATCACGTCAGTGGGTTGATCTGGATCCTTCGTCACATCTCAGTCGGGCAGTATTGGGGAACCGGTGTTGAACGGTCGGAACAGTTCGTCGCCGACCTGAAGGCCACGCTGAATGATAAACATATCCCTGAACAGATCGCTGTCCGTGGACAAGACCTGTTACGGTCCGGCCCTTGCCGATTGACGATTCTTCATCCGTCCGAAGGAGCCACGTCGGACACGTTGATTCGGCACCATAATGGGACCTCATTGAACAATCGGTCTATCGTCTCGCGATTGCAGTGCGGTGCGCACTCCATTCTGTTTGCAGCGGATGTTGAGGTCGACGGACTGCGTCAGCTCGGTAAGGAAGGGCGTCAGCCTGTGACGCTGTTAAAAGTCCCTCATCATGGAGCGCGCAGCTCCTTCGATCTTGAATGGCTCGGGCAGATTCAGCCAGAGTACGCGGTGATCTCGGTAGGCCAGGCCAATCCGTATGGGCATCCGGTGCCATCAGTCCTTCAAGCCTATGAAGATCAGAATGTGGTGGTCTCTCGTACGGATCTCGATGGGGCTATCTGGGTCACGGGGCAACTTTCAACGTCTGATTTTAGATTGACCCGCATGCACGATCTAATTCCGAAGCCGGTTGACCTACGGTTCTGTCTCTGGCGTTGCGAGCAGGAAAATTGGCACCGCCTCTGGCTCAAATTTTTTGATTGACCAGGCCTTTCGTTCTTCTTTCTGTAGACCAGAGGGCGTTGCGCGCTGGTCCTCTCATATCCTACAGCTCGTACAAAGACGGTCAAGGGTGACAGTTTTCGTCACTCTCTGGCAGTAATGCTGAGGGATCACAGCATAAGCCGTCGAGATTCTGCACCCTTAGCAGGATGCTAGCAAGGCATAGCATGTGCACACGTGCCATGCTTGTAGACCTCTTGCGCCTAAAAGGAGTCATGATCATGTCCAGACTCGTTCGCATCGTGATTCAGCTTCCTGTTGAGCTGAAGGAACAACTCGATACCCTCAAGCAGCAAGGGTATACCACCAGCGGTTTCATCCGAGCCATGCTGGAGAGGGAGCTTAACAAGCTGGAACCTCGTCCACAGCCAAGTATGCGGAAGGTTGTGAACAAGTAGGCTCGCCTTGCTGTTGAGTGTGAGGCCCATGTTGGCGGGAATCGGAGCAAACAGTGGCACGCCTTTCTGACTTGGTTCGAGAGCAGTCGTTCAAATCGCCGGCTGGCGGTGAAGCAACGTCACGGAGTGAGGCGGTTGTGGGAGCATCCGAACGTGCGTCGCCACAGCGATGGTATACCGCAGCAAGACGGGAAGTGCAGCGCGTCGGAGAAACGGTTCGCTTGAATGAGCGCCTACGGACCGAAGGCGTTGCAGATCTCGCGAAGCAATTGGTTCAAGCGCTTCAACAGGATGACGAATATGTGCGATGGGCGTTGAAGGGACAGACGGACGATTACCTTGTGGACAACGCACTGCATGTGGCGGTCGTGGGCGTCAAAATCGGGATCGGCTTGCACTATTCTGATGAGGAGCTCACACGACTGGCGATGGCGGCATTGCTTCATGACATCGGCATGTGGACACTTCCGGCCTCTCTGATCGCGAAAGCTGGACCTTTGACCGAAGAAGAGCGTGATGCTCTTCGTTCCCACCCCGAACGGGGCCGTCGGGTTTTCGCCAATCTCGGAAGTTCGCACGAATCGCTATCAACGATCAGCGCGCAAGAGCATGAACGGTGGGATGGCAGCGGGTATCCCTGTCGGTTGAGAGGAGCGCAGATTGCCGAGCAAGCGCAGATCATCGGCGCGGCGGATGTATTCGATGCCATGATTACGGAGCGACCATATCGCAAACGCATTGCGCCGCACCAGGCGCTTCGTGAACTTCTGGTTCATGGGAAGGCGGCTTTTTCTCATCGCGTTCTGAAGACTTTGGCCGATCAGATTACGCTGTACCCTGTCGGAACAGGCGTGCGTCTGAATACAGGAGAGGTCGGGACAGTATCAAAGGTCAATCCACGGTACCCGCTCCGCCCTATTTTGGCGATCTCAAAGCCTAGTGGAGAAGCGAGCGAGATGGACCTATCCCAAGCCACGTCCACGCACATCGTGGAGGTCCTGCAATCCGTGAGCGTGTCATAGGAGATATGGAAGCATGAGACGGATTCGGAGAGAACGAATGGCGACGGGTTTACTTTTGCTAGGAGTCGGCCTCCTCTTCCAAGCTGGTTGTCGAAACCCGGGGCAATCCACTTTGCCTCCGTCTGTCGTGAGTTCTGCGCCGCAATCCCTTCCTCCCTTGCCGAAGGGAGATGTCTATGCCGACGAAACGGTCCCAACTGCGGAAACGCCGATTGAGACAGGAGATACTCTCGAAGTGGTCATTCGTCGAGGGGCTGGTGAGGAAAAGTTTACCAGCTTGGTGCGCGAGAACGGAAAGATGTCCGTTGGATTTATGGAAATCGATGTGGGAGGGGTCACTGCGGCTGAGGCGGAACGACGCGTACAGGAGGCAGCAAAGCCCTTTATGCGTGAGCCTCGAGTACAGGTGGCGCTCAAGAAGAAGCTGCTTAAAGTTAAGCGCATCTTCGTATTCGGAGACGTCAAGAGGCCCGGGATGATTCCCATGGCGCGGAACATGACAATACTCCAGGCTATCGGTGCGGCCGAGTATCATGAAACGGCGCTCTTGGAAGAAATTAGAGTGTTACGCGGCGATGATCTGGCGAAGCCGAAGATCCTCACGGCAGATTTGGCGAGGGCGTTCACTTATGGGGATTTCTCACGGAACGTGTCACTGGAAGAAAACGATGTCATCTTCGTACCCCGTGAGCACTTGGGCGACGCGATGGAGGCAGCCAAAAAACTTCTGCCGATCGTCCAAGTGGCAATCATGCCCCTCTACCCGGTGTATCTGATTCCGGCTCTCAGACCTTAGGTCAGTAGTCCGCGTGGTGAAGGGACGAGCATATGGCGCAATATGAACTCAACGTCATCGATTACTGGTTGATCCTCAAGAAGAGAAAGTACCTCATAATTTTCTCAACCATTATGGTGGTGCTTTTTACCTTTGTGTTTTCGGAAGTTCTGAAGCCCACGCCTATTTATGAAGCCGTGGCGCGGGTGAAGTTTGAGCGTAGTGCCACAGTGGCACAACAACTGCTGGAGTCGTTGTCCTATTCCAATGTCAACGATCTGGGAACGCAGACGGAGTTCATTCGCAGCTTTCCCGTCATGGAGCGGGTAGCCGTAGATCTTGGGCGAGTGGCTCCTGACGCCTCGGAAGAGGAAAAGAGGTCTGCAGCGTACCTGAATACCGTGTATCACTTAGGGCAGGAGATCAAGGCGGAACGCGAAGCCGACACCAACATCATTCGTATTTCAGCCGCGTTCGATCAGCCGGAGCAGGCGGAACAGATGGCCAACTCGACGGCGACGGCCTACCGAGTAGAAAACATTGCCGCACGCAATCGATTAGTAACGGAATCGCGGCGGTTCGTCGAGGAACAATTGGCAATTCTTGAGAAGCAGCTCAACGATTCTGAGGAGGGTCTGCGCGCATTCAAGGAGCGAGAAGGCCAAGTATTTCTCTCTGAGGAGGCACGTGCTGCCCTGGAGACGTTCACCAAGCTCGAAGAGCAATACAATGATGTAATACGGAAACGGGCTGAGGGCGAACGACAGATTGCTGTGCTGAATCGATCTGACGCCGTCATCGGCAATCAAACCGGGCGCATTTTTACGGAAGAGCAGAGTGCGCTGCTCACGATTCTGAACCAACGGCTGCTGGATTTGATCCAGGAGCGCGACACGCTACTCATCAACTACACGAAGGATCATCCGCAAATAATTGAACAACAAAAGAAGATAGACAATGTAAGAGCGGAGATGGTTAAGGAGTTGAAATCGAAGGTGATCACTTTGAGCCATCGAGAGGATGCGCTTCAAAATCAGCGCAATCATTATCGGCAGCGTTATTTGGGTTATCCCAGAGCGGCGATTCAGATGAGCCGTCTGGAGCGCAACGTAAAGGTGAATTCCGATTTACTCGCTACATTGAAAGCCAAGCATCAGGAATTGTTGATCAAGGGCGCGGAACGGATCGAAGAGGTGACGGTTATTGCCCCGGCCATGACGCCGATGCGGCCGATCAATGCATCGAATGTCACGCTGAATCTCATGATTGGATCGTTGATGGGATGCTTCCTCGGTATTGTGCTGGCCTTCGGACGCGAATCGTTCGATACGTCAATTGGGACGATCGAAGGTGTCGAGGAGTTTCTCAAAGTCCCTGTGCTGGGGATTATTCCGCAATTTGACCACAAAGAACTCAAAGATATGGCTCAGGCGGCTCTGCCTCCGGATACCTTGCCCTCTGTGGCGGATGGTTTATCGAAACTCATTTGTCTCATTGACCCCAAGTCCGTGTTGTCCGAAAGTCTACGGTCGCTCCGTACGAACATTCAGTTTGCAAGCATGGATCGCAAGGTCAAATCGATCATGTTCACCAGCGCGGGGTTGGGCGAAGGAAAGAGCACCTGCGTGATGAATTTGGCCATCACCATGGCACAGGAAGGCATGAAGGTTCTGTTGGTGGATGCCGATCTCAGAAAGCCGATCGTGCACCAACGGTTGGGTTTGGATCGTGAGCCAGGATTGGCTGATGCGCTCCTGGGCGCCACTTCTTGGCGATCGTACGTGCGCTCTGCGACGGATTTGATGCTGGGTACCGTGGGGGTTGATCGAGTCATGAATACCCCAGGACTGGACAATCTCCATGTCTTGACCAGTGGATCGGAGTCAGGAAATCCGAACGAGTTTCTGAATCTAAATAAAATCAAAACCCTCATGTCGGAAATGCAGGAGGAATACGACACGGTTTTAATCGACACGCCGCCAATTCTACCGGTGACCGATGCAGTAGCGTTTAGTTCGCGCGTCGACGGAACTATCTTGGTGTATCAAGTTGGGCGGATCGGTCGGAATGCTCTCAAGCGTGCGAAGTTCCTTCTCGACCATGCCCAGGCAAACGTTCTGGGGGTGGTGCTGACCAATGTGAAATCGGAAGTGGCACCGGAGTATGAGCTCTACCGGTACGAATACCGTTAACGTGATGGCAGGAGCTTCCGTGTTATGCAGCAAGCGACCATCAGTCCACAAGACAGCCTGGTTGTTTCGGCACTCGCCGTCGCGATCGCATTAGGCCTCACTCTTACGACCCCCGCGGTCGGAATTCAAGCTGTTTTTGGGTTCATCGTTGTCCTCATCGCGTTCACCTCCGTATCCGCCGCTCTCTATCTCTTGATCGCCTCCATGCTGTTGTCCCCTGAAATCGCGATTGGGCGGATCGAAGGCCGCGGAGTCGGTGTACGGGAACTGTCGTTTCGAATGGACGACATTTTACTCGTGGTAATCGGATTGAGCTGGTTGGTCAAGAATATCCTCTACCGCGAATTGGCGTTGTTCCGAGAGACGCCGCTGAATCGGCCGATTGCCGCTTACATGGTGGTCTGTGTCGCTGCGACATTGCTCGGCATATTGAACGGCCATGTGAAGCCGTCGACCGGATTCTTTTTTGTCATGAAGTACTTCGAGTACTTTTTCGTGTTCTTCATGGTCGTCAACCATGTCAGGACTCAGCGGCAAGTGGTGAGCCTTGTTGTCGCGCTGCTTGCCGTCGAGCTGATCATCAGCTTGTATGCGATCTATCAAATTCCGAGCGGGCAGCGAGCGACCGCACCGTTTGAGGGCGAAGTGGGAGAACCGAATACGTTGGGCGGGTATCTCGTGTTCTTACTGGCGATCATGAGCGGTCTCTTGCTCCACATGAAAACCGGTCCGATTCGTCTAATCCTGTTGGGGTTAGCCGGATTCGGCGTTTTGGCACTCATGGCCACCCTGTCTCGGTCCTCCTATCTGGCGGGCGCCGTATTGCTTCTGGCGGTCGGCGTCACTCAGTGGCGACGACCGCGCGTGCTCACGCTCCTGCTCCTCCTTGTCGCACTGATTCCTCTCTTTGCGCCCGAGAATGTGAAACAGCGAGTCAACGAAACATTCTTTGGTCGCCAATACGGCGGAGAAATCAAGGTCGGCAGCGTGGCTTTGGATTTGTCTACGACCGAGCGTCTGAATTCGTGGGCTTTTGTGCTCAAAGATTGGGTGCACGATCCGATCCTGGGGCGTGGTGTTACCGGGTATGCTTGGGCTGATGCGCAGTACGTCAAGATTCTCGGAGAGACGGGTCTCGCCGGATTGATCGCATTCGGCTTCATTATCTACCGCCTCTGGCACTGCGCGCGCGAGTCTTTTTTGTCCCAGACCGATCCCTTCGCCAAAGGACTGGCGCACGGGTTTCTGCTGGGCCTGGTGGCCATGCTGGCCCACGGCATTGGCGCGAACACCTTCATCATCATTCGCATTATGGAACCTTTCTGGCTTTGTGCCGGGTTGGTGCTCTTGCTGCCAATATTGTCGGCTGAGTCGGACCCCTTGAGCGGTCGGCAGGGGGCGGTGTGAACTGGTTTGTCTTCTGCTATTGGTATGAACCTGATGCCCCGCGAGATCCGGTCGGGCTGGTTCGGATCTGGACACTGGCCGATGCCCTGGCCAGAGCCAATGAGCGCGTGACGCTGTTTCCCCCGCGGTATCGGTCGGCGCTCTTACCGCGGGCATGCACCGTCATTCCAATTGGCCTGCTCCATTGGCCGATGGTGCGCCCACTGTCGTATGCGCTCCTTTCGTTCATGCAGGGCATCGTGCATGCCGTCAGAGCGAGACCGGACATCCTGTACTACCGCTGGATGGATAGCCCGCATGTTCTGCTGCTGGCGAAGCTTTTTGGTGCGCTCTGTGTCTGTGAGGTCAACGGCGAACCTGTTCCTGATTGGTCAGCGAGACATGGACGTTTGACGCGATGGTTCCGACATGGATTGGCTCGATTTGCGTTAACCCGCTGTGATCGCGTCGTCGTCTTGACGGAAGGCTTGAAAGCATTGCTTGTCAATCAATATGACGTCTCGGCCAGCCGGATTGCCGTGCTGCCCAGCGGAACCGACTTGCAGAGGTTCGCCTCTCGCGACGCCACAGACTGTCGTCGTGCGATGGGGCTGCCTCCTGATCGTCCTTACGTTGGGTTTGTCGGAAGCTTCTATCGGTATCAAGGGCTGCAGTGTTTGCTGGATGCAATGGCTAAAGTCAGACAGGTTTGTCCCAACGCACAGCTTTTGTTGGTGGGAGACGGAGAAGCAGCTGACGAATTGAAAAAACAGGCTGAATGTATGGGGATAGAGAGTTGCATCACATGGACGGGGCGAGTCCCGTACCAGGAGGTGCCGGATTGGATCGGTGCTATGAGTGTATGTGTCGCGCCGTTTCGTGCGGATCGAGGCGAGACTTCACCAGTAAAGGTTTTTGACTATCTCGCCTGCCACCGTCCTGTTGTGGCCTGCGGGATTCCCTGCATGGAAGCGACGTTCACTGCGGACAGCGGTGTGCAATTGGTGCCGCCTGACAATCCGGGACTTTTGGCTGACGCCATTATCGCTCTTCTGAACGATCCGGTTCGACGAGCGATGATGGGAGAGCAGGGCCGGCGTTTTGTCGAACAAACGTTCGGTTGGTCTCACATTGTCGATCAGCTGCGTAAGTGGCTCGGGGAAAGTGAAGGATCGCCGCATCATGCGCATTCTCGCGTACTGTGACGAAGATCTGAGTGTGGCGGCCGGCGGCGCCAGGCAGGTCCTGGAGTTGGCGAAAGCGCTGAAGTCGCGCGGGAATGCGGTCATGGTGGTTGCACCACAGCCTGCAACCGAGGGCTTCAATCTCCCCGATCTCCAGCCAGTAGAAACGAGATTTGTTTCGGTGATACGGCGGGGAGGCTTTCGCCCCCTGTCGTTTCTTTTGGGCTCTCTCAAAATCTTGGATCAAACAATACGTGAATGGCGCCCAGATGTGTTTCTTTGGTTTGATTCACCGGGCCAGATGGCCCCTCTCCGGGTGCTGCCACGTCACATGTGCCCCTACGTATATTTCGTGAATGGTCTGCCCCATGAAGAAGTGAGAGGACTGTGGCGATGGGCTCCGATTCGACAGCTATTGTCATACGGACTCAAGCACGCGGCTCGCAGGGCCGCCGCGCTTGTCAGCGTATGTCCGGAGATTCTGTCGCGTCTTGCCCGGCTACAGCATGTGGATGCCAGACGCTGCGCGGTGATTCGCAATGGCGTCGATCCGGACCAATTTTCCTTACAGTCTCATGAGCAAGCCAGAATGAAGCTGGGCCTTGGTGGGGTGGGTCCGTACGTTGGATTCGTGGGCGGGTTTTTCCCATGGCACGGTCTAGAAACGCTGGTTGAGGCCATTCCATTGGTGACGCCTGCATATCCAAATCTTCAAGTACTGCTCGTGGGGGAGGGGCAGACGAAGGCGGATCTTGAAAACCTCGTCCAACGAAAAGGCCTTACACATCATGTGCGTTTTGTCGGACGCGCGGAGTTTACTGCGGTGTCGACATGGATTGCAGCGTGCGACGTCTGCGTCGTGCTCCATAAACAGACCCGCTCCTATCCGGGAGACTCCATGAAGTTGTGGGAGTATTTGGCCTGCGGCCGGCCGGTTGTGACCAACGTGGGGCCGGGATACGGCGATGTGGTTGAGTCAATCAGGTGCGGTCTTGCTGCCGCACAAGGCGATCCACACGATCTCGCCAAAAAAATTCTTCATCTGCTGGTGCAACCCGATAAGCGGGTCAAAATGGGGCAATTGGGCCGAGCGTCGGTTCTAAGATTTCATACCTGGAAAGTGCGGGCTCAGGAGCTTGAAACGGTGTGTTGCGCCGCGATCAGGCGTTCGCACGAAGACCACTGTTCACAGTCCGATGGAAGAGCCGCATAGAGGCTATGGTTACCGATAGCAGCAAGGACAGCGGCACGGTGCCCCGACTGCGTCATGTGGTGTTGAAAGCCGGGGCCTGGGTCGTCTCGGGATTTATCCTGGATAAAGGGCTTGCCCTTGCGCAGGTCATGGCTCTGGCGCGTCTGCTCACTCCGGCCGATTTCGGGTTAATGGCCATGTCTGCGGCAGTCCTACTCGTTGTCTTTACCCTAAGTGAATTGGGCATCGATTCGGCCATCATTGCCCGTCGTGAGATGCATGACGATGATCTTGCCGTCGCCTGGACCTTGTCCGGCATCCGCGCCGCCGTACTCGCGGGCGGTCTCTGGCTTTTCGCGGATGCCGTTGCGCAAGCCATGCGGACGCCTGAATTAGCCGTCTTCCTGAAAGTCCACGCGCTCAGCTGCTTTCTCCAGGGCGCCCAAAGCCCAGCGATGGCGCTGTTGCTGCGGCGACTCGACCTGAAACAGCGCGTGAGCATGGATCTCATGCGGCGGGTCGTAGAAATGGCGGTGACCATCGGCTTGGCCTTGTGGCTGCAAAGTGTGTGGGCACTCATCGGCGGGCAATTGGTAGGTTTTGCCTTTGGGTGCATCGTGTCCTATGTCGTCGCACCCTTTCGTCCCAGGTTCGTGCTGAGCGGACCATCGCTCCAATACTTCCTTCACTTCGGGAAATGGGTCAATGTGACAACGATCTTGACCGTCATGGTGATGAGCGGAGGGGAGTTCCTCGTGGGACGCATGCTCGGAGCAGACACATTAGGGCTCTATCAAATCGCGCTCGCGATTCCTTTGCTTATCGGCGTCCGTGCACCGGTCATGATCGGACAGGTCAGCCTGCCGACCTACGCGATGCTGCAGACGGATAGATCAGGCGTGATCAAGGCCTTTTTCTTTCAAATGAAAATCGTAGGGCTTCTTCTGCTGCCTGCCTCCATAAGCCTCGCCGTATTCGCACCGGTCTTGGTGCCTTTCCTCTTCGGGCCACAATGGGTGGATGCCGTGGAGCCGCTGCGCATCTTGAGTTTGTACGCGATCTGTGCCGGCCTTACGGGCACGATGACCGCCGTCCAATACGGCATGAACCGATCTGATCTTCCCATGCGCATCGCGCTCACGCAAAGCGTCGTCTACGCAATCGTGATCATACCGATGATTATCGAGTTCGGACTTGCGGGTGCGGCGGGTGCCTTGGTCCTGGCCTACTCGATCGGGGTGCTGTTATCCGTGCGATATACGGTGCAACTGATCGGCGGAGAAATACGCCCCGTGCTGGTTTCACTCATGTGGATCTTCGTGATCAGCGGGGGGGTAGGTGGGGGAATCATGCAGGTGCTTCCGAAGACTCCTATGACTGGGGCGCGCTTCCTGCTCATGGCGTGCGTGGGGGCCATGCTGTACGGCATCTATCTGTGGCGGATCGAGTACCCCAAATTGCTTTCACTCTGGAAAGGTGAGGCGTGGTGATCGGATGACAACGTGGTCCAACATCTCACGTTCCATCGTCAACGACACGCCGGATGGTGCCGTTCGGCACATCGATCTGCGCGCTGCACTGGACGAAGCAGACCGGAGCATCGAAGCGCACACCGTTGCCGCTGAACAAGCAGAACTGGCCCGCATCCATCACGCCTATTGGCGTGCGCATCGAGAACGGTTCTACCGCACCGTGAAATTATTTCTCCAGCATACCAATCGACGGCCGCGGCGTATCCTCGACGTCGGCTCCCATTATCTTCATCTCGCGTGTCTTCTGCGTTGTGCAGGCTTTGAAGTGGATGGCTGCGACGTCCAAGAATTTGCTGCAAATCCCCTCTTGGAACAGCGTGCCAGAAACCTGCGTGTCAGAAATCAAGCGGTCGAGCCGATGAGCCGGTTGCAGCGGTTGCCTTATGACGACGGCGAGTTTGACGTTATTTTCTTGCTGGAGACGATCGAGCATTGGAATGCCAACCCTAGAGTACAACTTGCTGAGCTATCTCGTGCGCTATCCCCGCAAGGCCGCCTGGTCATTACAACCCCCAACTTTTACGGCTATCACACCGTGGCTCGCAGAGTGCTTCGTTTCGTCACGGGCCATGGCGGTTATATCCCGGTGTCTGAGTTGGTTGCGGAAGGGAATCTGTTTCATCACTGGAAGGAATATTCGCGGAAAGAACTGTCTGAGTTGCTGGCCGGGTTCGGTTTTCATCCGCGCGTGAACGACAGTCTTACGGGGGCGGGCGACGGCACTGCGGCATGGCTCGCTCGACTCTGTCGTCCATTGGGTCAGTTCCTTTATGCCGAGTTCCAGCGACGATGAAGGGTGAGGAAGGGCGGAGTCATGGACCAGGTTGAGTACCGAGACTTCTACGAACAGCTGGCTAAAGACCATGGAGACATGGACCAGCAGTATTATGGTCCCGAGGGAACCAGCGGAGGATGGGGCGATAAACTCTTGGACCACATTATCAGCCAGTTGCCGGACTGCCAAGGACTCTTTGCGGATGTCGGCTGCGCCGATGGGCGTCTCTTAGTCAAATTGGCCGGCCGGATGCCGAAACAGATCGGCGTCGAGCTCTCCGCTGTTCGTCTCGGCCGGGCACAGCCGAAATTGGCGCTGGCCGGTCATTCTGTGCTCCTGGTCCAGAGCTTCTTGGAAGCCATGCCGATTCGGCCGGAATCGGTGGAAGTGGCAACCTGCCTTGAAACACTTGAGCACGTGTTGGACGTTCCTCACGCACTCAACGAGTTGCGGCGTATTCTCAAGCCAGGAGGACATCTGTTCGTCAGTGTCCCGAGCGTCACCCTGCGCACATATTGGGAGATGTACCGGTTGCGGCGGCCCTTCTATTGCGACGAACGGGAGCACTTGCGCGAATTTACGGAGCACTCCATTCCATGGTTTCCGCATAAATTCGTCCGCACGGCTGAACTGGAAGCATGGTTTTCCTCAGCGAAGTTCAAGGTGGTCCAACGAAGCGGGGTGGGTTACCTGTTCCCCAGATGGGCCGACGGCACGCCATTGACCAGAAAGGTGTTTGACCTATTGTATGGACCCGTCAACGGGCTCTTTGGGTACCTTCCCTACATCCGGCGATTTCCCAAGCATACCGTGTATCACGTGGTGGCCGTATGAAGTTGTCGGTAGTGATCCCGACCTACAGACGAGAAGAGTACTTGTGTCGCTGCTTGGAAGACGTGTTGCAACAAGTATGGCCGCAATTCGAAACGATCGTGGTGGATCAATCGCCGGATCATCGGCCGGAAACCACGCGGTTTCTTCGGCAAGTCGCCCCACGCATTTGCCATGTCAGATTGGCTCGGCCGAGCGTCACGGAAGCCTGTAATGAAGGCGCGCGTTTGGCGACGGGAGACATCCTCGTTTTTCTCGATGACGACGTTCGAATTCCCGACCGGCATTTTCTCCACCGGCATGCCGACTGCTATGAGGATGCCTCGATCGGGATTGTTGCAGGGCGCGTCAGAGATGCAAAGGAGGGAAGGGAACAGGCGTACGATCCGCGCGCTGCGAATCCTGTTTGGGGCTGGTATTACACTACGTGGGATCATGCCAGGCGAGTCGATGTTGTGACAGCGCCTGGAGCGAACATGTCGTGCCGCAAGACGATCTATGACCAGCTTGCAGGATTTGACGAACGATTTACAGGGAACGCGGTGCGGTTTGAAAACGATTTCTGCCTGCGGGTGTTGAGAGCGGGATATCGTGCGATCTTCGAGCCGTCTGCCGAAGTGGTGCATCACTACGACAGCGAGGGGGGGCATAACAACCGGCATTTGTATGGGACGAGCGAAGAGTCGCATGCTTGGTATGCCTCCTATTTTCAAAACATGGCCTATATGACCGTGAAACACATGCCGGTGCATACCTGGCCTCTCGTCTATTGGAAGCTGTGGAGGCAACATGTCTGCAATCGTCCCTTCCTCCGTCAAGGATGGCGATTCGTTTACCTGCGGCATCGTACCTTCATGAAAGGATTCCAGGAAGGTGTCCAGATGGGTCGAGGAATCATCGCACATGGGGAATCATACAAGCGTGCGGCGTAACGGGTGGTATGCAGGAGCGGCGTTGTCGATCGGCATGATCCTGGCGCTCGTTCTGCTTGAAGTCGGGCTGCGGCTGGTGGCTATTCCGGCAGTGGAGGTCCACCGCCGTGCGCCTGTGACATTCGAAGATCATCGCCGGTTCTTCACCTATGATCCCGAGTTGGGTTGGCGCGGCCGTTCGAACGTCAAGGGATCATTTTCCGGGTGGGAGTTTACAACGCACGTTCACCTGAATGAGCTAGGATTTCGCACCCACCGTCTGCGTCATACCAAGCAACCGACTCAGTACGAAATCCTGCTTCTCGGCGATTCCATCACGTGGGGATACGGTGTGGAAGAAGGAGAGCGCTATTCAGATTTCCTTGAGAAAGAACTGGCAACGCTCGGTGTCAGCACGGTGATCAATAACGTAGCGGTACCGGGTTATGACACAGGGTTGGAATTACTGTTGTACCGACAGCTGAAAGGGTTGAGTTGCCCTGATGTGGTGGCAATCGGTCTGTATGCCAACGACATCTGGGAAAACGGTTCTCCAATGCAGGGTCCCTATGCCAAACCGTATTTCAAATTGATTGGGAATCAGTTGCAGCCGGCGAATATCCCTGTTTCGCCGAGCATTGGATGGAAGAGCACGCACGTAGAATCTGATGGAGCGTGGACTGCCTGGATGAGAAAACATCTGCGAGTGTATGCGCTAGCCGCGTGGATGAAAGAAACAGCGCGGCAGATGTTTGAGGACAAACCGTCAGCCACAGTAGAGCCGGAGACTGCTGGTGTGGAGGTCACGGCTGCGCTGTTGCGCGAATTGGCTGCCGAGGTTGAAAGAGATCATTTACGAGCAGCTGTTATTGTACTGCCGGGTGCAGCAGAGCTGGCGCAGACAACGGTGTTGGCCACGGAGATGGCGGCGTCGCAATCGGCAATCAAGCCTGTCCTTCGATTAACGGATGCCTTTAGAGCGGTGGCTGACGTACGGCAACGACCACTCTTTTTTCACTTGGATGGCGCCCATTGGACCAAGCAAGCGCATGAGGTGGCAGCCAGACATCTCGCAAAGCTTCTGGTGGAGACCGACTTGTTCCAAGCGACTCCCAGGCAATGCAGGGCGCAAGCATGAATGTCTCACTTAACGTGGTGTAGCCGCATGCGAATCGGTATCGACTGTCAATCGTTCGGAGCAGGTGTTCGCCATGGGTTCACGACGTATCTCGGCAATCTGCTGGCAGCGCTCCGCAGGCGCTATCCTGACAGTGAGTTTCTTGAATGGCCCTGTCGCTACCATGCCGGTTGGCGCATGCCGCATCAGCTCTGGTGGGACCAGGGACGAATTCCGTGGCGTGCGTTACGAGGAGGAGTCGATCTTATCCATTCACCGGCGTTTTCTGGCGCCTTGTGCCGAACACAGCCATTGGTGTTGACCGTGCACGATCTGCTCTATACGCGGCATCCCGAATGGCTGCCGACCGGACGGGCCCGATGGTATTGGGGTACCTGGATTCCCTTTACCGCCCGTCACGCGTCAGCGGTGATTGCACCGTCTGAAGCGACTAAGGGGGATCTCATCGCGTTGGCCGGGGTTTCTGCCGATCGTGTCACCGTGGTTCCGCATGCGATCGATCCATTGTTCTCTCAACGGCCGTCGAATGAGGTGATACGGACCTATCGCGAGCGGCATGGCCTCACCGATCCGTATGTGCTCTATGTCGGCGCCATTGATCGTCGCAAAGATTGGCAGGGACTGCTGAAGGCATTTGCGCAATTGCGAAGAGCCTATCCATCGTTCCGACTGGTTATCGCCGGACATATCAGCGGACAGCGGTCAGATCTGACCGAGGCCATCAGGATTGCGGACGTGGAAAGCGCAGTCGTGCTGGCGGGGCATGTCCCCGATCAAGATTTACCTGCTCTCTATGCGGGGGCCGCGCTGTTTGTCTACCCCTCGTGGTGGGAAGGGTTCGGATTGCCTCCACTCGAGGCGATGGCGATGGGGGTGCCCGTGATTGCCTACAAGATTGCATCTTTGCCAGAAGTGATAGGGGATGCCGGGATATTGCTGGATGTGCCCTATGCCCATGAGGCATTGGCAGAAGGCATGGAACGTCTTGTTGCGAATGAGGCGTTGCGCAGCGAATTGGTCAAAAGAGGATTGCGCCGAGCCGCCACATTCAGCTGGGAGCGTGCGGCTGACCAAACAATGACAGTGTATGCGAGATGCATGAGAACATGAGCGCAGAGCAGCGGACGTCACACCTCAATGGGCAGCTCACCGATTCGATATGCGATCGAGCCGGTTTTCTCACCCGTCTGCACCGACACATCACACAGCGATTGGTCGACCGTTGGTTCGGTGGCGCACATGCCGGGTTGGTTGTTAAAAGTATGTACCTTCAACGCTCCGTTGCAAAGTTTTTGCGGAGCGGAAACAAGGCGATCCTCGACGCGGGATGCGGTCCCGAGGGCCAGTTGGCGGCCTTGCTCGCCGCCCGGTATCCCCGCTGTTCCGTCGAAGGCTGGGATCTCCACTGCGCCGGCGCTTCGGCCTCTCCCTCTCCACATGGTGCCGACGCAAATCTGTTGTTCAGGGAAGCCGACTTGGCAAGTTTGAACAAGATCTCGGCCTATGACCTGATCTATTCCATCGACGTACTCGAACACATCCATGACTATGCCGGGATATTGGATCGCCTTGTGAAGGCCTTGAGGCCAGGCGGGATGCTCTTCATCCATGTTCCCAGCATTGAGCAACGCAACTGGTTCAAGGCGACGGATGCGGAGACAGCCAACGATTTTCGCGACCATCGGGAAGGCGATGATCACGTACGAGAGGGGTTCGACAAAGCGACGCTGATCTCCGAACTGGAATGCCGCTCCGTCTCGGTCGTCGAGGCACGGTGGACATTCAATGGAATGACGGCGTGGTTCAAAGAAGTGTTTTCACTCGGGGAACGACGGAGAGTGCGAGGTATCGGACTGCTTCTGCTCCCTGCGATCGTGTTGTCCGTGATGGGTGAAATGTTGATAACCCCGCGCCGAGGAAACGGGGTGTGCGTGCTCGGTGTGAAGAAAGGTGTGGGTGCTCAATGAATCGCGCCAGTGTAGGCCAACGCGAGCGGTACGACGATGAATGGAACGGGTGGAAAGCCGAAGCCACGGCGTTTGACGGCGTACGCCGGTATGATCAGATCAGCCGCGTGGTTCGACAGCTGATTCCGCGAAAAATTCTGGATATCGGGTGCGGGGATGGCCGGCTGGCAAGGACGATCCGAGCGGTTTGTCCCGATGTGGTCATTCATGGCTGTGATGTGTCCACCGCGGCCCTCACTCGCAGCAAAGGACTCGATCGGCAATACGCCGTCGATCTTAATTGCGATGGCTTGCCGGAACCCGACGAGAGTTTCGATCTCGTGATTGCGAGCGAGGTGGTCGAGCATTTGATCATGCCGGATCGTGTGATGGCGGAACTCACCCGCGTGCTCAAGCGAGGTGGCCATGTCTTGCTGACCGTTCCGAATGTCGCGTTTTGGCGGTTCCGGGTCCAAGCCTTGTGCGGCCAAGTGCCGTCCGTGACCGCGGATGACCGCCATCTGCATTCGTTCAGCGCATCTCTCCTCGAACATCTTGTCCGGAGCGCCGGCCTTGAGGTGGTGCAACTCACGGGTCTGCGCCAACGATTCCATCGGCTCAGTCGGCTCCATTTTAAATTGCTCAGCGATACCCTGCTGATCGTCGGAAGGAAACCGTGACGTCGTGGCCTACGAATTGACCAGGCGCGCATTCGATGCACTCATGCGAGCCTACCGGCCATCCCGGTACGAAACATTTGGGAGCGCCGACCCTCGCTTTACCACTCCGATGAGCCATGCGTTGAAGTGCCGGGATCGGCTGCATGTGGCGCTGCGGAGCGGTCTGCGGACCTTGTCGCCCGACAAACAGACCATCGTCGATTTCGGCCCATTTCCCGGAAGCTTGCTGCGACTTCTGCGCAGCTTTGATTTCACGCAGTCTGCGCGGCTGTTCGGCGCGGGATTGATGGCGAGCGATGAGTTTGTCAGTTTCATGCGAAGCGATGTGGAGGCAGAGATTTTTGCCGTCAATCTTGATCCGGCGGGAGGACATTTTCAGAACAAGGGGTACACGGAAAAAGTCCCGCTTCCGGACTATTCCACACAACTCGTATTTGCGTTGGAAATCATCGAGCACCTGACGTCGCCGTTTCATCTGCTGGCGGAGGCATACCGTATTCTCGAATCGGGAGGCCATGTGGTGTTGACGACGCCCAACGTGACGCGGATCGGAAATATCTTCAAGCTGCTGATCGGCCGCACGCCGAATGATATCCTCGCACCTCCTGGATACGAGAACCCGGACGATGAATGGCGGCCGCACGCTCGTGAGTATGCCATGCACGAGCTGGCTGACATGTTGCGCCAAGCCGGTTTTGACATTGCCGAATCGCGATTCTTCTTGGGTGAAGATACACAGGAATGTCGCCAGTCTGTGCGGCAACATGGGATCGATTGGGCCAAGTGGCCATTCTATCTGGTTCCCCATCTACGCGGCAGTCTCCTGATCGTGGGGCGAAAACCATGAAGTCGATCGTCTTGGCAGAGCTCGCCGGTTCCGCTGGCTATGGCGGAGGAGAGCGCTATTTGGAATTGCTGTATGACCGGCTTGATCGTCAAAAGTTCCGATGTGTCCTGATCTGTCCGGAAGACGGACCCTTCGTGCAGCGGATGCTGCAACGCGGGGCTGATGTTCGGATAATCTCAGTGGCCCCCCTCTTCAATCCGTTTGCGCTGCGGCGGCTCGTCGGTATTTTGCGCTCTGAAGGTGTCGATATTCTTCAAACTCATGGCGCTCGCGCAAATTTCTATGGCCGTCTCGCTGGGTGGGTGGCCGGAGTGCCCCGTATTGTGTCGACGGTGCACAACTCGATCAAAGATTATGAGGTGAATCGATTCAAGCGTTGGATCTATGCCTCCGCGCTGCGTCTGACGTCGCCCCTGGTCCATCGCATTGTCTGTGTGTCGGAAGCCATACGTCGCGACCTCTTGAAAGAATGTCCTCCGGCGGCTGATCGCACGCGGACTGTCTATAACGGAATTGACTTGAACACCTTCGATCCACGGACAAATGGGGAAAACGTCAGAAAGGAGTATGCCTGTACCAACGGGCCGGTGGTGCTCACCATCGCTAGGCTCACAGAGCAGAAGGGGCATCGATATCTGTTGGAAGCTCTTCCGAACCTTGTGAAGAAGTGGCCAGGGTTGACGTGCCTGTTGGTTGGAGACGGGGAATGTCGCGCGTCTCTCCAAGCACTCGCTCAGCGGCTCGGCATCGAGGAGGCTTGTCGATTTGTGGGGACGAAGGATAATGTGGCGGATTTCTATGCTGCAGCCGATGTCGTGGTGCTACCGTCACTTTCCGAAGGATTTCCGTTTGTCGTCTTAGAGTCGCTGGCCATGGCTCGACCGACGGTGGCCACGTGTGTGAACGGCGTGCCGGAGATCATTGAAGACGGGGTGACAGGACTCCTCGTTCCGTCACGGGATGCCCAGGTACTGGAAACGGCGATTCGGCTGATCCTCCACGATCCGGCCTGGGCGGCGCAGTTGGGACAGGCCGGTAGAGCGCGGGTCACTGCGCGCTTTACCATTGATCACATGCTCAAAGAAACGGTTGCTGCACTGGAAGGGGACATGCTTCCTAAGCCTTCAGTGATGGAATGCTCCAAGAAAGAAGCAGCATGACAACAGCAGCCGCTCATCAAAAAGCCACGACCGGGTGTCCCTGCGGCAGCCCTGAGCCGCTGGCCGAGGTGTTTCATACGCCGACCAGGCGTTACGTCCGCTGTCCGACTTGCGACCTGGTCTTTCTCCATCCCCGTCCAATTCGCGAAGCGGTGGAGGAGTACTTTCGTGAAGAGTATGACGGCGCCTATGGGGAAGTTGAGTCGTCCGGTGATCGCTTGCCGGTGTTCCAGAGCGTCCTGGAACATCTGTCCAGCTATCGGCCGTCTCCCGGATCTGTGCTCGACATTGGATGTGGAGACGGAGAGTTCTTGACGCTGTGTTGCCAGGTTGGATGGGACTGCTCAGGAATCGAGCTGTCGCAACGGGCAGCGGCTCGTGCGGCCAAGAAAGGGTTCGCCATATTGTCACCTCAGACCCTTGAACGGGGAGAGAGAGGCAAACAATTTGATGTCGTGACTTTGATCAATGTGTTGGAAACCGTGGCCGATCCCTTGGCCATGCTGCGGCAGGCGGCGAGTGTGCTTGTGCCTGGCGGATTATTGATGGTGCGGGCTACGAACGGAGCGTTTCATCTGCCGATGCGGATGCCTGCGTCCTGGACAGGATCGCAATATGACCAGGCCTTTCATTGGTATCTCTATACGGCGAAGGCGCTGCGGACGCTGATGCGGGCGGCCGGGCTCGACGTAATCGGAGTGCGCAACTCCAAACCGAGCCGTGGGCCGCTTTCGTCTACGCATCCTTGGTTCAGCCAAGTGAAGTGGACGATGAGCCGCACGCTGTTGTGGCCGCTTTCGCAGGCGGCCTATTACGCGACAGGCGGACGCATGGTCTGCGCCCCTTCATTTGAAATCGCCGCTCAGTGCCGGCTGGGTGAGCCATGAGCGGATATCCGACACACCAACGATCTTGGAGACGGATGATTCGCAGATGGGGAGCGATTCTAGTGCTGTGCCTCTTGGGAGCTGTGGCAGCACTCGGAGTGCGAGCACTCCTGGACTCAGTGGGAACGGCCAAACATATGCGGTATGAGCCGGTGGATGTGCCGCCTCAATCCGTGTCTCCGCGCCATGAACGGGAGCGGGAAGAATTAGAGCGGCGCGACCGGGCTGTTTCGGAGAAAGGACAGTAACGAGATGTGCGGGATTTGCGGAATCATCGGAGAAGACGACGGCGAGATGCTTCGGCCGATGCTGCGGCGTCTGGTCCATCGCGGTCCTGATGACGAAGGGACGCATCGCGAGCCGGGAATCGCGCTTGGTGCGCGACGGTTACGTGTCATCGATCCGGAAGGCGGACACCAACCGGTTCGGAATGAAACGGGAAGCGTCTGGGCTGTGATGAACGGTGAGATCTATAACTATCGTGAACTGCGTGAACACTTGCTGCGCAAGGGCCATCGGTTGTTGTCGCGCTGCGATACCGAAGTACTGGTCCATCTCTATGAGGACGAAGGGCTGGAAGGGTTTCATCGTCTGAGAGGGATGTTTGCCATTGCCCTGTGGGATCGGGAACGCCATGACGCATGGCTCATCCGTGATCGCCTTGGCATCAAGCCGCTGTACTATGCCGTTCGCCCAAGCGAAGCCGGCCTTGGGACTCGAGTCATGTTTTCATCGGAGCTTCCCTCCTTGCTGGAAGCGCTCCCGGATTGGTGCCTGCGTCCCGAGGCCATTGTCGACTATCTTGCCTGTTTATATGTGCCGGGGCCTGACACGATTGTCGAAGGTGTGTACCAGCTGCGTCCTGGAGAAGCGGTCAAGATTTCGCAAGGTCGGCTTGAATTCCTCCGCTACTATCGAGTAGCTGAAGAGGCTTCTGTTGGATACAGAGGGAATGCCGAGGAGGTGAAAGAAGAAGTCCTGAGGACCTTGCGGGAGACTGTCAAAGCTCACTTGGTCAGCGATGTGCCGGTCGGGCTATTTCTCTCGGGCGGGCTCGACTCCACCTCCATCTTGGCCATGATGCAGGCAGAGGGGACTGGTCCGGTGAAGACGTTTTCAATCGGGTATGAACATCCCTCTGATCAATCGTTCAATGAATTGGCGTCAGCCCGATTCCTCGCGAGTCATTTCGGTACGGCCCATTCTGAAACGATTGTGAATCCCGATGTGGTCTCGCTGTTGCCACGTGTCGTCGAAGGTATGGGTGAGCCGTTTGCGGATTCATCCGCGATTCCGACCTATCTGGTCTCTGAAGTCGCAAAACGAACCGTCACAGTTGCGCTGTCAGGGATCGGCGGAGACGAACTGTTTGGCGGGTATCCCCGATACCTTGGATTGCGGACAGCGGCACAGTATCAGCGCCTGCCCCATGCCTTGCGCATACTAATCGCGCGATGGAGCGAGCGGCTGATCCCTGAGCGCGGCACCGGCCGAGACCAAGCCGCACGGTTGAAACGCTTTCTGCGCGATGGCCATCTGTCGCTCGAAGAACAGTACCGCCGCTGGACCACATTCATTCCTGCGGAATGGGGCGGGGCTCTCTGGGGCGGAAGTTTGGAAGCGATGATCGCTGGTAGCCGATCGACGGGGCGAATGGAAACCCTGTTCGATCAGTGGCCGTCGTCCGATCCGGCCGACCGTGCCATGGGCGTCGATCTTCAAACCTACCTGCCGGACGATCTGCTGCGGATGGGCGATCGGATGAGCATGGTCCACTCACTCGAGCTGCGCGTCCCGTTCTGCGACCATCATTTATTGGCCGCTGCCCTCCGGGTTCCTTCGGCGGTACGTTTCACTGGCTGGCAATTGAAGGGTTTTATGCGCCGGATGTTGCGTGGCCTCGCGCCCGATCAGATTCTCAATGCACCGAAGCAGGGTTTCATGGTGCCAATGGCCCGGTGGCTTCGAGAGGATCTTCACGACATGGTGCGCGATGTGCTGTCCGATGACGCGATCCGGCAGCGAGGCTACGTCAAGCCCGCCTATGTGCGCTGGTTGCTGCAGGAACACCAATGCGGCCGTCGTAATTTTTCAGATCAGATCTATGCACTGGTTGTCCTGGAACTCTGGCAGCGAGGCCTGCGGACGCGCTCATCCGAGCGTCTGGCGGAGGCGGCGATTTCATGAGAGTTTTGTTGCTGGCCGAGGTATCAACGGAGAGGGTGATCGGCGGTGCGGAGCGGGTTCTTCGAAGCCAAGCACAAGGCTTGACCGCGCTCGGCCATCGGGTGGAACTGCTGACACGCGCTCCTGAGGGTGCCGTGGAAGATGCGATTTATGTGAACGGCATTCGTGAGTGGCGCTACTCCGTGAATCGTGTGCATGAGGCCGCCTTTGTCTGGTCGTCGATTCGCCGTTCGATTGAGCGCTTTGATCATTTGCATCAGACTGAACCGATGGATGCCGTTGTCATTCATCAGGCCCTGGCGGGACTCGGGCCGATCCTGTCGCGCCGGCATGCGGCTTCCCGGTGGGTCTATGTGTGCCACTCGCTGGCACACGAGGAGTTTGAGACAAGGCAAGGCCCTGTGCAGTCGGCGCTGGCTCGCCTGCGCCAACGAGTGAATCGGCGCGCGCGCCGTTCGATCGAACATGCCGTGATCTCCCGATGTGATCGTGTGGTGGTGCTGAGCGAATTTATGCGGCAGCGGGTCATGGCCGTTCACGGCATTCCGCCTGCCCGCATTGTGCTCGTGCCTGGTGCGACTGACCCGCGTGCGTTTGTGCCAGCCCAGGATCGGCGACTAGTGAGAGCCGCGCTCAACTTACCGACGGACCGCACTATCCTCTTTACAGTTCGAAACCTTGTGCCGCGAATGGGATTAGAGAATCTGCTGAGTGCGGTGACGGCGCTGGGCGCGATGCGTCAGGGATGTACGCTTGTGATCGGTGGGGAGGGGCCGCTGCGTGGAACGCTCGAAGCAGGCATCCGTCAACGAGGCTTGGGCGAAATTGTGCGATTGGCTGGGTTTATTCCCGAGGCGCAACTGGCCCGGTATTATCAGGCCGCGGATCTTGTGGTGATGCCGAGTCTGCAATTGGAGGGTTTTGGGCTTGTGATGGTCGAGGCGATGGCCTGCGGGACACCGGTGCTTGGGACGCCGGTGGGGGCGATTCCAGAAACCTTAAATCAAGTGGACCCCATACTTGTCGCGGAAGGCACCGATGGTCAGTCATTGGCCAGGGCGCTTGAACGAGTTTTGAAGCGGATTCAGGATCCAGGCGAATCGGACCGTTTAGCCAAGAAAGGCCGAGCGCTCATCGAGCGCCGGTACAATTGGACGCAACACTGCGTCGATCTCGCGGGAATGCTGGGCGAACAGGTCGAACATCGACGGGCTGCCTAGAGGGCTTACATGGCTTCGGGGAAAGTCGTCCATATCATCACTCGGCTGGATCACGGAGGATCCGCTCAGAATACGATGCTGACTGTCTTAGGGCATGACCGAACCCAGTTTGAACCGGTGGTGATCACCGGCGAGGCCGGTTCCTGGGATGCGCAGGGGGGGATAACAGCCACAACCGAAAACCTCCGGCGGCTGGAGAAAGAGTCGATCCGTTGCCATGTGGTGCCGTCGTTGGTCCGCCAAGTCAATCTCTGGAAGGATCTCCTGGCCCTGTGGAATCTCATTCGGCTTTTAAAAAGCGAGCGGCCTGAGATTGTCCATACCCATACGTCGAAAGCCGGAGTCTTGGGTCGGCTTGCGGCATGGATTGCAGGTATTCCAGTCGTTGTGCATACCCCGCACGGACACGTGTTTTATGGGCATTTTGGTCCGGTGCGATCCTGGCTGTTCCTCCAAATCGAACGAGGCTTGGCACAGATGACCAGCTGGTTGATTGGCCTGACGGCTGCCGAGAGGGCCGAACATCTTGAGCGGAGCGTAGGACATCGTGACCGGTTTGCGGTGATTCCGAGCGGCATCGATGTGGAGCGCTTTCGGAAGGCGCGTGTGGCCGGAAAGATGATTCCCGATTGGTTTGGTTGCCCACCCAACTCGACGGTCGTGGGGTCAATCGGCTGGCTGACTGATATTAAGGGGCATCGGTTCTTGGTTGATGCTGTGGCCCTGTTGAAGAAAGAGTATCCCAATCTGCAACTGGTGATCGTCGGAAGCGGAGATCAGCACGATGGGCTTGTGGCTCAGGCAGAGCGAGCAGGAATTCGCAGCGCGGTGCATCTGGTTGGGCATCGGGAAGAGATCGATGCCTGCCTGGCGGGGATGGATTGCTTCGTCTTGCCCTCCCTCAATGAAGGCATGGGACGAGCGTTGATCGAAGCAATGGCGGCCGGACTTCCGGTCATTGCCAGTCAAGTCGGGGGTATTCCGGCTTTAGTCCAAAACGGCAAGAACGGTCTGCTCGTTCACGCGGGAGACAGTCGGGCGCTGGCTGACGCGCTGCGCTTGGTGCTGCGTGATCCGCAGTGGGCCGGCGAATTGGGAACCAATGCCATGCAGAGCATCGGACCAGACTACGGAGCTGCGGTGATGGTGCAGGCCGTCGAAACCATCTATAGGGAAGCAGGTGCGGCCCATGGATAGGGCGAGCCACTGGGTCGTGACCGCGCTATTCGGTGGGATCGTCTGTCTTGCGGCGGCCTCACAGACCGCGGCAGATACGACTACACAGCGTTGGCTGTCTCTGCGAGCCGCCGTCCATGTGCACAGCACGGTAAGTACGGGGACACTGAGTTTGGAATCGTTGGCCAGGCGAGCAGAGGAGCAGCAACTTGACGCCCTCATTCTTTCTGAGAATTTCACCCTTCGCTATGACTATGGGCTGGCTCCTCTGGAGGGGCTGCTCAAGTACCAGGTCGCATTTCCGTCCGTGATGGAATACGGCATCGAGCGATTTCTTGATGATGTGCATATCGTCCAACAGCGCCATCCGAATCTCATCATTGTGCCGGGAGTCGAAGTCGCGCCGTATTACTATTGGACCGGATCACTCGTGAGTCGTGATCTCACGATGCACAACGCGCAACGAAATCTCCTCGTAATCGGCATGGAGAAGGCAGAGGACTATGCAAGTTTGCCGGCACAAGGGAATCCAGAGTCCTTTGCGTGGGACAAGAAAAGTTTAGCCAATGGGCTGCCGCTTCTTCTCCTGGTTCCCGCGATCTGGTTGTGGCTGCCTCGCGAGCCAAAGATGTGCGGATGGAATGAGCCGGTGCGTCCCCTGCGGCGCGTCATGGCAGTGATGATCACGCTCTTGTGCGTAGGGCTGCTGATCAATGCTTGGCCGCTGACGAATCCCGCTTTCAGTTCATACGATGCGCAGGCTGGATACCGACCGTATCAGGCCTTGATCGATGCAGCGACAGAGCGGGGGGCGCTGGTCTTTTGGTCGATGACCGAGGCCCATGATTTTAGCCGGCATTCCTTCGGCCCGCTTGGAACAGTCGCCGTGAAAACTGATCCCCATCCTGAGGGGTTGATTCTCACGCATGGATATACTGGGTTCGGCGGGCTCTACCAGGACAGACGGCAGGCGGTTGCTCCTGGAGGAGTATGGGATCAGCTGCTGCAGTCCAGAACGGCGACTGGCCGGGATTCTGTTCCCACGATGATCGGTGAAGTGGCGTTTCATGGGTTGGCCGACACAGGAAAAGATCTGGATCGTGTGTATACGGTGGTGCGATGCACTGAGCGAACGACAGCCGGCATATTGGCCGCCCTGCGCACTGGCCATGCCTACGCAGTAGCCAGGGGGGATCAGAACGTGCTGCTCCAGCTGGACGAGTTTCGTGTCACCGCCGACAGTGGCGCAGGATCGGCCGGGATCGGCGAGACGCTTGATAAGAGACAAGGCCGCGAAGTCATGGTTCGGGTCGGAGTTTCGTCTGTGGATCAGGAGCCTCATCCAGCCAGGCTCAGGCTCATTCGATCAGGCCAGGTGATCGGACAGATAGAGGGTCAAACACCCCTGCGATTTGAATTGATCGATCGCGAGATTCCTGAGAAGGAGTGGCTGACCTATCGGGTAGAGGTGACCGGCAAGAGCGGTGAGTTGCTGACGAACCCGATTTATGTGGCACCGATGACGAATATGAAAGCTGTCAGCCGTCAGCAATCAGCTGTCAGCTTAAGGACCGGCGGTCAGAAGCTGATGGCTGAAAGCTGAGACCAACACACTATGCGCGTGACGATTCATCAACCGCAATTCTTGCCCTGGTTGGGGTACCTCGACAAGATCGATCAGGCCGATCTCTTTATCGTATTGGATACCGTGCAGTTCAAAAAGAATGAATGGCAGAATCGGAATCGCATCCGCACAGCGGCGGGGTGGCAATGGCTGACGGTTCCGGTCCTCCAGCATTTCGGCCAACGAATCGACGACGTCCTGATCAACCCAACCGCCGCATGGCAGGCCCAGCACCTCCGGGCTTTGGACATGCACTATGCTCGGGCGCCCTATCGCGATCGCTACGTCCCTGAATTGAGCGAACTCTATGAACAGCCGTGGACCAAACTCAGTGAACTCAACAGGGCGACTATCCAATGGCTGCTCAAGGCCTATGGCATTGCCACGCCCGTTCAGAGTGCCTCGGAGTGGAACGCGCGAGCCGAGCCGACCGATCGGCTAGTGGATCTCTGTCGTGCTGTCGGTGCGACAGCCTATCTTGCCGGCCCTGGGGCTGACGGCTACATAGACAAACCGCGATTCGAGGCTTCAGGGGTGCGCCTTGAGATGCAGGTTTTTCAGCACCCGCGGTATTGCCAGGTGTATGAGCCGTTTGAACCGAACTTGTCCGCGCTCGATCTATTATTGATGCAGGGCCCTGATGCGCTGGCGACATTGCGCCGGTCACGACCGAAGCACGATTTGATGACGGCCGTATAAGGAGGCGTCGCGTATGGGTAGAGCCAGAGCCACCGAACCAATGCGCATTCTTGCACTGGGAGCGCATCCTGACGATATTGAGGCGGGATGCGGCGGAACATTGATCAAATATGCCGAGAACGGCCACCGTATTTTTCTCATGGTGATGACGCAGGGCGACGAGGGCGGCAACGCAACCGTGCGCAAACGAGAACAAGAAGAGTCCGCAAAACTCTTGCAGGCCGAGGAAGTCTTCTGGGGAGGATATAAGGATACGGAGGTTCCTCTGGGGCGCGATTTAATTCAGACCGTGGAAGAGATTGTGAGGAAAATCGATCCGCATTTCATTTTTGTCAATTACCACGATGACACCCATCAAGACCACCGGCATTTGGCGATGAGCACGATTACGGCCACCCGGTACACGAAGAACGTGTTGTTTTATGAAGGGCCGACGACACAAAACTTTGCGCCGACAGTGTTCGTCGATATCGAACAAGCGTTGGATAAGAAGATTCAGTCGCTGCAGGCGCATGCTTCTCAGGTACGAAAAACGAACATCGAGGGATTGAGCATTGCAGACCTCGTTCGCTCGTCGGCGCACTTCCGGGGAATTCAGGGGCGAGTAAAAAACGCAGAAGGCTTTCTCCCATTACGATTGTTTATTAATATCGGGCTATGAGCACGGTTGCCACGATGATTCCTCACTCGCGACCCTCCATCGAAGGGGATGAGATTCAAGCAGCGCTCGCAGTGCTGCGCTCTCGTCAGCTGGCCCAAGGAGCGATCGTTGAGCAGTTTGAGCGGGGTATGGCTGCCTATCTTGGTCTGACCGGCGGCGTCGCCGTCAGTTCCGGGACCGCGGCGCTCGAAGTCGCCCTTAGAGTGTTAGGGGTTGGGGGAGGCGATGAGGTCATCCTCCCGAGCTACGTTTGTGCCGCGCCCTGGCTCGCTGTGCAGCGGGTCGGAGCGACTCCACGACTGGTCGATATCGAAGTGGAGACCTTTAGTCTTGACCCCGTTGCGGTGCAGGAAACACTCACCTCGAAGACCCGCGCCATTATTGTGCCCCATCTCTTCGGGTTGCCTGCCGACCTGACAGCATTGGAACGGTTGGGGGTTCCGATCATTGAAGATTGTGCCCAAACGTTGGGAGCGATGGAGCAAGGAAGGGCAGTGGGATCAGTCGGCCTTCTGACGGTGTGTTCTTTCTATGCGACAAAGTTGATATGTGCGGGGGAAGGCGGAATGGTGTTGTCCCGCGATCAGACGTTGCTGGAGCGAGCGCTCATGCTGAGGGAATATGACGAGTTGCCATCCCTCAATCCGGGCGCGACGAACCTCAAGATGACCGATCTGCACGCCGCTATCGGCCTTGCGCAATTGGGGCGTTTTGCATCGTTCTTTGATCGACGTGGCTGGCTCGCACGCGAGTATCATGCCGCGTTGGAAGGCACCGGTGTGGTACGTCCGGTCGTGCCCGCTGGCCGAACCCATACCTATTATCGCTATGTTGTGCGGGTGCCCAACCTCAACAAGCATCCGGATGGGCTAAGTGATGTGATCACGCGATTTGAGGGCCGCGGAGTTCAATGCCGGAAGCCCGTGTTTCGCTCGCTTCATCGCTATCTCGAGTTAGAAGGATTCCCCGCCAGCGAGGAAGCGGAGCGAACGGCCTTATCGATCCCACTGTTTCCGTCACTCACGGATGAAGATGCGGCCCAGATTCATGTGGCGCTGCGCTCGGAATGGTTATGAAGGCATTAGAGACTGAACTTTCTTCTCCAATCTATGTCGGTACATGGCGCTGGGTCACACCGGCAGTACTCGGAGCGACGCTCGGTGCGTTAGCCCTTGCGATTCCCTCTGTTCGAGAACTCTTTCAGCTCGAAGGTCTGCGGTGGCTCTATATCTTCCTCTTTGCATTTCTCGGCACCGGTGCGTTGACACCTTTGATGGTGTGGGCGGGGCATCGCTGGGATCTTGTCGATATGCCTGCCGATCGCAAAGTCCATGTGCTTCCTACTCCACGGCTAGGCGGCCTTGCCCTGTATGGTGGGTTTGTCGGGTCGGTGCTGCTGAACTCCATCCTGCCAGATTGGATGATTGCCATTCTGGCGGCCGGGTCTCTCCTCTTGGTTGTAGGAGTGCTGGATGATATTCGAGAGCTTCCCGCTTCAGTGAAACTGTTCGCTCAGCTAATTGCGGCCGGGATCGTCATCGCTTCAGGAAAAATGTTGACCCTCTTTTCAGTCGGCCTGTTGGGTGATACAGCAAATATTGTTCTGACTCTGTTGTGGATCGTCGGAATTACGAATGCGTTCAACTTCTTTGATGGCATGGACGGTCTGGCCACCGGCCTCGCCATTCTGTTGGCCGGATTCATGGGTGTGGTCGCGTTCGAGACGAATCAAGCAGGGTTGGGCTGGTTGGCAATCGCCATGATCGGAGCTGGTCTCGGCTTCATGCCGTACAATTTTCGAGGGACGAAGCCAGCCGTCATCTTTTTGGGTGACGGCGGATCCACCTTCATCGGATTCACGCTGGCCTGTCTGGCCGTGAAAGGGAACTGGGCCGATCACAGTCCCATCGTCTCCTTCAGCAATCCGCTGCTCATTTTTGGAGTCTTGATCTACGACATGATGCATATCACCGTGGAACGGATCATGACGGGAAAAGTCCGGTCTGTGAAAGAGTGGCTGGACTACGTGGGCAAGGACCATCTTCATCATCGACTGGAACGAGCGCTCGGATCTCGCCAAGCCAGCATCGCAATGATTTTCCTACTCGCGATTTGTCTGGGACTCGCCGCGCTGGCTCTTCGCCGCGCTGGGACGATGGAAGCGATGGTTCTGCTCGTTCAGGCCGGGTTGATCGTCGCGATACTCACATTGCTGGAGATTGCCGGTCGTCGCAGACAATAAGGACTTGCACTCTCCCACTCTTCCCGCTAGAAGATCCCTCCATGGTTCCCACCGTTGAATGGAAAGACGGCGCAGTCCGTCTGCTGGATCAAAGCCGGCTCCCCGGGGCCGTCGAATTTCTCGACTGTCGAGACTATCAGGCGGTTGCCGACGCGATTCGTAAGCTGAAAGTCAGAGGCGCGCCCGCGATCGGTGTGACCGCTGCCTTGGGTGTCGCCTTGGGTGCGCAATCCGTCCACACCACAGACTATCCAGCTTTTGCGCAGGCGGTTCTCACCATCTGTGATCGTCTCGCCGCAACCAGGCCGACTGCCGTCAATCTATTTTGGGCGATCGAGCGGATGAAGCGGAAACTCGAATCGATGAGAGGCCAGCCAATCTCGTCGATTAAACAGGTCCTCATCACGGAAGCCCAAGCCATTCTCGACGAAGACATCGCACTCTGCAAAGCCATGGGCCGTTATGGAGCGGAGCTTATCCAGGATGGGCAGACGGTCTTGACCCACTGCAATGCTGGTTCGCTCGCGACGGCAGGCTACGGAACTGCACTCGGTGTGATTCGTACGGCGTGGGAGCAGGGAAAGAAGATAGAAGTGATTGCGGATGAAACTCGTCCTGTACTGCAAGGAGCGCGACTGACGGTCTGGGAGCTCATGCAAGATCGGATTCCTGTCACCCTGATTACAGATAACATGGCCGGCACCCTCATGCGGCAGGGGAGGATTCATCTCTGTGTGGTCGGAGCGGATCGCATTGCAGCCAATGGAGATGTGGCCAACAAGATCGGCACCTATTCGGTTGCGGTGCTGGCGAAGGCGCACGGCATCCCCTTTTACGTCGCGGCCCCCTATTCGACCATCGACCTGAAGACGAAATCCGGCGCGGATATTCCGATCGAGCAGCGGAATCCATTGGAAGTTACGACCATTCATGGGAGCCATCCCATCGCACCGAAGGATGTGGCGGTCTACAATCCCGCGTTCGACGTGACACCCGCCGAGTTGATCACCGGCATCATCACCGAGCGGGGCGTCTTCAAACCGAGCGAGTTAGCGCGGCATTTCGTCTCGTGATAAAGAACATACGGGACGTTTCGAGGCTGGCAGGTTGCGCAGAAGGACGGCTCAGCTCTTCTCTCTAGTTGCAAGCCCGCTATTAGCCACTTATAATGCACCAGCACTGTTCAATTTATTCTTTAACTGTCTGGAGGAACTGTAGACGCCATGAGTGAACGAACGTTGGCGATTATTAAGCCGGATGCGGTGAAAAAGAATGCGATGGGCGATATTCTCAACCGTTACGAAAAGGCAGGCCTGAAGCCAGTGGCTATGAAACTCATGCAGATGTCGAGGCCGACAGCAGAGGGGTTTTATGCGGTGCACAGGGCGCGGCCGTTCTTCGATAGTCTCTGTACGTTCATGTGTTCAGGCCCGTCGCTGGTCATGGTGTTGCAGGGCGACAACGCGATCAAGAAAAATCGAGAGCTGATGGGGGCCACGGACCCAGCAAAGGCAGAGCCCGGTACGATTCGAAAAGCCCATGGGACGAATATCGAGTTCAATGCAGTCCATGGGTCCGACTCTCCTGAGACCGCCAAGTTCGAGGTCGGATACTTTTTCCCCGGCATGGACATCTTCGGCTAGGCTCACACCCCGGAGGGCGGTGACATCGTTGCCCTTCACGCTCTACCATCTTCGAATCGGAGGAGGAGTTCTATTGCTCCTCCTTTGTTTCTCATTTCTGTCCTGTTCCCCGCCGCTCGGTCGATTTCCGACAATTCCGCTGCCCAGTGACGGACCACACGACGATCCGGCTCGCGATGCGCAGTCCCGGTTACTGCGGGAAGCCTATCGCGCATTTGTTCAAGAACGTTATCCTGCCGCAGCGCTGTTTTTTCAGCGGTTTGTCGATGATGCACCGGATTCTCCGCGTCTCGCTGAAGCGCGCTGGTGGTTGGGACGTACCCATGAGCAACTCGGAGACTACCGTGCGGCGATGAGACAATATCGCGTAGTGGCAGCGGGCCAACTTTCGCAGCAAGTGAACGGGGCTCTCTACGAAGGCCATGCCCTTCGTCGATTGGACGAACTGCGTCAGTTGCACGCGAGTCAGCATAATGGGCAAACCGCGCAGCTGGCACTTCGCGTCCCTCTGAGCCAACTTCCTCCAACGCCGGTTCTCCCATCGTGGCTTCAGGAGCTGGCGCAAGGAGGTGTGACGACGTTGGTGATTGAACCGGCTGAGGTGCTGATGCCTGGTCGTGCGGGACTCGATCTTGAGACTATCAAGGCGATAGTGACCGAGGCCCATCGGTTCAGCCTTCTTCTATGGGTAGTATTGGATCTCCATCAGGGGCAAGGCATAGAGCTTAAGCCTGAATGGGTGACGACAACAATCAGCGGCTTTGGACGTGGGGGTGTGTCCACGCCAAGACCCGATGTCGCGAATCCTGCTTACCAGTCGTATCTTGAAGAGATGATCCGAGTCCTCGCTCGTACAGGATGCGATGGGGTGCTCCTGGCGGCAAGGCCGATGGCCGGGTTTGCGGCAGAGTTTTCAGACGGCTCGTTTCGTGCGTTCGGCTCATCATTTGGGCTAAGCGTTTCTCCAGAGGAACTTTTTGACGCACATTACTCAACCGAGCCGCAGACTCAAGAGCGATCGGCGGCCTACTGGCGGTGGGTCGGATGGAAGGCGCTCAGCTATGCAAAGTTGGTTGTGCGGCTGCGCAAGGTGTTGCGAGAATCGAATCCGACTACGACGATGTTGGTCGAAGTGCATCAATCCACGTTGGCTGCTCCTCTTCAGGGGCTCGAACAGTATGGCGAGGATTTGGTTGAGTTGACACCTCGAATTGGTGGTTCAGTGATGGTACGGCAAGAAGGGGCGGGAGGGGAGAGCGTTCTTGAAAAGTTGGGACAGCAGTTAGGAACGACCGATCGCGTATGGATTGGGATTTCTGTGAAGGCTGCGACTCTTCCGCTTTCGATGGGAGGGCTCAAACAATCGATTCTTGGCGTAGCCGAATCCGGTCGGTGGAACATGTTGATTCAGATCGAGCCGGCTCAGACCGTTCCTTGACAAATCCAGGCAAGGCCCACTACGATCCGCTCACATTAAGCGGTGCTAAACGCAAGCGCAATCTAATGGAGAGTCTATGATCCCGTCCGATTTGCGGTATCACAAAGAACATGAATGGGTTCGTCTCAGCGGTAAACAGGCGACTGTAGGAATCAGTCATTTTGCCCAGGATGCTTTGGGCGACATTGTCTTCCTGGATCTTCCGAAAATGGGCGCCACAGTGACAGTTGGTCAGCAGATCGGCGAGGTGGAATCGACCAAAACGACGTCCACCATCTATACGCCGGTGAGTGGAACGATCGCGAAGATCAATGCCGAATTGAAGGACCATCCGGAAGTGGTGAACTCGGATCCCTACGGCAAGGGATGGATCGTCGTCATCGATCTCTCCAACCCTGGAGAGGTCGATCAATTGATGACGTCGGCGCAGTACGAAGCCTTTCTCGCCTCGCAGAAACATTGAACCGTTTCAGTATTGAATCATTGAACCATTGTATGATTGGACCATTGGGGAGTTCTCGCAATGTATCAATCGACAATGAGCCGATGACTCAATGACTTCCCAAAAACATATTGCCATTCTCGGCGCCGGCCCAGGCGGATATGTCGCCGCGATCCGCGCAGCTCAGCTCGGCGCTCGCGTGACGGTCATAGAGCGGGAAGCATTGGGCGGTGTCTGCCTCAACTGGGGCTGCATTCCCAGCAAAGCCTTGCTCTCGGTCGTCGAGCTCGGCGACAAGATGAAGAAAGCGGAGGAGCTAGGCTTGCGACTGCAGGGGGCCGTCGGCTATGACCTCGCGCGGATGGTGGCCCGAAAGGATAGGGTGGTAGCGACGCTGGTCAAAGGCATCGCGACGCTTTTCAAAAGTTGGAGCATTGCACATATCCAGGGTGTCGGTGTGTTGAAGGACCGACAAACGGTTTCCGTGACGTCAGCGGATGGAAGTGGACGGCAGATCCAAGCCGATGCCATTGTCATTGCAACCGGTTCGTCATGGCCGAACCTCTCCCAATTTCCAATCGATGGGCAGCAGCTGCTCACGAGCCGACAGTTGCTGGATCTCACCACCATCCCGGCGTCACTTCTGATCATTGGCGCCGGGGTCGAAGGCTGTGAGTTCGCGTCCCTCTATAGTGGACTTGGCACTCAGGTGACAGTTGTTGAATTGCTGTCGAGAGTGTTGCCTTTAGAAGATGAAGAGATCTCTTCCGTGACGGAGCGGGAACTTAAAAAACGCGGTGTCACGGTCCTGACTGGCACAACGGTTGAGAAGCTGGCTCGCTCACCGCACGGGGTTACGGCCCATCTCAAGGATGGAACAACCGTCACGGCTGAGAAGTTGCTGGTCTCGGTGGGGCGGGGGTTGAATTCACGAGGAATCGGATTGGAACCGGTCGGTGTGCAGGTTGGCCAGCGGGGTGAGATTCTTGTCAACGAGCAGATGGAAACCAACGTGCCGGGGATTTATGCGATCGGGGATGTTGTGGGGAAAGCCATGTTGGCTCATGTAGCGTCGGCGCAGGGGCAAGTGGCGGTCGAAAATATCCTAGGGCACCACAGGACGATCAATTATGAAGTGATCCCGGCTGGTATCTTCACACTGCCTGAAATTGGACGAATTGGTCTGACCGAGCAGCAGGCTCGTGACCGAGCACAGGCTGAGGGAAAGTCTCCTGATCAGGCGGTCAAGATCGGCCGGTTTCGCTATGCAGGTCTGGGGAAAGCCCAAGCGACGGGGGATATCACCGGCCTCTTTAAAGTCATTGCCGATGCCGCGACGAACAAAATTCTTGGTGTCCACATTGTCGGGGCCCATGCAGCCGATCTGATTCATGAAGCGGCGGTGGCTATGGAATGTGGTGTGACGGTGGCGCAGATGGCCAAAACGATCCACGCCCATCCCACACTCGCTGAAGGGATGATGGAAGCGCTTGAGGATGTCGAGGGCGCTGCCATTCATCAGGCACGGAAGAAGACCGGGACATGATCAAATCCTTGTTCATCAAGCTCGGCATGCTGGCCATGACGATGGGAGTGGTGTTTTGGATCGGCTGGCAGGTGCCGCAGGTTTCGGTAAAGCCTGCGACATTGGTGGACCGTTCGGAGGCCGCGCTGGTTCCGCCTGGGGTTGCGCGAGAACGCGATACGAACGTACTTGGTCAAGCCAGCATCCGACCAGCAGCAGCGACAACGCAAGTGGAGAACAATGCTAAGCCGGTCGACGGAACGATGCATCGCAGGTTATTGGACCTTAATCGTGCCAGTACCGAAGATTTTGAATCGCTGCCTGGCATCGGCCCTGTCCTCGCCCAGCGTCTGATGGTCTTTAGGAAATCCAGCGGCGGATTTCATACGGTGGACGAGTTGCGCCAAGTCAAGGGCATCGGCCAAAAGAAATTTGATCGGGTGCGACCGTTGGTGACGGTGACCGCGCCCAGCACGGAGAAAAGGACGGAAAAACCGCTGTCATGAGCGACGTGAAGCAGCAGCTTGATCTGATTCTGCGCGGCGCGGTGGAAGTGATCCAGCCGACCGAACTGGAAGCGAAGCTTACGCGCTCCTTAAGAGAGAAACGCCCCTTACGGATCAAGGCCGGGTTTGATCCCACCGCTCCAGATCTCCATCTGGGGCATACGGTGTTGATTCATAAGCTGAAGCATTTTCAGGATCTCGGTCACCATGTGATCTTTCTGATCGGCGATTTTACCGGCATGATCGGCGATCCTACCGGTGTGTCCGAAACGCGCAAGGCCCTCACTAAAGAACAAGTGCAGGAGAACGCCAAGACCTACCAGCGGCAGATCTTCAAGATTCTCGATCCGGATAAGACGACGATCGAGTTCAACAGCCGCTGGATGGGACCGATGACGGCGGATGGCCTGATTGAACTGGCCGCGCATTATCGAGTGGCAAGAATGATGGAACGCGATGACTTCCACAAGCGTTATCATGAGCAGAAGCCGATCAGCGTCCATGAGTTCCTGTACCCGTTGGTGCAAGGCTATGATTCGGTCGCGTTGAAAGCTGATGTGGAACTGGGTGGCACCGATCAGAAGTTCAACCTGTTGGTGGGACGCGAGCTACAGCGAGACTATGGCCAAGAGTCGCAAGTCGTGATCACGATGCCGTTGCTGGAAGGTACCGACGGCGTCAAGAAGATGAGCAAGAGCGTGGGAAACTATATCGCGCTTGAAGACAAGCCGGGAGAGATGTTCGGCAAGGTGATGTCGATCAGCGACGCCCTGATGCACCGCTACTACGAGCTGCTTACGACGGAAGATCTCGGTCGGGTAAAAGCGCTCCACCCCATGGAAGCTAAACAATCCCTCGCGGAGTTGATCGTGGCCCGCTATCACGGCACCGAAGCCGGCCGGCAGGCGAGAGGCGAGTTCCAGCAGAAATTTCAAGAGCGGGAGTTTCCCGATGAGCCGGACGTGCGGTTGACGGTCAGTCTTGCCGACTTGAAGGATGGACGGTCGATCGGTCTTGTGGATCTCGTCGCGAAAACAGGATTAGTACCCAGTAAGAGCGAGGCAAGGAGGCTGATCATTCAAGGCGGCGTCGAAGTTGATGGGCAGAAGCAATCAGATGCCACTGCCATGCTCACCCTTCAATCCGGGCGGCAGTATCGCCTCAAGATCGGGCGGCGCAAGTTCGCGGTTGTGGAACGGGTGCGGTAGTAGTGCGTTTCTTGACTTGATAAGGAACCCCAGCGTAGGATTCACTTCAGCGAGCGGGCGTAGCTCAGTGGTAGAGTCCTTGCTTCCCAAGCAAGTTGTCGTGGGTTCAAATCCCATCGCCCGCTCCAAACCGCACTTCGGGTGGACCGACGGCTCTTCTGATGTTTATGGCAATTGGCGCCGTGGGATAGAAACCTCAAGTGTGCGTTGGATTTGATTCTTGCTTGCTCGACCCGAGCCGTTCTCATTGCTCTTGGCGACGGGATAAACACCTTCAGTGATCTGTTATTCCTATTCCAATACACTGTGTCGAAGGAATTTAGCCATGTCTGTCTTGCGACGGTGTGTGCTCGGCATGGTCGTGTTGTCCGTCAGCGGCTGCCATTACTACGAAGAGTATCGTGTGCTGAAATCAACAGCTGATATTCAGGATGAGAAGGCGGAGCTCATGAGAGCGTATCGTCAATGTTTGACGAAGTACCAGGATGAGCCGCCGAAAGCGAAAGAGGTCTGCGGGCCTTATACCCAAAGTCTTCGGGAAATTGAAGTCAAACATCAAGGGACTCGCTAGAGTCTCATTACATGAAAGGATTCGCTGTGAAACACGGACGATTTTTTCTGCTTCTTGCCGCGGCGTTTTTTGGAGGACTCGTCGGCGGTATTCTGAGCGACCAGGCCTTGTCCGTGAAATCCGTTCAGGCGCAAAAGCCCAATGGGGTAAATGCGGAAGAGTTCCTGCTCCTGGATGCAGGAGGAAAAGCGCGGGCGGGTCTTGGCTTGGATGCCAACGGTGAGGTCGGACTTATCCTTACAAGCAAAGATGGGAGCCGCACGTTGACCCTCTCTCCCGATGATCGGTCGGCGATCAAATTGGTCGAACGGGGAGGCCGTGTTTTGTGGGGGGCGCCGTAAGGTTTGCGGAGAGAACGGAAATCGCTAGACTGCTTTCTTGACCAACCCTGAGCGCAAGCAACGGGTGCACACACGGATGCGTTTGTGACTCCCATCGACAATCGCGCGAACGGTTTGGATATTGGGATTAAACACCCGCTTCGTCTTGTTGTTTGCGTGACTGACATTGTGCCCGGACGCAGGCTTTTTTTGGCAAAGATCACACTTAAAGGCCACGGTCATACTCCTTCCCACTGAGTTGGCTCTTCCAGAAGCGCACTGATGCTACCACAACCTGGCGAGCGCTGACAAGCGATGGTGGTGTGCCAAGGCCAAGAAGGTTTCGAGGCTGCAGGCGAAGTCGTGAGTGGCTCGCCTGCGATTTCACAAATCCAGGGAGCTTACTGGTGGATGGGTCAGCGTCGAAAGGCTTGTGCTCCCGTCAATGGAGATGAATCTATTGTTAGAGCGAGTGGCACACTGATATCGAAGGTAGGGTCGCCCCCGTCATCCAATCCGTCTTTCCCGACACTGTAGAGCTTCTTCTGAGTTGGGCTCCATAGCATCGGCAAGCCCGTAAAAGGGTCGAAATACATCGATCCTACTTCTGCCAGCCTGGTTGGAATAGTCACCGTCGCGGTCGGTTTCCGCATTAAGATTTGCAGAGAGACTAATCGCAGCCGTGCGTCTGTTTCGACGAGCCGCTGGCTGAATGGTTCCCAGTTTGGTGAGAACTCCAATGGGTTGATGATCCGTTCCAGCAAAGTCAATTGGGAGTGGCGCGCGACGTCGTGCAGGTTAGGAAGCGGGCTGTGGACAGAATCGGCCGCCCTGATCGTAGCATCGTAAAATGTGGCATACGTGTCCCAGGTTCGCTGCGACGAGGATGAGAAACCCAGGAAGTTTCGAAGGCGTGGATGTTCAACAGCTCGGAACATTTCTGGTTGAAGACGGGCCGCACGAGCCAATGATTCTTTCGATGGCCCATCCGTGTCGTCTTGAGGCAGGAGGTCGCGATCCGATTCTAGATTACGTGTGTAGCCTAGCACGAACTGACTTTGAACGGGCCATCGAAGCGAGTACTCGCTGGCGGTCAGAGGCTGAAGCAAGTTTAACCCACGGCTCAAAATGGCACGATCTACCGTCATATGGCTCAAGATTCTGGAGAGGAACTGCACGTCGTCTTCAACAATGACTTCGGCCAAGATTTTCATCGACAGCGTACGCGCATCCCGTAGTACAACCCGCCATCGCGCCAGATCCACCGCGAGTCGTTCAAGTCCTATCCTGCTCTGTTGTCCGAATCCTTCGGCGATGTAAAGGCGGTGGGTTCCCAGGATCTCTTCGGCACGCGGCACGCCTCGATGTGCGTAACCCCAGTCTTCAAAACGCATCCGCAGCCACTGTTCATACCGATTAAGCAATGTGCGGTAGCGAGCGACCGAGGCTCGAAAGAGCGCATCGCGCCGTTGGAATTCCATCACAGGATTGGGGGAATTCCATTCGGGGAGCAGCTGATCGAGCACGACTGGAACACGAAGTTCAGATCGTCCAGGCTTATCGAGATCAAACCCACGCTGGCTGGGCTGGGTATCCGATTCCAGCCAGATATCGTAGCCGACTCGAACGGGGTGTGAGCCTGGAGAGGAAGCAAAGCCTAAGAGGAGAAAGTATCCGTTCTCAAGCGGATTCTCAATGGAGCGTGCTGGCGGCTCCGACAATTTCAAGAAGGCATCACTCGGTTTTTCCTTTTTCGATGACCAGATTAGGCCGGAGATTTCGAGGAAGAGCCCAACGATGCAAAGACTAATGATCAGATTGCGCATGGATTAACTCGCTCTTTTCTAAGTGTTACTACTATGATCGCCATGATTCCGATGGGAGGAGCAAACCGATCACCATAAAGTGTGAGCAAGCCCTGTGCCGAGTGGACCATCTAAAACCCCTTGTTCGATAGCGGTTTTGCATGGCGTGGGCTTTAGAATATGCCCATTCATGTGGAGGGCTGATCAGCGTCGGACATTATTGAACTTGACAAGTTTTGTCTCTCTCTCCTATTGTGCCTGCACATTGTGACTCCTGGGTAAGGGAAGAGGGTGCAAGACCCTCGCGGTCCCGCCGCTGTAAATGGGGACGAAACCCGTGAATACCACTGTCTGGGGAAGCCGTCAGCATCCGGCCGGAAGCTGATCGCTGAAAGCTGAGAGCTTCCAGGATGGGAAGGCACGGGGAGTAGGGTGAACCATGAGCCAGAAGACCTGCTCGGAGAGTTGACCATTGTTCCCTCGAGGGCTGGGGAACAGGCGAGGATGAAGAAGCGGGTGCAATCCTCAGGGTCTTTGCCAGGCCTTGGGGATTTTTTATTTCCAGCGCCTTGAAACAGGTTTCCCGCGCCGTTCTCGCGTCGCTTGCAATCTGCGACGTACGGACAACGGCACGTCTCGCTCGCTCGCTCGCTGCGGCCTTGCGGAGAAACCTGTTTGAGCGCGCTGAACAACATGATTGGGTCATCTGGATTTGCACGTATTTCCTGTTGTTGGATGTTTCTGCCGCATTTGCCCATGGCACTGAGGGTTCGATTATGAAACGTAGGCAACAAGGGATTCTGACCGGCATGCCCTTTATGGCGCATGTTTCATCACGATCTTTCGTGGATGATGCCGGACGAAGGGTCTATTTAGCCAAGTCGCCCACGCGCATCGTCTCCTTGGCACCCAGTGTGACGGAAATGGTCTTTGCTATCGGTGCAGGGGACCAACTCGTCGGTGTTACGGAGTTCTGCGACTTTCCTCCGGCTGCATTGAAAAAACAGAAGATCGGCTATTCCAACCCGAATCTCGAATCGTTGCTGGCATTCCAGCCGGATTTGGTGTTGGCCCCGAAGGAGTTTCTCAAGCCGGATGTACTCATGAAGCTTGAGCAACTGAAGGTACCGGTCTTCGTCATGGCCGCGACGACGGTCGAGGACATTTTTGCCCATCTCCACCAGCTGGGACGGATGTTGGATCGTTCAGCGGCAGCAAACGACCTCACCACGACACTGCGTCGGCAGCTTACGGAGATGAAATCGCGGGTGCAAGGTGTGTCTCCGATACGTGTTCTCTATGTGCTCAACAGCCAGCCGCTCATAACAGTTGGACCTGGGAGCTTTATCGACCAACTGATTGGGATGGCCGGAGGGACCAACATTGCCTCGCAGAGCAGTACGCCCTACCCACGACTTAGCCTGGAGGTTGTGTTGCAACAGGACCCGGAGGTACTGATCTTTCCCGTCGGGACGTCCGAAGGCATTTCGGTGAGTGAACAGCAGGCGTGGCGCCAATGGTCCACAATAACCGCCGTCAAGCAAGGACGTATGCATCAGATTCCAGCCGATCTTTTGAATCGGCCTGGCCCGCGCATCGTACAGGCACTCGAGGTGTTAGCGGAAATCTTGCATCCTGGCTCGACCGTCTCGCAGTCGGCGAATCGGTAGCGAACAACTTATGGCCTCACCATCTCCCCATCTTGCGCCAGCCGATTCGCCATCAATCACGCCTTCTGCGCTCGTGGAGAGCAACGCCGGTCAGTTGGCTCGATGGAAAGACAGGGGCGCGATCCTGACGCTCCAACGTTGGTTCTCGATCATCGGTGGTCTTGCTGTGGCCAGCCTGGCTGTGTGCGTGCTGTGTCTCCAGTTCGGCGCGACACGGATTGAGTTGGAAACTGTCGCATCGGCCTTGGGACAATTTCTGAAGGCAGGGGAGGTTGATACTGCTCAGTTGAGTACGTCTGCCGTCATCATGATGCATCTTCGTCTACCGCGAGTTCTGATGGGATTTCTCATCGGCGCCAGTCTTGCTTCGGTCGGTGTGGCCTTGCAGGCGTTGCTGCGAAATCCGCTGGCCGATCCCTACGTGCTCGGTGTCTCAAGTGGAGCAGCATTGGGAGCATCTCTGGCGATGTTGTTCGGCATCGGGACGACGCTGGCCTTCCTGCCTGCTCTGCCCTTGTTTGGATTTGTCGGCGGATTGCTGTCGCTGGTCGTGATCTATCGGTTGGCGCAATCCCGTGGAAATTTTCCGATCCAGAGCTTGCTGCTGGCAGGGGTTATACTCAATGCCATTTTGACGGCGGTCATCATGTTCATCACGTCGATTATGGAGCCCACTCGGTCAGCTGGACTCATGGCCTGGTTGATGGGTTCTCTGACGGCGCCGGGTTATCCAGCACTGGCGGTCCTTGCTCTGTATGTGGTGGGGGGAATGACGATCCTTATGCAGAAGGCACACACACTGAATATCCTCACGCTGGGCGAAGAGATGGCGCGCTCATTGGGAGTCGAGACGGAACTGGTAAAGAAGCGGCTCTTTGCGTTGACTGCGTTGTTGACCGGGGCGGTGGTGTCCGTGAGTGGCATGATCGGGTTTGTCGGGATGGTCGTGCCGCATGCGGTGCGGATGCTGGTTGGATCGGACCATCGCTTGCTCTTGCCTGCCTCGGCACTGGTGGGCGGGATGTTTCTTGCTCTGTCCGACACGATCGCGCGGACTGTTTTGGCTCCGACAGAAATTCCGGTGGGGATCGTGACGGCGCTCGCCGGCGGGCCGTTATTTCTGTACCTCTTGTTATGGCGAAAACATCGGATGTTCTGATGATGGCTCCTCCATTGTCCGGAATGACTGTGGTGTCTTCTGATGCAAGGCACCGGGTGATCGAAGTCGAAGGACTTTCATTCCGTTATGATGCGATGGATCGACAAGCGGAGACGTGGGCTCTGGCGGGGCTCTCGTTCCATGTTGAGGCTGGAGAAATCCTGGGAATCGTCGGACCCAACGGATCCGGCAAGTCGTCGCTCTTAAAAATTCTAGCTGGGCAGTTGCAGTTGCACACAGGAACTGTGCGGCTTGCTGGACAAGTGATTGGACATCTCCGTCAGCAGGACATCGCGCGTCAGCTGGCCGTAGTGCCGCAGGAGTACCTGCAGGTCTTCCCATTTACGGTGGCCGAGACGGTGCTGATGGGGCGATTCCCTCACCGATCGTCGCGATGGTGGAGTTTGGGTATCGGAGAGGAAACTGCGCATGATCTCGCCTGCGTCCAGCAGGCGATGAGCGAGACCGATGTGTTGTCCTTGGCTGATCGCCTGGTGTCCGATCTCTCTGGCGGTGAACGGCAGCGCGTGATGATTGCCAGGGCGTTGGCACAAGAGCCTGCGCTTCTTTTATTGGACGAACCGACCGCCTTTCTCGACATCAATCATCAAATTGATATTTGTGAGCTCATCAGTCGGCTCCGATATGAGCGGCAATTGACGGTCGTGTTGGTCTCTCACGATCTGAATGTGGCGAGCCAATATTGCGATCGCGTGTTGATGCTCAAGGAGGGCCGGCTTAGCCGTATCGGATCGCCCGAGGACACAATCAGACCCGATGTGCTGCGAATAGTCTACGGGTGCGACGTGGTCGTTGATGCTCACCCACAAACGGGCAGGCCTCGTGTGACCATGCCAAGGGGAATTAGGCGAGCGTAGAAAAACAGTCTGGGTCTTTGCCCCGGCCCGGCTGTTATGTGGATGGGGGGCGAATACTTTTTACAAAAGGAAGTTTTGAAGAGACGCCGCCGGGGACGGGGAAGATGGTGCAAATCCATCACGGTGCCGCCACTGTAAGCGGGGAGCGTTCTTCCAGATAAGCCACTGATCGGGCGTCACTCGTCAACCGTCAATCGTCTTGCAGAAGCCAGGTAGTTTTAGTTTCTGCGTTTGACGAATGACCAATGACGAATGACGAAGATTGGGAAGGCGGAAGAAGGCGACGATCCGCAAGTCAGGAGACCCAGCCGGCAGTCGATTCGACTCAACCCTTCGAGCATGAGGGAGGTCTCCCGTGTATCGTGTTGCAACCGCGTTCTGTTCGTTGCTGCTGTTAAACGCCGTCGCTGCAGTATTCCCATTTCCATCCTGGGCTCAGTCAGAGGAGCCGCTCGAGGTCAAAGAAGTCGTGGTCTCCAGCACGCGACTGCCCGATGCTCCCGTCGACGCCAGGACATTGCCTGCCAAAGTCACAGTGATCACAGCAGAAGATATTCGCAAGTCAGGAGCTAAAACCGTCCAGGAGGCCATTCAATGGGCCACGGGGATCGTGATGTACGATTCGATCGGCAATGCCTTCCAGCAGACGATCGATCTGAGGGGATTTAACGGTCAACCAGTTCCGGCTACGACCGTGTTCGTAGATGGGGTTCGAGTCAATGAGCCTGATTTCAACACGGTGAACTTTGACCTGGTTCCCTACGATACGATCGAACGAATCGAAATCATCCCAGGCACCTCGGCTATCTACGGCAAGAATGCCTTAGGCGGCGTAATTAATATCATCACCAAGCGTGGAGGAGAGTCACACCAGGTCACTGGTGGTACGCAGTGGGGAAGTTTTCAACGACAGCGCTATACCATCAACGCCAGTGGTCCTGTCGGAAAATTCGATTACTATGCGAATTTTGGACGGGAGATGGAGGTTGGCTATCGCAACGACTCAGGCGCCAGCATCGCGCGCTTTACCGGTCGAGTCGGTTACCGACCAACCGACTCGACCGATCTTTCGGTGTCCTACAACTATGTGAAGGATAAGCTTCACCAGGCAGGACAATTACCGCTGACTCTCGCGGAGGTCAATCCTAAACGGAACTTTACCCCCGGTGATATTGACGAGAAGGAACTGAACTTTGTGCGTTTCACTGGGCGTCAGGCGTTGCCGCTTGGATTTTCATTGAATGGAAACGCATTTTATCGGCACCTGTACCAGGATCTAATTAATGTTGGACAGCCATTTTTGGCAGGAGGAATCTTTTCAACGGGATCCACCACGACCAAGACTGAACAACGGGGAGGGACGGCACAGTTGAGTCATGACGGAGCCCCCCTGGGTCATAAGAATCAACTTGTGCTAGGTGGGGAAATCATCCGGAATAACTTCGGGAGCACGCTTTCGTCGTTTTCTGATTTCGGCCCGTTCGGTAGTCATGTCACTGCGGAGGAAAATATCCTTGCAGGCTATGCTCAAGATACTTTCTATCTGCTTCCGAACGTGATTCTGAGCGGCGGAGTTCGCTATGACTACCAGCGGCTCACAGCGGATTCGGAGGACTCGTTCGCCACGGTGAATAGAGGCACCTTGCGCTTCCACCGTACGTCACCTCGGGGCGGGATAACATTTCTCATGACCGAAAACGTGAGCGCCTACTACAATTATTCTGAAGGATTCCGTGCGCCGACCACACAGGAGATGTTTACGCTCGCAGGCCAACCCAACTTGGCGCTCAAGCCCATCCGCTCTAAGAACCATGAGGTTGGGTTTAAGGCTCGACTGGGGACTCATGTGGAGGGGGCGATTGCTCTGTTTCATAACTCCAGCAATGATATCTTTTTCAGTTGCACAATCTGTGACCCGACCACTCCGGCCTTTGATGGGCAGAATCGAAATGCAGACAAAGTCAGGCGGCGGGGGATTGAAGCGACTCTGAAGGCTAGGTGGAACGAGTACGTGGATGCTGTTGTCAATTACACTTATACGGAAGCCGAGTTTAGATCAGCATTTAATCTGTCGCAAACCAAGATGGTGGGAAAGGGTGATGAGTTTCCCCTCGTGCCTCGCCACCGCGTCGGCGTAATCGTCAATGCGCATCCGATCAAGGATATGACAGTGTCGTTGACAGGCTTGTACGTCGGTCCACAGGTCTATTTGAACGACGAAAATAATACCCAGCCCCATCTGCCGGGGTACTTCGTTTTGAACATGCGGGTGGCGTATGAACGCCCGGTTCCAGGTGGACGGCTCATGGGGTTTTTTCAAGTGAACAACTTGACCAACAATCACTACTTCACGTTTGGATCAATCGCGTCAAATACATTAACTGGGAATGGCAGCTTGGAGCGATTCGTGACACCAGCGCCAAGCATCTCTTTTTACGGAGGGCTCAGTTACCAATTTGAAGGATTCAAAGGTTGAAGGGGGTCTCTTATGCGCATTACGAAAGTTTATACGCGAACCGGCGACAAAGGAAAAACCCGCTTGGCCGGCGGACAGCAGGTGTGGAAGGACAGCCTTCGGGTGGAAGCCTATGGCACTGTTGACGAGCTCAATGCTTCGTTGGGGGTCGTGTGTGCGTTGTGGTTGGTGGAGGCCAAGGGAGAAATGCAGACGCAAGTCGAAGGCGAGTTGCGATGGGTACAAAACAAGCTGTTCGACATCGGTGGTCTCTTGGCGACGGCGCCGGGCCAGTCATTTCCGAACATGCCTTCGATTGAGGCGGCAGACGTGACACGGCTTGAGAAGTTGATCGATGGCTGGCAGAAGGATCTTCAGCCACTGAAAGAATTTATTCTGCCGGGAGGTGGGACGATCGCCAGTTCGCTCCATCTCGCGCGCACCATCTGTCGGCGGGCTGAGCGGCGTTGTGTCAGCCTTATGCGAAAGGAACGGGTGGATCAGGCAATCATCACCTATCTCAATCGCCTGAGCGACGCGCTGTTCGTCCTCGCCCGGTGGGTAGCCTATCGTCTGGGCGAAAAGGAATTGTTGTGGAAGCGGACCACGTCCGGTTAATTCTTCTGTGCAGCGTCATGGACGGAGGCCAAGCACTTCGTTCCCGCTCTTGTCCTGCCAATCAAGCCGTCTCTTTCTTGCTTCCTTCCTAAAGAGTTTCCTTTTGCGCTTCGAGGTAAAGCGAAAGTAGCGTGCCAACAAGCATGATTTTACCTGGATCAGCCCATGCATGCCGTTTATGCAAACTCGCCGCCCATTTTCCGAATCAGTAAGTTGCGCGTGGAGGTATTCGATGATGTTGATATTCATCGTTTTCTTGATAACCACCCGCAAGTCGTTACACTTGCGTGAGAACACACTCGAGTTGGTGTCGTTAAGGTTAAGAGGAGCAGTATGAAAGCGCGGATGTTATCACTGATCCTGGGGACCGCTCTCTGTGCCGCGGTTGCGGGGATGCCCGCTCCTGCAAAGGCGGGAGACGAAGTGGAAGTTGCAGAATTACTGATCGCGTTGATTAAGGCTGGTCGTGCCGTGGTGTCTGAACACCAGGGGCTGATCAACGATGCGTCGAAGGGCGAGAAAGGTTTCACAGACGAGTTTCTGGCACGTCAAGTTATTGAAAGGTTCAAAGCCAAAACTCGTGTTGATTTGTCTCGCCCAAACGGTATTCCTCAAAGCGGGCTCCTCCTCGCCATGTTGGAATCCGAGCGTGAGGTGGTGCTGGAAGCCCAGCCGATCATCAACAAACAGGGGATTGGCTTCAAAGCGTTCATCCCTGCCTCGTTCGCAAGGAAAGCGGGACAGAAGTTTTTTGCCAAGACCGGCATCAAAGTGAAACTAACCGGCGCAGATTATCGGTTCCCAGGCAATAAGCCGGACGACTTTGAAGCCGAGGTGCTTCGCATGTTCGCCGATCCCCGCCATCCGAAGGGACAGCAATATGCAAAGGCAACGATGGTTAATGGCAAGCCGGTGATGCGAGTGATGGATCCCGAATATGCCGGTGCGACGTGTCTGGTTTGTCACGGAGGCCCCAAGGGAGAGCGTGATATGACGGGCATGAAGAAAGAAGGATGGAAAGAGGGCGAATTGGCCGGTGCGATCAGCGTCGTGATGCCGATGCGCTAAGGGCGCTTGTAACAATTTTTGAAGGAGAGGAAGAGGCTCATGAGTAAGATTGTAGTTGTCGATGATTCATATGCGGAGTTGCAGCTCATTGAGTCGTATCTCAAGTCCGCCAACCATACAGTGGTGTCCTTTCCCAACACGGAGAAGCTTGAAGACAAGATTGCCGTCGAGAAGCCGGACCTGATTGTCATGGACGTTGTGATGCCGGGCCGCAATGGATTCCAGGCCTGTCGAGATTTAAAGAACGATGACCGGTTCAAGGGCATTCCAATCGTGCTGTGCACATCCAAAGGGCAGGAAAGTGATAAGTTTTGGGGCCAGCAACAGGGTGCTAATGGCCATGTGGTGAAGCCCTTTAAATCAGAAGACCTCCTGCAGGCAGTGAAACGTGCGCTTGGCTGAGAGCAGAACGGCTATTACCCAGTGTGAGATGATGGAACCAACGCTTGAACAACCCCAATCCAACGTTCACTCTGAACCTGATCAGCTTCAATCTGCTGGACTTTCGCGGATCTGCCTTATTACGTTGGGGGGAGAGTCCTACGCCATTGATCTTCGTCACATTCGTGAAGTGTTTGAACTCGGATCGATCACACCTGTGCCCGGGATGCCTGCCTCGTTGGTGGGGGTTGCCAATCTCCGTGGGACCGTGATCCCACTCGCGGATTTGCGGCCATCTTTGAGACTCTCAGTCTCCGCCCCGGCGAAATATGCTGTGGTGGTGCAGCATGGGACGCAACAGGTCGGTATCCTGATCGACGAGGTTCCAGAGATTCGAACCATCAGCCCCGACGATATATCGGGTGTGTTGTCTGGCGACGACAGCCGCCCCTTTCTCTCCGGTTTCCTGAAGATTGAGAACCGAACAAGCGGGATGGTGGAAGTCTCCAGATTCTTGGCTTCCGTAGAGAGGACGATTATTGAGCCAAGCGGCGCGAACTAGCGCTTGTGGAACATGCGAGAAACGGAAAAGTCACGATCGTAGTGATGGAATCCATTGTCCTGAGTGGTGAGGAGGAGGGAAGTCATGGCGAGGTATAGCAAGTCATCGAAGTGGTCGGCTCAAGCGTGGTTTCAAAATCTCAAGACACTGCCCAAGCTGATCATCGGGTTCTCCGCCGTCAGCACCATCATGATCATGGTCGGTTTGGTCGGTTTGTTTGGCCTCAACAAGCTGAAGGGTGAATTGCAATCCATTTACGACGGGTCGACTTTGGCGCTTTCAAACACCGGGGTCACCAGCACCAACCTCGGTCTCTATCACAACGCGCTTCTCAGCACAGGACGTCAAATACGGAAGGGTGATTTCGAAGATGCTGTCGTCCCGCTTGCCGAATTGAAGAGACTGACCCTTGCGTCTCTTGAGGCCTATCAAGCGTCTGAACTGCACGAGTCCTTGACTGGCCGCAATGAGGGCAAAGATTTAGAGGCGCTCCGCGCAGCGTTGAGGGAATATTTCTTGGTCTCGGAAGGCGCGGTCGGGGCGTTCGCCGATAGTTTTGGCCCTTCGCTTTCGGATGATCAGAGACAGGCGATGAGAGATCTCGGTAACTTGGCGTTGTCCGTCGAAGTGGCCAATAAATACAGCAAGGCGACATATCGAGTTCGAGAGTTGATGACCACGATTCGAGAGGTCGCGAAAGAATTGAATGACAACGGACAAGCGGAGGCTGCCTATCGTACCAACATTGTGCTGGTCGGAGGAGTGTTGGCTTTGATCCTAGGAGGAGCTATCGGATACTTCCTCGCTCGTAATATTGCACGGAACATCGTTCATGTAGCCGACGTTGCCGAACAGGCCGCTGCCGGGAATCTGCAGGCCCGCGCGAAACTGGAGAGCGACGATGAGGTCGGTCACATGGCCAGAGCGTTCAACTCTATGTTGGACCGGATCACGGCTCTCGTGTCGACGGAAGAAGAACGAGATACGATGCAAAAACGCCTCGTGCAATTCCTCGTGTTGGTGTCGGACGTCGGCAAGGGTGATCTTACAAAGCGCGGCGAAGTGACGGCCGACATGTTTGGTAACTTGGCCGATGGATTCAACCTCATGATTCAGCGATTTGCCCAGTTGATGAAGCAAGTCCGAGAGTCGGCCGAGCGTGTCAATAAGTCGGCCGGAGCATTGCGGGATAACGCAGGGCAAATGGCCGGCACCGCCAAGCATCAAGCGGATGAATCTATGAAAACATTGAGCGCGGTTGAGCAACTCGCGGCGTCGATGCGCGAAGTGGCCGAAACTGCCGGAGCGTCATCTGAATCGGCTCGGCGAGTGCTTCAAGCCACCGAGCATGGCCGTGTTGCGGTGCAGGAGACTGTGCAGGATATGCAGCGCATTCGATCCGCGGTGCAACGGATGTCAAAGCAGGTCAAGGCGCTCGGTGATCGTTCGTTGGAAATCTCGCAAATTGTCTCGACCATTCGAGAAATCGCCAACCAGACCAACCTGCTCGCGCTGAATGCCGCCATCGAAGCCGCTGGTGCCGGTGAGGCCGGCGCTCGATTTGCCGTCGTTGCTGACCAGGTACGGAAACTCGCCGAAAGCTCCACGCAAGCGACGCGTGAAATCGCGGACCTGGTGAAAGTCATTCAGAGCGAAACGCAAAATGCCGTCGTTGCGATGGAGCATGAAACACAGGCGGTGGAAGCTGGATCGGCTTCGGCACTTCGTACGGACGACGTGTTCAAAGAAATTTCGACGATTGCAGAACGATCGGCAGAGCTGGCACAGAGCATCGCATCGTCCGCGGCCAACCAGACGGCCTCGACCGATCAAGTTGGGCGGTCGATCAAAGATTTTACCGGCGGTGCCGTGGCCACTCAGAGAGCGACCGACTCGGCTCGTGCGACCGTGGAAGACATGGTGAAGCTGGCCGAAAGTCTGACCGCATCGGTGTCGCAATTCAAGTTAGCATAAAGACCTCGATAATTCGGAATATGACCGAGGTTCTTCTGGCATAAAGGGGCACGATGGGCTCGGAATTTGACCAGCAGAATCTCGTCGGTATTTTTGTCACTGAAGCGTCAGACGGGGTGACGGCCTTAACGGCAGCGCTGCATCCCGCCGACGAGCAGGTCCCCACACCGCTGCAGATCCAAGAACAATACATTGTCGCACACCGCATTCGCGGAGCCGCCGCCCTATACGGGTTCGGGGGCGTCGCTCAACTATCGGAACGGCTGGAAGCTATGCTGGAACGGGCACCGGATATTCCCGATGCCGAGTGGCCGCGAGCGGTCGGCGTGATGCGAGAAATCGTGCAAGGCATTCAGGCACTTGTTCAATCTATTGGCCAAGGTGGAAGGGAAGATGAGAGTGTAGTGGAACGGTGCCTGACTTCTTCTGAAGGACTTTTGCCCGGAACGTCGGGTCTATCGCCTTCCGTGCCCTCAGCGTCTTTGGTGAGTCGGGAGTACGTTGTTCCCGTTCTCGATGACGAGGTATTGTCGTATTTTGTTCCGGAAGCGGAAGAATATCTCGATACGATTGATGGTTTGCTTGCGACGCTGCATGCCAATATACACGATGAAGATTCAACCCATCGGCTGTTCCGAACGGCGCACACACTTAAGGGGTCAGCCTATACCGTGGGGTTCCAGGTTATCGGAGATATCGCCCATCCGATGGAAGACTGCATGATTGCAGTCCGTGAAAGACGCATTCAGCTGAGTGCCGAACTTCTCGACGCCATCGCGCAAGCTGCCGGTATTATCCGCCTTATTCTTCGACGTGACCCCGTAAATATCAACCGACTGCAAGATGATGTGCCGACGGTTATCCACTTCTTGAGCCAATTGCGCGATGGGGAGGCGGTCGTGTTTCCCGCGATAGCTAGCGCCGCCGTTGGTCACAGCCCGGGCATGGGCATAGAGTCGATCGCTACCCAGAAAGGGGCGGTTGCTCCCGTGGAAGCGGATCAGCCAGCAACCCTGTCGGACGACTACTTGGTCCCACATCTGGACCCAGAAGTGTTGTCGTATTTCGCACCGGAGGCACAAGAGTACCTCGAAAGCTTAGAAGCCAATCTTTTACGGTTGGACAAGGATCCTCAGAACAGGGAACTGATCAATCAACTCTTTAGAACAGCCCATACCTTGAAAGGCTCAGCCTATACAGTGGGCTTTCAAGCGATCGGCGACCTTATGCACCGCGTTGAGGATTTCATGGGTGCCGTTCGCGACAATCGCCTCAGCGTATTGCCGGGGCATACGGATCTGATGCTTCGCTCGGTGGATGTTGTCCGTGTCCTCATGCGAAGAGATCCGAGCATGGTATCGGGCACGAGACAGCGATTTGCGGAGGCCCTGTCAGAATTGAAGCGACTGGAACAGAGCGATGTCATCGATGCCACGGCAGTGCACGAGACTGTGAGTCGCCCTCTTGTGCGTGGGGAACAGACCGCAGGACTTGGGGAAGAGCAGGCGCCGGGCGAAGCGACCGAGAGGAGATCGGTAGAGGATCGTGATGTCATTCGTGTCAGCTATGCGCGGTTAGAGCGGCTGATGAACCTCGTTGGCGAGCTTGTCATCGGGCGCGGTCGCCTCGAACAGCGGCTGCGCATGTTGGAACAGCTGTCGCAGCAAGTGTTGACGTACAAGACGCGGCTGGTTGACTCCGTGCAATCGTTTGCGGACAAGCACACCTTTACCTATCAAGAGACGCAGAGCAGTTCGCCCGAACCGGCGGCCCGAAGGTTTTCTGGACTGAGTGATTTCGGAAGTCTTGAACTCGACAAGTATGATGATTTTAACATCTTGGCACGTCGTATCGGAGAGGTGACTGCCGACATCAGTGAGTCGATGTCGCAACTGGACGGATCCATCAGGAGAGCCCATGATGACATGAGCCAACTCCAGCAATTGACGCTGGGCATGCGAGATGAGATTGCTCGAACGCGCATGGTTCCTGTTGGAACCCCGTTCACTCGATTTCGTCGCGCAATTCGTGAAATCGCCCGTGCGTCGAATAAGGAAGTGTCGCTGGTGACGTCGGGTGAGCAGACGGAGGTTGATACGGGAGTTGTTGAACGGTTGGTCGATCCGTTGGTTCATCTAGTCCGCAACGCGGTCTACCACGGCATCGAGCCTTCGGCCGATCGGATCGCCAAGGGCAAACCGGCGGTGGGCACAATCTATCTGCACGCGGCGCATCGTGGAAACTCCATCATTATCGAGGTAGAAGATGACGGTGCCGGACTTGATTTGGCAAAAATCCGCGCGAAGGCCGTCAAGATCGGATTGGTGCGCCCCGACCAAGCCCGGTCGATATCCGATGCGGAAGCGCTCAAGCTCATTTTTTCGCCGGGGTTTTCGACGGCCGACAAGATTGGGGATCAAGCCGGCCGGGGTGTTGGGCTGGATGTGGTCAAACAAGTCGTCGAAGGAATGAACGGCCATATTGATGTGGAATCGCTGCCAGGCGTCGGCACCAAGTTTACCTTGAACCTCCCCATAACCCTTCTTATTGCGACTGCCCTCTTGGTACGTGCTGGAGCCGAACGGTACGCATTTTCCTTACCAAGCATCCGTGAAGTCACGATGCCGACGGCATCCTCGTTGCGGCAAACGGGGGATCGAACGCTGTTGCATCTGGCCGAGGAAACCATCGAAGTACAGTCACTGCAGCATGTGCTACGCCGAGAACCGAATCGCGTGGATAGGACGATGCCGATCGTTATTGTACGGACGGCTGCCGAGCCGATTGGGTTGGCGGTCGACGAACTCTTGGGCCGGCAGGAAATCGTCATCAAAACACTTGGATCGTTAAAGCCCTTGGAACACTCGTTTTTCGGAGGGGCGACCATCGATCCTGAAGGACGCGTTATTCTTGTCGTCGATCCAAGCCGCCTGGCGGCTCGGGAGTCGAGAGAATTGGCTGCAGTCGCTGCGTCTCCTCAGACGGAGCTCTTGACCGACGAATCAATCACGCTGAAAAGCGAACACGACGAGCAAAGAGAGTCGTTTATTCTGCTGGTCGACGACTCGTTGAGCATCCGAAAGTTTGTCGGGAGAATGTTAGAGTCTGCCGGGTACCAAGTCGATACGGCGGTCGATGGAGAGGATGGGCTTAGAAAAGCTTACGCCGGCGACTATCGATTAATCATCACCGACCTGGAAATGCCAAAACTCAATGGGTTCGAGGTCATCCAAGCTCTTAGAAGCCGCCCGCAAACGAAACGGACACCGGTTGTCGTTATGACGACCAGAGCTGGCGACAAGCACCGCCAGATGGCTATCAACATAGGAGCCAATTCATATGTCGCCAAGCCGGTGGAAGAGCGGACACTGCTCCAGGAGGTTGAACGGTGGGTTGGGCGTGCTCCGGCTGTCCGCAAGTGACCTTGTCAAAACCATCGTATTGATTGACGAAACGGAGTCTGTTGCGGAAAATAGTAATGAAGTGCCTGAAAGGGTTGAGGCGGAGAGCGAAGGAGCAATATCGCTCGCTTCCACGTCTTCTCGTTGTAAGTATGGAACTCTCGATGAGTCCGGTGCAGGAATGTTGAGAGGAGCGAGGGATAATCAACGGAAGTCTTCGACCCGGTCTTGGAATCTCCTGGTGTTTTCAGTGGGTGGTCGAAGGCTTGCCGCAAAGACGGACGAAGTGGCCGGCATTTCGAAATGGGAGGAAAATATTCCTGCTCCCGATCAGACGCCGAACGTCTCAGTGGTGAGTCGTGATGATCAGGCTGCGTTGCCGGTCTATGATCTCGCTAAGCTCCTTCACGTCCGTGTGCAGGGGGATGACTTATTGTGCCTGAAGATCAAACATCCACGAGGGGCTATGGCAATCTGCATCGATGAGGAGATGCCGGTTCTTCATACCGTCGATCTTGCCGTCATTCAGCTTTACCAGGGAAGTGAATTTCCTTCCCTGGGAAGTTTTTCAAGCGGTCTCGATGAAATACCGATTCTTTCAATGTCGCAACTAGGGTCGGCTTAAGTAGGATTTTGTCAATCATGGGGAAGGATTAAAGGGTGTAGGCATGCCGAAGATTTTGGTTGCGGATGATAGCATCGCGGTGCGGAAAGTCGCAGAACGGCTTTTGACCGAAGCCGGCCTGGGCGTGGCGCTCGCTGCCAATGGAGAGGAGGCACTGGCATACCTGGCGAAAGAGCGGCCGGATGTGATCGTGTCCGACGTCATCATGCCTGATAAGAGTGGCTATGAAGTCTGCGCTTTTGTCCGTGGCAACTCTATGCTGTCGGCAACCCCGGTGCTTTTGATTTCAGGCATTGTGAACGATGAGGTGACGAAACAGGCTGAATCCTGTCGTGCTGATGGGGTGCTCAAGAAACCGTTCCAAGGCACCTCACTGAAAGACCGGGTGTTGGAATTGATCGCGAAGCGGCAGGAGCCAGCTCCTGCTCCAAAACCGACGTCGGCAGCAGGGGTCACCGGTGCTGCAGATAAAGGTCCACGGATTTTGGATGAGCAGCTGGAAACCTATCGCCAGGCCTCGATTAGGCTCAAAGAAGTCGAGGATCAGCTTCGGGCGGAGCGAGGTCGGGCGGATGATTTAGCCAAGCGTGTGGCAAGCTCTGGGGAGCAAGTCGGAAGGGTCAAGGTAAGCGAAGCGCTGTTGGCTGCCGAGCGCCAGCGGGTCACTGATCTGGAGGCCAAGGTTGCAAAACTTGAACGGCAAGCAGCGAAGGTTCCTGAGCTGGAAGCGGCACTGAAGGTGGAGCAAGAAGCGGCAGTCAAGCTTAAGGATGAAGCGGCTGGTTGGCAAAAGACCTCCGGTCGTGTCGCTGAATTAGAGTCGGCATTGCATGCCGAACGGACGGCCGCCGAACAGTTGGTACAGCAACTGGCCGACATGGAGAAGGCGGCCACTCGCACGAAAGATATCGAAGCCAAGCTGGCACGCGAAGAACAGCGGGCGTTTGAGTTTCAACAGAAGGCAAAGGATCTCGAAGTCTCGCTGGCATCAGAGCGACAGAAGGGATCGGAGATCGCACAGCGTCTCCATGAATTGGAACAAGCTGCGATGAAGGTGCAGGAAGTGGAAGCGCTGCTCGCCACGGAACGGGATCGGAACGGACTCCTCGCCCGTCGAGTGTCGGAAACCGAGCAGGATGCCGAGAATGCTAAAAAGCGGCTTGAAGACATGGCCCGTAAACTCGGAGAAATCGCCGGGTTGGCGTCACAGCTGGGGAATGGGAAGGGGTAATCCTGAAACAGTGACCGGAGTTTCTGTATGGTCGTTTACTCCCTGAAGGGCCGAGACAGATGTCCGTCGACACAGAAGATGAATTTCGGAAAGAGCTGATTGAGGTCTTCGTTCAAGAGGCACAGGAGTGGCTCCAGCAGATTCATGTTGCATTGGATGAATTGCAGCAGGGACCTGCGCCTGACCGCCATCTGAAGCTTGCCCAAACGATCAAGGCCGGCATCGCCAACTTGGGCGGGTCTGCGGCCACAATCAGCCTGAACGATGTCGAACAAGCGAGTTTTTCCACGCTTCCGTTTGTGGAAGCCGTTCAAGATCCCGCCGCAAAGATTTCCACGGACGACTTCATCGCACTCTGTAAGCATTTAGGGCACATTCATACTGCTCTCACTCAGGCTACTGGCGTGACATTCGATGCCGAGGGTGCGACTGTTTCACCAGATAGTCTTCAGCCCACTATCCCGACCAGCGATTTGCTTGCCGCGCTTCATGGACTGCGGGAACGCCAGGCCAAATCCGGATCTTTCCATCGTAACCTTGTTCAGACCGTGATCGCCCAGGTGCAGGGGTTGATGAATAACGGGGTCGGGCAATGCGATAGCGCCTCCATACGCGAGTTCCTTGATCGGTTGGCTGCTGGGGAGGAGGGATTTCTTCAGATTGTACAGCAGCGACTTTCCAATCTGACCAATGAACTTAGGCATTTCAAGAATGGAGTGGAAGCACCAGGACGTTCTCCTGAACGATTGCAGGCCGTGGTGGAGCAGGTAGCTCAACTGTGGTCGGCAGCCCAACAGGTCAACGCGGCACAGGCGATGACATTTTTTATGGGGTTGCACAGTTTCCTGACAGTCGTCATGCAACAGCGGGTCGTTGTGACAGCAAAGAAGTACGAGGCGGTGGAGTCGCGCCTGCTCGAAAGCGCGAAGACCATTCAGGGGTGGGTCGAGGCCGGACGAGCTGAACGCACGGCCATCGGGAGTGTATTGCCAAGTTGATCTGATTGACTCTTCAGTGAATCTGTAGGGCCGCTGTCTTGCACTTATGGGTTAAACAGGAGTACGCCCGTGCCGCTTGTGGATGTCATACAGGATCTTGACCTCTCGCCAGAATATGGCTACGAACGGCACTGGGGCCTTGATCAGCGTCCGTTTGAAAATGTGCCTGATCCGAGATTCTATGTTCCATCGACTCAGCATGAGGCGGCAAAGCAACGAATTCTGTATGGGATTCATAGCCGCAAAGGAATCGTGATGCTCACCGGAGAAATCGGCAGTGGAAAAACTCTGATGACCCGGTCACTGATTCTGAACCTTCCGCGGCCTCGCTATGAAGTTGGTTTGGTGTCGAATCCGTCTATTCCAGAGAACGAGTTTCTCGGTGAGATTTTATTTCAACTAGGGGTGGAGCCTGCCGGGACGAAAGCCGAACAGCTTCGCCGATTGAACGACCTGCTCTTAGCGAACTATCATCGCGGGGTGGACACGGTCGTGGTGGTGGATGAAGCACAGGCCATTGAACAGGACCGTTTGTTTGAAGAGCTTCGCCTGCTCAGCAACTTTCAGCTGAATGATCGGTTCCTTATGACCCTCGTGCTCTTGGGGCAACCGGAATTGCGCGAACGTATCGCACGTATTCCTCAGCTCGCTCAACGAGTGGCCATTCAATATCACATCGAACGTTTTAATCGGACGGAAACAAGGACCTATATCCTCGGTCGCCTGGCTGCCGCTGGGTGTACTCGAAATGTGTTCTCTTCTGGCGCGATCACGCTGATTTATAATCAGACGGGTGGAGTGTGCCGTTTGATCAACTCACTGTGCGATCTGTGTCTATATTTTGGAAGTATTGCTGAAGCACGTCAAATTGGAAGGTCTTTTGTCCAGCGGGTCTGTAGAGATGGGCATAGCATACGCGAAACGGCGCATGAGAAGAGGTATAGCTTCTGATGAATTGGTATCGTAAGGCAGAACAAGAGCTGGCCAAGGTGGCAGCCGCTGTTCAGAGTCAACGCCTCCTTCACATGGATCGGCTTGAGGCGCTTGCAACCGATCTTGTCTCATCGCTCAGGCAGAACGATGAATTAGTCGTCGAAGCCCTCGCGGGACCGGCCGGTCCGCCTCTCATCACGAATTTGATCAACGTTGGGGTACTTGGAACCAAAGTCGGGATTGGGTTGGGGTACTACGGGCAAGAGCTGGACCGGTTATCGCTTGCCGGACTGGTCCATGACATCGGATTGTTTGCCGTGCCGAAGTCGCTGATCACAAAGGCCGGTCGCCTGACTCAAGATGAACGGACGTTGATCGAGCAACATCCAGAACTAGGATACCAGGTCATCCATCGAACGGGGCCTGAGTATCACTGGCTGGCGCAGTTGGTACGTCAAGCCCATGAACGCTTTAATGGGCAGGGTTATCCCAATCGGCTCAAAGGCCGCCAGATCAGCGAAATGGCGCAGATCCTTGGTGTGGTCGACGTATTTGACGCTCTGGTGAGTGAGCGCCCCTATCGTCGCCGTTTGCTTCCGCATGAAGCCGTCAAAGAACTGCTGGTGGCGGAGCGGTCGACGTTTCCACGGGAAGTGTTGAAGGCTCTCGTCGAGCAATTTTCGGTTTACCCTCTGGGGACTACGGTTCGCCTGACAAGCGGAGAGGTGGGAACGGTGGCCAGAGTAAATAGTCGCTATCCACTTCGTCCGGTGGTGAAGATTAATGAAGAGGTCGGCAGTGAGGGACTTGGAGCGCACCAGGTTGACTTGAGTCTCACTCCATTGGTGTCAGTCGTCGAGGCTCTCAACCCTCCTGTTGTAGGCCGAGTGACGTTTTCGGATGTGCCGTCCAAGGCCGAAGTGTCTCCTTCATCGACTGTTGCCTCTGATCACTTTACGTCGTTGCTGGAGAGTCTTGATGCCATTGCTTCGGCGATTCAAGGAGTCGTTGAAACACGTATTGCCGCGCCTCAGGAAGTGGAAGTCTCGGCAGTAAAGCCGGGGGTTGTGTCATGGGCAGCGGGGCAGGTTCAGGAACGGAACGATCTTACTTTTCGAAAAGAGATTGTCGGCTTGTTTGCGCTTGAGGCTTGTGAGTGGCTGGCTCAAATCCAAACAGCCCTTAGAAAACTAGCGACAGGCGCTGAGGGATCGGTGCGTTCGAAGCTCTATGGGTTCATCCTGAACGGAGTCACTAATCTGGCGAAGTCGGCCTCTACTGTGCAGCTCTCTGATATCGAGGCGATGGCGTCTAGTCTCCTGCCGATTCTGCAGGATGTCGGTACCGCCGGAGTTGAGCCGAGATCGGAGACGCTGCGGTCGTTTCACGTGGGGCTCGACCGCATTTCGACCGCGGTTCATCGTCTGGCCGGGGATCTCCCTGAAGTGAACAGGCCGATGGACAAGCTCGAATGGCTCGGAGCGATCTCCGAAGGAGCGGGCTCCGAATTAGAAGCAGAAACTAATGCTTCGTTGCCTCGCCCGCTGATACCGGAACGGGTGGCTTCGTCTATTCCATTGCTCAGGGCGTTGCGTGAACTTCAGCAAGCTCGTGCTCGCTCGATTCAGCCTGCCAGAGATGTGCTGGAAGCGGTTATTTATCGTGCTGAGCAGGAAGTCGGGGGACAGCAAGATCAAATTTCCGTCGAGACAGTTGAACGAATTCTTCACGATCTCAGCCAGTTGGACGAAAAGTTTTTACGAGAAGTACATGAGCGGGTGCCCGCGATGATCGGAATGCTCATGCACTTGCGTGAACAGGACACGTTGGATTTTGTGACGGCTTCCCAGCTTGCGCCTATTCTTGCTCATGCCGAAGCGCTGCACGATTTTGCAAAAACAATTCACGCCATGACCATTATGATGTTTCTTCAAGGACTGAAGTCGTTCCTCTCGGCGGCGGCCTATCGGAAGGTTGAGACCTTGCCGCAGCGATTACAGGCGGTTGAAGAACGTCTTCTGGCGTTGGTTCCAATGGCCGAGCAGTGGGTGACACTGGGCCGTCTCGAACGCGCTTCCATCGAAGAAATCCTTCCCGTATGAATAGAGTGATGCTGGTTTGGACTTCGGTCAAGAGCCCGCTTCTAACTGCCTGAATTTATGGCAGCTGCACCATAAGTTGTAGGTCCTGCTGTTCCCCTCCCTATTGTCCATAAGTTCTCAACATTATTCATGAAAGTCTGCCTAATAAATTGGCAGAGCGCGCGAGAATGCCTACTGACACAACGCATCTAGTTAATCCACACGGATATCCACAGGCCACACACAGTTTTTGTGGACACGAAGAAAGAGATCAGAAGCGGACAACAACAAATATGCTGAATTGAAAAGGAGCGACATCGTCGAGAATGAGTTTTGAAGCTTCTGGAGCAGCCATGAAGCGTCGGCGATGAATTTTCATAAGAGTCCGAGGAAGAAATTCGCGGAGAGAGCAAAAAAACCGCACTCCGGCACCTCTTCGGTAATTCCGAAACCGAAATGGCATATCTTCTTAGCAGAATCACGCGATGACAAAACGCTCTGAGTGGCACACTCTATTCCAAGTCAAGTCGTGTCCATTCTTGTACGTTTTGAAGTCTTGGGGTGGATCGTTATAATGTCGGGCGAAAGAAAATATTCTTCCATTCATAGAGGTGACAGTGCCCAGACTCCTTACAGTTCATCGCACAGAGCAGATCGTCCAGCAAGCGCATGACTATGTAAAGTCTTACATCCTTTTTCCGTCGGGTCTCATAGGACTGATCTGTCTGATGGGAGGGGTCGGAGGGCTGGGTTACCAACTCATCGCGACGGATAGCTACACTTGGAGCACCTTTTATCAAAGTTCAGGCCTCATCGTTTTGGGGGTGGCCATCGGGGTGGCACAAACTCGGTATCATCAGTATCTCTTGAGGCAATTTCCAGAAATTCTAGCAGCTCGCATGAGGCAGGGATCGATCAAGCAGAGAGGGAAGGTGAAGAAGGAACTTCAGTCCGTGACCATCGACCACCCTGGACGTTCGTTTATCCCGCTGGCCTACCTGGTTGGTGTGACAATCCTTGTGGGAAGCACTATGGCGGTGCTTTTGTATGGGCAGGTACACATTGTTCCTGCATTGCTGATGCCGTGGGCAGGGTTCTATTGGGCGCGGCTGTTTTTCTGGCGGGGTGTTGTCAAGTAGGACAGCGGATGCCTTATTTCTTCCTGGAGCGAATTGACTTGGTTCGAGCCGACGAGGTATCGGCCCGTGCTTCAAGCGTCGCCACACGCTGTTCCAGGTTTCGCACAAGCTCTTTCAGCGCCGGCAGATTGTGAATGACGCCCTGAACCTTCAACGACCTTTCGTGGGGCATCGCCGGGGCTCCAGAGAGAATCTGGTTCGATCCAAAGCTCCGATTCACGCCCGCCTTGGCGGCAATCATGACCTGGTCGCCGATGTTGATATGGTCGGAAAGCCCGGCTTGCCCACCGATCATCACATGATGGCCGATTGTGGTACTGCCGGCGATGCCCACTTGAGCGACGACGATTGAGTGTTCTCCGACAGAGACGTTGTGAGCGATTTGGACCAGGTTATCGATCTTAGTGCCCTGCTTAATAAGAGTCCGGCCGAATGTCGCACGGTCGATGGTGACATTGGCTCCCAATTCCACGTCATCTTCAATGACTACGCCGCCGAGTTGCGGAATCTTGTGATGGCGGCCTTGATGCTGGACGTACCCAAAGCCGTCAGATCCGATCACGGTCCCGCTATGCACGATCACTCGTGCGCCGAGTGAACACCCTTCCCGAACAACAACGTTAGGATACAGGACGGCATCGTCACCGATGTTCGAATCCGACCCAACGAAGACACCCGGATATAGTGTAACGCGGGCCCCGATCGTAACGCGGTCCCCAAGAGTCACGAAGGGCCAGATTGATGGGTCGGCTCCGATTCGGACGTCCGCTCCTTGGGCCAGGTCTTTGGCGATGCCACGGGGAGCAGTGGGACGAACAAAGAATTTCTGAGCGACGCGGGCAAAAGCCAATAAGGGATTGCCCACTACGATTTGAGGAATTACGAACTCCGGCAGATGTCGATGGACGAGCAACGCTGCCGCACGGAGATCCCCCGTAGCTTTCAGCGCTTTGTCATTTGCGATGAAGGATAAGGCTCTGGGGTTTGCTTCGCCCAAACTGGCCAACTCGGACACTTGAGTTTGTTCATTGCCGTGGATCGTACCTCCGACGACCTCATGGATCTTCGCGAGGGTAACCGGACTGGGCAACTGTGGGGCGGTCATCGGGTCGTGACCCTCTTCTTTTTCTTGGAGGTGGCAGCAGATTTCTTAGGTTTACGGGATGGAGCGGACTTGGCCGAGGTCCGGACAGGCTTGACTGAGATCCGGGCAGGCTTAGCCGAAGCGGAGCCTGACGTGACGGAGCCGAGCCGTTGTTGCACGTATGCCGCGACCGACCCGACGGTGCTCAGCCCAGGGAGATCTTGATCGGGAATTTGAATCTTGAATCTTTCCTCGATTTCAAAGAGCAGTTCGATAACGGCCACCGAGTCGAGTCCAAGGTCGTCTCGCAGATGATGGGCTTCCGTAATGGAGGCCGGATCTCGTTTGAGATAGTGGGCAAGGGCTTGAATGATCTTAGAGACAATCTCTTGATCGGTCATTATGGGTGCTCCTTCGTGGGAAAGAAGTTCCTCGCAGCAATCTGCGTGAAATACGTATGAGATTCTCCGACCCGTGGGCCGGAGCCGTTGAGCGGTGTGCCGAAGCCGGCTCCCTCCTTTGCCACAACCTCAGCCAGGGCTTCGGTGAACTGCCAAAGCTTTGGCGGAGACGGCAAGGCGACGGAGGGTCTTCTCGCCATTATCCCCACAGCAAACCAGAGAGTATGAGGCTAAGGCGATGCAATGTTGTCGAATCGTTTTTCACGCCACAAATTTTCTAAGGACAACCGTCGCGTTGTTGCTCCCAAACCCAAAAGCGTTCAAGAGGGCGTTGCGAACCTTTCGTTCTTGGACGGCGCGTCGGATGCCTCCCAATCGGCAGGCTGGATCCGGATCATCATAGTTCGCCGTGGGATGGATCTGGCCGGTATGAATCGCCAGTGTCGAAGCCACAGCGCCGATAGCCCCTGCTGCCCCTAAGGTATGGCCGATGAGTGATTTCGTAGCATTGACGGCGATTTTGTCTGCACGGTTCTTAAAGAGGCGTTTGATCGCTTTAACCTCGACGGCATCGCCGATCGTGGTGGAGGTGGCGTGGGCATTAATATAGTCCACCTGATCCGGTGCAATATCCGCCGATTTGAGGCCGAGCATCATGGTGGTGCAAATTTCCTCACCATCCTCCTTGGGAATAACCATGTGGTAGGCTTCGCTTGTGGCTGCATACCCGGCGAGCTCGGCATAAACTCTCGCTTTTCGTTTTTTGGCGTGCGCCAATGATTCCACGATCAAGGCACCGGCTCCTTCGCCCATCACGAATCCGTCACGACGTCGGTCGAAAGGACGTGAGGCTCGCTCCGGAGCATCGTTGAATTCGCTGGAGAGGGCGCGCAAGGAGCAGAAGCCGGCAAAGACCAGCGGAGTAATGCTCGCATCGGCTCCGATGACGATCACGACATCGGCCTGACCACTACGAATACAGTGAAGCGCTTGGCCCAGCGCATGGGCGCTGGAAGAACAGGCCGTTGAGATCGTGAGGTTGGGTCCTTTGGCTCCATACGCCATGGCCACGATGCCGGAGGCCGAATTGAGCGTGATGGTGGGAATAAAATTGGGATGCACACGGTGCGGCTTTTGGCTTTTGAAGAGCTGTGTGATTTCCCGCTCTCCCATCACCATTCCCCCCATGCCCGCTCCAACGATCACTCCGACACGATGGGGAGATTCCTTGGCCATGATAAGATCGGCATCGGCGAGTGCTTCCTTCGTTGCGACCAGGGCAAATTGAGCGTAACGATCCACCCGGTTTCCCTGGCTTGCGGGCAGATACTGTTCAGGTGAGAAATTGTGGATCTGCCCTGCGACCTTTGAACGGTAGTCGGCCATGGGAAATGCATCAAGCGACTGGATGGCGGTAATGCCCGAGCGACCAGCGAGGGCAGTTTTCCAGAATTCGCTCACGCCGATCCCAATAGGAGACACCACCCCCAGACCGGTAATGACCACGCGCGATCTCATGCCACTCTCTCCTTTGTGCAGCCCAAATGTTCTTTACTTACCGGAAGATCTCAGCGCAGTCAACTAGGAACAGGTTGTTTCAATAGCGAACCTTGAGTAGAAGATAGAGGCCGAAGCTGAGAAACAGCGCATTGGCCATCCAGCCGGCGAGCATCGGTGCCAGCACCCCTCCGCGTCCCAGCGCGATCGCGATCGAGTGGGTCGTCCAGTAGCAAAACCCGACGATGAACGCCTGCCCAATACCGATGGCCATGGTTCCTCCACGGACCCCGCTTCGTCGCAAGCTCAGCGCGATCCCCACCAGCACCATCACGACCGTGACCAAGGGGAATGCGACACGGCCATAGTAATCCGTGAGCAACCGAGTGAACGAAAACCCTTCATGCCGGAAGCGGCCCACGTAGTTGCGGATCTCCCGAAAGGTCATGGTTTCCGAGTTGCCTGCCAACGACGTGGAGAAGTCGTCCGGGATCAAGGGAATATCTATGGATTGTTCAGTAAAGAGGGCGAGATCCACCGTGTTATCCGGCTCGAACCGACGGCGATTTCCATTCAAAAGGACCCAGCCCTGAGGGGTATAGTGCGCTTCCGCGGCTTCGGTCATCTCAACAAGATGGAACGCAGGATTGAAATGAAAAAGGCGTATGCCTCGGAGGGTCTTTCCCCCGACGAGGATTTCGTTGACATGCATGAGGGCGTCGGCGCTGATACGGGCCCAGGGTTGGGTGGCTTTAATGGTGAGGGGAGGAGACTTCTTTTCGATCTGAATGAGGCGGACCTCTTCGGCCTTTTCCGAAGCGAGTGGAATAATCGTTGAGCTGAAGGCGAGGAGAATCAAGGCAACGCCGGTGGCAAAGAGGAGAAACGGAGATGTCATCCACAGGAGGCTGATCCCGCAACTGCGCATCGCGGTGATTTCATTGCTGCGCGAGAGCAACCCGAGTGTGAGGAGTGTGGCCACTAAAATTGCGAATGGAATCACTTGGAACGAGATCGCGGGGATTTTGAGCGCGAAGTAAGTGAGGATGGGAACGACGCCGGAATCGTAGCGGAGAAACCGGCGAACCTTTTCGAAAAAGTCGATGACCAGATAGATCGTCAACAAACCGGCGAAACACATGAAAAAGATCTTGGTGTATTCACGCAGAATGTAGCGAAAGAGTATCGTCATGGTGATTACTGGCGGCTCATTTTGAAAAAAAGAAAGACTGTGAAGAAGACGAAGATGATGTTAGGCAGCCATGCGCCCGCAAAGGGTGGGAGAATCAACGCCGTCACCAGAAAATCGCAGGCGACATTCAAGACGTAGAAGAGTATGACAATGAACACGCCTACGGCAAATCCGCCGATTCGCCCCGACCGTTTCGAGACGATTCCGACCGGCACACCCAGGAGGCAAAATACTAGTGAGGCGGTCGGGAAAGCCAGATCCTTGTAGTACTCCATCAGACGGCGGAGGGCACCCGAATCCTTTCCGCCTGACTGGGCGAGTTGTGCCATGATCTCTTCATAGGAGGGGCGCTCTTCCGTACCGGAATAACTGCTTTGGCTCAGGTTGAGCTTAAGGTCATAGCTGGAGAAGGAAATTTGTCGGTACTGATCGATTTGGTCTGGCCGGCTGTGGATGACCCCATTGACGAGCCGTAACGCGACTTGGTCGTTCGCCTGATCCATAAAAACATGGTACTGCTCCGCCACAATGACTCGGGGTCCCTCGGCAGCGCGCTCATCCGAGACAAAGATCCCATTCACAGGCCGGCCATTCTCTCCGTCAGGAACATAGATCATCATATGTGGAATCGGCTCATTGAACGTTCCTCGTTCCAGAGCAAGGACGAGCTGATCTTTCAGAAGATTGAGCGCCACTTTTTTGAGGTTCAATGAACTCCACGGTTGCCCCCATTGGGAGAGAACCAACGTGAGCATGAATACCGAGACGGCAAAGAGGAACACGGGTTGCGAGAGGCGGAAAAGGCTCAGCCCCGCGGCGCGCATGGCCACGAGCTCCTTATCGAAGGATAAGCGGCCAAAGGCGGTGATCGAGGCAATGAGGCCGGCAATCGGAAGCGTCAATACCAAGCCAGAGGGAAGAAGCATGGCCACGACCTTCAGAACCGCCCATAGTCCGACTCCTTTTGAAACCAGGAGCTCGACCAGACGCAAGAGTTCTCGCGTCAACATGACAAAGCAGAGCGCTCCGAGGCTGAGGCCAAACGGCGAGAGCAGTTCGGTAAAAATGTAACGATCAAGCAGGGTTCGTAGGATCACAGAGTTTTTGGAAATTGGAGGTCTTGTCGGACACTATAGGGGAGTCCTGTTCCCTTGTAAACCGCGAGGAAAAATCTTGCACGCCAAAGAATTGCTTGACAGGGCGTAAGCCCTGTGCTACATGCAGCCCGAATTTTCTTTTGAAGATGGGTTCCGTGAACGATTCACCACTCTTTCAGGTGCCCGTCGGTTCGACCTACCAGATTCGTGTCTCGTCTACCATTCATCATTGCCAATGGACTTAGGGGGGCGGCTACGTAACTGTGCGTGGTCGTTGAGAAAAGGAGGGGTTTCGTGAAGACAAAAGGGACAGTCAAGTGGTTCAATGATCGAAAGGGGTTTGGATTTATCCGACTCGATAGTGGAGAAGATGTTTTCGTCCACTATTCGGCATTGCAGGGAGAAGGGTTCAAGACCCTCAAGGAGGGTGAGAACGTCGAGTTCGACATTGTGCAGGGGGCAAAGGGACCACAGGCGGCCAATGTTCTGAAGTCTGCGGTAACTGCATCGTAGGAATTCTTTTCCTCTTTCTATCCTACTCGCAGGATATATCTTCCGAATCGGAAGAATGACTGAGTTTGCTCGGCAGTTTTTTGCTGCCCGATTCCGTCATTTCGTAGACAAAACCTATTGATACTGTTAGCGTTTGCCTATCCTTGCCATTAAGGCAAGGCAAGAAAGGTGTGTCTTGGCCGCGGATCGTAACAGAATTCTTCAGCAGGCCCAAGTTCTTGCGTCACGCGGGCAGTATGAGGCTGCCATCGCCGAGTGGAAAAAGCTGGCGATGGATGCTCCCAACGACGGCAGCATCCACAATGCCATCGGCGATCTGCATCTGAAACGAAGCGCGGCGGCGGAAGCAACCACCGCATTCCTTCAGGCTGCAGCGGCATTCAGGGCAGAGGGCGCCACTCTCAAAGCGATCGCAGCTTTTAAGAAGGTGCTCAAAAGCGATCCGACACGATATGAGGTCTATCGCCATCTGGGCGACCTCAACGCGGAGCGTGGGCTTTTGAGCAGTGCGGTCCAGGATTACCTCACCCTCGGTAAGTACTACCTCAAGGAGCGCAGGGGCAAAGACGCGCTCGAGATCTACAAAAAGATTGTCAGCCAAGATCCCTCCAACCTCAGCGCCCAACAGCGTGTAGCCGAACTCTGTGTCCAAGAGAACCTGCAGGACGAAGCAACGAAGGTGTATCTCCAGCTGGGTCGTGAACGCTCAGCGCAGGGACGATATGACGAAGCGAAAGATGCCTATCTTGCCGTCCTCCGTATCGATCCCAAGAACAGCGAAGCGGCACAGTTTGTCGAGAGCATGAAAATGGGCTCGACTGGCTCGATCAAGGCTGTGAAGCCGGGAACATCCGCTCCTGTAAACAAACCTTCTGAGCCGCTCAGTCTCCTGGCTGAAGCGACCAGAAGAATCGAGGAAAAACAGTATGCGGGCGCTGAAGCGATTCTAAACCAAATGCTCACAAGAGAGCCGGGGAATCCACAAGTATGCCAACTGCTCGCACGACTCCATCTGCAACGAGGGGACGTCCAAGTGGCACTGGGTGAATACCGCTTTCTGGCCGGCGCGGCCCTGCGAGCGCAGGATTTACTTCTTGCCGAATCCTTGATCCTGGAGTTTCTGTCGGCTGAGCCGAGCTCCGTCCCATTATTAGAGCTGCACGGAGAGCTGTACGAAGAGAAAGGAGACAATACGGCGGCGGCGCAGCAATATGCCAAAGCAGTCGAGCTGTTGTTGAAGCATCCCGAGCCTGGAATGGAGAGTCTCCACGAAGAACTCTTTGAAAAGGTACGGTCGCTTTCGACAGATGCCGCATTCGTCGATCGTCTTGCTGCGAGGATGAGGGGAGAACAGACGGCAGAGACCGGCAACTCCGCTGTTTCCGGCACCGAGCTAGGTTCAGTTGAGGAAGAGCCGCTGACGAAGGCACCCTCCTTCAGTGCCGCTGGCGGATTTTCAGTCGTCGGAGCTGAGCCTGAAGAGGACGAGCGCCATTTTTCCCTAAAAGGCGCGGCGCCGGATACTGTCAGCCCCTTTGCAAAGGGGAATCGATCGCAGGAAATCAGCTTGACGCTCGACAATGCGGCTCCCGATGGAGACGTATTTCAGAAAAAACCGTTGGCTGCCGGGCCCGTGCAAAGCCCGGCCCCTACACCGGCTCCGAACGTTTCACAACAGGCGAAGACGGCAACTGCGTACCAGCCGCAGGGCGAATCCAAGGTTGTCCAGGCCTCGGTGAAATCTCCGCCTGTCGACAAGCCGGTTTCTCCGGCCAAGACCTCAGCGAAGGAGCCGACCGTGCCGTTGCAGGGCGAATCCAAAGTTGCTCAGGCTCCGGTGAAATCTCCGCCTATCGACAAGCCGGTTTCTCCGGCCAAGACCTCAGCGAAGGAGCCGACCGTGCCGCTGCAGGGCGAATCCAAGGCTGTCCAGGCTCCGGTGAAACCGCCGCCTGCCGACAAGCCGGTCTCTCCGTCCAAGCTCATGCCAGAGTTGCCGGCCACGCCGCCGCCCGATTATGAAGCCCACTACACATTGGGAGTCGCCTACAAGAACATGGGATTGTACGAAGAAGCAAAAGAAGAGTTTCAAGTGTCGGCGAACGGCGAGACCTTCTATCTCGACTCCTGGTTAATGACCGCGCTTTGCTTCAAAGAGCAACGCCATCTCGCCCAGGCAATCAGTGGGCTCGAAGCAGTCCTGTCCGATCCCCGCTGTCAGGGCGCGAAAGGCCAAGCCATTCGCTATGAACTTGGTCTGCTCTATGAGGCGGAAGCCCAGTGGGGAAAAGCCGCCGCCACGTTCCAATCCATTCCATCATTCCATGATGTGCCGCAACGGCTTGAGGCACTCATGAAGCGGAACCCCACCGGCCAGTCGGCATTCCGACTTGCCGGCTAAGTCCACTGCCTCACAGGACGCAATTCGGCGCAGGCGTCCCCTCTAACACCGCGGCGATATTTTCCAGACAGATCCTTCCCATGCGGACGCGCGTATCCAAGGTCGCTGATCCTAGATGGGGGAGTAACACGACATTCGGCAGCGCCGTGAGTCCTGCGTGAACAATGGGTTCCTGCTCATAGACATCCAGCCCCGCTCCGGCAATCTTTCCAACCTGCAGCGCCGATACAAGCGCCGCTTCATCGACCACCGGCCCACGCGAGGTATTGATCAGGAACGAGGTGGCTTTCATCATGGCCAACTCACGCGGTCCAATAAGATGGTGCGTAGTCTCGGTCAACGGAACATGCATCGAGACGAAATCCGAGTGTCTGAGGACATCAGTGAGTGGCCGATGCGTCCAGCTGGATGTGCCAGGCAATGAGGGGCATGGGCGACGACTGGTATAGAGTACGTTCATGCGAAAGCCCTGAGCCCGCTGCGCGACGGCCTGGCCGATCCGTCCCATGCCGATGATGCCGAGCGTCTTCCCTGAGACGTCATGCCCCAGCATTTGTGTCGGCGCCCAGCCTGGCCAGGTACCAGCCCGCATCCAACGGTCTCCTTCCAGCACGCGACGGGCCACTGAGAGCAGCAGTGCCCAAGTCAGGTCGGCGGTCGCGTCGGTAAGCACATCGGGCGTATTGGTCACGACAATGCCGCGTGCACGCGCTGCGGCAAGATCGATGTTGTTATAACCCACTGCATAGTTGGCGATGATCTTGAGGCGTGAGGCTACTGACAGCAGGGCCGCGTCGATGCGATCCGTGAGCGTGGAGATCACCGCGTCAGCCTGCGCGAATCCTTGACGGTATTCATCCGGTGTGGGTGCTCGATCCTTCGGCTCCGAAATCAGCTGATACTGCCGCCGAATGGCGGCCATGATGGGATCGGGAAGGACGCGAGTAACATAGAGTGCAGGATGAGTCATGAGTCTCTCGCAAGCGAGTCGGTATTGTAGGAGATTTGTCTCGCGTCAACAACCGCACCCTTGTTCTTGTCTAGTGGGCCGTCTAGAATGCGCCACGACTTTCCTATGAGCGCCCCAACACTCATCCTTCCAGAACGATTCCACGCGATCGCCGCCGACCTCCGAGCTCAACTCAGCTCGGAGAAAGTGAAAGACGATTTTCCCACCCTCACTGCCTATGCCGTCGATGCCAGCATCTATCGCATGGTGCCCAAGGCCGTGGTCCTCGTGGAGTCTGAGGAGGACATTGCAAAAACCGTCAGCTACGCGGTGGCGCGCGGGATTCCGTTGACCCCACGAGCAGCCGGAACGAATCTCACCGGTTCGGCAATCGGGTCCGGCATTATTCTCGATGTCTCGCGGCTCAATCGCATTCTCGAAGTAAATCGCGAGGAACGATGGGCAAGGGTCCAGCCGGGCGTTGTCCTCGCAGAATTGAATAAGCAGCTTGCCCGCCAAGGTCTGTTGTTCGGACCGGATCCCTCCAGCGGGGATATGTGCAAGCTCGGCGGGATGCTGGCGAACAATTCGTCCGGTCCGCACACGCTGCGGTATGGGGCCGTGAAAGACAATGTGCATCGGCTCCGGATGTGCCTGACATCTGGAACCTGGTTGGACGCGAAATCCTACGGACTGGATGATCCGGCACTCGAACGATTGCTCTCAACAATTCCGGTGTTGCGCGACCTCTTTGTCCTCGTGCAGTCACAGGCGAGCTTGATCAGCTCCAAGAAGCCGACGGTCAGCAAGAATAGCTGTGGGTATAACCTCTTTGGCCTTGCCGATAGCCTTGCGGTGGGGCGGCTGGATCTGCCGAAATTGTTCGTCGGCAGCGAGGGGACCCTAGGCGTTGTGAGTGAGGCCACGTTGAAGCTCGTCGAGAAGCCGAAGGCGACGCTGACCGCCCTTATTCATTTCCGTCATCTTGAGGAAGTCGGCGATGCAGTGCCGAGGTTGCTTGAACTGGGGCCCAGCGCGCTGGAAGTGATGGATGCCAATACGCTCAATCTGATTGGTCGGACGCAGCATGGTATCCCGGCCGATGCGGCTGCGACTCTGCTGGTCGAGCTGGACGCTGATTCGCTTGATGTGGACCTGCATGAGCGGGCCGAACAGATGGCGGCAGCCTGCCGTCCGTACAAGCTGGCGTCGGAGCTCACCCTGGCCTTCGATCCGGAACGTCGGGAGCAACTGTGGAAAGCGCGGAAAGCGCTCTATCCCACCCTCTATCGGTTTGATCCTCAGAAGAAGCCGATTAATTTCGTGGATGATGTGGTGGTTCGTGCGGAGCGTATCAGCGAACTGATCCGTTACCTCGAAGAATTCTTCGAAGGGCAGCGCGTGCCCGTGGCGATTTTCGGCCACATCGGAAATGGAAACGCGCATATCGTACCGCTGTTGAATATAAATGACCGCAGCGATTTCGAGAAGATGGTTCAAGGATACCATGAGATTCACTCGGCTGTGCTCAATCGGTTTGGCGGGTCCATTTGCGGTGAGCACGGCGATGGCCGGGTCCGCGCTGAGTATGTGAGGAAAATGTTCGGCGAGGAACTCTACGCCCTCTTTGTGCAAGTGAAGAAAGCATTCGATCCCGGGAATATCCTCAATCCCGGCATCAAAATCAGCGCGGCGTCGTTTGCCGAGCACATTGACTACACGAGACTCTCCAAGCCCTGCGCGACCTGTGCGAAGTGCAATTCGGTCTGCCCCGTGTACGACGTCTTTCAGTCCGAAGACATGAGTTCGCGGGGCTGGTTCGAAATTGTGACGGCGAAGGATTATAGCTACCTCAATTCAAAACGGGTGGTGGAGGCCTGCCTGAATTGCAAATCTTGCCGCACCATCTGCCCGGCCGGTGTGGATGTGTCCGATCTCATTCTGCAGAAGCGGGCCGAGCATCCCAATCGCCTGGCCGGCTGGATCTTCCGACTCCAAGCAAAAGGCGCGCGCTTTGAATCCTTCTTGAGATTCCTCGGAAAGACGCAGCAGCTCTGGGACAGGCCATGGCTGAGGCGGATGATTGAGCGAATCTCGAGACCGGTGATGAGGGGGCTTGCAGCGACGGCCCGCTTGCCGCACGACCTCGTGCTTCCAAAATTTGCTCACCAACAGCTGCGAGAGCGCTACGCCGATCTAGTCCCAAAAGAACTGCCGTCAAAGGCGGGCGGGGTAGCCTATTTTCATGGCTGCGCCGCGAACTATTTTGATGATGGCGTCGGCGACGCCGTTATCGGTGTGCTGCGGAAGCATGGGGTCGAACCGGCGTTGCCGCCCCAGCGGTGTTCCGGCACACCGATTCAAACCTATGGGCATCAAGACCTTGTGCGCGATGGCGCGCGGTTCAATCTCCAGTCATTTTCGCCCTATGACACTATCGTGACCGGCTGTGCTTCCTGTACCCTGATGCTTAAGGATTACCCCACGCTTTTTCCTGAGGGAGCAGAGCATCGCCAGGCGGAACAGCTGGCCAAGAAGGTCGTGCACATTACCGAGTTCGTCGCGCGCTCATCTCAGCATCCGCCGATGGCGCAGGCCGCCGCGAGAACGAAGTCCGTGACGTATCACTCCTCCTGTCACCTGCGGGCTGCCGGTGTCACGAAGGAACCACGCAAGGTTTTGTCTTCGTTGCCCGGCATCAACTTTGCCGAGATGCCCGATGCCGATCGCTGTGCCGGGGGGGCAGGAACCTACGTGGTGAAGGATTACGACACGTCGCAGAAGATCTTTGAACGAAAGGCCCGAGCGGTCGAGCAAGTCGGTGCAGACGTGGTGGCCACGAGTTGTCCTGCCTGCATGATTCAATTAAAAAATGGCTTGCGTGAACGGGTCGAAGTCAAACATGTTGCGCAGCTGCTGAATGAGGCCTATGAGGCGGGGGAAAAGAGCTAATAGCGAATGGCCGATGGCACACAAAGAACCAGCTCGCTTGTGCTATAAGCCATTAGCTATAAGCTCCTGCTAAGGAACAAGGAACCATGGTGACGGTACTCGTGCTTGGCAACACATTACGCGATGCGGTCGGAGCGGATGAAGTTGAAGTGGGCGTGTCCGGACCCATCACGGTGAAGAAGTTGATCGAAGCGAATCAGGAGCAGCTCGGCGGCCTGCTCCGTTTCGTTACGAGTCGCGAAGCGCTTATTACAGTGAATAAGAAAATCGGGACGGAGGATTCGCCGGTCAAGGACGGCGACATCGTGAAGTTGTCCTTCCAATCTCGCGCGTCCTACGACGGCACGCGGGATATCCCAACCTGAGGTCAACCGAGCCTCCTGAAGGGTCGGATGTTCTGGTTGGCACCGTTGGCAGCGATCGTTAACCGGCTGTCGGCAGGGGAGATGGGCTTTCTTGACAAGCGCAGGATCGGGCTATTAGCATCTCCTCACACTCAATGGTGGCGACGCCTTGCATGGCGGCACGCTTGTCTCGAAGGTGATGCGATGTTGCGCCGCATGAACCTGTTCAGTATCGGGACATTCTTCCTCAGCTGGTATCTTGTTTTTGGTTTTCCCCTCCTTGATTCCAGCGATCTCACGACTGACGTACTTGCCAAGCCGACATTCACGTTCGTGGCTGAGTTACAGGACGTGGATGATCTAAAGCCGGTGCAGCCTAAATCTCATCCAACGGCGTTTGGACGGTGGTTGAAAGATGGTGGCAAAGTTTCCGAGTCGGTCACGTTCCCTAGACACGTCGATCATGAGAGACATGCCGTTGCCCCGCAATACGATCTCTTCCTGGTCTTTCGAGTCTAGATTCTTCCTTCAGAAATAGGTCTGGTCCTTGTCCCTTGACGACTTCACCGAGGGAGGACGCCATGTATCTCAAGCAAAAGCGATCGCAGTCGATCCATCTTATGCTGCTGGGCACCGCCACGCTCTTATCCGGATGTCACTCGACACCGTTCGTGCCCGATCAGGCAGACCTCTATCAGTCGCCTGACCGTGATCCCAACATGCCGCCCGGCGCCTATGCGACTGAAGCGGACTGTATGAATGCTGTCGGTGCCGGTAACTGTGAGCCTGTGGGCTATGATGTGGCCAGCCGGCCGACCGTGACTCCGTTCGGTGAAAGCGGGCCCACGGATGTTGCCGTAGGATACACCGATGACGAATATTATCCCCTCTATTACGTACCGCCCTATCCCTTTTCGCAACAGCTGATCTATTGGTTCGGCCGTGGGGGGGGAGCCAGGGTTGCTCCACCGATCGTTCGAGGCGGGTTCGGCCGTTCATCCGCGCGCTATGGCGGGGTATGGGCATGAGGCGCGAGGAGTCGACTCCCCGCTTGGAATGGGCGCGACGCCTCGAAGGGGTGGGACTCACCTATCATAGTTCGGAGGGGGCCTATTGGCGTGAAGAAGCCTGTTATGCACTGAGTCAAGAAGAAGTCGAGGAGGTGGAGACTGCAACTGCCGAGTTGCACGCGATGTGTCTGGACATTGTCGAGGACGTGATCACCCGCGATCGATTCAATCTTCTTCAAATTCCCTTGATGTGGCGCTCGGCGATTCGTGATTCTTGGGAGCAGCAACAGCCCTCCCTCTATGGGCGCTTCGATCTTCGTTACGATGGTCAGCAGCCACCGGTCTTGCTGGAATACAACGCCGATACGCCTACCTCGCTTATTGAGGCAAGTGTCGCGCAATGGCATTGGATGGAAGAGACTCATCCGGGCCAAGATCAATTCAATTCTCTCCATGAGAAGCTGATCGCCCAATGGGCGCGCGTCTGTCATGTCGATGAGGAACCGCTTCATGTCGCCGGGGTGGCCGAACATCTAGAAGATGCACAGACCGTCTCCTATCTCCAAGACACCGCGCAACAGGCAGGTCTCAGGGTTGTGCCGATTCCGATCGAGGAAATCGGATGGGATGTGCAAGCCTGCCGGTTTATTGATCGCCAAAATCATCCGATCACTCAGCTGTTTAAACTGTATCCCTGGGAATGGTTGGTAGCTGAGCCCTTTGGAGCTTTCCTTGTCCGTTCGTCGATTCGGATGATTGAACCGGCGTGGAAAATGATCCTCAGCAACAAGGGGCTGCTGGCCCTGCTCTGGGAACGGTTTCCCGGCCACCCCAATCTCTTACCGGCATTCTTCGACAGCCGGCCTCTGGGCTCGACCTACGTGTGCAAACCTCTCCTGTCGCGTGAAGGAGCCAATGTTACAATCGTAACGCCCGAACATGTCGCGGTCACTCCCGGACCTTATGGCGACAGGGGTTATGTGTATCAAGCCTTCGCGCCGTTACCGGAGTTCGACAGATGGCATCCGGTGGTTGGATCCTGGATCATCGGCGACGAACCGGCGGGGATTGGGATCAGAGAGTCTGTGCAGCTCGTCACCAACGACAGCAGCCGGTTTGTGCCGCACTATTTCACGCCGACTATCCATGCCGATTTGATGGTGTCAGCAACAGCCGTGCGAACAGAACCGATTTAAGCTCGCCGCTTCGCCTTTGCCGTCGGCGGGGCGACTATGAAAAGGGAGAAAGCGAACAGGGGGAAATCTGCTATCTTTATGGCATGAACCGTCTCGCCAAAGTGGTCGGCCTTGCCCTGCTTGCCGTATGGTCTACATCATGCACCGGTAGCCTGAGCCGGCTTGATGAGGAAGTCTTTTACAAAGGGCCGGCCTTTAGCCTCAAGCTAGTTCGGTATTACGAAAATCTTCCCCTCCACTACACAGGTGAGATCTTTGTTGTTTCCTGCGCATCGTCTGCGACGGCAGCTTCAACGGCTCATCAAACTCAGGACCGGGGGTGGATTCAACTTGGGAGGGGCGGGGCAATTGGATCCAAGGCTGCGCACGACATGGTCGTCCAAGAGAGATCGCACTATATCGTGGTAAACGATCACACTCTTGCCGTGACCGGTACCGTATTACGGGCGAGTTTCGATGCCTGCGGGAGTTTTGTGCAATGGGACCCGACGTCACTGCCGGCCGATATGATCGCGTCGGTCGAAAAACCGGACTTCTGCAAGCCGAAGGGGCTCGGCGATTGCCGTTACTATGACTTTCAGGATGGCCGGACTCCCCAATATGCGGACATGACATCTGAAAAAGCGGGGATGCTCGCATTCACAGTCCAAGCCAAGGTATTTAAAGACGGACTTCGATTGAGGGTCACGACCTCCGATTTCGGCCAAACGTGGGCCATCCAGCCACTCTAAGGCAACACAGCATCATTGAGCCCGCCGTTTTGCCTTGGCCGTCGGCGGGGCGGTGAGGGGATTGTCGGGCCATGAGTGCTTGGGGTAGCGACCGCGGAGTTCTTTTTTCACCTCCTGATAAGTGTTAGCCCAAAAGCTCGCCAGATCTTTCGTAACCTGTACAGGGCGACGAGCCGGTGAGAGCAAGTGCAACATCACCGGCACCTTTCCTGCGGCCACGCGAGGCGTGGCCTTGCAGCCGAACATTTCCTGCAACCGTACGGCCAGCACGGGAAGGTCTGGGCTGTCATAGTCGATCCGAATCTTTGATCCACTCGGTACGGTGAGATGGGTCGGAGCAAGGCGGTCCAAGTCACATTGCTGCTCCCACGTCAGGAGCGCATGCACTGGCTGGGTCAGATCGAACCGTTGCACGCGATCAAGCGTCGTGATGCCGTTCAGGTAGGGGCCTAGCCACTCATCAAGCGTCTGTTGCAATATTTCGTCCGAGAGATCTGGCCAGGTTGCGTTCGCACCCTCCACACGTCTCAGAAACTGCACCCTCGTCCGCCATTGCTGCAGCTCCGGTGTCCACGCCAGCGTGGCCACACCCGCCTGACGCACGCCGTTCAACAAGGCCTCGGCAATCAACGACGGATTTGGTTTCGACAAGGCTTGCTCAGATAGCACAAGCGCGCCAAATCTGCGTTGCCGTGAGGCGCGGACAGATTTGGCCCGGTCATCCCAGGTGACCGCTTCTGTTTCAATGATCTGATCTGCAGAGAGGCGCTCAATGTCATCGAGCGATAAGGGAGCAGCCAGGTCGATACGCGCCCATTGCGATCCGGCGTCTAGATCGGCGATCACCAGATAGGGTTCAGAGGCAAGCGGGTCTGGATTGGCGAAGAGAGCGCCGCGGCCGTTGGCCAAGAGGTAGCGCGCATCGCCGCCCTTTTGACGTTGCGCAATCCGGTCCGGATAGGCGAGGGCGAGCAATAGCCCGACAGCATGGGGATCGTCGCGCGTGTCGGTCTGTCTCCTGTCAGCTTGCTGGGGAAGCTGGTGCCGCCACAGTTTGGCTGTCTGTTTTATCCGATGGCATGCGCGGCGATCGACTGTCGCACCTGTCGCATGGTCGTGTTGTCCATGCAAAACATCGAGCCTGACCCGGAGATCCGCGTTGCGCCAACCGGAAGGGCCACGGAGAATATCTCGTTCGCTCAGCAGGGCGGCGGTTTCACAGGCTTGAGTGGTCAGGCGCAGTGGTCCTGCGTTCATCAACATGTGGGCGAGGCGCGGATGAATCGGCAATGCGGCCATCTGTTTTCCGTGAGAGGTGATACGGCCTATCGCATCCAAGGCGCCCAACTGCGTGAGTAGGTCCGTTGCTTGTGCCACGGAGCCCGATGGAGGTGGAGTGAGCCACGACAGTTCCGATGGGTTGCTTGTTCCCCAGAGAGCCAATTCCAAAACAAGCTGTGTGAGATCGGCATCGAGCATTTCCGGGGGCCGACGCGCTGCGAGAGATGCCTGCTCTTTTTCAGTCCATAAGCGATAGCAAACGCCCGACTCCAACCGTCCGGCTCGACCACGCCGTTGCTCGGCAGAGTCTTGTGTCACACGGATGGTCTCCAATCTTGTGAGTCCGGAACGAGGATCGAATCGCGGCACACGCAGCTGGCCCGCATCAATCACAACGCGGATGCCGTCGATCGTCAAACTGGTTTCGGCAATAGAAGTGGCGAGCACGACTTTTCTTGTCCCTGGGGGCGCCGGCTCAATGGCCAGGTCCTGGGCGGCTTGCGGCAGATCGCCGTGTAGAGGGGCGATGTGGACAGTGGGGCCCAAGTCGGCATCGAGCAGTTTCCGCTCGACTCGGCGTATTTCGGCCATACCCGGGAGGAAGACCAACAAGCTGCCCTGGTCCTGCGCCAGCGATCGCCGGATGAGCTGTGTCACAGCCACATCTAAATGTCCGGAGAGCGGCTGATCAAGATAACGCGTCTCGACCGGAAACATCCGGCCTTCGCAAGTGAGGACTGGTGCTTGCCCCAGGAGCTCGCTGACAGGCCCGCAATCCAATGTGGCCGACATCACCAGCAGGCGAAGGTCCGGGCGGAAGAGCCGTTGGGTTTCGAGGCAGAGGGCGAGCCCTGTGTCCGCTTGCAGACTGCGTTCGTGGAATTCGTCAAAGAGCACGATGCCGTAGGTGTTAAGCGAGGGATCCTGCTGAAGCAGGCGCGTGAGGATCCCTTCCGTTACTACTTCGATGCGCGTCTTCGGGCCAACCTTCGTATCAAGGCGCATGCGGTAGCCGACTGTGTCACCGACGGCCTCGCGAAGCGTTGCGGCCATGCGATGCGCCGCGGCACGGGCCGCCAGGCGGCGCGGTTCGAGCATCAGGAGGTTCTTGCCCTGAAGCCAAGGGGCATCCAGGAACGCCAGAGGGATGCGCGTGGTTTTTCCTGCGCCAGGCGGGGCGGTCAGGAGCGCATTGGGTCGGTTCACGAACGTTTGTTGGAGTTCCGGAAGAACGTCTTCTATTGGTAGGCGGGACATGGTAGGGTTCACCCTCGTTGCGTGCGCAGACTGTATCAGACTTCACTTCTATAAAGGAGAGGATATCGGGGCATGCCAGAGTATAGTTGGACTGAAACGAAGCCAACCGGGCCAGGGTGGTACTGGTTTCGCGGGCAAGCGCACGAAGCCGATCCGTTTATTGTGCAAGTGGATGAGGCGGGTCAATTTCAGTGGCCGGATGGTGGGTATCAGGAAGTGAAGCTGGCGAAAGGGGAGTGGGCGGGGCCGATCGAAGAGCCTGGTGAATAGTCGGGAGCGGTCGGACTGTCAATCTTGCTCGCTGCCCGCGCACCTAAAAACTATCTGAACGTGAGATAACGGGCGGTGCTCGCTCAATGCGCGCAGTGAATGGCAGTCCAACCGCTCCCAGTGGTGGGCTCGCGATCAGGTGAGAAGAGAAAGAGGGAAGACGAGCAAGCTTGGAGGGAGCATTGGTAAGGAAGACCTCAGACGAGAAAGGTGCCACGATTGTCTACTAAGCATGATAGTAATCATCCTTCCGTAGCCCCGGCGGCGACGGGATTTTCTCCCGGCTTTGCCGCGCTTGGTTTAGAAGCGTCGTTGCTTGCTACGTTGGACGCACTGGGCTACGAAGAACCCACTCCGATTCAGCGTGAAGCGATTCCACCGCTTTTGGCCGGGCGCGATCTGTTAGGCCAAGCGGCGACAGGTACGGGCAAGACCGCCGCCTTTACCTTGCCGCTGCTCCAGCGCATCGCGCATGGAGCGAAACAGCGTCCAGCCGCGCTCATCCTGGTACCGACGCGTGAACTCGCCATCCAAGTGGGCGAGGCGGTCCAGCGCTACGGCAAGGAATTGCGGATCAGCGTATTGGCCGTATATGGGGGGCAAGCGATCGGCCCACAGTTCCATGCCTTGAAGCGGGGCGTCGACGTCATCGTGGCGACGCCGGGACGGGCCCTCGATCACATTCGCCGCCAGACCTTAAAACTGGCGCATGTGCAGACCGTGATACTGGACGAAGGCGATGAGATGCTCGACATGGGCTTTGCCGAAGATCTCGATGCCATCCTCGAACAAACGCCCGCCAATAAGCAGACGGCGTTGTTTTCTGCGACGATGCCGCAGCGCATCAAGTCGATTGCGCACCGCCATCTCAAGAATCCTGTCGAAATTACCATCGCCAAAGAGCCGGTCAAGGCCGGGGCGACGCCGCGCGTGCAACAGACGGCCTATGTGGTGACCAGGCAATATCGCGGTGCAGCTTTAGCGCGGGTGTTGGATGTGGCCGGTCCGAAGTCCGCGCTGGTGTTTTGCCGCACCCGCGTGGAAGTGGACGAAGTCACCGCCATGTTGAACAGCCGTGGGCACCGGGCCGAAGCAATTCACGGCGGCATGAGTCAGCCTCAGCGCGACCGTGTGATGAACGCTTTCAGGGCCGGACAAACGGAATTACTGGTCGCGACCGATGTTGCCGCGCGCGGACTGGACATTCCCAGCGTCTCGCACGTCATCAACTACGACTTGCCGTCATCGGCCGAAGTGTATGTGCATCGCATCGGCCGCACCGGCCGGGCCGGGCGTGAAGGATCGGCGATCACCATTCTCGATCCGCGCGAGCAACGGCTGCTGCGCAGCATCGAGCAGCACACGAAAGCGAAGGTAACTGTTGCGCCGGTGCCATCTGCTACCGATCTCCTCGCGAAGCGATTGGAACGGACCAGAGCCGCCGTGCAGGAGGCAATGCAAGCGGACGACATCGAAGAGTTCAAAGGAGTTGTCCAAGCCATGGCTGCTTCCGGTGATGCCACCATGATTGCGGCGGCGGCGATGAAACTCATCTTTCGTGCGCAGGGTGGTGAGCGAGTCGAAGAGGACATCCCCACCATGCCGATCAGACCGCCTGACCCGCATCGGCAGGCGCACCGCCAGGCGGGCTTTGCCGTACATCGTCATCGCGGAGCGCACGCGAAACCGGGCGAACGACAGCCGATAGGCAGGCCCGTGCGTGGAGGACAGGAACCAGGCATGGCGCGTGTTTTCGTCGGAGCAGGGCGGGAAGCCGGCATCAGACCCGGAGATCTCGTCGGAGCCATTGCGAATGAAGCGAAGATCAATGCCAGCGTGATTGGCGCCATTGAGATCGAAGAACGGTTTTCGATCGTGGACGTTCCGACGGAGCTGGCGAAGGGAATCGTGGATGTGCTGAGCCGGTCGCGCATCAAAGGACGAAAAGTGCCGGTGCGCTTCTTCAGAGATTAGCAGGAGGTTGAAGCGGGCGCTTTTCCCACCCATCCGGCATGGGCGTGTTCTGCCGTGCCATCGGCACGTGTGCCTCGGCTGCTTGCCCGGTCGATTCGGCAAGGCGTACAATTGGCATCCTTCCTCACCTACACCGATAGGAGGTGCTATGGCGGTCCGCACCACTCCCCAAAAAACACGGGTTTCTCTCGATCGAAGTATCGAACGGATGAGAAAACAGCTTGCCGAATTGGCCCCGTTCTTGGGTAAGGGCAAGCCAACGCGCAGTCTGGAAGAATTCGATTTGGAGACCGAGCGGGTGATCGGAGAACTCCTGGGGCAGACCTCCGACCTGCTTCATGCCTACGAATATGCCGAGCTGGGCGAGGCGGCCGGGCTAGTCAACATGACGGACGAGGCGCCGGAAGGCACCGGCATGGATAGCCAGCGGCAAAGTCTCTTACAGCGCAGCCGAGTGTTGGAAAGCTGCGTAGCTGAATTAGAAGCGCGACGGTCTGCTGCACCAAAGAAAGCCAAGATCGGACAGACGCTTATCGGCCCACAGATCGCCGAGCACATGACAGCCGAGATTCGGAGCGTGTCGCAGGACGCCAGCCTGCGTGAGGCCGGGCAGCTGATGCATCGCTGGAAGACTGGATCTTTGCTCGTGACAAACAGCCAATCCTACGTCGGGGTTCTGACCGATTCGGCCTTGGCGCGTGAGGTCGTGGCTAACGGACTCAATCCTGGAACTACCCTCGTGAAGGTCTGCATGCGCGCACCTGTCATTGCCATCGAAGGCAACCGACCAATTATCGAAGCCGTGCGGATGATGAAGGACCAGGCTACCCGGCACTTGGCCGTAACGCAAGACGGACAGATCACCGGGGTGATCTCGGTTTCGAATATCCTTCGATATTATTCCGGAGTGGTCTAGCAGCACGTCGCTCGCCGTTCGGGAAGCGCAATTGATCTAGCTAGGTACGAGGTACATTTCACGAGAGACGTTTCTTGCTTGTGCCACATGCGATCAGCCATAGGTTCCTTTCTCAGAACGGGAGGTGGGATATGGGCCCGACCAAAACCGTCGTGAAAGACAATCGGCTCTATGAGGCGATGAGCGGCAAGTTGATCAAGGACGGATTCACGAGCCGGCGTGAGCTTGAAGACTACGTGAACCATCATTATCTCGCTTTGCCGGTCGTCGACAACGCGGGCAGGCCGTGGCTGCTCGATGGCAAGCCTGTGTATTGTTTCCGTGGGACGCAGTACGAGACTGTCGATGATCAGCGGGTCCACCTTGCGCGTTGTCCCGATTGCGGTGGTATGGGCATTCGCTCCGACGAATTCACGGTCGAATCCGATTGCATCCGCTGCACGGCCTGCGAACATGAGTTTGATGCTCGGTTGGAAATGATGGAAACGTAATGAGACCGGCTGGTCTGGCTCGATGTCGGATGATGCCTGCAGGATGTACCTCCTGCAGGCCGCTTTTTGTAACAGCCATGTTGCAATGGCGTAAGTCTCGCGCGAGCAGCACGGGATGGCTTCCTGGAGTCGAGTGCACAGTGACAACGCAGTGGTGGAGCACATGAGGCGCCGGATGAATCGAATGGCAGGGGCCCCGTCTGCCCGGGTATTCGGATGAAAGGAACGACACTGTGACTAAAGATCGATTGACTTCGGCGAAGATCATGCAACTCGGTACGGGGTTTATGGGGACGAAGACGTTGCTCAGCGCGATCGAACTGGGTCTGTTTACTGAATTGGCGAAAGGCCCGCTCGATTTGGAGTCGCTGAGGACGCGTCTTCGGCTCCACCCACGCAGCGCGCGTGATTTTTTCGATGCGCTGGTCGCGCTGGGCATGCTCATGCGCACCGGCTCACGCTATGCCAATACGTCCGAGACGGCGCTGTTTCTTGACCGGAACAAACCGTCCTACATGGGTGGCATTCTGGAAATGGCCAATGCGCGGCTGTACCCCTTCTGGGGGACGCTCACCGATGGTCTCCGTACCGGGAAGCCGCAAAACGAAGTCAAAACCGGCGGCGACTTTTTCGGGACTCTCTATAGCGATCCGCAACGCCTGGAAGGGTTTCTCAAGGCCATGACCGGCCTCAGCATCGGCTCGGCACAGATCATTGCCAAGAAGTTTTCCTGGAAGAAATACAAGACGTTTGTGGACGTTGGCTGCGCGCAAGGGGGCGTGGCGGTCGAGCTAGCATCAGCGCATAAGCATCTGATGGGCGGAGGTATGGACCTTCCGGTCGTGCAACCAATCTTTGAGGCCTATTCCAAGACACGTGGAGTTGCCCAGCGGTTGCGGTTTTATCCAGGAGACTTCTTCAAGGACCCATTGCCGAAGTGCGATGTGATTGTCATGGGCCACATCCTCCATGACTGGAACCTGGACGAGAAGATGATGCTGCTCCGCAAGGCCTACGATGCCTTGCCGGCGAACGGCGCCGTAATCATCCATGAGGCTCTGATAGACGACGCACGCAAACGAAACGCCTTTGGCCTCCTCATGAGCCTGAACATGCTCATCGAGACGCCTGGCGGGTTTGACTTCACCGGGGCTGATTGCCGCAAGTGGATGAAAGAGGCTGGATTCAAACGGACGCAAGTTGCCCGACTGATCGGATCGGACGGGATGGTGGTGGGGTTCAAGTGAAGAGAGGTGCGCGGAGCGGGCGAATGGCTTTGGCTGATCTGGTCTATCTGGCCTGCCTAGTAGTCTCATGCAGCCAAACAAGACAGACCGAATAGACCAAATGAACAATTCAGGCTGGCAGCGCTTTTCGACATCCTGTTAAAATCTTCCCTCCATGCCGGTCGAAACGTTTACCGCACAAGTCGAGTCGATCAAGAATCTGACCCATGACGTGCGCCAGCTCCATCTGCGGCTGATCGAGCCGAAGACGATCGCTTTCAAGGCAGGTCAGTTCATCTCCTTCGAGATGCCGCATCCGCAGACCGGCCGGCTCGTGACGCGGGCCTATTCCATCGCCTCACAGCCCAGCCGTTCGGGCGTCATTACGCTGCTGTTCAATCTGGTGCCGGGTGGATCGGGCTCCGGCTTCCTGTTTGATCTTAACGTAGGGGAGAAGACGCACTTCAAGGGGCCTGCGGGGAATTTTTATCTGCATGACGATCCGAATCGAGAATTGCTGTTCATTGCCAACGGCACCGGCATCGCGCCGATCTGGTCGATGCTGTTGGCAAATGCGGAGCGACCCGATCCGAGACCGGCGATTTTGTTCTGGGGACTGCGCAGCCAACGAGACATATATTATCAGCAGGAGCTGGCCGAACTGACCAGGCGAACACCGAGCTTCAGGGCCGTCACCACGCTTTCCCGTCCCGAGCCCGGCTGGTCCGGTGAATCCGGCCGTGTGCTGCGGTTGATCGAGGAGCGGATCGTGTCAGTCAAGAATCTCGCCGTCTATCTCTGCGGAAACAGCGCCATGATCGCCGATGCCACCTCGTTGATCCAGAAGAAAGGCCTGTGCCCCATCTACCGAGAAAAATACTACGACGACGCAGGTTCACCAGAGGATTAAGAAAGGCCAGAGGTGGCCCGTTAGTCTCCCGTGACCTCTCAAAGGCTCTCGCGATGGTTTGTGCTATAGGCCATCAGCTCTCGTTTCCCTCTGAGGTAACCCCATGCACCGGCTTAAAGACAAAGTGGCGATTGTGACTGGCAGCAGCAGTGGCATCGGCAAGGCGATTGCGCTGCGGTTCGGAGCGGAAGGAGCGAAGGTTGTTGTCACGGCCAGGCGAATGGCACTCTGCGAGCAAACCGCCGCGCAGGTCAAAAAGAACGGCGGCGAGGCCTGGGCGGTGCAAACCAACGTGGCGGATGAAGGTCAGGTAGAGCGATTGATCGAGGAAGCGGTCAAGCGCTATGGCCGGCTAGATATTCTCGTGAACAATGCGGGAGTCATTGCCGGCGGGCGGGTCGCCGAGACGACGACGAAATCGTTCGACGAGGTGATGAACGTGAATCTGCGCGGTACGTTCTTCTGTTGCCGTGCCGGATTCAAGCAGATGAAGAAGCAAGGCGGGGGAGTCATCATCAACATGTCGAGCGTCGCCGGCCTGCAGGCTTGGGCCGGCACCGGTGCCTACAGCGCCTCGAAGCACGGCATCATGGCTTTGACGAAGTCACTGGCTGACGAAGGGCGCCCGCATCATATCAAAGTGAGTGCCATCTGTCCCGGCGGCGTAGCCGACGATCTTGTCGATGCTTCATCGGAGGAAATACTCAGGAGTGAGAAGATCGATCCGTTCGATGTGGCGGAAACAGCGGTCTATCTGGCGACGCTGGGCAAGCACTCCGTTGTTCATCAGGTCATCATCGATCGGGTAGGGGCGGACTGGTGAAGAACAAGAAGGCCGAAATGCTTGCATGGTCCTCTGTCCAGGGAATCCAACGGGTGCGACCCCGGGCTACGCGTGCGGCTGATTGATCGGACCTTCGGCTCCATGCACAACGTTGGAGAACATGAACTGCACCGGCATTTTACGGCTGCTTGAACTTGCCCTCACTTCCTTGAACACCAGCCTCAAGTTGCCGAGTCCACCGGCTTTGAACACCGGCTGATCGCCTACTTCGTGCCCGCGCCGAGAGGTCCAGCCGAGAAAGTCGTTGTTGTTGCGCTGGATCGCGTCGTTGGTGTCGGCATCGGTACGAAATTCGTTGATTTCGTGATAGAGCGTGCCAACCACGTTTTTCCAGGGGCTATCGAACACGGCAATGCCGTTCTCCATTCCGTTGGCGCGCATTTCCGAGTAGACGTTTGCGGAGTAATAGAGCGTTACCCGCTTGCCCTTGCGCGTGATGTGCAACGAACCATGGTAGCCGCCTAATCCACCGAGCGACGACGAGTCGTCGAGCTTGAGCACGGTGCCGGAGGGAAGGATGAGGTTGAAGATCGTCGTGGTGAGATTGTTTTTCTTGATCTGCGACGTATCGTAGAGCCTTGTCACAATGGTCTGTACGTCAGGCTCATCAAGCGTCGCGGGCTCGTTTTCATCCAGCACGAACGAGTCACGCATGTCGCAGGTCAGCGCCGTGTCAGGGAAATACTGGACCATGACATTATTCAACCGCCGGTCCCGCATTGCCAGGCTGATGGTGCGGTCGATCTGTTCGATGTCGCTCGCCTTTCATGAGCTGTCCCGACCCAAGTAAATGTTCTGGAATTCCATCTGCGGCACCACCTTGCCGCCGTGGAAGATCAGGTCGTCGAGCGGGGAGGGGTCGATGCCGGGCGCAATCACCTTCGGCATAGGCCAGGCCCCGCCTGGCAGGGCGCTCTTCTCATAATACTTGAGTTCAGCCATGGAGCCGGCGCGCGCCTGGATGCGCATCGGTCGTTGGGCAGCGTAATAAGACTTCGGCATGGCAGATCCTCCTTCATTGTGCAGCGCCAGCAGTCGGTTGCATTCGCACAGTCTCGTCAATAGGCATTGTGCAATGCATATGCCTGAGGCACGACACCGACTCCGGGTCATGTTTCAAAGGATTGAGAAGGAAGCAGTACTAGCGGAGATCGTGCAGGCCGAAAAACTGACTCCGATTGAATACGCACGTGACGCCGTAGAAATATGGAAGAACGAAACTCGGCACACACAACGAGCACTGGCGCACCCATCGGATAGTCCAACGGTCCGATGTGCACCGATTGCGTTGATCAGGCCTGGACGTGATGGGTCTTCGGGCCTTTCTTGTGCTCCGGCAGCTGGATCAGATAACGACCCCCGGTTTCACAGGTCACGAGAATGTCTCCCTGCCGGCTCAAGCGATCGATTTCGAGAAACACCTGATTCCAGGTGAGCTCGGGCACGCTCTCGGCCAATGTATCCAGATCACACCCGTGCGTCTGTTTGACCGCTCCAAGAATGCGATCGGTGACTGGTGCTAGCAAGGCCATGATTAGACCCTCCCTCTGGTGTTCGAACGCCAACTGTGATCCTCCCCAGTCCTTTCCGTTTATGGATCAGTTCTCGATCCGGGATAAACGATACCAAACTCCTCATCTGGCATGATGCGTTGCGACAGAAGGGCCAGCTCCTCGGCTGCATCGTCGCCCAGTCCATGGGCACGACTGACCAGCATGCTGAGAAACCGGCCCATCTCTCGCTTGGCGCCCCACCGATCCCCACGGTTGGTCGCGCTGCGGATGCGTTCCAGTTCCTCCGCATAAGGGATGAAATCGTAGGCGGGATATTTCTTCGTGAAGTAAGTTTTAAGCCGGAGCTCAAGATCATCGATCCAGCTGACCGGCGGAGAGAGGCGGTCGGTTGGCGAAGCAGCAGCGAGCAAGACAGTCAGCGGATCACCGCCATAAATGAAAGCGGGCGTAAGGAGAAAGAAGGCAGATGACAGGGGAATCAGTGCCAGAAGGGGAAGGAAGGCACGGGGCCTGACAGATTCCATGGGGACCCTCGTTCAAAGGATCCGCATCCGATCGGTGAAGTGCTGTGATACAGAATCCGGCGTAGGAGTGAAGGAGACTGTGCGAGATCCGTCGCGCAGAATGACGGGAAAGCGCGCGGAAGAGACAGCAGCCACCGTCACTGGAACGTCATGGAAATATGCTACGCCAATAGAGAGATTCGGTCAACCGTCTTTCAAGGGGCGAAGGAAGCCAAGTCTGGGAAATCGGGAATGGAAAACGATGTCAGGACATTTTTCGCCTCGCCCTCACGCGTGATGCATTACTGGAAACGGCAGTAAGGCAGTAAAACAGGCAGGTGCTTGTCTCATTTTTGCTTGTAGTCTGCCCCATACATCCGCTCCAGCACTTCTTGCGCAGCCCCGCAGGCGCCTGCGATCAACTGAGCGAACAGGGCATCTTAGGGCCTCTGAAACCAGCGGACAGGGCACACCTTATGCTCTTTTCATGGGCCGTGATGCATGTGAGCACATGGTAAACAGGGGAACAGAGGGATTACAAAAAAGTGAGGCTGCCATGACTTTTCGCGCATACTTCATAAAACTCGGAAGCATTGTCCTGTTCGGCAGCGGGCACTATCTGCCGTCGGAAGCGAATCAGGTAGCCGGGCAGTTCAACCGGCTCAATGAAATCGACAAGCAGCATGTCCTAAATTTCCTTTGCACCTTGTGAGGTCGTTCTCGTCGTGGTTCGACCGTTCTGTCACGTCACCTTGCGGAAGGAAAGGGAGATCATCATGTCGGGAAACATCAAGCCGTTGGCATTCATGGCGGTGCTATGGATGCTGGTGTCGCCGCAGGCGCTGTCAGCGGAGGGATTGCGCGGCGGATTCGATGACGCGTTTGGACCGCGGTTCAGCCCGGATACACGATCGGTTCAGCCGGATTCAAAGCATCGCCCCCGCCACGGGCTCGATCGGGCTGGCGCCGTCCGTCATTGGAATCAGATCGCCATTGATGCCAGCGGTCTCGATCACACGCCGGTCGCTCCGGGGGAGACCCGCGTGTTCGGCGAACAACTCGGTCCAGGCCGATCGAGCCGGGCAATGGCGATCGTGCATCTCGCCATGTTCGAAGTCGTGAACGCCATCGAAGGGGACTACAAAAGTTATATCGGTCTGGCTTCGGCGAGACTGCATCTATCGCTCAATGCCGCCATCGCGAAGGCCGCTCACGATACGCTTGCCGCACTCTTTCCGTCGCAAGAGGACCGCTTCGATGCCGTCCTCGCAGAAGACCTAGGCGAAATTCCGGAAGGTCGCAGGAAAGCCAGCGGAATCGCATTAGGAAAGCGGGCGGCTGCCGCCGTCCTTGCCGCGCGTGCCAATGACGGGGCGCAGCACAACGAGCCGCGCGTCGGCGTCGAATTCCTCACGAGCAACGATCCGGGGAAGTGGCGGCAGGACCCCGTCAGTCTGATTCCACTTGCGCTGGGCGCCTACTGGGGGGATCTCAAACCTTTTGTCCTTGAACGCGGAGATCAGTTCAGAGTGCCGCCGCCGCCCAGGCTCGACAGCACGGAATATACTGCCGCCTACAACGAGGTGAAGCAGATGGGGGGCGACGGGCTGGTGCCCCCCACCACACGTACGGCGGAGCAAACACAGATCGGGATCTACTGGGCCTACGACGGCACACCGAGCTTATGTGCGCCGCCGCGGCTGTACAATCAAATTGCCATGCGGATCGCAAACAAGATGGGCACGGATACCGACGTGATGGAGCTTGCCCGCCTCCTGGCGCTCGTGAACGTTGCCATGGCAGACACCGGCATTGCTGTGTGGGAATCCAAATACTATTATCAGTACTGGAGGCCGGTCACCGGCATTCGAGAGTCGGACGAACACACGGGGCCCAGCGGTTTGGGAGACGGCAATCCAGCTACCGTCGGAGACCCAGCGTATTCGCCGCTCGGCGCGCCGGCCAGCAATCTCACGGGGCCGAACTTCACGCCGCCGTTCCCGGCCTATCCCTCCGGCCATGCCGGGTTCGGCGGGGCACTCTTCCAGACACTCCGGAATTTCTACCGGACCGATCGCATCGCGTTTTCCTTCGTCTCGGACGAATTCAACGGGATAACACGCGACAACCAGGGGACTGTGCGCCCGCTGGTCGAGCGCAGCTTCTCCTCGCTTTCACAGGCAGAAGAGGAAAACGGCCAGAGCCGTATTTACCTCGGCATCCATTGGGCGTTCGACAAGACCGAGGGAATCGCGCAGGGGCGCCGCGTGGCCGACTATGTGTTCAAGCGCTTCTTACGCCCTCGCCATCACCGACGGTAACGATCACTTGCGCAGCTCGTCGCTCGTCGTTTGTGTCTCCCCACCGAAGTCATTAGCAGCAACTCTCACCTCTGATCCCAGACGAGATGCGAGAGCCGTTTTATGGAATACCTCTCCTGTTCGTGCTGCCAGCCATACGCCATCAGCTATCTGCTCCCGTCATCCTCTTAAACTGCTCCTTCATCGCGTTCACACGAATCAAATAGCTCCGCAGGTCGTGGTCGCCGCACCGTTGGTGGAGCGTGAAGCGGAAACCGCGCCGAGCGAAGTTGTGGCCGGCTCCTGCGCCGCAGAGATGAATCACGGCGGCGAGATCCTGCTGTTGCTTCAGTGAGACTGTGCCTTTCGGTCGCGTGCCGATCGCCTGGGTCACGCGGCGATCGAGCAGGGCTGCAGTCAATTCGATCGCATGGCTTGGCACCACGCGGGTATACAAGTGATTGAACCAACACGAGTGTAGGTCATGCCAAGGCCCATCCTCGACCACCACATGGTCGTGGATGCAGTACCGCGTCGCTTCATGAAACGTTCCATCGGTAATCTGGAACATGCCGACCGCGCTCGACGCCGGTTGGTACCACTCCAAGGGATTCCATGAGAAATGCCAGCGCCAATAGGTTCGCGCCACGGGATTGCCCGAGCCCTCTGCTTGAGCCAATGCGGCGAGCAGCTCTGGAGTGATGACGGAAGTCGAATGTTCACGGAACAGATTGCCGTACTGCCGCCACGTCTCGCGCGGACTCTTGTCGAGCGCGTCATCCAACGGAAAAAAGACTTCGGTCGGCTTGTCGATCGTGTGATAGATCCAATTGATAGCGAGGAAGGAGACAAACAGAAGAGTGCCAACGACAACCAGCCGGAGAGCGGGCGGGGAGGCCCACGAAGCACGGAGGAATGTCCTAAGCTCCCGCCAGCGCCAGCGAGCGAAACGCCGAAGGGAGGAAAGTTTTAATCGCCGACGGGTTCGGCGGCGTTTGCGCCGAGGTGAGCGGAGGTTGAGGCGGGGAGGCATGAAAGAAGAGTAACAGAAAAATAAGAGCGGGTCCTGCTAGCGAGCTGAGAAGGCAAGAGTCGGCCGACGAAGAAAAACGGATGAGTTATTTATACTTGTCTTGGTCTTTCTGGAACTCAGGATGATACGGGCCAGCGGGAAGTCCGTAGCCCGATCGGTTGGCGGCAAAATCATTCACCTGGATCGCAATGGGGCGATACTGCACCATCGTCGCCGTCATGGCGGCTTTCACCGCGGCGACCACAACGGCGCCGATAATTCCGCCGCCCCCGCCGCCACCCCCGCTGTCATGAACGATGCGCTCCTTGTGTTTCCAGATAACTTCGCCGGTGGTGGCATCGACTAGCCGGTATTCCGCACCGACGATGATATTGGATGCCAACACGATATAGGAGGTCGTCCAGTCGGTGATGGTCACGTACAGGACCGAGTCTGTGCCGAAGACCTCCTTGAATTTTTCTGGCGGCACCGCAGCAATCGCGCCCTCATCCGTGGCGCCAAGATCATTCAGGATATCCTGAACCAGGAACACAGGGAACACATAGTAGCCGCGCTCGGAAAACGCGGCGCTCACGGTAGTGAGGAAAACGGCCGGCGCATCGACGGCCGTCGTCTTGTTGGCCGGCGGGACGACAAGAATCGATCGCGGCTGATGGTCGAAGAATTTCGAGTAATCCCGTTCGGGCTGCGTCACACAGCCGGGCAAGAGCAGCAGGAAAACTGAGGCGATCAGGGGGGCACTGAATCTCATGGCGCTGGCTTTTTCTCTTTATCTTTCCGTCCCTGAATGCGGGAAATCATCGTATCCATAAGCTGCTTGGACTCCGGGAACAGGGCCGCCTCTTTTTGTAGCTCCGCGATCGCTTCATCCGGTTTCCCCTGTTTAAACAACAGGTACCCATAATCGGCATGGATCCCGGGGCCCACCTTCATATTGGTGGCCGCCTGTGCTTCGTTGAAGGTGGATATCAGCATCGTGGCCGCTTCTGTTTCACCGCCGGCCCCAGCATGTTGCTGCCGTGCAAACAGGCTGTCCTCGTAGGAGCCCCAATAGAACTGTTTCTGAGGGGCGCAGGCCGGTGTTGTAAAGAGGAGTGCAACAAAGATGAGCGGAAGGATGCGAAGCATCATCGTACGTCGATCGTGCGGGTCGAACCGGTGCCGATAAAGACTTTTTGCTTCAATCGGACCATGTTGCCGGTACGAACCTCGATTTCATGAGTGCCGGGTGTCACGCCGAGTTGGCCGCCGGACTGATAGGCTTGGCCGGTTCCGATGGCGGCACCGTCCAAGAAGATCTCGTCGCCGGAGCCAATGTTACTGAAGCGTATGTAGCCTTCATCCTTGTTTTGATCGACGTTCGACGTGGTCGTTTGTGAAACCGGTCCGAAGATGGGTGCGAACAACCCGCACCCGGAGAGGAGCAGAGCGCCGAGCAGGCACATGGTGCGTCGCGCGATCGCCATTGTCATAAGGAGCGCCCTTCCGTTAGAACTGAATCACATGATCGATCGTCGGAGTTGGCCCGGACAGGACCTTGCAGATCGAACCCTCGCTGACGTCGGATTCTCCGAAAAACGAGAGCACTTCTAATTCGCCGACTTTGGTCGGGGGAAGCTGGACGTTGAAACCCGTTTGAGGGCTTTTGATCACTTTGCCGGGAACCATGACCTTGAGGCGGTCGCCCGCCCTGAGTCCTTGCCGCGAACCACCAGAGATGACGACGTTGCCTCCCTCCACCGTCAGGACGCTCGTGGTCCAAGGTTTGTCGGACAGCTTGTTGATCAACTTGTCCATCAGGTTGACGACGGCGGTCGAGAGTGCCTTGTCGCCCAAGGTGGAATCGAAGGTAGCCCGGTCACCCAGGCCGAGGATGGTCGATTGTTCCAGCGTGGCGTCACCAGCGCCGTCGTCGCTGAAAAACGCATGGCCGGTTCGGGGATCAACCAACCGGGCATTCACCTTGGCATGGGCGATCTGTTGTCTGGAGCGAGAGAACACTTGCACCTCGCCCACGTCCTTCCGCCCATATTCGGCGACCGATCCGAAGATCAGCGCATCGACGCCGACCAGGCTCTGCTTGAACTGGTCCTGCGTCAGGCCCATCAATTCACTCTCTGCCTCCAGCTTGCTTAAATCAATACGCTCAAGCACCACAAACTTGCCGGATCGGGTCAGCTCGGTCGTTAGCATGTCGGCGGCCTGCTTGCCCAAGCGATCGAAGTTCGGGTCTCGGTTGTACGCTTCGCCAAACAGGCTCGATGAACTCACTTTCGCCTCATTAGTAAATCGGGCGACCGCGACCCTGCGCTTCAAGATCCTGGCGGACGCGCTGGATGTTGAAGGAGAAAGGTTTACCGGGGCCTGCGCCGAAGGGTTCGGCGCGGTGGGTTGCGTCTTAACGATCTCGCGTTTGTCGTAGCTGGCGCAGCCGGCGCAGAGGAGAAGTGAAAGAAAAATAGGGAAGCGGCGCATGATCACCTCAGCCGAAGAGGGAAGGCACCAGCGTTGCTGCGGGACAGGGTAACAAAAACGCGTTGTGTGAGCAAGTGATGAAGGTTCCAGAGGGTGTGAGGTGTGACAGGTACTTCTAGTTCCGGCGATCCAGCGATACGAGATTCTTCACCGGCAAGGCGGCGCAGAAGATAGCGGAAGTATCGACATACGCTCCGTAAGCAAGACAGCCTGTACCCATTTCGGCAGTCCGTGCCGGAATGTGACAGTTTTCCACGGTCTTGGTATACTCCCCTCAAGCATTCCTTCAGGAGAGGGCATGGCCAAGCCACCGTACCCAGGACTCGTCATAGTACCTCCCAGTGATCGATGGATCTTGCGGCAGCGACTGGTCCGCCTGGCTCTTCTCATCACGACTGTGATGTCTTGCACGTTAGCGATCACGCATTGGCTTCCTTCATCCGGCAACAAGCCGAACTGTAAAACTGCGATTGACGATAGAGAATTTCCCGATTCTCGTGAGGAGTGTGCCCAACCTGATCTGTTCGTCACCGAGATGCAGCCTGGTCAGAGTGAGTCTCTGGATGTCGAAGCATCGCGGGCAGTGGACCAAGCTGACTCGGCCAGTCGCGTCGTAACCGTAGCCGACTCCGATCCGCATCCCGACGTTCGCTTAGCCCAACAAGGCGATGCGTTTGCCCAGTATCGCCTCGGCCGATTTCTCGCGCAGCGTGGTGAGCCACACGCGCAGGAGTCCGTGAATTGGTACAGAAGAGCGGCTGACGGTCTCCGGCGCTTGGCCGAGGCCGGAAACGGACAAGCGATGTACGTGCTCGGGGTGATGAACGCATTTGGGCGTGGTGTGGCGAAGGACAGAGAGCAGGCCCGACGCTGGCTGACCCAGGCCGTGAACTACCAAGTTGCAGCGGCTCGTCCGGTACTTGCACGCCTGGAGAAATATCGGGAACCTGAGCCAAAAGCTGATGAGCCAAGGGATACCAAGCCAACGGATGCTAGACAGACGGATGCCAGACCAACGGATGCCAGACCAACGGATGCCAGACAGATGGATGCTAGACAGACGTATGTCAAACCAAGGGACGCCGAGCCAAGCCTGCAGGCGAACGTACAAGTCCAGAGGGTCAGACACGAGAATTGATGACATGTAGTTGAAAGTCCAGAATGGTGTCGGGAACCCCTCTCACCCAGCCACACTCTACCTAAACTGCCTCCGCCGCCTCCAAGCCCCAGAGTCATTTCTAATTAAAGAGAGAGTCGGGGTGGTCTGGATCATCCCTCTTGCTCGCCGCTCGCGCACACTGTAACAATTTGTTCGATTGCGGGCCTTGCATCGATCGATGCGCGCAGTTATTTGATTTTCCTCAGGAACGATCTCTGGCTTACGATATAGTGAGGCCTTATGTAAGTCTGCAGGGACTAGTTAAATCCCAGTGTAGGTACATGATGGCATCGGTACGTGTGTTGGTTACAGGGGCAGGCGGATTCATCGGATCTCACCTGATCCCGGAGTTGTGTCGCGCCGGGTATGACGTAATCTGCTGCGGGCGGCATGCGGCACATCTCCGGACGCGGTTCCCGGCCTGCCGGGTCGTCGAATGCGATTTTACCGCCATGCCGACGACTGAATTCTTGGACTCGGCATTGCAGGGCGTCTCCATCGTGATTAATGTCGCGGGAATCATCCAGGAGCACGGCGCCGACACCTTTTGGGCAGTGCATCGCGACGGCCCTAGCGTACTATTTCATGCCGCCGAGCGCGCTGGAGTGCGACGAATCATCCAGATTTCTGCGTTGGGGACCGATGCGCAGGCGGAGACACGGTATCACTTAACGAAACTGGCTGCCGACGAGGTACTTAGAGGATTGTCATGTGAGTGGGTGATCTTGCAGCCTTCGCTGGTGTATGGTGCGGGGGGCCGTAGCTTTGCCTTCTTCGCCGCCTTGGCGACACTGCCGATCTTGCCCATTCTCGGGCAGGGAGATCAACGTATCCAGCCCGTTCACGTTGATGACGTCGTCGAAGGAGTTCTGCGATTGTTGCGCACGGAGGCGCCCTTTCGAATAACGCTTCCGGTTGTTGGACCTGAACCGGTGACGTTTCGCCGGTATTTGGAGACGATCCGGCGATGGCTGGGAATGATGATCGGGCCGACAGTTTCGGTGCCGGTTGGGCTGGCGCGTCTGGTGGCGCGCGTCGGCGACGTGTTCCGGTCGGAGTTTGTGAATACTGACGCGCTGGCGATGTTGTGCCGAGGCAACACTGCCGAACCCAAACCATTCACGGACGCGACCGGCGTAATCCCCCGGCCGCTTTCGATCGGGCTACCCCCTGTTGCCGCAAGACGGTCCGAAATAGTCGCAGCAGCACTCTACTTTCTTCAACCTTTGCTGCTGATCAGCATCGGAGCTGTTTGGATCGGATCAGGAGTAGTATCCCTCTTCTTTTTTCCTCAGGAGACGAGTAAAGGATGGCTGGTACGTGTGGGAATCCCTGAAGACTGGACTGGTCGCACACTGGTGGCTACAGCCTGGCTCGATATCCTGATCGGAATTGCCACGCTGCTTCGGTGGCGATTAGGGCTCGTGCTGTCGATGCAGCTCCTTTTGATCCTTGGCTTTTCCCTTATCCTCACAGTGCAGATGCCCGAGTGGTGGGCCCACCCGTTTGGCCCGCTCCTCAAGAATCTGCCATTGTTTGTGGCGACATTGATTCTCTGGACCCTAGAGAGACGACCATGATTGAGATCGAGTCCGTCACCAACCCGTATTTGTGGATTAAGACATTTCATGTGATTACTGCGACAATCCTGTTGGGTATGGGGTTTGGCAGCGCGTTTTTCAAGTTGCAAGTCGATCGGACCGGGGACTTGTCAGCCATCGTTTTTGCATCCAAGACGGTGGTCGTGCTGGACTGGATTTTCACAGCTCCGGCGATTGTGCTCCAACTGGTGACGGGGCTGATGATGGTCTGGCTGGGAGGATATTCCCTTACCGAAGCATGGCTGCAATTTGCGTTGGGATTTTTCATCCTCACAGGTTTCTGCTGGCTGCCAGCGGTGTACATTCAGCTTCGCTGCAGAGAGATGGCTGTACAAGCGAGCCTCGCTGGTACGCCCCTGCCGCCTGAGTACCACCGTCTGTCGTGCATTTGGTTCTGGCTTGGTGTCGTCGGTTTTACTGCCGTATGGATTATCGTAGGACTGATGGTCATGAAGCCTGAATGGATGTAAAGAATCCGCTTTTCCAAAAAGGTAAAAGGAACGAAGGAGCAAAAGGAACTCAGGAAATGTACCGGGAATCTTTTCTGACACTAGCCCCGCCAGCGGTCCACCGATCTGAGAGGAAGAAAAGGGAACAGGCTGAGCCGCGTCCGAGCCGTCGTCTCATCGTCGGTTCCCTTTCTTGACGTATGGCAGTTGCAAGCGTAGGGTTCTCCGCGCTGAGAGGTGCGCATGCTTCCTTTCGTGGTCGGTGTGCTCACTGCCGTCGCGGTTGCCGCTCTTGGCAAGTACACGCGATTTGACCAGGACCGCAGCTTCTATCCCACCGTGCTTATCATCATTGCGTCGTACTACATTCTCTTTGCCGTGATGGGAGGTTCGCGCCACGCGCTTGCTTGGGAACTTGTAGTTGCCGCCGCCTTTTCGACAGTGGCAATCATAGGGGCACTGCACGTGCCCGTGCTTGCCGGGGTTGGGATCGTCGCACACGGCCTCTTTGATCTTGTTCATCACACGATGATTGAGGATGCCGGCGTCCCAGACTGGTGGCCAAGCTTTTGCGGTGCTGTTGATGTGGTGTTAGGCCTCTGGGTGATCGGCCTCTCCCGTTCAGGCCGCCTATTCGGAACATCTTCTTGAGAAGGGCAGTGAAGGAACTGTGGCAATCACAACAGGTCACGCGGAATTGGCTGCCGACGGCAAGAGGCGTACCTTCGTGAGATGACGCTTGAGCTCAAGATTCCCCCGCTGGCTGTCGCCCTGCTCGCAGCCGCATGCATGTGGCTTGCGGCGTGGGCTGTTCCGGGGTGTGCTTTTCCCTTTCCCGGACACGTTGCCTTTTCTGTCCCGGTGGCGGTGCTGGGCGTGTTCATTGTTCTGTTGGGTGTTGTGGCATTCAGACGGGCAGGCACCACCGTCAATCCCATGAACCCCGGGTCTTCGTCTACTTTGGTTGTGGCCGGAATCTATTCCGTTACGCGCAACCCGATGTATCTGGGGTTTCTCCTGTTGTTGCTCGCATGGGCGATCTATTTGGCCAATGTCCTGACCATACTTCTTCTTCCGGGATTCGTTTGGTATATGGGTCGGTATCAGATTGAACCAGAAGAAAAAGCGCTGGCCTCATTGTTTGGACAGAAGTTCGTCGACTATGCCGCTCGAGTGCGCCGATGGATTTGACCCACGTCAACGCGCAATCAAGTGTGTTTGTGCATGTGCCTGAGGGGAATAAACATTGTCAGGAACGGTTTCGCTTCCTCTGCGCTCGGCGCTTGCCTCGCTTTAATTGAGGGACATCATCATGTATCAACCGGCCACGACGTTTGAGGAATATGTTCAGATCATGGCGATAGAATTACCGCACGGTTTCATCTTAGATTGGTGGGGCAGACTTGAGCTTGCAATCAAGGAATACTTTGAAGTTCTTGGCATGCCAGTTAAGGCTTCTATGTCACACCGAGAACGAGCACTGGGTGCAGATCCAAGGATGGGCCCTGAGATCGCAGCCCAGATCCGTGAATTGCGCTTGATTCGAAATGTAGTTGCCCATGAGAAAAGGAAATCTCTCTCAAAGGATGATGTCACTCAATGCGCACAGAAGTCATATGAGTTAATTCGGATTCTTGCAAGAGCCCAGTCCTCGTAAGGAGAAAAGTAATCACAAGATGTTTTACCTCGTCCGCGCGCGGCGGTTGTCTGATCGCTTTTCTGCTGCCAACATAGTATCCTCTCTTTCCTAACCTTCTGAGAGGAAGCCAGCCTTGTCTCCTGAATGGCCTGCTGGGTCTCCTGTCTTTTCCGTGAAGCCTCGGAAACGCCAATCCACAGAAGTTCGCCTCGGTCTCGCCTCTATGGCTGCCATGGTCGGCGGGCTCGGTCTCATGGTGTGGATGGCCGCTGAACAATCGAAAGAAAGTCGCCCGCTGTATTCTTCGAAAGACGACTGCGAACGAGAGTGGAGCGATCACGATTGCGAACCGACCGCATATGGAGGGTCTGGTGGAGGCCATGGAGGCGGTGGGTACCGCGGGCCTTCCGTGCGCGGGTATACCGTGGACGAGAAGGGGAAGGCCCATCGAACGGACATGGAGTCTGATCGCGTGCCTCTCAACAGCCGTGCGTTGACGGTGGAACGAGGTGGGTTCGGCAGTACGGGTGGACGGTACGGAGCGAGTTCCTAGCGATGCGACGTCGAAGTATACAACCACGTCCCAATTGGCCAGAGCAGTTGGAGCAAATCGGGTTCACCTATCACAGTGTCGATGGCGGCTACTGGCGCGAGGATGCGGCCTACGAGTTTTCTGAGTCAGAGATCGATCGATTGGAGTCCGCAACCGAGACACTTCATCAGCTCTGTCTCAACGCCGTCGATCGGATTATCCGTGATGACCGGTTCGCGGATCTCCGTATCCCGTCGTCATGGCGACAGCGGATTGTTGAATCCTGGGATCGGCAAGAGCCCTCGCTCTACGGACGATTCGACCTATGGTACGACGGGGTTGGTGTTCCCAAGCTGATCGAGTATAACGCGGATACCCCGACAGCGTTGCTTGAAGCCAGTGTTGCCCAATGGTTTTGGCTACAAGAGGCGCACCCCGATGCTGATCAATTCAATAGCCTTCACGAGCGATTGATTCAGCGGTGGACGCAACTTCGCCAAGAGGCTTCAAATGACCTGCTGCACCTCGCCTGTGTTGATCACAGTGAAGAGGACAGGCAGAACGTGGTCTATCTCGCGGATACGGCATGCCAGGCCGGATGGCGTGTCCAGACCATGTCGATAGAACAGATTGGGTGGGATGCGCAGGCTAGGCGGTTTGTCGATCAAGCGAATACACCTATCGACATGCTCTTCAAGTTGTATCCGTGGGAATGGATGAATCAGGATCGCTTTGTGGATCATCTGTCGTTGGACACCATCACAATACTTGAGCCGGCATGGAAACAACTCCTCAGTCATAAGGGCATGTTGGCCTTGTTGTGGGAATGGTTTCCAGATCATCCCAATCTGCTCCCTGCCGCGTTCTCGCAGTTGCGTGAGGTGACGGCATATGTTCGCAAACCGTTTTGGTCGCGCGAGGGTGCGAACATCACGATAGTGAATGGGGCTGCTACTATGACAACCGAAGGACCATATGACGTTGATACCTCGGTGTTTCAGCAATATTGTCCGTTGCCAGAATTTGATGGATGGCATCCTGTGATCGGTTCGTGGATCATTGGTGATGACGCGGCGGGGATCGGCATTCGAGAAGATCATGGGCTTGTGCACGGCAATCTGAGCCGGTTTGTGCCGCACCTGTTTGCAAAGGAGGCGAGAGCGACGTGATAGAACTATTGGCCGATGATGTGTGGCTTTTACCGGTATTCCTGAGCTACTGGTTGTGTTCCTTTGGGTTGGTGGGCGCGTTCGCACTGGTCTATGTGTATTGGACTTCTTACAAGGAGGTGCCACTCATTCGTGAAGGGAACGTGGCGGCGGCGTGCAGTCTGGGCGGCGCAATTTTAGGATTCGTGGCAGCCTTGGCCTTTGTCATTGCCAACAGTGCAGAGATTCACGAACTGTTGTTTTGGGGTATGGTCGCGGCAGTCATCCAGCTCGTGGGTTATTCCGTTGTTCGCTTAATTATTCCCAACCTTCCCGAAGGCATCAACGAAAACAAAACCGCCCACGGCGTGTTCCTTGGGCTAGTGTCATTTGGTCTCGGTGTCCTCACCGGCGCCTGCATGGTTCCTTAGATTTGAATGGATGCGCTTGCATCGTCCACATGCAACGGCAAGCGAATCGCAATGGAGGGGAATAATAAACAGTGTCAGGCACGGTTGTGCCTCGCTGCTGCGCGTCACATGGTTCTGCGCAACGGTTATTCCTGACGTAACTCTTGCGTTTTCGGCTTCCAATTGCGCGCGAGCAATTGGGCCTCGGCAATTTGGGCTGGGGTCATGTCGAGCGCAAGCCGGTCCCGCCATGTCGCTCCCTCTTCATAGCCGTTGGCTGCCGCCAGGTTATACCATCGATGGGCTTGCACCACATCTCTGGGTGCCACGCGTGCCTTGTCATAATAGGCTCCAATGATAAACATCGCCCGCGCGTGACCCTGATCGGCCGCAAGATGGCACCAGCGCAATGCGTCGTGATAATTCTGGGGGACGCCTCGTCCGTTGTCCGACAGGACACAGAGCCTGTAGAACGATTCAACATGCCGTTGCGTGGCAGCCAAGCGATACCAGAGGACGGCTTCTCTGGGGTCTTGTGGCATTCTTTGCTCATACCGCACGCCGAGGTTGTACTGTTCCTCGGCGCTTCCTTGCGCGGCCATGGCCCGTGACTCATCGATCTTTGTCATGAGGTCGTGGACATCCACGTAGGGTGCCTTCGGCGGATCGATGCATCCAGGCAGGGCACTCAGCGCGATCATCACCGTGAGCAGTCGCAAGCTGGTTGTCATGATCTGATCTCCTTCCATGCTCGTGCAGATTATCTTCGAAGGATCGAACAGTATCCACTGGAAAATGTGAGCGCGAAACTGAAAGCGATGTATGCTTGAAAATATGACAGGACTCGACCGACGTCAACCAGAAGCTCCGCCATGGCTCTTTGAATCCGTGGTCTTTGGGGTAACGGGTCTGCTGCTTTTCTGCATGATGGCTGGAATCGAGTAGAGACTCTATGTGTCTGGGTTTCTGGGAATGAGTGCCTCCGCAATTCTCGGGCATCATACTCTGCAGCGTGGATGGTACAGCCTGACCGAGGGTCTCAAGCGAGTGGTGATCTTGTGGCTGTATGTTATTGGATTCGCCGCCTTGAGTGTGTTGAACGGAAAATGGGAACCGGCGGCATTCTTTACGGTGGTCGGACTGACCATGACGGGGTGTTATGCCATCGGTGCCCGGTCTGGAGTGCATTGAAGAAGCTGACTCGATTAACCGATGGGCGGTGGCAGCTCGTTCTGGTCGGCGAGGAAGGGCAGAACCGGTTTGTGCGTGCGTTGTGTCGTGCCAAATGCCGGTGAGGCCTGAAAATCTGTCACCTGTCTTCTTGTGACAAGTTGGCGTTGAGAGTCCGAAGGCCGAGGGCAAAGCCAAGGGCCACCACCCCGGCTGTTAATACAGAACCAGGTGAGGCCCCGAGCCGTTCAAACCATTGTGTGTAAAAATGGATGGCGCCGAACACCGCCACCACATTCACGGCCCACCGTCTGTTTCGAGACCATGCCCAAGCACCTGTGGCGGCTAATGCAAAGGCCCAGAGAACAGAAAAGGTCAGCCTCGAAGTGAGTACGTTCCCCTGCAGGGTGCGATCACCCCACAGCGAGCCGATCCAAAATCCAAAATTCACGAGAAACACGGATGTTCTCGCTCCCATGAGGGCAAGCCCCTCATACTCGCTCGGTACATGTTTGGAGATCTGATACGCAAGAATTGCAAGTGTGGTGAAGAGCCCAACTGTCAGGGTTGGTTCTTGAATGGCAAGAAAGTAGCTTGCATGTTGGTACCAGGTTCTTGCGCCGATGCAGGCGGATAATGCGAGCACCGCGAGGGCAATCAACAGCCCACTACGGGCTAGAATGCCGGCACCTGTGAACGCTGTCGCGATCAACAGGAATGATCCGACGGACCCTTTCCCGATTGCGACTACGCCGCCACCGGCGAGCAATGCGCCAACCAGAACGCAGATGTTCGCCAACACTCGCCACTGCGTCTCGCCTGAGCTGATCAACCCGATGCCAAGGGACGCCACCAGCAGTCCAACGAAAATGGCGGTGTGTGCGGAGGGTAGGAGAGCCAGACTCGCCCCGCTGACGGCAATAACCCCGAAGGCGATCAGAATGTTGAAGGCGAGTGACGCTGTTCCATGCGCAGCGAGTCGATGGAATTTCTCGAACTCTATCTGGGTGATCTCGCCTTGCTCCAACAGCGCGTCCAGGTCCAGCGTCACTTTCATGTTCAGCCTCGTGAAAGAATAGTCCGATGCACCGGACGCCTCGGGTTAAAATGCCGAAACAATAAGAACGCGGTGCGGTTCTCAGTACGCTCAATGCCGGGGGATCAGTGCTCCTGATCTGGATTGTACGGAGTTAGCTGTTTAAGGGTAGCAAAAACTGGAAATAGATCGGGAAGCAAAGTGGCCGGGGGTTCTTGTTGGGACCGCCTCGGACGCGCGGGAAGAGGATCGTTATGGAGTCTTGGTATCCTGTGTGCCGTAGTACTCAATAACCCGCTCTTGCACGGTGTGGGTACGGGCAGACCCAGTCTCTTGGGAAGTTGGCGGCTCTTCCGAAGTCAGCTCTTTGATCCAATTCCCCATGCCATCGTATTCATAGGCGGTGATCCATTTGCCCGCCTTGCCTGCGTGAAACTTTTCGGTGGTGGCGCGAACGCGCCGTCCTGCTCCGTCATGTTCGTTCATCATTCTGCCGGTCATGGCCCCTTCTGCATTGTAGCTGATGAGCTCCTTCAACCGTCCCCGCTCATCATAGCTATGCCTCGACTCGCTGTGCAATTCCCCCTTATTGTATTGAGAGGAGTAGATGACGCGCCCAAGCACATCGAACAGGTTTCTGTGCGCCGTATTGCCGTGGATCAATAATTGTTCTGATACATTGCCGAATCGGTCGTGCAGGGAAAACTCCACATAGAGCAATTCGCCGTCATCGGAGACCGCGACAGAAGCAGTTTCCCGTCCCTCTGAGTCTCGTGCGTAGGCGAACCGCTTTCGGTACAGGAGCTTTCCGCTTGGATCAATGGCGACTTCTTCTAAAAGATTCCCCTGCTGGTCACGGTGAAACAGGTAGCGGGTTGATGAATTCCCATGCGCCAGATCGATGATGGCTTCAGCAAGGTGGCCTGCTTGGTCATAGGTTTCAGTTTCCGAACGTCCTTGGGCCTTGGTCGTCACGGTGTGGACTGGACCGATGAGTTCGTTCTTGGTTTTGGTCGTCTCGGCAAGACCGGCAGTACCGTACGTACAGATCAGAGTGGTTGCCACCGTCATCGTGATCAGTCGAAGGCGCATGTCAGTCTCCCATCCTCGGAGGTATTCTAGGACAAGAGAATGAAAATATGAAGAGGAGGCAGGGAAGATTAGTAGGTTGCCTCGGACGCGCGCGAGTTATTTCCCTCTGAGGAGTCCGAGCGCCTGATTTCGCCCGAGGCCATGCTTCATCGCCGCGAGAATCCACACCATCGCCATCGGTTCCAGATAGCGAGCCGATGTCAGCGGTCCGAGATCAATCGGCTCGAATCCGATATCCTGAATCAGCATGCGGACTGTCTTTTTGGCGGCCTGCTCGTCGCCACAATAGTACATCGCGACTGTGCGGCCTTCGAGGACGGGATTTGCCATGATATTGGCACCGACCGTGTTGAAGGTTTTGCAGACCTGTGCACCGACGGCCAGGCGCTGGACAATTTCTGCGCCTGACGTGCCCAGGCCCACGGCGAGGCCGCTGAGATCAGGTTTCAGTGGGTTGGTGCAATCGATGAGCACCTTGCCGGCGAGGGAGCCGCATTGTGTGATGGCATCCGCGACTGCGCCCCACGGTGTGGCGAGGACGACGACTTCAGCAGATCCTGCCGCATCAGCCACTGTTTCCACGGACGCCTTCGGTCCAATCTCTCGCGCCAGGTCGTGATACTGCTTGACTCTCAGCTTTCCGAGCCGTAGGCTGCTCGTTACCATTTCTTCTTGTTTGCCTCCTTTGTCTCGAGCCGGCTGGGTTCATGTGGATCCGACGCCGTGCACACCGCCAAATTGTCTTGTGGCTGTAGGAGGATGTTGCAATGAAGCCTGCCACATGGTTTCACCCGGGTGTCCTCGTCCTTTCAATATTCATAATGGAACTGACGGCCTGCTTTCCTTTTGAGCGCAAAGAGCCGGAGACGACTGTGCCGAAGCGGATTTTGCCGGCCCAACCGCCGACGGTATCGAAGCTGGAATTGGTCCAGTCATCTGATGGCACGCGTCTGACACCGAAGGGAGATACGGTCTCTGACACGGCCAAGCTGCAGAAGGCGGCGGTGGATGAAATCCGCGAGAGTTCGCCGATCGTCCAGGCTGCCGAACGCCAGTCTCAAGTGCGTGAAAAACTGGGGCGGCGGTATTTTTTCATCAATGCCGAGCCGGTGAAGGCGAAAGACCGGTTCTGCCCCGCGACATTGCTCCGCACATCCACGCAGGCAGCGCCGTCTGCGATGACACGGGTGACCTATTATAGCTATAGCAATACAGCGCCGGTGATTGTCTGTATGAAGGCAGAGGAATTTGTCAGCCTGCCGGTCGTGCCCAAGGACTATCAGCCGCCGGAGAGTGATCGCGAGGAAGCAGAAGCGATTCGTGTTGCGCGACTGGATGCCAGAATTCGCGACAAGGTCAAGGAGTTGAAGGCCCGTGTCATTCTCACGGACCCGGAATGGCGATTGTGGTGGTGGAATAGGGAAGGGTATGGGCATCGAGTGTTCTATGTCACGTTCGAACGGGAGGGATCGGGAGACCCGCAGTATTGGGCTGTGGTCGATCTGACTGAGGAACTCGATCAGGACAAGGTGCGGCAAGCCGGAGTGGAACCTACTCGGTAGAGAAAGGAGAGCGTCACATGCGCATGGCTATCATTGCAGTTTGCTTGTGTATGGCTATGGGTATGGGCATGGTCGCTCCAGCCTTTGCTGAGCCCCAATCAGGGACGATCACATGGGAGAAGTGGGCGTTTGAATGGGAGGTCTACGGCAATCAAAGCCTGGTACTGTCCGATGTGAAGTATGATGGCGAACTGGTCCTCTCTAAGGCCAGCTTGCCCGTCATCAAAGTGAAGTATGAACGGGAATGGCCTTGGTACCATCCGTACAGTTGGTTTGGGATTGGGCGATCGACTGGGCGCTGCGGTCCTTTTCAAGACCGGATCACGTGGAAACACTTGGACTCATTGCCATCCTGCGGAAACTCAAAAGTCTGTGTCCAGACGTATAGCAGCGGCGGGATGAAATGGTTGGAGGTCGGAGTCTACGCGAGGATCGGCGAGTACCATCTCTATCATGCCTGGTATCTGAACGAACAGGGCGAGATTCGCCCGGTTCTGCAAAGCCGTGGCCTGTCGTGTAATACGACCCACCAGCACCATCCCTACTGGCGACTCGATTTTGGCGTCGCCGGTGAAGACCACGATCAAGTGTTCGAATATACGGATGGAGCGCCGAACGAAGGATGGGGCCCTGGGTGGCATAAATATACCAATGAAGTGAATGCCGTGAAAGATCCGCCCAAGCATCGGCGCTGGTTTGTGCGCGATAGTCAGAACAGTCATGGCGTGTGGGTATTGCCCGGCAATGGCTATCCTCCGTTAATGAACGACGGAGAGCCCCAAGCCTGCTTCTCCAACCAAGACGTGGGTGTACGGCTCTACCATGAAGAAGAGGATGAGGAGTGGGTGTTCGGGGCGCGAGGAGATCTGGGCTATTTAGGTGGAGAATCCATTCAAGAAGAAGATGTCGTGCTTTGGTACACCGCACATCTTCCGCATAACGCAGCATTCGGTCCTGCGGCGTGGTTGGCGGTTGGACCGGTACTCAAGGTCCAGCGCTAAGACCCATGTATGCGAGCATGAGAGAGGGCCGGGTCTCGTATCCAACGTTGTGAAACGTCTCGGCTTCAGTCGCCCGCCATGGTGAGAATGGATGCCTTTCTAGTGGGGATGTCCCTGTCGATTTTCCTTCCGAGCGCACCACCGGTCATCTTTCCCGCCGGTTTTCCACCAACCCAGTTCGCCAGAATCAGCCCGACTCCACTCGAGAACTGGTACACTGTGCGAAAGGGGAACGACAGGAGTGCAGGAACCCATCGTTGAACCGCACATCTTTATCATTCTGGGCGCGACCGGCGATTTGACCCGACGGAAGCTTCTGCCGGCGCTGTACCATTTGCGCGATCCGGGAAATGCGGAAAAACCAACCCGGCTGATCGTCGGCGCCGCGCTGCCCGAGATGGGGGAAGAAGCGTTTCGTCTCTGGGCCTATGAAGGGCTGCACGAAGCGGGATGGCGCAACGCCAACGAACTGCGCGTTTGGTGCGACTCCTGTCTCCACTACCAGACTGTGCATGACGGAGGGCCTCAGGATTACGAGGTATTGGCGAGGGTCATCCGAAAACTGGAACGCAACCGCCATCTCCCCGAGAATCGTGTATTTTATTTGGCCCTGCCGCCGGCTACCGTGCCCATCACCATGGAGCAGTTGGATCGGGTCGGTCTCCTCAAGGGGCGAGGATGGGTCCGTGTCGTGTTCGAAAAACCGTTTGGCCACGACTTTCACTCGGCACGGGCCTTGAACACCGAGTTGCATCGGTATCTCGACGAATCCCAGATTTACCGGATCGACCACTACTTGGGCAAAGAGACGGTGCAGAACCTCCTCGCGTTCCGCTTTGCCAATCCAATTTTCGAATCGCTCTGGAAGCGCGACACCATCGAGAGCGTGCAGATCACCGTGGCCGAGGATCTGGGCGTTGAGCATCGTGGGGCCTATTATCAACAGGCAGGAGCTCTGCGCGACATGATGCAGAATCATCTGACGCAACTGATGACTGTCGTCGCGATGGAAGTCCCAGTCTCTTTCGAAGCCAGCGCGATCCAGAGCGAAAAACTCAAGGTGCTCCATTCGATCACGCCGATCAGCCTGCAGGACGTGATCTTCGGCCAGTACACCGCTTGGCAGGTCGCCGACTTGACCATTCCCGGCTATCGAGACGAGCCCGGTGTGCCGAAGGATTCGACCACGGAGACGTTCGTCGCCTTGAAAGCGGAGGTTCATAATTGGCGATGGCAGGGTGTGCCGTTCTACCTCCGGACCGGCAAGCGGCTCCCGCGCAAACTGACTCAGATCGCTGTGACGTTTCGCGACGCGCCCATCCAGGTTTTCCGGTCGCTCGAACCTGGAAGCATGCCGCCCAACAAGCTGCTCATCACTCTGCAGCCCAGCGAAGGATTCTCGCTCTGTTTTTCCGTGAAGAGTCCGGGCCGGCCGTTTCAATTCAGCGACCGGGCGCTGCAGTTCGACTACGAAAAGACTTTCGGCCAGCTTCCGGAAGCCTATGAGACGCTGCTCCGTGATGTGATGATCGGCGATCAGACATTGTTCGTCAGTGCGGAGTTTACCGAGACCGCCTGGCGTCTCTACGATCCGCTGCTCACGGGCGAGCGGGTCGTACATCCCTATACAGCCGGGACATGGGGCCCGCGGGAAGCCGACGCGCTCACGCAACGGAACGGACATCAGTGGCAGTTGGGATGGTAAACGGAAGCCCGCCGCGCGGTGGTCGATGTGCTTCGTCCATGGAGATGGTGATGAAGCAGCCTGGGAAGGTGAGTGCGCGTATTGGTCTTGGTCTGGCCTTGTGCGGTGCGCTGGGGGCAGGGGCTGTCTTCGCCGCGGTGCAGGTGCTGCCAGACGCGGCGTTGACGTTGGACGGGAAGGCGGTGAAGGGACACAAACGCCTCCTGGGTCATCCGGTCATGAAAGAGTTGCTCCGGTCGTTCGAGCGGGCGGAGGTGGCGGTACAGAAGGAAGATCTCGATGCGCTCATGATGTTCTATGCCTCTGCATACAACTATCATGGGTTGAAGGAGAGCGATGTGCGGCGCGTGTGGGGCGAGGTGTTCACCCACTACAAGGCGGTGGCCTCTACGCATCTGTTTTCGAGTATCAAGATCTTGCAGGTGGACTCCCAGCTTCGCGCGGAGGTGACCTGCACCGGTGGGCTCTACGGCACCGAGGAACAAACGGGGAAACGGATCACGCTCGATAGCTGGTTTCGTGAAGTGCACTACTTGGTGAAAGCAGATGGGACCTGGAGATTTCTGGGGAACGCCGGCGAGGCTCCTAGTTCCGTTCCCTTCTCCTCCGCGCCACATCATCCGCTGTTTTGATTGCTGCTTCGTGCGGAGGCAGAGGTTGTCCACTTTGACATGGACCACAAAGCGACTCCTTGCGCTTCTCATCGCGTGCCTGATTGTGTCTGTCTCCTGTGCAACGCAGCTCGATATGACCAGTGAGCGCATCACGCTCCCTGGACCGGAATGGGGCGTGGTAATCGGCTCGGTTCTTGTGCAGCCGGAGGCGGATCGACAAGGCACGAGCGCAGCCGGAAGCAATGCAGCTCGAGATACGTACCAATTTGAGGTGGTGCAGATCCAACCGGGCGATCCCGAAGGCAAGAGCCCGTACGCGAACGAGTATCAGCTGACAGCGAAGACCGATGAAGAACGAGTGTTCATCTCACGGCTCCGTCCTGGCCAATACCTTCTCAGAGCGTTTTATGAGGCATCGATGGTGGGTCTCGGCGGCGCCTTGGATGTGGTCGTCACCGTGGCGCCCGGCGAAGTGCGATATGTCGGACGTGTGCGCATGCAGGTTCCTCGTCGCCTTTCCAGTGGGAAGGACTATCACGTCACCGTCGAAAACGTCCGGGCGCAAACCTTGTCACAGCTTTCCCGGCAGCATGCCGCTCTGGTGAACGCTGCAGTAGATGGCCCCATGCAGGTACGTGTCCGTTCCACGCCCTGACGCCCGTTCCGGTCTGACCCTCCGCCGAGTTTATGCCCTGTCCCCCCTCTGCCATGGGTCCAATTCTTCGCGTGATGCATACATTCCGTACAGAAACAGCCTGGACATTTGGTGAGACTAGATTTCCCTGTCTCGTAAGCTGAGGCCGCAGCGCATCTTTTACAGGCCTTCCTGCGCGGGTAGTGGCATATCACTTGCTCAATATCTCCATATGGTACAACCCCATGGCGATTTATCGAGAGAAGGAATCATGCACTCTTTCGTGTCTCTCGTGATTCTGGCGCTCTGGAGCTTGAACCTGGTTTCCTGTGCGGACTCCGGGGTCAGTTCTGCGCCCAGTCCATCTTCGGCTGCTGCGGACAACCTGCCACCGAGTATGCCGAGTGGTCTGGCGGCCACATCAGTGTCTTCATCGCAGATCAATCTGTCCTGGACCGCTTCGACTGACAATGTCGGAGTGACGGGGTACACCATCTTCAGAAACGGTGTGCAAATTGTGACGTCAGCCGCACCCGCATATTCACACACCGGACTCACTCCCTCAACGAACTATTCCTACACGGTGTCTGCATACGACGCAGCAGGGAATCACTCGGCGCAGAGTGCGAGTGCGAATGCGACGACGCTGGCCGGCGGAAACACGACCGTTACCGCCAGGTCATGCTCACGAACGGATGTTCAGAATGCGGTAAATGCCGCAAGCGACGGCAATACGGTGATTGTTCCCAATGGGTCCTGTACCTGGAGCACCCCGGTCACGTTGTCCAATGCCAAAGGGGTGACGCTGAAGTGCGCGACGGTCGGCGGCTGTGTCATTACGGCTGGATCGCAGGCCATCCTCTTTGATTCCTTGTCTGGCACCAATACGCATCTCTATCGCATCTCCGGGTTTACGTTCCAGAATTTGAGCTCCTCGTTCCTCATCTGGGTCAGCGGCAACGGCACGCTGTCGAGCATCCGTATCGATCACAATACATTTAATATAGCGACGGATTCGACCGCCGTCTTTTTTGGGCATACACAGAGTGTCGCCAACTATTATGGGGTCATTGACCACAATACGATGACCAGCCCAGGCAGCTCGACGTTCTTGCAGATCATCGGTGATACCAACAATTCTCCACCTCCATCTCAATTCGGTACGGGCAACAATATGTTTGTCGAGGACAATACGATCACGATTCCCACGATGACCAATGCCGGAAGGGGTTGCATGGACTCCTGGGGAAACGGTGCGATTGTGTGGCGCCATACCAGCACCTTGAATTGTCTGGTTACGTCTCATGGCGTTACCCACTCTGGAGGGCCGCAGAATCTTGAACTTTATGACAACAGTTTACGAGTAGACGCAGGAGCTGTCGCACAAGGCGTTGGTGACGGATATCGGCTGTTTCACCATCAAGGATCAGGGGAGTTCATCGCCTTCAATAACAGCTTCACCGCGTTCAGCGGCAAAAACGGCGATCCTCTGGAAATGACGCACTACCGTTCTGCGCCGCCTAACGTGGCTGGGTACGGGGATCCGCCGGGCCGATGCGATGGTTCGAAAGCGATCGACGGCAATCGGGCGCCTGCCAGCACCTATTTTGGCTATCCATGCTGGAGACAGCCCGGTCGCGACTTTGCCGGAAACCTGATGCCGATGTACGTCTGGAACAATAGATGGTCAGACACGGGCGCCAAGATCGATATGCTGGTCGCGACTCCATGGGGGACCACCAATCCTGCTGTAGAGGATCACATCAAGCCTGACCGCGATTACTACAATGCCGTTTCGGCCTCTACGCAAACGTCGCCAACCAATCCATTCAACGGCACCACCGGTATGGGATTCGGCATGTTGGCAAATCGTCCCACCACCTGCACAACGAACGCGCTCGAAAGCGGCGGGGGAGTCGGGTACTTCGCTACGGATCAAAGCGCGCAGGGCACGCTCTATCGGTGCTCAGCTACTAACACGTGGGTTGCACACTACCAGCCTTATACCTACCCGCATCCGCTCACGTTGCTGCCGTAGCCTGTTGGCAAGCTCTACATGGGCACGTATTGTTTATTGCATGGTCGCAATCGTGCTGAAGTCGATCCTTGCTTGCAACCATGGACCATCTTGTGTGCTGGCGACAAACAACGGCGGCGGGCACGCTGTCTGAGGCTAGAGCACTTGCTCACAGGGGAGAACAAATACATGTAGTGCGAGCGTGTTGTCATCCTGATGCATCCCGTGCTCTGCTTTAAAGCGTGTAAATCCATCGATGAGGCGGTAGGCCACCTGTTCCGGTACCGCAGCGAGGATCATTCGGTTGGTGCTGGGGGACAGGAAGAACTGGCTGGTGGGCCCGGTCTCTCCTGTTCCTGCAACATTGTGCAGCTCAGTGAACGCGTTGACGTCGTATTCTTTCAGGAGGGCATGGATGCGTTGTACGACCGACTCACGGAACACGATCAGCAGCATTTTCATAGAAGACGCTCCTGGGCAACTGCGAGAGGGCTTATCACCGAAGCCGGCAATTGTTCAGCCTGGGATGCCGCCATTTTTAGTGGAGAGACGGATAAAAGACAAGGGCTGCGCTGGTTGGCCTATTGCACGGAGCTCAGGCGCAAGTTAGCTGGAGCGGGCGGAGGAGCCGGTGGTGGAGAGCCGGGGGCTGCTGCTGCTGTGACCACGACGGACCGGCGAGCGACTTCGGATCCGTTGCTGAGCGCGCGGAACTCCAGGGTGTAGGTTCCCGGAGTCCTCTGAACCCTGGTGCAGGACCCATTGCTCTCACCGAATGCGCAATAGGGGGCTTGGTTCTCGGTGTGATCGAGAGCTCCATTGATCCGGACTTCCATCGAAACGGTCCCGGATGCAGTGGTTGTCGCCTGCACTGTCCAAGGCTCACCCAGATTTGGCGATCCGAGAACATTCAATGTCACCGTGGCAGGCGGCGGAGACGGCGGGGGTGTTGGTGGTGGCGATGGGGGTGGAGGCGGAGGGGGAGGCGGCGGCGGTGGGGGAGGAGTAGTAGTTGGGGTATAGGTCACGACGCCGCTCTCGCTTGATTCGTTATTCGCGAAGTCGTACGCCGTGATCACATAGTATTGAACGACGGCAGGTGTCCCGATATTAAAACTGGTGACTTTCCCCAGAGTGGCGAGCAGGGTTGCTGTACCTGAAGATCTTCCGCAGGGCTGTTGTGTGCATTGGTACACGCGGTACCCTGCAAGATCAGGTTCGTTATTCGCTGTCCACGTTAATGTCGCTCCCCATGTCGTCGTGCCCCAGAGCAACAGCCCCACAGCTATGATGATGGCCTTGCTCATCTGGAGACTGAGGCGAACCGTCGCGGTTTCTGTTGTGGTTGCATTTGCTCTCTCTTTACGCATACAGAGACACACTCTTCCGGACAAAGCCGGTCTTGCCTATATACGAGACCGTTTCAGTATGGTCAGCTGACGCGATGGCTCGAGTGGAGGCGTGCGTGAGCTACATCATCGATATGCAAAAGCAAGGCATGTGCCATACAATGCGACAACGATTCATAGCGCGAACAGGCGTATTCTGATATATGGAATGGATTACTCGTTGGGGAATGATACAACAGCTGTAGTGACTGGCATTCACATCGTCAGGCGAAGTGTGGTTTTTTGATAAGTTAGCCACTGCACCCAATAGCATACGCTTTGTCAGCACGGAAGCGGTGCCACTGCACGGGCTCAGACACTATGCCGAAGATCACTCGAATTCCTCCCATCCGCTTAAGCGGCTGCCGAAAACGAGTGTGCGGTTGCTGGTAGTGACAATGATGAGGCCTTTCTCCTTCTCCAGCCGTACGATACGCTCATGGATGCCGAGCGTCTTTGACGAGAAATCGCCGAGCAGAGATGCAAAACCCACGAGCCGTTCGTTGGTGACGAATACCGCCCCATAATCAGTCGTCTGAGTTCTCTTGACAGTTTCTTGTATCCCGAGAGCCTCATCAAGCCAGATACCGTTCACTCCGTGAAATCCGTACAGATGCTTGTCCGTTCTGACCACGCTGAATGTGGGCAGCACCCGCCGTTCGAGGACCTTTTCACGCAGATCGCGATCTGTCTCGCTCCACGTGAGGGTACGGCTGGAAAAACCCAGCAGCCGGCGCGAGGTCACAACGACGGCATTGATGCCGCTTGCCTCCGAGCCGATCACGGTCTCTTGCGCGTCGAGTAGAATTTCTCGACGGCCGCTTATCACACTGGTGGCGACAGCCCGGCCCTGCTCGATCAAGACGGTGACCTCGCTGCCGTAGTCGGCCGCTTGTGTGACGCTTGGCCAAGAGAGCCAGGCAAGCGTCGCCAGCAGCAGTCGGGAAAGAATGAAAGTCCTGCTCTCTGCTCTGGGTATAGGCATGGCCTGGGATGATTCTATCGCGAATCCGCGCAAAGCGGCATTCCTCCATCGTGCATTGGCCGAAGCTATCCGCACAGGCGAAATCGCCGTTGGACCCAGCTTCCACCGAGCTGGAAAAACTCGCTCCCTTCGTCCTTGTGGGTTCTGCATAAATTTCCCGTTGACGCATTCTCCACGAATGAGTACTCTGCTTCGGACTTTCTATCCTAAGCGGGAAGGGGTGGAAAGCCGTTGCTGACCTGCCTCGGCTACCGATGTTCACCGAGTGCATTAAGAGGGTTCGATGCAAGAGTACGGTCTGTATTGGGGCGTGTCTTGTTTTATTTTGGCGGTATATGTGCTGGCCAAAGGAATTGTGGCTGCGAGCCGGCAAAAACGAGAGAACGAAGCCGAGACGTTGGTCCCTGCGTATGTCTTTGGAATCGTGGCTTCGGTTTTGCTTACCTTTGGCTTGGGGTTCCTGCGGGTTAAATTACCCTGGTGGGGATTTCGGATCGTCTTTCCCGGCACGACGCTGCTGTTCCCCGCCATCATCTATGTAATCGGTCGCCGTGCGCCGTCGAACCGAGTGCACCAGGCACAAGAAGCCGGGAACTCCTCGTCCATGCCTGGCGGTTCCTCTCCTTCAGATAGCCTCTGAAATCCTTCGTTGACACATCAGATTCAGCGCACTAGCCTCGTCCTTTCTTATCCTCGAAGGTCTTGATGGCGACTGTTTAGGGAAGGCAGGCAAGCCGGAACCAGTCATTGCGAAGATCAGTCAGGAAACGCTGGCCGAGATGATCGGCACCACGCGGTCCCGCGTCCATTTCTTCATGAACAAGTTCCGAAAACTGGGCTTCTTGGAATACAACGGCGGATTGCACGTGCACAGTTCCCTCCTCAGCATTGTCCTTCACGACTAGAGCTTCCTTCATCGTCAACGGTTTCAGCAGGACTCGGTGTAACACCAGTCCGAAAAATAATTATTCAAATGTGAGCAGTTTTGACCAGTCTTCGATCGACCAGAGGAGCAGACTGATGATCGCTTACGTAAAAAATCATCGAGCGTTGGCAGTGTGAGGGTGTCGTTGCGCACTGACATGAAAGAATTCTGATATCCAGGAAGATAAAAGATCGGCTGCTTATGGGCTGGTCATACCATGCAGCCGTTTATAGGCACCGGGGCTCTGAGTCGTATGTTTCTTGAACGCGCGATTGAATGCGGCAAGGGATTGATACCCTATCATCTCAGCGATGGCTGCCACAGAATGGGGCGACTCGGTCAACAAATATCTCGCCTTTTCCAGGCGCCATTGGGTGAGGTAGTGGAGCGGGGCCAAACCGGACAGTTTTTTGAATCGCTCGGCGAAAACCGTCCGTGACATGCCTGCTTCACGTGCCAAACTTGCGACCGTCCAACGCTGCTGGGGATTGCGATGAATCGATTTGAGGCTTTGTCCAAGCCTGCGATCGGCAAGCGCAGCCAAGAGGCCCTGCCGAGGCCGTTCGCGTGCCAACCACGCATTGATGACTTGGATGAAGATGATTTCGGTCAAGCGCTTGATCACAGCCGAAGTGCCAATCCGGTTCGCTCCCGCATCTGCTTCGTGCGCCAAGAAGCGAAGGGTCAGGTCGAACCACGATCCGGACATTTTTTCTGCGGCGCGCACCACCAGGTGGTCAGGCAAGGTGTTGAGCAACGGGTGTCTTGCATCCGCGTCGAAGGAGAGATGGCCGCAGATCATGCGCGTCTGACGGTCGGTCTGAGTCCCGCCATAAATCAGGCAGCCGGTTCCGCTATAGCCCGATCGCGCGAGGACGTCATCGAGTGTGAGCGCCTCTCTGGTCGCCGTGTCCAACAAGGCGTGCTGTGCGCCGTGTGGAATGAGGATGAAGTCGCCTGGTGCCAGCCGAACCGGTCGACGAGCTTTACCGACGCGAACCCAACATTCCCCGCGCACGACAAAGTGGAACCGAATCACGTTCTTGTAGGACGGGACCAGAATGCCCCAAGGCGGATTGAATTCCGTCGTGAAGTAGAGACTGCCTTCAAGACCCAAATGGGCCAGGATGTCGCTGAGCACGTCCATCGTTCAGGTATTTCGCATGTGTGCCGATTGTTCGGTGGCATACTACCATTTCATCTTTACTCCATGCACCGGTGCCAGGACGAAATGCGGACGGATGAGCCTATATTGCGGACAGTCGAGCATGCGGCATCTCACGCATTCTTGTTACGATCATGATTCTGTTTGGTCGTTTTCTCAGTGGTCGATCGAGGAGTAAATCGGTAAGTGCCGGCAGCATGGTGTTGTCGTCGCTCAATGGCAGAGGAGGGTTGCGTATGGCTAGATGGATTGTCCGTTTCAAAACCATGTGTGTCACGATGGTCTGTAGTATTGTGGTACTCGGAATAGCCGGCAAGAGCCTGGCCCAGGAGAAGAGCTTGTACCAACGTCTTGGGGGCTATGATGCCGTCAGCGCAGTGGTTGGTGAGTTCGCCGACCGGCTGTTTGCCGATCAGAAATTAGGGCCGTTCTTCAGCGGGTGGAGCGCCGAGAAACAGGGCCGCTTCAAACAACTCAACGTGCTGTTGGTATGCAATGCAACGGGTGGTCCCTGTACCTATATCGGACGGACGATGACAGCCTCCCACCAGGGAATGGGTGTCGATGATACGCGATTTGACCAGGTCGCCGGTCATCTCGTTGCGACGCTCGTGAAATTCAAAGTTCCTGAAAAAGAAAAGAAGGAACTGCTCGATATCATTGGGTCTTTACGGGGACAAATAGTTGAAAAAAAGTAAAAGAAAGAGGAAGGGGATTGATCATGACAACCGCAGCTGAGAATCATAGTCACAGTACGCCGGGGATCGGTGGGTATGACCCGGTGGCTTATTTTACCGAAGGTAAGGCGGTGCGAGGAACCGGATTTCATGTCTCCGTCGTCGATGGAGTGACCTACGTTTTTGCCAGTCCCGAACACAAAAAGTTGTTCGATGCTGATTCACAGAAATACCTGCCGGCCTACGGAGGATACTGCGCCTACGGCTTAGGCGTGGGAAAGAAGTTTGTGGCGAGTCCAGAGGTTTGGAAAGTCGTCGAGGGGAAACTCTACTTGAACCTGGACAGCAAGATCCAACAGAGCTGGGAGAAAGACATTCCCGGTTACATTGCCAAAGGGGATGCCAATTGGATCACGATGAAGGATAAAAAACCCTCGGACCTCTGATCGGAAAGAACAGAGCAACTCAACGTGAGTGTATTTACACAAGGAGGATGTCATGTATATGTTCATACGAATGGGATTTTTCGGGCTTGTGATCGCGGCATTGGCTTATCTGGGCGGAGCACCACTCTATGCTGCAGGGCAAGCGGCCGAGGACGGTTCGAAGATTATGATTACTTCCCCGAAGGACGGGGAGAAGGTTTCTGACAGCTTTGAACTCAAGTACGAATTGGTCAAGGGCTCCAAAGCAGCGCATGCTCATGTGTTCTTGGACAATGAGTATCAGAAGGGCTTCAATGGAATGTTCAAGGGTGTGAGCCGGGGGAAACATCAGATCACCGTAACTGGGGCTACGAAGGATCACGATCTCGTCGCAGCGACCCATAGCATCACGATTGACGTGCAATAATCCGCCGACTGCCCACGGTAACGGCAACAGGGCCTCTTGCGAAAGAGGCCCTGTTGCACAAAGATAGCATCGTGAAGATGCCGAAACGATCTTTGAAGCATGCTCCCGCGCGTATGCAGGTGCGCAAGACCAAGCGCACCGGAGCTTCGCCTATTCGCCTCATGATCAAGCGAGTCTATGAGCCGCCGTCGGATGCCGATGGATTTCGAGTGTTGGTCGACCGGCTGTGGCCTCGCGGCCTCTCGAAAGCCAAGGCAGCCGTCGATCTGTGGCTTCAGGACGTCGCTCCGTCCTCCGCACTGCGGACATGGTTCAGCCATGATCCGGCTCGCTGGAACGAATTTCGCCGGCGCTATGCAGCCGAGCTGGACGGTATTCCCACCGTCGTTGATCAGCTCCTCGCGCAGATACGACAGAGAGCGGTGACGTTGTTGTATGGCGCTCAGGACGAAACCCATAACAATGCTGTTGCGCTGAGTAAGTATCTGAGTTCAAAACTCAATCGCCGATCTGCCAAATAGATAAGATGAATCGTTTCTTCTTTTTCCGGCGGTCGCGAGCATGAAGCCTTATTCCTCCCGCAGAATGTCACAGCTTCCTTCGCAATGAGCACAACGCGTCTGCCCGCCCTGCTGCAGGAGGTGCGTGCCTGTCGCCTGTGCGCCGATCACTTGCCGCTAGGGCCACGACCATTGCTGGCAGCGCACCCAGCTTCGCGAATTCTACTGATCGGGCAGGCACCAGGACGAGCCGCCCACGAGTCGGGAGTGCCGTGGAACGATCGCAGCGGCGACCGCTTGCGTATCTGGCTCGGAATATCCCGCGAGACATTCTACGATCGCACTTCTGTTGCCATTGTTCCGATGGGTTTCTGTTTTCCAGGGACCGGGCATCAGGGAGACCGTGCCCCTCGAGCTGAGTGTGCACCTCTATGGCATGGGAAATTGTTTCCGTTGTTACGGTCATTGAAGCTTACTGTCTATCTTGGGCGGTATGCGTTCGACGCGCATTTCGGCTCCCGGTACAAGAATCTGACCGATGCCATCAAAGCCTATGAGGATCTCCTGCCGGATCGTATCGTCCTTCCACATCCTTCCCCTCGCAACGCAATCTGGCTCAAGAAGCACCCTTGGTTCGAATCCAGAGTGCTAGCGGTATTGAAGACCAGGATTGCGTCGGTGTTGGATCGATAGGCTTATGCTGCGGCGGGATGGGGTTGTGGAGATCCGACTGGTTCAACTGTCATATGCACGGGGACATTCGGCCGCAACGTCATCAGAGGATCCGGAAGGATGGTTTGGCCGTCTACCAATCGGAGGCGGACCTTTGAGGCCAGCGTCGCCAGGATCAGCAGGCCTTCCAATTCCGCAAATGATTCGCCAAGACATCGGTGCCCACCTCCGCCAAAGGGGATGTAGCTGAAGGCCGGACGTGTACGTTTTGCTTCCTCCGAAAAACGATCCGGATCAAATCGATTGGCATCGGGAAACCATCGTGGATTCCGGTGCAGGCTCCAGGGGCTGAGGAACACCCTAGTACCAGCAGGGAGTACAATACCGGACGGCAGCTTGTCTTTATCGCGGGTCACACGGGTATGTAAAAGCCAGGCGGGAGGGTAGAGGCGAAGTGCCTCGTCCCAGATCATTTTGGTATAGATCAGGTGCGGTAGGTCTGCCGCTGTTGGGAGACGGCCATCCAAGACGGTCTCTAATTCATGGGCTAATCGTACGCGCACAGTTCGGAACTGGGAAATAAGGAACCAGGTCCATGTCAAGGCAGTCGCGGTGGTTTCATGACCGGCTAACAGGAACGTAAAAAGTTCATCCCGAATTTCCTTCTCGTCCAGCGGCCGGCCCTCTGCGTCGGTGGCGGCGAGCAAGAGCGAAAGTACGTCATGGGTTTGGCGAGGCGTCGTGCGCCGGTCGCGGATAAATCTTCGGATCTTCTCCTCCATCCAGCGATGGCCGCGAGAAAATTCTCGATGGAGTTTCGTCGGAACCCAGAGCGGAGTCATCATAGCCAGCAGGGAGTCATACTGCTTTTTTATCAAGCGCTGTCCCGTTGTAACGGCCTGCATCACTTCCGCTGCCTCAGAACCCACTTCCAGTCCGAAGAGGAGGCGCCAAATCACCGACAGGGTGAGCTGAGTCATCTCGTGTCCGATGTCGACGGTGATGCCCTCAGGCCAGCTCGCAGCAAGGCCCGCTGCTTTTCCCGTGATGGCCCCGGTGTATAAAGCGACATGGTCTCCATGAAAAAAAGGAAGAAATAGCCGCCGCTGGTAGTGATGGATCGCTCCCTCTGTATGCAGCACTCCCTGCCCGAAAATATGAGATTCAACCGGAGGAACGGGAGCCTTCGTGTAATTGTCCTGGTTGGTCACCAGCACATGTTTGACGTCGACCGGATTGTTCAGCAAATACATAGCAGGGTCCGATTGACATAAGAGAAGCCCGGCCATTCGGCCCATGGGGATCTTTACGACATCGCCGTAAGAGTGGCAGCGCGACAGAAAGCCGAGGCTGTCCCGTCGAAATTCGGGAAAGAACCCAAACCAGCGAGAGACTGGCGGGCCTGAGAGTGTTGTAACGGGAATGGTCTGGTTCGGCATATATGGCTCAGCGTTCTTACAGCGAACATACTGCATTCACAGCCTGTGCTGTCAACGATTATCAGGTCGCGGTGCAGACTATGAATGGCGTTACCGGCGGCTCGGAGAGGTCGACAGAACCGTCTGTTTCAAGAACCGGAGTCGGAACGACCCGTCAACTCCGGTGACGAGGTTGGTCTTCTGTCGGCTCGTGAGGTTCTTGATGAATGGTGAAGACGGCGATCAATGACAAAAAAGCACAGAGGCTCACATACCACCCGGGAGCCAAAGAGTTGCCGCTCCATTCCATGGCGATCGTGGCCACTAGTGGAGCGGTGCCGCCAAAGAGAGCTGATGCAATATTATAGGAGACAGAGAGTCCTGTGTATCGCTGAGATGCAGGAAATAAAGTAGCAACAGTGGCGAAGAAGGGGCCCACGTAACTGGCGAGTAGCACTGTCAGGAAGATTTGTGCAATCACAATGAACCAAAAGCGACCGCTGGCGAACCAGGTAAACAGGGGGATGGCCGTGAGGGCGAGGCCTGCAGCGCCGATACGCAGCAGCAAAAGCTGTCCCACTCGGTCCGACAGTCCCCCCATGAGCGGGATTAACAATGCCAACAGCGCCATGCTGATTGTGTTGATGGTCAGCACCGTCCCCATCGGCAGGGTCGTCACCGTCGTCAGATAGGTGGGCAAGTACACATACAACACGTAAAACCCGACACTGTGCAACAGCACAAGCACGATGACCTGGGCCATGGGGACGCGATACGAGGCCAGAATGTCCTGAGCGGGTGACGATGAGACAGCGCCTGATCGGCGAAGCCGTTCAAATACTGGCGATTCTGGGATGTGTCGGCGTAAGTACCAGCCGACTGCTGCGATGAGACTTCCTGCGACAAACGGCACCCGCCATCCCCACAGCTCCAGTGTATCTTGCGACAGGCTGGCAGCCGCCAATGTTCCTACACCCGATCCCAACAGCGCGCCGATTTGCGCGCTGAAGCCGGCCCAGCTGCCGACGTAGCCTCGCTCAGCTGGCGCGGCATGCTCGACGAGAAAGGTTACTGAGCCGGTAAACTCGCCGCCGACGGACAGTCCCTGAAGAAAACGCAAGACTGTGAGCGTGATCGGCGCAGCCAAACCAATCTGTGCATAAGTCGGCAATAAGCCGACCAGGCAGGTGGGGAACGCCATGAGGATGATGGACCAGGCCAGCGCCTCGCGGCGTCCTCTGGTATCACCCCAGTAGCCGAATAGCAGTGCACCAAGCGGTCTAGCGAGAAATCCAATGGCGAAGACACCAAAGGCGGCAATCAACGACAGAGATGGATCTGCGGAAGGGAAGAAGAGGGTGGCAAACACGGGCGCGAAGTAGCCATAGAGGGCGAAGTCGTACCACTCCAGCACGTTCCCGATTGCGCCGGCTAAGACAGTTTTCCGTAACAGGCTGGCTGTGTTCGAATGCATGAAAGACCACCGGCATACCGATGTGCCATGCAGCTGCTGTCGTCACCCTAGCATGGGTGTAGTTTCAAAAAACAATGTGCGCATCGTCCTTGACACCTCACACGGTCACAGCTTCATTTTCTGATCAAGCTGCCGGGTGAGCCCTTTGGAATAGACCTCACGAGGGTGTACGATCCCCGATTGACAGAGGCCATAGTTCGTCTTAGGCTGAAACAAGAGGAGGGTTTGTTATGCCTGTGATACTCGCTTTCTTTCTGGTCTTTGCCATGGTTACTCAGGCAGCCGCCTTGGAAGATTCGCCGCCGATTGCATCCAATAATATGGTCAAAGGCGATGTGATGTACTGGGAAGGTGAAGAGCTTGTCGTAAAAGAAATGTCCGGTAAGGAGGTGCGTCTGCGTGTGACCGCCGAAACAAAAATCGAGGGGGTAGCGAGTCGATTGAAGACCGGCGACAAGATTGCTGCGCAGGTCAACTCTGATGGGCATGCGCTCTCTATCGCATTGCAGATTTCGGAAAGTGGGACCGGCGGTGGTCTGCCCGGCACACGCTGACATGCAGCCCGCACTCGGTTAGCTGTGACCGACTGTGGCTTCAAGCTGCCGGATGGTGCCCTCCAACCGTTCTTGATGTGGCGCGGCAAGGGACTGAAACTCGATGCCGATCCCATGTGCACCGGACCATCGCACGACAGCGCCTTGAATGAGGATCGGGGTCTTGCCTTCAGGAATGTAGAGCAGAAGATCCACCTTCATTCCTGCGAAGGCTCGAAAAGAGCATTCGACCCGGCATCCTTTTCGAGAGAGATCCAACGCTTTGCTGATCTGATGGGGATGATTCTGGTGGACGAGAGTTCCTGAAAAGGAGGCTGGGAATCGGGGAAATTGGCGCACTACCATGAATCAGACTCCTTTGTGAGGGGAACAGAAGGCCGTTGCATATTTGTGGTGCAGATGTAATGCCAGCCGGATCCAGTGGCTGCTGTTCTCTCGCCCATTAGTTCTGCATACTTGAAACCCCGTGCTGAGCCGGTTCTGTTCGTTCATGATCATCGATGAAGGCAATCGGAAACACCTTGTTCGTGTTGTGCGGGGGGAGCAGCAGAGTGAAAGCGGGGATACGCTCCTGGTCTTTGCATTTTAGAACTTCCAAGAATCTCCTCGACTGTCCACTGTGTTGTCCGTATGATTAATGAGAGACAGGAGGAGGTCTCTATGGAACCTGCTGCAGAGAAACGGAAACACCGACGTCATTCCGTCAATATCCAAGGTATCTTTTCGTCTGACACCGTTCGGGGCGAGGAAGGGGTAGTGCTGGATCTTTCCATCCAGGGGTGTCGGATGTCGATTCCAAGTTCGATTTCAATCGCTCCCCAGGCTACGATTGAGCTTCAAATTCGGCCGCGTCAAAGCTCCCCCATTTTTGTCCCCAGCGCGGTTGTGCGGTGGTCAATGGGGACTGCATTCGGTGTGCAGTTCCAAGAGTTGGCTGTGCACGAGTCGAAAAGGCTGACTCACCTGCTGGGGTCGTTAACATCCTGAAGAACGGCGATCGCATAAGCTACACCTGGAACTCAGTTCTCATCTGTTCACGCCCTTCCTGTCTATCCTGCCTTCCGACCTCAGCTGTCGGCCGTCAGCTTCGATATGGTATGCTGCGCACCCATTATGACTGCTGACACTTCTCTCTTGGGCGAACTCGCCGCCGCGGCAGCGCGAAGACGGACCTTTGCCATCATCAGTCATCCGGACGCGGGCAAGACGACACTGACGGAAAAACTGCTGTTGTACTCAGGGCTCATCCGGACGGCCGGGATGGTGCGGGGGCGCAAGGGCGGCAAGGCCACAGCGTCGGATTGGATGGGGATGGAACAGGAGCGGGGCATTTCGATCACTGCCTCCGCCATGCAGTTTCCGTATAAAGACGCGGTCATCAACCTGCTCGATACGCCTGGCCACCAGGACTTTTCCGAAGATACCTACCGGACGCTGACGGCTGCAGACAGCGCGATCATGGTGATCGATGCGGCGAAAGGTGTCGAGGCGCAGACCTTGAAACTCTTTGCTGTCTGTCGCATGCGGCGCATTCCGGTACTGACCCTCGTGAACAAAATGGATTTGCCCGGGCGCGCGCCGCTGGATTTGATGACGGAAGTCGAGCAGGCGCTCCACATTCACGCGAGTGCGATGAATTGGCCGATTGGATCCGGAAGCGATTTCGTCGGGATCGTAAACCGTGCAGATACTCGCGTGGAGTTATTCAGCCGGACGGCGCATGGCGGTGCGACGAAGGTGGATGTCCAAACGATGGCGCTCGCTGATCTTGCGCAGAGCGGCAGAGTGTCGCAGGAGGTGCTGGCGCAGGTGCATCATGATTTGGAGTTGCTGGAGATTGCCGGGAATCCTTTTTCTCACGGGAAATTTCTGGCTGGCGAGGTCACGCCGGTGTTCTTCGCGTCGGCGCTCACCAACTTCGGCATTGAGAGTTTCTTGGACTCGTTCGTGCGGCTCGCACCGAGCCCCGGCGCGCGACTGGCTGATCGTGACGATGGGGCTGAACTGTCCGTGGACCCGATTGAAACGCCGTTCAGCGCGTATGTCTTCAAGCTGCAAGCCAACATGAACCCCAAGCATCGGGACAGCACGGCGTTCTTGCGCATTTGCTCAGGTCGGTTCGAGCGCGACATGGTGGTGAAACATCATCGGTTGGGACGCGAGGTCCGGCTGTCTAGACCCCACAGTATGGTGGCGCAAGAACGGAATACGGTAGAAGAAGCGTTTCCTGGCGATGTCATCGGTATCATCAATCCGGGGCTGTTTGCCATCGGCGATACGATCTCCGTAGTCGGCGGGTTCAACTTCAAACCCTTGCCGCAATTTCAGCCGGAAATCTTTGCGCGCATTCGTCCGACGGACGTTGGTAAACGGAAGGCCTTCGACAAGGGGATGGAGCAGATGGCGCAGGAGGGAACGGTACAGATCATGCGAAGCCTCAACGACCAGGAATCATTGATCGCGGCAGTGGGGCGGCTCCAGTTTGATGTGCTGCAATACCGACTGCGTCACGAGTATCGTGTAGAAACTGTGCTTGATCAGCTACCTTTTACGTGCAGTGCCTGGCTGGAGGGTGATCACGCAACTTTCAAAGCACCGTCAGCCTCGATGATCGTCAAAGACCAGCGCAATCGGGTCGTCGTGTTGTTCGGGGATCAGTTGATGAAGACGATTGCGCGCGATCGGAATCCGGACCACCAGCTGCGGGACATGGGCTAGGGAGCTGATGGCTGATTGCTGACGACTATTGCTGGTGGCGAACGACTGCGGAAAACAAGGCAAGCTCAACGCGGCGCGGTTGATTTCATCAAGCTGTCGGCTTGGGGAGGCAGGAACCCCTGATAACCACGGTGTCGTTCAGCCAATTCCAGCACTGAGAAGGGTTGGCCATCGACGGTTTCCGGAGCAGAAAAAATCTGCCTGAGCTGCCCGCCAGGGGCTCCCACGATATTTCCGGCAAACACCACGCCTTTTTTCTTGAGTCTCTCCACCGCTCTTTCGATGTTCTCCACCCGCACGGCAACATGGTGAAACACCTGGTCGCCGAATTTTTTGACCCAGCCAGGAATGATGCTGGTCTTACCGCGGTCATCTGGATAAGCTTGATCTACAAAAAGGGCGGGGTAACCGGCTTTGCGATAGACCTTGGCGAACCAATCATCGTACTTGAGCGTTTCGTCATAGGTATAACCCAGCGCGACGAACGGTTCCGCCCCCCGATCGATGTCGAGGGTTCGGATGGTCACGTGGTCGACGACCGGTGAGAAACCAACACCGGAATTGTCGAGCATGACCTTGAGGGCACTGGCTGCCCGGTTATGTGCGACATAGTCCGCAATCATTTTGTCCATGAGATCATCGAGTTCCTGTGCGCGATCCATGGTTTCACCTCATTAAGATCCAAACTTAATGCCCTGGGCGAGGGGTAATTCCGTTCCCCAGTTGACCGTGTTGGTTTGACGGCGCATGTAGGCTTTCCAAGCATCTGATCCTGCTTCTCGACCGCCGCCTGTTTCCTTCTCTCCACCGAAAGCCCCGCCGATTTCTGCACCTGAGGTGCCGATGTTGATGTTGGCAATTCCACAGTCACTGCCCGCCGCCGAAAGAAAACGTTCACCATGGCGCAGGTTATTCGAGAATATAGCAGAGGAGAGTCCTTGTGGGACGTCGTTCTGCATGTGGATCGCTTCATCAATCGTCCGAAACGTCATGACGTAGAGAATCGGTGCGAAGGTCTCACGTTGCACGATGGGCCATTGATTCTGTGCGCGCACGATCGTTGGCTCGACAAAATGACCAGGCCGATTCAGCACATGGCCGCCGCAGAGAATCTGGCCCCCCTCTTTTTTGATCTCATCGATCGCGGCTCGGTACCCTTCCACAGCGGCCTGATCGATGAGTGGCCCCATGAGCACATCAGGCTCCAGTGGATTTCCGATATGAACTTGAGCATAGGCCTTTACCAACTTGCCGACTAATTCGTCGTAGCGTGACTCATGGACGAATAGGCGTCTGGTGGTTGTACAGCGCTGGCCTGCAGTTCCGACGGCGCCGAACAGGATGGCACGTATGGCCATGTCCAGGTCGGCGGTTTCGTCGACGATGACAGCATTGTTGCCGCTGAGTTCAAGAAGGGTCCGTCCCAGGCGCTGGCCCACAGTGGATGCCACACGGCGACCGACCAGTACCGATCCGGTGAAGGAAATGAGCGGCAGCCGCTGGTCCTGCACCATCTGCTCGGCCAGACTCGCCTGATCGGTGGTGAAGAGTGAGAAAATCCCTGAGCGACCCTGCTGCTGCATCACGCGATTGCAGATCTGTTGCACGGCGATGGCACAGAGCGGCGCCTTGGGCGAGGGTTTCCAGATCACCGTGTCGCCGGCGATGGCAGCCAAAAAAGCGTTCCAGGCCCAGACGGCGACGGGAAAATTGAAAGCGGTGATCACCCCGATCGGTCCCAATGGATGCCATTGCTCGCTCATGCGGTGAGCAGGTCGTTCAGATTGCATGGTTGCGCCGTAGAGCATCCGTGCCTGCCCAACGGCGAAATCGGCCATGTCGATCATTTCCTGGACTTCACCGTCTCCTTCGGCCTTGATTTTGCCGACCTCCGCTGAAACCAGCGTACCCAACTGGTCTTTCTTTTCCCTTAGCGCCTGGCCGATGAGCCTGACTATCTCACCGCGTTTCGGCGCTGGTACAAGACGCCAAGCGTGGAAAGCCTCAACGGATTCTTTGACAATGCGTTGATAATCTTCCTCAGAACAGGGGTAGACGTCGGCAATCATTTCACCGGTTGCGGGATTGAGCGATTGCAGCAGAGGTCTATTGGTGTGGCTGGACCACCAACCGCTTCCGGTGCTGCCGCCGGAATTGACCGCTTGGATACTAAGGTCTTTAAGGGCGGCTTGTATCGTACTCATCGGAAGCAGGCTCCGAATTCATTGCCCAGAAAATCATTCAGCAAGATCGACTCCTGTGTGATGAATCCATGGTACTTCGACGGATTATTCAAAACAAGATCCATGACGCAGCAGACACTGGATGCGGTGGTGACTTGGATCGCCGACCAGAGCTTGCCTTTGATGCACTGGGGATAAATCTTCTTGACGTAATTCTCTTCGAAAAACCCACTGTCCTTGGTCCCAGTCACCGACGCATAGATCAGCACGACATCTTGCAGAGTTTGCGGAATGGCATGTTCGAGCACGCGTTTGAGCGTCTTGCGATCCTCGTTGAGCTTGAGATCCTTCATCAAGAGTTGAATCTTTTCACAGTGGCCTGGATAGCGGAGCGTCTTATAGTTCATTGTCCGAACTTTTCCGGCGTAACTGTCAGCCAAGGTTCCCAACCCTCCCGACGTGTTGAAGGCTTCGTAGAGCAGCCCGTCCAGTTCGATCGTTTCATAACCTTCCAACGGTTGGAGCGGGACTTTCTCGCCTTCTTCGATGCCGTAGCAGAGGTTGCCGTATTCGTTGATGAGCCCATCGGTCGACCAGGTGAGCGAATACTTAAGTGCGTTACTGGGATGAACCGGCAGCGCACCCACGCGCATTTTGACCGTATCCAACGTTTCAAAATGCATCATTAAATCGTGGGCGACAATACTGATGAAGCCAGGCGCGAGACCGCACTGCGGCATGAAGGCATGGGAGGCCCCCGCACTCAAGACCTTGATCTGGTTCGTCACTTCGACGTCTTCCGTAAGGTCGAAGTAATGCAGGCCATGGGTTAGGGCCAGTCCTGCGACCGTGGGGTTACAGAAATAGGGGAGACTGGAGATGATCGCATCGACCGGATGAGTTGAGAGGTAGGTGCTGACCGCGTCGGGATGCCGGACGTCGAGGATACAAGGAATGACCCGCTCTAATCCGAGATCCTCGACGAGGTGCTTGGGTGCATCCAGGGTCATATCGCCCAGATGCACTTCGTAGCTCCCACGCTGAGCGAGGAGGCAGGCGACTAGGGAACCAATTTTTCCCGCGCCGAGCACAAGTACTCGATTCATGATAATGCATTATACTCCACCGCTGGATTTCGAGCACTTGGTTTGAAAGATACGGCGAGTCCAGCTGAGAACCTGCTTGTTGTTTCTGCCTTTCGCCATCAGCGATTAGCTCTTCTCCGGAAAATCGATGACGTATTGCGGACGGGTGGACGGTTCTGTTTCAGCCTGGCTGTACCGACAGGGAGGAATGTCTGCTTGCAGTCTCCGTAAAAGAGAGCTGATTTTCATCGTGCTTGGAACTTCACAGAGCCACACGTGCATGCCGGATTCCAACTCCTCAAAATGTCGCTGCACGCGAAAACTCGGCTGTTCCATGAAATAGGCCGACAGAAATCCGTTCACCGCCGTCACGACCCACGGATGCTCTTTCATATAGCGGTAGCTGAGCCGCAGCTCCACCACATCAATATTGTGGTCGGTATTCACGGCCTCTTCTATTCCTGTCTCACCCCTGAAGCACTGTACCAATTCCTCCGTTGAGAGTGCCACACAGAACTGTGTATGGTACTTAAGTTTATTGGGAGGTTCTGATGACACTTGCCACATACAATAAGGTCCCCATCCCTCCTTTCATGTATGGCACTGCATGGAAGAAGGAAGCGACAACGGCGCTCGTGCTGCAAGCCGTTGAGGCTGGATTTACCGCGATCGATACGGCCAATCAATTGATCCATTACGATGAAGCCCGGGTCGGGGAGGCGTTGTTGACGCTCGGCAAGCGGGGTATCACGCGTGACAAGCTCTTTCTTCAAACCAAGTTTACGTCGGTGAATGGCCAGGATCATCGCACGCCCTATGACGCAGCAGCCGATCTGCCGACCCAAGTCAAACAGTCGTTTGAGAGTTCCTTAGCGCACCTGCACACGGACTATCTTGATTCGTATGTCTTCCACGGGCCGTATTATCGCCGTGGCCTCGCGCGGGAGGATTGGGAAGTGTGGGCGGCGATCGAAGCGTTGTATGAGACCGGCAAGGCGAAGATGATCGGCGTCAGCAACGTGTCGGCTGAACAGCTGACGTTGCTATGCACCAAGGCAAAGCACAGACCGATGGTGGTGCAAAACCGGTGTTATGCAGCCCTCGGTTGGGATAAAGAGGTGCGGGAAATTTGCCGCGCGCACAAGATCATCTATCAGGGATTCTCGTTGTTGACAGCTAATCGGGAGGTATTCATCGATCCCGGCGTCCGTTCGATGGCCGCTCGCTATGGCATGGGGCTGGCCCAGCTCGTCTTTCGATTCGCCATGCAAATCGGGATGCTTCCTCTCACAGGCACGACAGATCCACAACATATGAAAGAGGATCTGGCTTCGGATCAGTTCACGTTGGCTCCAGAAGACCTTCAGCTGATTGAGAATATTGGGCTATAACCCATTGGTATTCTGATTGATTCAGACAATGCGATCAGGCTTGCGTCCTTTTCAAGGATGCTCCGTCTATAAGAAGTGAGCGGCGGATTTCCCGCAGTTTCTATATAAGGAGGTCTCCCATGCGCCCCCATCTTTCTCTGGACGTGCGTAATGTGCCTCAATCGGTAGAGTTCTATGAAAAGGTGTTCGGTGTGTCACCGCAAAAACAGACTGCGGACTATGCGAAGTTCGATTTGCAGGAGCCAGCATTAAACTTTTCATTGGTTTCGTCCGCTGGCACAATCAGCTCCCTGGACCACCTGGGAATCGAGGTTGATTCGACTGAGGAGATTGCGGCCTGGAAGGTGCGGCTGCAAGAACAGGGCATCCTCGAAAAGGTCGAGGAAAACGTCGCCTGTTGTTTTGCCAGGCAGGACAAGCTCTGGTTCTCCGACCCAGACGGCAATGCCTGGGAAATTTTCACGGTGCATGAGCAGCTGGAGGTAGCGGGTCCGTTGAAGAATACCGGGTGCTGTGTGCCGAAAACTAAAGGCGCATCCGTCGCGGCGGCTTGCGCAGTATGAAGCGTGAGCAGTACCGTACGGGTGAACGAGGCGGAGGTGTTCCCATGGATGCAACGGCAACAGAGGTCTGGCAACAAGTCCAGGCCGGCCTCCGCTCGTTCATTGCCAATCGTGTCGCCAACGAGGCCGCAGTCGACGACATCTTGCAGGACGTATTTCTGCGGATGCATCGGCGGATCGACAGCCTCAAGGATCCGCGCAAGGTCGTGTCGTGGGTCTATCAGATCACGCGCAACACCATCGTGGACTACTATCGTTCGCCGGAGCGGCGCCGAGAAATTCCTATGGGTCTGGCAGGGGATATGGACGATCGTGGGTCAACTGAGTTGTTCTCGGCGGACGAGTCCGGCCGGCTTCGTACGGAACTGGCCGCCTGTCTTCGTCCGATGCTGAACCGATTGTCGAATGACTATCGTGACGCCGTCGCATTGGTCGAACTGGAAGGGTTCACACAACAAGCGGCCGCAAAACGCCTTGGTCTCTCGTTATCTGGTATGAAATCCCGCGTGCAGCGAGGGCGTAGACAACTGAAACAGATGTTGGATGAGTGTTGCCTGATCCAACTGGATCGCCGCCGTGGAGTAATCGACTATGATGTGCGCGATGCCGGGTGTGATTCTGGTTCGTGTGAGTCAGACAGGACGCCGTGACGTGTCCGCTCCCAGAAAGTTCAGAAGGTTCATAGGCGGCCCGGTTTTGGTCGGATGAGGCCAAAGTGGTTTCTTTCGATGAGGCGAAGTGTCAGCGGGGAAAGATCGCAGTCATCGGCGTATCCTCCTCATTTGTCCCGCGTCGCCTTTTAGAAATATTGCGTGATCCCGAACTGGATCAGTGTGTTCTGACTCGGCCTCCAGAGTTGCGCCACATCGATACGGAAGAGCGTATTGCTAAGAAACGTCGGGACGATCCGAATCCCTCCGCCGATGTTCACAGCGCCTCTCCAACTACGCAGATTGCCCTCCTCGGTGAACGACTGAAACGCGCCGATGTCGGAAAAGAGTACGCCTTGCAATGCCCAGCGCGAGGCGAGAGGAACAACATGGCGCAGCTCAAGATTGGCGTATGCTTGCGCCCGGTTGCGGTAGAGGTTGTCGGAGAGTCCTCGCACTCCTGCAATGCTGCCGAGTAGCACACTGTGATTCGGATTACCGCTTCGGTTGACAGCCTCCGCCACGCCGTTGATCATCGCAACCGTGCTGTCCGTCAGCGGAATGCCTTGCAGATAACGAAGTTTCGCCTCATGACGAGGCTTATTGGCGCCGAGGAAGTAGCCTGGCCGGAGTTCCAAGGCGAGGCGGTAACCCGAGGGCACCAGATCGTGCCAGCGGTAGCGGTCCCACGTCAGCTCTGGGATGATGCCCACATAGGTTCCGTCCTGAGGCCTTGCGCCTTTCGGATCGTGGACCTGTTCCCGGTAGGCTTTGAAGACGACTTCATAACGCAGAGGAGAGCCATAGGTGTATGGTCCTTTGAGTTCGAATTCTCCGCCGATCCGATTGCGCGTCCACGACGTGAGAGAATCTGAAAAGCGGATGCCGTTCGAACTGTACGAGGCCTTCGCCTCTTTTGCCCAACGATCCGGTTGGAACGCATGCTCTGAGATCCAAAGATCGACATTCGGTCCTCGTTGGCTATAGCTGAATTGGCCGCCGAGCTGTGTGCCAGTGCCGCCCAGATTGTATTCTACGAGCCCCCCTGTGATATTGACGTCCTTGATGCTGCTCCCGCTTGTGAAATTGGCGATCGGCGCGAGGGTGAATTTTTCCTGTACCTCGATCACCAAATCTTGCTCGTGTATGCCCACGGTCACGTGATCGAATAGGCTAAGGTTCCGGATACGTCGCTCGAACTCCTTGATCTCGGCGTGGCTGAATTCAGTCGGGATCGCTCGCGGTAGGAGTCTGATGATGGTCTCTTCTTTAGTACGCCCCAGACCCTTGACCTCGACGCGTTCAATCCGGACGGTCTCGCGTTGGTCGAGCCCGTTCGCGGCGTAGGCGTGACGTGCCGCTGTGGGGGAGAAGGTGACAACAGCGACTGCACCGAACAGGGTAATGAGCCGACACAAGATTGATTCAAGTTGATTGAGAGCACGAAACGGCATCACGAGCCTCCAAGATGAAACCATGCCTTGCCGTCATGGACGGCAAGAATGCGGATGGAGACAGGGATGTCGTTTAGATGCGAAGGGGGCGCAGGAATGAAACCAGGCTGCTTCTTGGTGGCCGATGGTGCCGTGAGGCTGGTTTGGCGCTTGCCATAACGGCGAGCGGTTGAAAAGCGGTCACTGAGGCAGTGAAATCGAGCGGTACCGACAGGAGCGCGGTATCCCCTAAAGCCTGCGCGCTTTGTGAGGGCATGAGCAAGTGTTCTGCGGCATTGTCCGGCTCTTCGGGGACTGGAAGGTCTGCTGAAGCTGCGGCGACATCCGGTTCTTCAAAGACGAGGTCGACGACCCTATCGGTGGTGACCGCAAAAGAAATCAGGAGAGCCAGCCACGTGCTCACTGCGATGCGTTGTGCGATGGTCTTTATGCCCATAAGCGATGCGAATAAGAGAGGCCCAGCCGATGGACCGTCAAGTTTTCTTGGGCCGTGAATCTTTTCGTGCTCGATAGCAAGGTGATGTTGCTCAATGTGCTGCAAGCAGGAATCGAAGGATATCGCAGCCAACCAAATTTACTGGTTTGAATAATTACCGGGGTACGAGCTGTTCGAACAACTTCAGAATGGGCAAAAGCTTGTGAATCTTGTCTTCCAGTCCCGCATAAGAAATGTATCGGGTTACGCTCTTGAACTGCGCGCGGTAGTTGTCGTCCAGGCTCACTTTATCGATCACGATATCGTAAACGCGCCAATTACCGGAGTGCTTGACCAACCGGAAGTCTAAGAGTGTGTCTACCTTCTGGCTTCGTACCTTCGTTCTAACCTCCGAAAAACCTTTCTGTTGCTGTTCTGATAAATAGGTCACCATCTCATCGGAATTTGCGACCATGCCCTCATCGAACGGACCCCGTTCAAATTTCCAGGCGGCGAGGGACTTGGACAGGAATTGGACAAAGAGATCAACAAACTCATGCTGCTCTTTCTGGGTGAGTTCCGCCCAAGGAGTTCCCAAGCTGCGTGCCGCCATTTCTTCGCAATTGATGCGGGTCCTCAGCGTACGTTCAATCCGCCTGCGGCGCTCTTCAAACTGGCCGGGAAGATTCAATTTCTGATCGTCGAGAATTTCTATCAATTCGGAGACAGTTTTTTTGACCGAATCAGTCGGAGTGGGCTCAACCAAGGCGCTTGCTTCACCGGCCGATAGCAAGAGGGCGAGTGCGCTGCCAAGGAGAAGCCTGGCAAAGCTTCCGATCCGTCGGGAGCGAAAGGGTAATCGGGTACTGTATCCCTGACGGGTATCTGCGATGCAGGCTGCTCCTGCCAAAGCAGACGATTCCGACCGGACCATCCACATTCTTTTCACGATAAAGGACTCTCCATTGAGCGTAAGGAACTCAGTCCCTTGCGTTGAGATACGTGAGTGCCGTAGAAGTTATGAGGAAGTGCGAGGAATAGTGCAGTCACTTTAGCTCGTAACATCAGGCGGTTTTAATATAATCCTTGAAGAAAGCATCGTGCAATCGAATTATTTCATGTCCCTGTCCAGGCGGATGGAAGAGAGACTGCCTGTTCGTAAGAATGACATAAAAATGACATGGGAGTCCAGACTCTAGTGATGTTAGGTGCATGGCGCGCATGAAATAAAGCAAAATATGGACCAGGGGCGAGATCATGCCAATTACGCCAATAAGTGGGAACGGACCGAGGACACATTTGTGCGGTGGTTCGCAAGTGGATCGAACTTGGTGCGTTGGCGTATTTAGCGCCATACATGGCAAGGCTTGTGGATTAAAGTGTGACGTGTCTGCAGCCTCTACGTAGGGTTACGAGGTGGTGAGTTTGAAAGTATTCTGTCTACCGATTGTTCCTTGGCTCAGAGCATGAAGGTCGCGATCATTGGAGGTGGACCGGCTGGGCTTATGGCGGCAGAAGCGGCGAGCGAAGCCGGAGCCGCCGTCGATGTGTACGACGCGATGCCATCAATGGGTCGAAAATTTCTGCTGGCGGGCAAGGGTGGTTTGAATCTCACACACTCGGAGCCGCTGGAGTCTTTCCTCTCGCGCTATGGCCCTCGCCAATCGCAATTGACCCCTATCATCACATCGTTCGGGCCCGAAGCGATCCGCAAATGGGCGATGGGACTCGGTGTTGAAACGTTTATCGGGACATCTCGACGAATCTTTCCCGCCGATATGAAAGCGGCTCCGCTACTGCGCGCCTGGTTGCGTCGCTTGCGGAAGGCTGGTGCGCAATTCCATGTTCGTCATCGGTGGAACGGCTGGGACGAGCGGGGAGCGCTTCGTTTCGCGACGCCTCAGGGAATGCGCTCAGTCCAGGCTAATGCTGTGGTATTGGCGCTGGGCGGTGGGAGCTGGCCGAAACTCGGCTCCGATGCCTCGTGGGTGCCGATTCTTGCCGAGCGCAAGGTGCCAATCGCACCGCTCCAGCCGGCGAATTGTGGGTTTGATGTGAAGTGGACTGACCATTTTCGCGCCAAGTTTGCAGGGCATCCGGTGAAGACGGTCGGAGTTGTTGTGAAGACTGTGAACGATGTCGTGATTCGACGGCGAGGAGAATTCGTCATCACTGAAACCGGTGTGGAGGGTGGCGTCATCTATGCGGTATCGAGCTGTTTACGCGATGTGATTGCGGCGAAAGGTGTCGCTACCGTTCAGCTCGATCTCTCACCGGATCGAGAGGTGCGGCGGCTCGCGGAGGGGCTCTCGCAGCCTCGCGGCAAATGCACGATTGCCACGCACCTCGAGCGCCGGGCAGGCATTGCCGGAGTGAAAGCGGGGTTGCTGCGTGAAGTTGTGCCGAAAGAAGAATTCACAGATCCGATGCGGTTGGCGGCGGCGATCAAGTCGCTGCTGTTGCGGTTGGTCGCCACACGCCCCTTGGAGGAAGCAATCAGCACGGCCGGTGGGGTTTCGTTCACGGCACTTGACCCACGGCTGATGATCCGGCCGCTCCCCGGTGTGTTCTGTGCAGGTGAAATGCTGGATTGGGAAGCGCCGACCGGCGGTTATCTGTTAACGGCATGTTTCGCCAGTGGTCGTGTCGCCGGCACAGCAGCCATGAAGTGGGCCAAGGAGCATGAAGCGGTGCAGATGTGAAGAGGGGCCGGTTGGGACTACGGTTGTGGCAAGAGGGCCGCGTGCCTAGCCGAATATCCAATTCCACAAGCTGGACAGCCAGTTGGTGATCATGCCGGTCCATGAGTCGTCTGCCGGAACTGGTTCGACTTTGGCTGGGCGCGAGGGAACAGTGGGCTTTGCGGGAGCCGTCGGATTAGTTTGGGCAACCTGTGGCGGTGGCGCGAGCTGACTGGCGGCCGTCGTGGGAGGAGGAGGCTGAGTCATGGTCGGCTGACCTGATGCCGGCGTGTCAGTCGTCGATGCGGCCGAAGTGGGAAGCGATTGGGACTCTTCGATTTCCTGCTTGTATTGATTCACCATGGCCTGCAATGAGGCGCCTTCTTGCTTCGCATCCGCCATCTGTCGTGCCAGCAGACGGCTTTGGTTCACAAGACCGGCCACTTGCGATTGCAGCATGGCCAATCTTTCGTCTGCGCGCTGTCTGTAAATCGACAAGAGGTCTTGCTCACGTTGGATGGCTGCGAGAGTCTCGGCGGCAACGGCATCCTCTCGTCTATTCGCAGCCTGCAGCTCTGTGATGTGCTGATTCAACTCCTTGGCCTCGGCGCGAGCCGTTTCCAAGGATTGGGTGAGTTCCTCCGCCTCTGCTTTGGTCTTATTATAGGTAGTCTTGCTGACACAGCCGCCTTCGGTAAGTAAACCGCTGGTGAGCAGGCAGAGACTGATTCGAAGAATGATAATTGACCGTGTTGAAGCAGCAAGGCATGTCATTGAATTCTGTCCTCGTTGGTAGACCGACCGGGGTTTGCCGTCGGTCTTGTGGGTGGCTGTACGTAGTGTCTCAAAAATTATAGATTCTGGCAATAGACGTGCGGATTTAGGTCGACCGATGGAGCGCGTGATCTCATAAGTTTCCATCAAGGGTGTCTTGGATAAGCAGGAGAGATTCGCGTACTATGAGCCGACCATGTCGCACCAGTTCGCCAAGCCTCTACGACTGCCGCCGGAATGTGAACCAGCTCTGCTGGAGCGGTTTCTCAAAGCCGAAGCCATGGCTCTCTGGACCGTACGGTCGGCACAGCTACAAGATCTGCCTCCTCATATCCAAGCGTTTCTTCAGAAGCACGAGGAGGACGAGCGAAACCATCTCGCCCAGTTCGAAACGATGATCGGCCATCAGTCGCATGAACGCGAGCGTCTTCCGTCCGTGCCGCGGCAGTGGCCAGCGTTGGCAGTCCAGCTCTATGGCTATGAGTCGCTCGGTCTGGAATTTGCCAAATTGCTGGTGACGATGCGACCGGATTTGGCCGGTATTCTTGAAGATGAAGCGATCCATGTGAAGTTCTTTGAGCGTGAAATTCAGCAGATCATCGCCGGGGAGGCCGCTGTGGCCGATCAGGCATGGGCCTCGGCCCGTGCCTGGTGGCGAAAACTGCCGCTGACTCTTGGCCGATATCTGGAAGCGCCGGTGCTCAAGCCGTTTCGACCGGAGCTAGCGCTGAAGATTCTCGAGGCGATGGAGCAGCGATTCACTGAAACGGGGCTTCTGAAAAAGTAGCAGCCTGGAAGATTCTTACGCTTGTGCCAATGGGGGCCCGCTTATTGAGCCCATCTTGCGATATTTTTCATCGCGGTGGGTGAGGAGCTGCTCGGCAGACAGGTCGGTCAGATCGAAGAGATGGTTGGTGAGGGCTTTGCCGACGAGGCCGCAGACGACCTTGGGTTCGCGATGGGCGCCTCCCAGCGGTTCGGGGATAATGTCATCGATCACACCAAGACCGAGAAGATCTTTCGCCGTCATTTTCAGTGCGGAGGCGGCATCCTGGACCTTCGAAGGATTATCCCAGAGGATGGCCGCGCAGCCTTCCGGCGAAATAACCGAATAGACAGAATGTTCCAGCATCAGCATACGATCTGACACACCGAGAGCCAAGGCGCCCCCGCTCCCGCCTTCGCCGATGACCACGGAAATGATCGGTACCGTCAACCGAGACATGACAAAAAGATTCCTCGCGATCGCTTCAGCCTGCCCACGCTCTTCGGCTCCGATTCCGGGGTAGGCGCCGGGCGTATCGATGAAGGTAATGATCGGCCGACTAAATTTCTCCGCCATCTTCATCAGGCGCAATGCTTTCCGGTAGCCTTCCGGGTTGGGCATACCGAAATTCCGTTGCATCCGCTCCTTGAGGGTCTTCCCCTTTTGGTGCCCGATAATCATCACGGTTCGATCGTTGAATCGGGCGAACCCACCCACGATGGCTCGGTCATCCCCAAAGGCGCGGTCTCCATGAAATTCAAGAAAGCCTCGGCTCAACTCATTGATATAGTCGAGCGTACTTGGGCGTTGGGGATGGCGTGCTAGCTGGGTTCGCTGCCAGGGGGTCAGGTTCTGATAGAGCTCGTGCTCGGCTTGGGCTAACTTTGTGCGGAGCTTGCGAATATCGCTTTGGGAGGACGCTTTGCCGCTGGTGGCTGCCGCGGAAAGTTTCTCGATCTTTTCTTCGATCTCACGGATCGGCTTTTCAAATTCGAGATAGTCTCGCATAGACCTCTGGTAAGTTCAGGAGGACGGTCAGGCAGGAAAAACAGCTACCTTTCCCATGCCTCGAAATGCGTACCCTAAGATAGCAAAGAAAGAGCCCCTTTGCCTAGCACTTCTTCAACTTCCGACACAAAGTGTTCGCTGGGGGACACGGTGAGGTTCGGAAGAGGAGCTGTCTCAGCTTCCAATGCTCCGTCGGTTTGAAATGACATGGAAATCGTGGTTTTGCCGGGATGCCGTCGGAAGACCTCAAGCAACCGGGGCAGTTGGTCACACACGTCTGGTCGATCGATCAAACGAATGCGAATACATTTGATGGACTGTGTCCGGGCTTCGGACAGCGGCTCGATTTTACTGCCTCGAATTTTGGTGCCTTTGTCTCCCCGATCGATCATGCCCGTGATGCGCACGAGTTGCTCCGGCGCAATCAACTCTCCCGCGGTTTTGAACAAATCTGGAAACACAATGATTTCAACCGTGCCCTGCAGGTCTTCCAGAGTAATATAGGCCATACGATCACCCTTCTTGGTGAGCATCGATTTGACCGTAGCAATGATTCCGCAGATCTTAACCTCTTTGCCGTCTGAGAGTTCAGTCAAGCCGACTGTGGTGGCGGTGGCGAGAGCGGTAAGTGTCGCCTCATAACGGGTGAGCGGATGGGCGGTGATGTAGAAGCCGGTCAACTCGCGCTCGTATTTCAGCCGTAGAGCCTGGTCCCATTCCACGATCGACGGAAGAGGTGGCGCCGCCATCATTGCCGACGTCTCATGTCCGTTGAGTTCCTCTCCGAAGATACTGGTTTGCCCGAGATCCCGTTCTCGCTGTGCTGCCGCGCCGTCTTCGACGGCTTGATCGAGCACTGCCATGAGTTGTGACCGTTTTGCCCCGGTTGAATCGAAGGCGCCGGCTTTGATCATGCCTTCCAGCATGCGTTTGTTCACTTTGTGGAGATCAACCCGGCGACAGAAATCAAAGAACGATCGAAAGGGGCCGGTCTGGGCGCGAACGGCCAGCACCGACTCCACTGCGCCTTCGCCCACGTTCTTGATCGCGGCCAAGCCGAACCGGACCACACCGTCGGCCACGGCGAAGTGTTTCTGGCTCGCGTTCACATCAGGTCCCAGCACTTTAATCCCCAGATCTCGGCATTCCGTGAAGTACCCGACAAGCTTGTCCTGGTTACCCATGTCGGTCGTCATGAGTGCGGCCATGAATTCGGTCGGGTAGTGGGCCTTCAAATAGCCGGTCTGGTAGCAGACCACTGCATAGGCGGCGGCGTGGGATTTGTTGAAGCCATACCCGGCGAACTTTTGAATTAACTCATAGAGTTTCTCGGCTTTCTTCTCCGGAATCTTGTTGCGTTTTGCGCCGTCGAGGAACTTGACGCGCAGTTTTTCCATCTCTTCCGGCTTCTTTTTCCCCATCGCGCGGCGGAGAATGTCGGCTTGGCCCAGAGAGAAGCCGGCCACCTTGTTGGCGATCGCCATGACCTGTTCCTGATAGACAATGACGCCATAGGTGTCCTTCAGAATAGGCTCCAATTCAGGCACCTCGTAGGCGATCGGGATTTTACCCTGCTTCCGCTTGATGAAGTCGGGAATCAGGTCCATCGGACCGGGCCGATAGAGGGCGATGATGGCGATAATGTCTTCGAACCGATCAGGTTTGAAGCCGCTCAGCAGATCGCGCATGCCGGAACTTTCGAGCTGGAATAGGCCGGTGGTTTTGCCCGTAGAGAGGAGGGCAAACGTGGCTGGATCGTCGAAGGGCAGCTGATCGACGGCGAGCGGCGGGTCATTGGGATGAGTCTCGTTGATGAGCATCTCTGCGCGCCGGATCATCGTGAGCGTTTTGAGGCCGAGGAAGTCAAATTTCACCAGGCCGATTTTCTCGACATCCCCCATCGAGTATTGGGTGACGATTTCATCGTTGGCTCCTTTGTAGAGGGGCACATGATCCGTCAAAGGCCCTTCAGAGATCACAACGCCTGCCGCGTGAGTTGAGGCATGACGGGCCAGGCCTTCAAGCGATTGCGCGTTCGTCATTAGCTCTTTGACTTTTGGATCCGTCTCGACCAGGTCGCGCAACCGAGGTTCTGTGTCCAAGGCCTGCTGGAGCGTGATGTTCAACTGATTGGGCACGAGCTTGGCGACTTTGTCGGCGTCGGCGTACGGCATCTCCAGCACGCGACCGACATCGCGGATCGCAGCTTTGGCGCCCAACGTGCCGAAGGTGATAATCTGCGCGACGTGGTCGGAGCCATACTTGTCCACGACGTAGTTGATCACTTCGCCTCGTCGATCCATGCAGAAATCCATATCGATGTCTGGGAGGGACACCCGTTCTGGATTGAGAAACCGCTCAAAGAGCAAGGTGTAGACAAGAGGGTCAAGGTCCGTGATGCGGAGCGCATAGGCCACCAGACTGCCGGCGGCGGAGCCGCGACCGGGTCCCACCGGGATCCCGCGTGAACGAGCGAAGCGAATGATGTCCCAGACAATAAGAAAGTAGCCAGCAAACCCCATCGAGCAGATCACCATCAGTTCTTCTTGTAACCGTTGCTCATAGACGGGGGTGGGCACTCTGCTGGGTCGCTCCCTCAAGCGGGCTTTCAATCCATTAATCGCCAGATATTCGACATACGATTCGCGTGTGTACCCTTCCGGGGCCTTGTATTGAGGGAGATGCGTCTTATCGAGAGATAGCTCGAGATTACAATTATCCGCAATCCGGCAGGTATTAGTTACCGCGCCAGGGAACTCAGCAAAGGCCGGCGCAATTTCTTCCGTTGATTTCACATAGAGTTGATCGGTGTCGAACTTCATCCGGTTTGGATCGCTGAGGGTTTTGCCGGTTTGAAGGCAGAGCATGAGCTCGTGTGGGCGTGAATCTTCTTTTTTGAGATAGTGGCAATCGTTGGTGCCGGCGAGGGGAATGCCCAGTTTTTTGTGAATCTCGACTAGGCCGGCATTGGCTACGCGTTGGTGATCAAGTCCATTGGCTTGCACTTCAAGATAGAAGTGCTCCTTCCCAAAGATTTCTTGAAATTCGCCCGCTACGGCCACCGCGCCATCCATATCTTTCTGGCCGATCAAATAGGGAATCTCGCCACTCAGACAGCCCGACAGTGCAATGAGTCCTTCGTGATGCTCTTTCAAAATTTCCTTATCCATCCTTGGCTTATAATAGAATCCTTCAAGGTAGGCTTTACTGACGAGTTTGATGAGATTTTGATAGCCGGTCAGGTTTCTCGCAAGGAGAATGAGGTGGTAGTAATCATTATGTGAGAGGCCGCTGTCTTTCTTCGCCAGCCGGCTACCCAAGGCCATATATGCTTCACAACCGATGATGGGTTTTACTCCGGCATCTTTGGCTTTTCGATAAAACTCGATTGCGCCGAACATGTTGCCATGGTCGGTCATGGCCACGGCGGGTTGCTTGAACGATTTAATTTGCTGCACAAGCGGCTCGATTTGATTCGCGCCGTCGAGAAGGCTGAACTGGGTGTGAAGGTGAAGATGAACGAATGAAGACGCCACAGGCGAATTGTAGTGAGGGTGGAGAGATGAAGTCAAACGGAGGTCAGCAATAGAGATGGTGGATCTTGACGGAGGACATGGATCGACTGACAACGGTCTCGCTTCACCGAATGACCTGAATCGCCCGCCAGCGGTCTGACTGGTATCGCCAGAGCAACAGTGCCATCCGTACCGTCCAATCTGCGATCATCGCCATCCACACGTAATAGACAGAGAGGTGCAGCCAGAGGGCGACCATCAGCGCCATCGGCACGCGGACGCCCCACATGCCAACCATGGTAGTGCCCATAATGAAGCGCGTGTCACCCGCCCCGCGCAACGACCCGGCCAGGACCATGGTCAGTGCCAGGGGAATTTGGAGTAGTGCGACGATCTTCAGAAACACCGTGCCGAGCTCAACGACGGCTTCATCGGTGGTAAATGCGCGCAGTAGCACGTACGGAAAAAAGAAAAAAATGATGCCCATGCAGGCCATGATAACGGTCGCCAGCCGGTTGGCCTCCCAGTTCTCAAGTTTGGCGCGAGTATATTTCCCGGCTCCAATACTCTGTCCTACCATCGTGGCGGCGGCGATGGCGAACCCATAGCCAGGCAAAAAGGACAGTGACTCGATTGACAGGCCGACTTGGTGGGCGGCATATGAAACCGTTCCATACAGCAGGACAAGTTTTGTGTAGATCAAAATGCCGGCTTGTTGGACGATCCGCTCACCGGACACAGGAGCGCCCATATCCCAGATTGATCGAATCAGATCGAGGCGTAACTTTGACGACGGTTTCAAAATTGGAAGGCAATGCCATAGCAAATAGACCACCCCCGTGGCTTCAGCGAGGCCAACGGCAATGGCCGCTCCCTTGAGGCCTAGAGCTGGAGCTCCCCACCGTCCATAGATGAGCGGGTACGCAATAAGGATGTGCAGGAGGTTGACGACGATCATGGCGTACATCGGCGTCCGCGTATCGCCGGTGCCTTGGAGAATCGATGAGAGAACTTGTAGCAGCACGGTAAAGGGAATCACCAAGAAAATGAGCGTCGAATAGGGGAGGGCCAGTTCGATGACAGCCGGCTCTGCACCCAGCTGCTGCATCGCGAGGCGATTGAGGGCCATTCCAAGTCCGGCCAACAGTAGAGACACAGCGACCGACAACCACAGGAAATGGCGTGCAGCTTCCCCTGCATCCCGATGTCGGCGGGCGCCCCACAGCTGTGCGATGATGACGTTCGTACCGACGGACAGGCCGGAGACGAACGTGGTTGTCATGAAGGCCAGGAGCTGACCTAACCCGACTGCTGCAATAGGAATCACCCCCAGTCCACCGACGAGAAAGACAGCAACAATGCCTTCCGCGCGTTGGAGAAGGCTGCTGACCGTGACGGGGAATGCGAGGGTCATCACGGAACGTCTGATTTGTGCGACACCGTTGGCCATGGGGGCGTATCCTAACAGAAGAGTGCCCAATCCTTGCTAGACAAACTGATCCTCGGTCCGTTAGGGTTTTGCCCATCATGCTCAATTCGGACCAGCTTCCGATCCCCGTCATCACCCCTCGTCTCTCCAAGTCAAAGTTTCTGGCCGGACTCCAATGTCACAAGCGGGTCTATTTCGAGGTTCATCATCCTGACTGGGCCAGCCCACCGGACCCATCGACACAGGCCATGCTTGACATGGGCACTGAAATCGGCGAACGAGCTCGATGCCGGTTTCCTGGCGGTGTGCTGATCGGTGAAACGTATCGCCAGCGGGAAGCAGCGCTGGCCCATACAGCGTCGGTGCTCGCGGACGCCACGGTTCCAGCGATCTTCGAAGGAGCCTTTCTATACGACGGAGTGCTCGTCCGTGTGGATATTCTCGAACGGGTTCGTGGTATTGAGGGAGAACCTCTTGCCTGGCGGTTGATCGAGGTGAAGTCGTCTTCGCGGGTCAAGGCCGTTCATTTGGACGATCTGGCGATTCAGCGGTACGTTCTGCAAGGGACGGGGCTGAATGTAGCAGCGGCCTGTCTCATGCATGTGAATACACAGTATGTATATCGAGGCGACGGTCTCGACCTGGATTCGCTTTTCACGGTGCAGGATGTGACCGAGCTTGTTGCTGCCAGAGGACTCGATATCCCGAGCCGCCTGGTGCCTATGCAGCAGGTGGTGTTGCAAACTGAGCCGCCGCCGGTTGAACCGGATGCCCACTGCCACACACCCTACGAGTGTCCCTATTGGGCCCATTGCACGAGAGAGAAGCCGGCCCGCTGGATTTATCGTTTGCCCGGCTCATTGCGAGGCCTGACCGAGTTAGCCCAGCAGGGCGTGGCAACAATCGACGACATCCCGGGTGGGGTGAAACTGTCCGCCGTGCAGCGCCGTGTGAAGGACAACGTGGAATGGATTTCTCCGAAACTGAAGGAGGCCCTGGCAACCGTTCGATATCCGGTCCACCATTTGGATTTTGAAACTATCATGCCGGGGATTCCTTGTTATCCCGATACGAGGCCCTATGAGCCGGTACCGGTCCAATGGTCGAATCACATCGAGGATGAACCTGGTCGTTGGCGGCATCAGGATTTTCTCCACAGCGAGGCGAGTGATCCTCGCGAAGCGCTGACGGCGTTGCTCTTAGAGTCGCTGGGCACCGAAGGCAGCATCTGCGTGTATTCACCGTATGAACAGTCGATTCTCGAACGGCTCGCCGAGCGGTATCCATCGATGCGGACGGAACTTAAGCGGGCTATTCGCCGGCTGTGGGATCTGTTCCCTGTAATCCGAGACCATTATTATCATCCCGCATTCGGTGGGTCCTATTCGATTAAAGCCGTCCTTCCGGCCGTCGTGCCGTCATTGGACTATGGCGATCTGGCGATACAAGAGGGAGGGGTCGCAGCGCAAGAGTATTACCGGATGGTCTTTAAGGAAACAGATTGGGTCACCAGGGACTCAATCCGGCAAGCGTTGCTGGAATACTGCAAGCGAGACACGTTGGCGATGGTGGAGTTACGGCGAGGGCTGAGAGAGAAGGTGAAGTAGATCTGGAAGGGACTGGGTCAAGCAAATGGACGGTGAGAACACTGGCGGTACTTATCCACTGGCACTAATTACTATACAACGATAAAGAGCCAGCGGCACGAGCAAGCTAGGTTTGGCGGAGAGGGTGGGATTCGAACCCACGGTCGAGTTACCCCGACAGCAGTTTTCGAGACTGCCCGATTCGGCCGCTCTCGCACCTCTCCGATGTGACGGATCGTCGATGTGTGTGAATCGTGAGCAGGCGAGGACAATGCGCTCAACGACTTTGGCGGGAGCTTACCGCGCCAGATAGCGTTTTGCAATGATTAAACCTGTGCGTTCCTATCTGGATTCTATTTCTCATAGGAGGGGCGGCGACGGTGTGGAGAAAACAAGCCTGAAATTCCAACGGATCATATTCGAGAATCGAGGCAAGCCAAAACCTCTGGTTGAGGTCGTCTCCGAGGAGGTACATGTGTGGGGGTTTTTGCTGGATGTCGACCTTGCAGAGCTCACCCACGCGGCTCACTATCTATCGGAAGATGAACAGGAGCGGGCCAACCGGTTGGTGTCTGAGCGGCATCGGCATCAATTCATGGCGGCCCATGCCGTATTGCGAGTGGTGCTGAGCCGTTACTGTGCGCAGCCTCCACAAGAGTTGGCCATCCAGAAGTCGTCCGCTGGGAAACCGTTCTTAACCGATGGTGCGGCTATTAGGTTCAACCTGACGCATTCCCATGGCAGAGCCCTCATCGCGATTGCGAAGGATCGGGAGGTCGGTATTGATCTCGAGAAACTTGGTCCAGAAGTCGACGTTGTGGGCCTTGCCAACCGTTTCTTGTCAAGCCAGGATCAGGCATTCATCGAAGGTGGTGACCCGGAACGACGACACGAGCGGTTCCTGCAAGTTTGGGTTGCGAGGGAGGCAGTCTTCAAAGCTGAGGGCAAGGGGATTACGTTTCCTCTTCATCATGATCATGTCGCACTATCGAACAATGGAAAAGAAGGTCGCTTGATCAGGGGCAAAGGTGGATCTGACGGGATAAATATACCTATCTTGTTTCTCGCTCTCGAACCAGGATGGGTTGGGGCCGTGGCGGCGGAAGGAACGAATTGGACAGTCACCTATCTAGGTGGGGAAAGTGAACTTGGATAATTCGGCTTTCTCTAGTCCCTGCTTGACCAGACACGTGATGTCCAGTGCCCGTTCAATTTTTCGGAGATCATCGATCCGAGTTTTTGTACTGGGGTGAGGCGGCGTAAAAAGTTTGCAACAGTCCTGATCGGGTTCGATGGACGTATCGTAGGTCCCAAGGCGGCGCGCCTCATCCATGATCTCGAGTTTGTCCATGCCGATGAGCGGCCGCAGAATTGGCAGTTCTGCCGCTTCTTCGACGACGGATAGATTTTCAGGGGTTTGAGACGCCACTTGGCCCAAGCTATCTCCTGTCACCAAACCCCAACATTCTTCCTTCCTCGCCAGTTCTTCCGCGATCCGGAGCATCATCCGTCGATAGAGCACCACACGAAATGGGCCAGGGGTGTTCAGGACGATCTCTCGCTGAATCTCCCCAAAGGGGATGACGTAAAGACGCGACTGGTATTGATAGGCCGTAAGGGTCTGCACAAGATCACGGACCTTTTCCTCCGAGGCTCGACTGACCAAGGGGCGGCCTGAGAAGTGGACGAACAGAGCTCGACAGCCTCGCTTGACCATGCGATAGGCGGCTACCGGCGAATCGATTCCACCTGAGATGAGACAGGCGACTTGCCCGCTGACTCCCACCGGCATGCCACCGGGGCCTTGAACCTTTTCGATGGCATAATAGGCCTCTTTGGAAAGCAGTTCGATGTAGATGGTGAGGTCGGGATCCTCGAGATTAACCTTCTTGCCGATTCCCTTGCAGACGGCGGTGCCGACGGTTCGTTCAACGTCCATTGATGTCAGAGCTAGTCGCTTGTCGGCTCTTTTGGCAGTCACACGGAAGGTGGAAAAAGATCTTGGCCGGAGCTCTTCGATGATGGCAGCACTGAGTTCATCGAGGTTCGGGTCGGCCAAGCTGAGCGGCACCGCATGGGCCAGCGAAAAATTTGCAATGCCACAGACGCGTGTGAGTCGATCTCTGATGGCATCAGCGTCGCCGTTTGGAGGAAGAAGAATTCGAATACGACTGCGGAGATTTTCGACCCGCTTGATGCCAAGGTCTTTGAGCGCCAGTTGGATGTTGCGAACCAGACGTTGCTCAAAGCTGTCGCGATTGCGGCCTTTGAGGGCGAGTTCGTGGTAGTGGACGATGGCGCAATGCATGGGATTAGCAGGATGCTGAAAATGGCCGCCAACTTCGTTCTCGGCTTGCCTCAATCCTCAACGTACCCCAGAGGGTACGCCTCCGGTTGAGTCTCGCCTGCGGTCTTGTCGGACGACCATTTTGAGCATCCTGGATGCCTTCATGAACTGTGAGCATGCGACTCCAAAAAACGCTCGGCGTCGATGGCGGCCATGCAGCCGGAGCCGGCGGCCGTGACGGCCTGTCGATATGTTGCATCTTGTACATCGCCGGCAGCGAAGACGCCGGGCACACTGGTGGCGGTGCCGTTCTTCGTGATGAGGTAGCCTTTTGCGTCCATCTCCAGCTGACCGTTGAACAGCGTGGTGTTGGGTCTGTGGCCAATGGCGACGAAAACACCGGAGCAGGGCATCTCGGATGTTTTGCCGGTCACGGTGTTCTTGAGCTTGACGCCTGTCACCACCTCAGTCCCAAGAATGTCTTCCACAACTGTGTTCCAGATGAAGGAGATCTTCTCATTTTTCATTGCCCGATCTTGCATGATCTTCGACGCGCGGAGCTTGTCGCGTCGGTGAACGATTGAGACCTTGGTGGCGAACTTGGTCAGGAAAGCTGCTTCTTCCATCGCGCTGTCGCCGCCGCCGACTACGACCAATTCTTTCCCCCTGAAGAAAAATCCGTCGCACGTCGCACAGGTGGAAACACCATGTCCGGTAAGGCGGGACTCATTCTCGAGGCCTATTTGAATGGCTGATGCCCCGGTGGCGATGATGACGGTTTTCGATTCCACGGCCCGTTCACCGTCGATCGTGAGCGTTAATGGGTTTTTCTTGAAGTTCACGGCTGAGACATCGCCTGTGAGAAATTCCGTCCCGAACCGTTCTGCTTGTGCCCGCATTTCTTTCATGAGCTCTGGGCCCATAATCCCCTTGGCGAAGCCCGGATAGTTTTCAACTTCCGTCGTCGTGGTCAATTGTCCACCGGATTGCCAACCTTCGATGAGCAGGGGCGAAAGATTTGCCCGCGCTGCATAAACCGCGGCGGTGAGTCCAGCTGGTCCCGAGCCGATGATGATGACATTGCGCATGAGCAGGATGCTAACACAGCGGGGCAAAAAGAATGAAGTAATGGGAGGCGGCTTTGAGAATTAGCTGCCGCTTGAGTTGCTGGGCCTCGCGCTCTTCGATTGCTCAAAGGCCTTCATCAGGACGAGCTATGCATCCGACAGCCGACAGACTTGCAGGATCCCCTCAGCTGGCGTCGCGGGGTAATCGCTGGGATCGATCTGCGCCGCAGTCACATGCAGCTTGCGGAGCCAAATGGGTGGGTCGTCGGGATCAATGGGCATGGAACTATGATAGCGCAGTGAGGGGGAAAAACCTATGGAGAAGGGGAATGGTGGAACGGCTACTTGATCGGCGGCGGGATTTTGCCTTCCTCAACCTGGGCCAGGTAATCAACCATCTTATCTATAGCGCCGCCACTGAGCCTGGTTCCGAAAACCTTTGGCATTGTATTGTCCACAGTTCCTGTGGGGACATAGATGCTCGGATACAAGATCGATTCCGTAATATATTCACGAATGGTTCTTGCTTTGCCGTGATAGTTTCTATCTTTAATTCGACTGGGGCCAATGGTTTTCATTATGAGCTTTGGACCGATGGTTCCTATCGCTCCCGGAATGCCAGGAATTATGTGACAGGCCACGCACTGGGACTTGCGGAAAATCTCGTCCACAGACTCTGAGCCATCCGCCAATAGGAAGATTGGTTGATTGGGCAGGTCTTCCTGTGGGCCTCTCGGCCGTTCATCCGGTGGAATAAGTTTCTCGTACACCGTTCGAATTTCATCTGGTGACGGAGGGATTTCCCCTTCATGCCAGAAGAGCCAGGTATCGACAGCGATCAGTTCATCAATGGAAAGACTAATCGGTGGCTTGTGTATGGCAGGCATAGGGCTTTCGCGATTTTCAGTGCCTTTTACTCCAAATCCGCCAACGACATAGCAGCTTGGGCAGACATGTGACTCGGCAATATATTCAATCGAGGTGTCGTGAAGGCGTTTTCGGGCGGTGATGCCCCAAAGGTTTGGAGCTCTTTCCCCTGACATCTCTGGATAGAATGTGTGACAGAGCGTGCATTGCCCCTTGCCGACGGCCCCTTGCTCCTTGCTCTTCCCAATCCCTCCGAAGATAATCTTCTCCCCTTCGTCAGCAAGTTGCCGCGGTGTCATGCTGTTAACATCGAGTTTAACCTCAGGTGGAGGATATCCGCCTTTGGCTTGGGGGAGCCAGTTTGCGTAGCTAGTCGTCGCAGCAGTCACAAATAAAATAAGGCCAGCAGTTCGGAAAACCACTCTGAATTGTTCGAAGTAGAGTGCAGTGAGGAAACTGGTTGCAGCAAGAGCTGTGAGAGCCAATGCAAGCAGATGGGATGATTCCAAGACATGTTGTCTGGCTAATGTGACTGCGAGACAAAATACTGTGTACGCGAACAGGGCCACAGATGTTTGCGAGAGATGTTTCTTGTAAGTTGTGCTCCCAGACCACAACTTAATGAGCTGATACACAAAAACAATGACGACCAAGGTGGTACCCGGCCACCAAAGGGGGAACGCATCTTTGGCTAGGTCGATCATGCGCACAATGACACCCATTGAGCTGGGTCGATGGCCGCGGGAGAATCCAGTACAAGTATATGTCTGGTTCAGCGGTCTGGCAAAGCGAGCGGGTTTTGGTGAAGTGAGACGACTGGCTGGTTAGGAAAGCGTTTGTAACTGCTTGAAAAGGTGAGAGACCTGCTTGACGAGCGTCTTTCGTGGCCTGGTTCCATCCAGCGCGTAGTCTGCACGACGTCGTTTCTTTGCCAATGGCATTTGGCTCTTGATGCGTCGGATCGCTTCGGCTCGAGAAAGTCCGTTTCTTTTCTTGAGGCGAGCCATTTGGGTTGTGCGATCAGCTGTCACGACGAGGGTTTTATCCACGCGTTTGTCGATACCAGCTTCGAACAATAGCGGTACGTCGTAGATCACCACGGCTTGAGGGTCTTTTTTTGCGGCTTGTTTTGTGAGCCTCGCTTGTTCGCGGGCGACGCGAGGATGGATGATGCGTTCAAGCCAACGCCGCTTGGTCCGGTTTCTGAAAACAACGGCTCCCAGCTCATGGCGATTGAGGGTGCGGTCGGCATTCAGGACAGTCTTACCGAATGTGTTGACGATTTCTCGCCAAGCAGGCTTGCCCGGCTTCACAGCATCGCGGGCCAACTGGTCGGCATCGATGACGACTGCGCCGCATTGCTTGAACATCTTCGCGACGGTGCTTTTGCCGGTTGCGACACCGCCTGTGAGGCCAACCAGAATCATGGCCGCGGAGCATAACATGCGGGGTCCTACCCCACAAGAAACCCCGATTGACATCTCGGTTCGCGCGCTTGTATGAATTCCTACATGCGTTATTCGGGAACCGGCATCGTACTGCTGGCGCTCTTATTGGCCGGAGTCGGCCCAATATATGCCGAAGAGCCTCTTGTCACAGGTCCCAAAACCATCATCGTCGCCCTCGACGGCTCGGGTGACTTCACATCGATTCAAGAGGCTGTTGATCGTGCCAATGAAGGCGACACGGTGTTCGTGAAACCCGGGGTCTACCCCCAGGATCTCACTATCCATAGTAAGAACAACATCAAGCTCGTCGGTGCCGGAGTCGACAAAGTAACCATGCTCGGCCGCAATGATGTGGTCGGTGTCTTACATGTGGGCAAGTGGCCCTATGGCGCAACCAATATCGAAATCAGCGGGCTGACGATCAACGAGCATGGCGGTCATGCGCTCGGCATCTTTAATGGCAAGGGGATTACCTTGCGCAATCTTCATGTGAAGGGAATGCTGTTTGGACAACAGGTGCAGGGCGTTCGTATCGAAGATTGCGTGATCGGCGGTAGTGAGACGACTGGCGTGCAGTTTGCGGATTCGCAGGCCTTGCTGATCGGCAATTTCATCCATGACAACGACCATGGTGTGAATGTGGCAGGCAAGTCCGAAGTCCGGCTGGAGCGCAACGTGATCACCAGGAGTCTCTTCGAGGCTGTCGTAGTCAACGACCGCGCCAAGGCGGTTCTCGTCAGCAATACACTGGTCAAGAATGGCGGCGGTGCGGCGTTTCTAGGGTCGTCACAGAGCGAAGCGTCAGGGAACGTCGTTGGCCTAAACAAGATCGGGTTCCTGTTTGCCGAGTCCGGGCAGGCCAAGACGTCGTTTAACGCACTCTATAATAGCGAAGGCAATTACATGCGGGCCGGATCCCCTAATGCGCAAGCCCCCGAACTTCAGTCGGCATCTGACCTGATAACTGATCCGCTTTTTGTCGATGTTGAGCACGATGATTTCCGTCTCCGGCCGGATACGACCCTTCTTCATAAAGGGCAGTTCCCCTATCTGGGTGCGCTTCCTCCGCTTTTTCCCGCAAACGGTCAGCAAAAGTAGATTGAAAACAATGAGATAGCGGCTGCTCTGGTAGATGAAATGCG